>Ga0272446_1002989_pt1 | contig 22065 bp, 18 predicted proteins | sample YNPCB0061_FD_194587 | JGI IMG/M metagenome (GOLD analysis project Ga0272446, IMG submission 194587) | Hot spring microbial mat communities from Yellowstone National Park, WY, United States - YNP-CB-006-1 | ecosystem: Environmental > Aquatic > Thermal springs > Hot (42-90C) > Sediment | place... | reverse complement strand
CGCCCTGACCCGCCCCCGCTGGGGGCGGGAACCCGGCGCCTCCCCCCAGCGGGGGGAGGCTGGGAGGGGGGCTGAACGCTGCGAACGATGGTCACCTCAGCCGTCCATGCGGCTGCGCCGCACACCAACGGGAGGAAAATACTTCCTGGGAGGGCGCAGCCCGCCCAAACCCTCCCACCGGGTCGGGGTATGGGGAAACCAGGGTTCCCCATACCCCTGCTCGAGGGCTTTGCCCTCCCACACCCTCCCGCGGGCGGAGGCTGGGGAAACCGGGTTTCCCCAGCCCCCTGCGCAAGGGCTGCGTCCTTACCTTCCCGGGGGCGGGGGCGTGGGGGAACCAGGTTCCCCCATGTTCACGTCAGGCCAGCGGGGTGTGCACCAGGGCCACCCATTCGCCCTCGGCGTGGCGCTCGAGCAGGCGCAGACCGGCGGCGGCGAAGGCGGCTTCGACCTCGGCTGCGCGGGTGTCGAGAATGCCGCTGCTGATCAGCACGCCGCCGGGGGCCAGGGCCGCGGCTAGATCGGGCGCCAGGATCACCAGCACCCGGGCGATCAGGTTGGCGACGATCAGGTCGAATGGCCCCGGGTGGGGCGCGACGGGGTCAGGAGCAGGCGCTGCGGACGGGCCGGGGCTGGGCGCGACGGGGTCAGGAGCAGGCGCTGCGGGCGGGCCGGGGCTGGGCGCGACGGCGGCTGGAGCAGGCGCTGCGGACGGGCCGGGGCTGGGCGTGACGGCGGCTGGAGCGGGCGCTGCGGACGGGCCGAAGTCGCCGCTCAGCCAGTGGCCCATGCGCGCCCCGGCCCCCAGGCTGCCCTCGGCCACCGTCACGCGCTCGCTCACCCCGTTGCGGGCGACGTTCTCGGCGGCTACGGCGACGGCCACGGGGTCGTTGTCGAGGGCCAGCACCGCGTCCGCGCCCAGACGGGCGGCGGCGATGGCCAGAATGCCGCTGCCCGTCCCCAGGTCGAGCGCGCGCTGGCCGGGGCGCGTGTAGCGCTCGAGCAGCCGCAGGCAGAGCCGGGTGGTGGGATGCAGCCCGGTGCCGAAGGCCATCCCCGGGTCGAGGTGCAGCACGACATCCTCGGGGGCGGGGGTATGCTCGAGCCAGGAGGGCACGATCACGATGCGCTCGCCGACTCGCAGCACGGCGTAGTGCTGCTTCCAGGCGTTGGCCCAGTCCTCCTCTTGCAGGGCGCGCGTCTGGAGCGGGCCGATGGGGCGCATCTGGCCGAGGTGCCAGAGGGCCTGCTCGACGCGCTGCCGGGTGTCTTCGGCCTGCTCGTCCAGGGGCACGTAGGTGCGCAGCACGCTCGGGCGGGTGGCGTCGTAGCGAAACTCCGGCCCCTCGTCCCCCGGCGTCCAGGCCGGTTCCACCACCACGCCGCCATTGTAGCCGTAGCTGGCCAGCACCTCGGCAACCGCCTCGACCGCCTCGCTGTCAACTTCAACCGAGAGTTCGAGCCAGTTCATCATATGCATCCGCGCGGCTCCGCCGCACACGCACTGGATCTGGTTGTTCCTGGGCGGGCCTTGCCCTCCCGAACCCGCCCGCGGGGTGGGAGGAAGGGGAAAGCCGGGTTTCCCCATATCCCTGTTCGAGCGGCAATCCGTTGCAACGAAGGTGACGGCCCCCTCCCCAGCCCTCCCCCGCTGCGGGAGGGAGTCCGGCTCCTCCCCCCAGCGGGGGGAGGCCGGGAGGGGGGCTGCGGCGCCGCATGCACTAACGTGAACATAGGCTCCAGGGGTATGGGGAAACCGGGTTTCCCCATACCTCAGCGGACGCGGGCCGGAGGCCCGCGCACCCAGGCCCCGCCCCCTGGGAGGGTTTGGGAGGGCGCAGCCCTCCCAAGAAGGATGTTCATCCCGTCGGTGCGCGGCGGAGCCGCATGGACGGCTAACGTGAACATAGGCGCTCGAAGAGGGGTGTGGGGCAACCCGGTTTCCCCCTTCCCCTGCGGGCGGGCCTTGCCCTCCCACGGGCGGGGGCGTGGGGCAACCCGGTTGCCCCCTCCCCCTGCGTGAGGGCTGCGCCCTCCCAAACCCTCCCACCGGGCGGGGGTATGGGGAAACCCGGTTTCCCCCTCCCCCTGCGTGAGGGCTGCGCCCTTACCTTCCCGCGGGGTGGGGTATGGGGGAACCGGGTTCCCCCGTGTTCACGGTAGTTTCCACCGCGTGCCCTGGGGACCATCCTCGAGGGTGACGCCGAGATCGGCCAGCCGGCTGCGCACCAGGTCGGCCAGGGCGAACTGGCGCGCCTTGCGCAGTTCGCTCCGCACCTCCACCAGCAGGTCAATGAAGGGCGCCACGTCCTGGACCTTCGCCGCGGGCCGCGGGTTGAGGCGCAGCCCGAGGACGCCGGCCAGTTCGCGCAGGGCGTTCTGGGCGGCGACGAAGGGCGCGCCGCCGACACCGGCGTCGCGGGCAGTGTTGATCGCCCGCACCAGTTCGAAGAGCGCTGCCAGCGCCCCGGCGGTGTTGAAATCGGCGTCCATCGCCTCGACGAAGCGCGCGCGGGCGGTGGCGACGGCATCGGCGAGGGCGGCGACGGGCGGCCCCTCGGTGAGGGCGCCGATGGGCGGCTGCAAGCCGGTGAGCAGACGGTCGAGCTTGCGGGCATTGTCGGCGGCGACCTCATCATTGTAGGTGAGAGGGCTGCGGTAGGAACTGCTGAGCACGATCAGCCGGAAGACATCGGCGTCGTAACGCTCCAGGAACCTCGCCACCGTCACCACGTTGCCGAGCGACTTGGACATCTTCTCGACCTGCCGCGTTTCGGGGTTGACCAGTTGCAGCATGCCGTTGTGCACCCAGTAGCGGGCGAAAGGCTTCCCGGTCAGGCACTCGCTCTGGGCGATCTCATTCTCGTGGTGGGGGAAGATCAGGTCGGTCCCGCCGCCGTGAATGTCAATTTGCTCGCCGAGGTGCTGCATGCTCATCGCCGAGCACTCGATGTGCCAGCCGGGACGACCGGGGCCCCAGGGGCTGTCCCAGGCCGGCTCGCCGGGCCGGGCGGCCTTCCAGAGGGCAAAATCGGCGGGGGATTCCTTGCGCGGGTCCACCTCGAAACGGGTGCCGGCGAGCATATCTTCGAGCGAGCGCCCGGAGAGCTTGCCATAGTCCGGGTCACTGGCGACACGGAAATAGACATCGCCATCGGCGACATAGGCGTGTCCCCGCTCAATCAGCCCCTGGATAAAGGCGATGATCTGGGGAATGGTGCGCGTGACGCGAGGGTAGGCGGTGGCGGGCAGGACGTTCAACTCCCGGAGTTGGGCCAGGAACTCCTCGGCCAGTTCGGAGGAGAGTTCGAGCGGGTCACGGCCCAGTTGCGCGGCGCGGGCGATCACCTTATCGTCAACATCGGTAAAATTGACGATGTGCCGCACGCTATAGCCGCGGAACTCCAGGTAGCGCCGGATCACATCAAAGACCACCGCCGACATAGCGTGGCCGATATGGGCCTCGTCGTAGGGCGTCACGCCGCACACGTACATGCGCACGACGCCTGGTTCCAGCGTCTCAAACGGCTCGACGGCGCGGGTGAGGGTGTTGTAGATCGTGATGGACATAGCTAGATCCCCGCGCCGAGATTATACTCTTCGTCCATGCCATTGCGTGGGCTATCGTAGAGAATGCGCCAGAGGCTCTCAGGGAGCGCGTCGTAGGTGAGACGATGCTCGGCGTGGTGGGTGTGGGTGGTCTCTTCCAGGTCGCTGAGGCGCGCTTCGAGTTCGAGTACCTTATCGTGGAGGCCGCGGAGCATCTCGCCCTCGGGGTCGGGGAGCACCTCGACCCGGCGGGTGACGCCGGTGCGCGGATCGCGGGTGGCGACGATGCGCGCGGGAACGCCGACGGCGGTGGCGTGGGGCGGCACGTCCTTGACCACGACCGCGCCGCCGCCGATACGGGCGCCCTCGCCGATGGTAATATCGCCGAGCACAATCGCGCCGACCCCCACCACCACATCGTTGTGGAGGGTGGGGTGGCGTTTGCCCTTCTGTTTGCCGGTGCCGCCCAGGGTCACTCCCTGGTAGAGCACGACCCAATCGCCGATCTCGGTGGTTTCGCCGATCACCACGCCCATGCCGTGGTCAATGAAAAAGCCACGGCCAATGCGGGCGCCGGGGTGGATCTCGATCCCGGTGAGGAAGCGGGAGAGTTGGGAGATCAGGCGGGGGACGAAGGGCACGCCACGGCGATGGATGGCGTGGGCAAGGCGATGAAGGATTATCGCATGCAGGCCGGGGTAGAGCAACACCTCGGCCAGGTTGCGCGCGGCCGGGTCATTCCGAAAGATGGCGCGCACATCGTCGCGCAGCACGCGCAGGGCACTGGAGAGGGACATAGCACAACCTTCCGCTAGGGTGAGTTCGGGCGACGTCAGGCGACCGAAATGCTTAGCGGGGCGCCGCAGCAGGCGACGCCCCTAACTACAGCTACACCCAGGGCGAGAAGGCATGGGCCGGCGAACAAAGGCCGCCGGCCGGAGGAGGCGATGGGCGGGTTCAAGCGTCAGAATTGGCGGCAGTTGACTCACTCGAGGCGCTCTTCTCGCTTGTGTCGGGCTTACGGCTATCGGTAATGTACCAGCCGGACCCCTTGAAGACGATGCCAGCCGGTTGGATCAGCCGGCGTACCTTTCCCGCCTGGCCACAGCGACACACGGTAAGCGGTTCGTCCTTGAAGCTCTGGAACTGCTCGAACTGCTTGCCACAGGCATCACAGGCGTAAACGTACGTTGGCATGGCTTCGTACACCCTCCCTGGTTCTGGAACGGCACTTGATGAACCAGCGAGGGAGGGCCAGGCCCTCCCCGTGGTCATCGTTGACACGCTGTTGCGATGTGTATTGTACCTGAAGGCGGCAAACTCTGCAATTAGAGAGATGTTAGAGCAGTTTGACAAAGCCCCCCCGCCGTCGTATAATTGGCGATGGTAAGCTTATGAGCCATGCCGAAGTGGCGGAACTGGCAGACGCGCTACGTTCAGGGCGTAGTGGGGGTAACCCCGTGTGGGTTCAAATCCCACCTTCGGCACCATTCCCGATGGGGGATAGTTTAACGGTAGAACGCCTGATTCTGGCTCAGGTAGTTGGGGTTCGAGTCCCTGTCCCCCAGCCAGATGAACCGCCGCCACGCAGATGCGTGGCGGTTTGTGTTGGAGGCCCACGCGGCTGCGCCGCACACCAACGGGATGAACGTAAGGTTGTTCCTGGGAGGGCCACGCCCGCCCAAACCCTCCCGCGGGTCGGGGAGTTGGGGGAAACCCGATTTCCCCACCCCCCTGCGCACGGGCCACGCCCGCCCAAACCCTCCCGCGGGCGGGCCAGGCGCTCACCTTCCCGGGGGCGGGGGCGTGGGGAAACCCGGTCTCCCCACCCCCCTGCGCACGGGCCAGGCGCTCACCTTCCCGGGGGCGGGGGCGTGGGGAAACCCGGTCTCCCTACCCCCCTGCGTGAGGGCGTAGCCCTCCCAAATCCTCCTGCGGGCGGGGGGATGGGGGAACCTGGTTCCCCCATGGTCACGTCAGCGCGCCGTTTCGTAGGCCCGCGCCACGACGACGAGCAGCATGAGACAGATGGTCGCGAAGACCAGCGCCTCTCCCCGGCCCGCGCGCCCGCGGTTGTAGGCCATGGCGCCGGGCAGCAGCAGCAGGGCCACGATGCCGTAGATGAGGTGCAGCGCCAGCGGCCCGGCCAGCGCCAGGTTGCGCGCCAGCAGCAGCGCGCCTAACCCGCACTGCGCCACGATGAGCCACTGCGCCACCCACAGCGCCCCGATGTAGCCCTGGCCGACCCGCCCGCGCAGGGCGCATATCAGCGCCCAGATGACCAGCGCGGCCATCAGCGCGGTGAGGGTGAGTTGCAGCCGGCTGTGGAGGAGAGCGATGCGTTCAACCATAGATCGGCCCGCGCCAGGCGCCTGGCGGTCTCTCAGGTGTGGCGTTGATGCGTCAGAGGACCCTGCACCCGTGCCCGCGCGCATCCCCGTCATTGTAGCGCAGTCCTGCCCCGATGGCGAGGCGACCCTGTGGGGTAACTGTTCACCCCTGGGGTAACCCACACGCCCGGGAGTAAGGGCGGGACGCCCTCGTCGCGTCTACGCGGGCAAGATGCCCGCGCTCCCAGGAGACATGTGAACACGTACCCTGCGGGGGCGTGGGGCAAGCCGGGTTCCTGGGAGGACGCAGCCTTCCCACCGGGTGGGGGATGGGCAAACCCGGCTTCCCCATCGCCTTGCTTGAGGACTGCGCCCTCCCGCGGGCGGGGGTGTGGGGAAGCCCGGTTTCCCCATCCCCCTGCTCTACACCAACGCGATGAATAAAGTTGTTCTTGGGAGGGCGACGCCCTCCCAAACCCTCCCGTGAACGGCCTATCAGGATAAGCGTGATGACCATTGGCTGGATCGAGTGTCTGATCATCCTGGCGCTGGTTGCGCTGGTAGCAGCGGTGGCCTTTCGGGCGGGTTACTTTCGAGGTAGAGGACAGTGATGGGCGTCTTCTTCGGGTTGCTGGCGGCCCTGGGCTGGGGTGGCGGGGATTTCGCCCTGAGCCGCATCTCGCGGCGCATCGGGCCGCTGGCGACGTTGCTGTACCTTCAGGCCGCGGGGATGCTCAGCATTGGTCTGGTGCTGCTGGCCCGCCGCGATCTCCCTCCGCTCGACCCGGCGCTCTGGGCGCTAGGGGTGGCGGTGAACACGCTGAACGTTGCCGGGACGCTGTTTCTCTACCGGGCGCTGGCGGTGGGCACGGTGATGATCGTCTCGCCGATCTGCGCCAGTTTCGCCGTCGTTACCGCCGGCCTGGCGATGCTGGGCGGCGAACGGCTCGCCCCGGTGACGCTGGCGGGGGTGGCGCTGGTGATGGCGGGCGTGGTGGTGGTCTCACGGGGCGGAGGGGGCGAACCCGTAGCGCTGAAGGGTGTGCCGGCGGCCCTTGGCGCGGCGCTGGCCTACGGGGTCTTCTTCTTCCTGCTCGGGCCGGTCACGGCGGGCCTGGGCATTGCCTGGCCCATTTTCATCGGGCGGGTGATGGCCTGCGGCCTCGCCGCTCTCGCCCTGCTCTGGCGGCGGCAGCGTCCCGCGCCGCTCTCGCCGCGTCTCCTTGGCATGATCGCGATCGCCACCTCGCTCGACACGATCGGCTTCCTGGCCTACAACATCGGCATCGCCACGGCCTACGTCAGCGTGGTGACGGCCCTGGCCTCGATCTTCAGCGCCGTCACGGTGCTGCTGGCCTGGGTGTTGCTGCGCGAGCGCCTGGTCAGGGTGCAGTGGGCGGGGGTGGTGGCGGTGCTGGTGGGGGTGTTGCTGGTGAGTTTACGATGAACGGTGGGGAGAGGGGCCCTCTCCATTTTAGATTTTAGATTGCGGATTGGAGATTGCCGCTCCATGCAACAGGAAGCGCTCTAACGCTCACGAGCTTGCGGTGTCTCCAGGACGCTTTGGTAGCGATTCGGCACGCGACGGGAGCATACCGCATGGCCCTTCTGAAACATGCCTCAGGGATGGACATCCACTACACCATCGTCAACGGCCCTCTGGGCTGGCTGCTGGTTGCCGCGACCGGGCGGGGCCTCTGTCGGGTCGCCTTTGGGGAGGAGGTTGCCGCGTTGGAGACGGGGTTGCGCCGCGCCCACCCGCAGGCGCGGATCGCGCGCGATGATGCCCGGCTCGCCGCTATTGCCACGGGGCTGACCGGCTACCTCGAGGGGCGCGGGCCGTGCCCCGATGCGCCCCTCGATCTGCGCGGCACACCCTTCCAGCGCCGGGTCTGGGAGGCGTTGCGCGCCATTCCCTACGGTGAGACGCGCAGCTACGGGCAGATCGCCGCCGCGCTGGGCCTGGGGCCGGGCGCGGCGCGGGCGGTGGGTGGGGCCTGCGCGGCCAATCTGCTGGCCCTGGTGGTGCCATGCCACCGCGCCGTGGGCAGCGACGGCAGACTCCAGGGCTTTCGCTGGGGCCTCGAGCGCAAGCGGGCGTTGCTGGCCATCGAGCGCAAGGCATAGGTTCGCGCTGCGACGCGCCCGCCCGCGGGAGGGTGTGGGCGGGCGTCGCCCTCGCGTGCCCAGGCGCCCGCCCGCGGGAGGATTTGGGAGGGCGCAGCCCTTCCAGGACAACCTTTCCCATTGCGGATGCGGGCCGGAGGCCCGCGCACCCAGGCCCCGGCCCGCGGGAGGGTAGGGTGTCACTGTTCACACCTGGGGTACCCCACGCGCCTGGGAGCGCGGGCGTCCCGCCCGCGTCGCGTCTACGCGGGCAAGCTGCCCGCGCGCCCGGGAGAGATGTGAACGCTTACCAGATAAGCGCATGCGGCGCCGCAGCCCCCCTCCCAACCTCCCCCGCTGGGGGGAGCGGCCGGACGCCCTCCCTCGCCGGGGGAGGGCCAGGGAGGGGGCAGTCACCTGACGTGAACATAGGCTCTCGAAGAGGGGTGTGGGGAAACCGGGTTTCCCCACGCCCCCGCCCCGCAGGGGCATGGGGAAACCCGGTTTCCCCATGCCCCCACCCGCGGGAGGGTCTGGGAGGGCGCAGCCCTCCCAGGAACAACCGTATGTTCATTGCGGCGTTGTGCGGCGCAGCCGCATAGACGGCTGATTGGTATTGGAGCTAGGGGAGCGGAATGGTCGCGGCCACGCGGGTGCCGCGACCGATGGCGCTCTCGATGCCAAACTCGCCGCGGAGCAGCACCTCGATCTGCTGGCGCATGCTGGCGATGCCCATGTGCCGGCGGGCGTTCAGGTTGTTGAGGGTCTCGCTCACGTGGAACCCGCTGCCATCGTCCTCGACGAGGATCTGCAACGTGTTGCCCGAGCCGTCGAGCAGCACGCGCACCTGGTTGGCATTGGCGTGACGGGCGACGTTGTTGAGCGCCTCTTGCAAGAAGCGGAAGATCGTCACTTCGTAATGGCTGGGCAGCCGCTGCTCCAGGCTCTGCACCAGCAGGTTGATCTCCAGGCCGCTCTTTTCGCCGAACTGCGACGTATAGCGGCGAAGGGTCGGGATGAGGCCGAGATCATCGAGGGTCATCGGGCGCAGGTCGAAGATGAGTTTGCGCGTGTCCTGGAGCGTAGTGTTGATGGCCGTCTTCAAGCCATTCAGTTCGGCGCGGGCCTGTTCCAGATCGCGATCGAGCAGACGCTGGCAGATCTCGGCCCGCAGGACCAGGTTGCTCATGGCCTGGGCCGGGCCGTCGTGCATCTGGAGGGAGATGCGCAGGCGTTCGCTCTCCTGCGACTGGATGATATTGGCGATCATGGTCTCGGTGTCGAGGCCGTTATCGTTGGAGTGGGTCGCGCCACGCTTGAGCGAGTCGCGCACCTCTTCGAGCAGCGCCACCACATCGGCGAGCTGGGTCTGGCGGGCGCGCAGGGCATCGCGGCGCAGTTGCAACTGGTCGAGCTGGCCGCGCATGATCTGGAGGCGCATCTGCATCTCCTGGGCGGCGGTGTAGAAGTTCTTGATCTCCTCCTTGCTGTAGCGGTCAAGGTTGACCTCCAGATCCCGCACCCGGTTCGAGACCGCCAACTCGCGCTGACCGAGCTTCTCCACTTCTCCGGTGCTCTGGCGCACAAGAACCTCGACTTCCTGCGCCTCGCGGCGCGTGCGCTCGAGTTCTTCGCGGTAGGCGCTCACGAACTGGTCGATTTTTTCGGCGATCTCGGCTGTCACTGGTTCCTCCGGCGGGTTAGTGTGGTTCACACGTGGTTTTCAGTCTGGAGGGGCGCGGGGGGGGCCGCACCTCCCCGCAACCCCTCTTCCACTGGGTGAGGGTGTGGGGCACCCTGGTTGCCCCACACCCCTGCAAGATAGGTTGTTTCCGGGAGGGCACAGCCCTCCCACACCCTCCCGCGGGCCGGGCCCTGGGTGCGCGGGCCTCCGGCCCGCATCCGCAACGGAAAAGGTCGTTCCTGGGAGGGCGCTGCCGGCCCATCCCCTTCCACCGGGTGAGGGGATGGGGAAACCCGGTTGCCCCCGATCCCTGCTTGAGGGCGCAGCCCGCCCAAACCCTCCCACCGGGTGGGGTCTGGGGAAACCGGGTTCCCCAGACCCCTGCGCACGGGCTGTGCCCTCCCAACCCCTCCCACCGAGTGGGGGGTAGGGGGAAACCCGGTTTCCCCCTACCCCTGCTTGAGAGCCAGGACCTCCCGGGGGCGGGGGTCTGGAGGAACCGGGTTCCCTCATGTTCACGTTAGATCAGGCCCAGGCGCAGCCTCCAGACGTTAATCAGGGCCTCGACGACGATCCGACGCGACATCTTCGAGCGCCCCACGCGCCGGTCGGGGAAGATGATCGGCACCTCGGCGATGCGAAAGCCGGCCCGGTGGGCGCGGTAGGCCATCTCGATTTGAAAGGCGTAGCCATTCGAGCGCACGGCGGCAAGATCGAGCCGTTCGAGCACCCGACGGCGGTAGCAGCGGAAGCCGCCGGTGGCATCGGCGACGGGCAACGAGAGGATCAGGCCGGCGTAGAGATTGCCGCCGCGACTGATGATCCGCCGCGCCAGGCCCCAATCGGTTGTGCCGCCGCCGGGCACGTAGCGCGAGCCAATGACCAGGTCCGCGCCGGACTCGGCGGCGGCGCGCAGTTCGGGCAGATAGCGCGGATCGTGGGAGAAGTCGGCGTCCATCTCGAAAATAAACTCGGCCCCCTCGGCCAGGGCGCGCCGGAAGCCGGCGATGTAGGCCGTGCCAAGCCCCAGTTTGCCCGGCCGCGCCAGCAACTCTACGCGGGGCTCGGCGCGGGCCAACTCGGCCACCAGCGCTCCGGTGCCGTCGGGCGAGGCGTCGTCCACCACCAGCACCCGGCAGCGTGGATCGGCGAGCAGGAGCTGGATTAACTGGATAATGTTCTCCGCCTCGTTGTAGGTAGGCACAACCACCGTGCAATCGGCGACGGCGGGGGGCGGGCGGAGGGAGAGGTGTGGGCCGGCTGGTGCTGCGCGCATAGTGGCTGGGGCCTCGCTTCCGAACGTAGGGTTGGCAATTGCTGGCCTGCGGCGCGGGTGTGACGTAACGTCTTGCGCGGCGCCGGGCGCGCCCGTAATAGCCAGATGGTATTATACCCTCGCGCGCGAACCAGAAGGCACACAAACGAACGGAAATCTATGGAAACGAACGCAGCGGCAGATCTGACCACCTCGCGAGCGACGCCCCGCGTCCTGCCGGCTCTGCGCCTCGACCACCTGTGGGCGCTGCTGTCGCTGAGCGTCATCGCGGCCTGCATCAGCCTGGTACCCACCTCACCCAATGATTTCTGGTGGCATCTCAAGGCCGGCGAGTTGATCGCGACGAGCGGCATCCCCACCACCAATCTGTTCGCCTGGAGCTTGCCAGCCGATCACCCATACGTCTATCAGAGCTGGCTGGGGGAGTGGCTGTTCTACCAGTTGTACCGCCTGGGGGGCTTTCCGCTGGTAGTGTTCGCGCGCAACCTGCTTGGCGCGGCGGTCTTCGCCCTGGTGGCGGTCGAGGCGCGGCTGCGCAGCGGGTCGTGGCGGTGGGCGGCGCTGGCGGCGTTCGCCGCGGCGGCGATGGCGATCAACAATGTGCTGCTTCGCACCCAGGTCTGGTCATGGCTGCCGTTTATGGCTGTGTTTATGCTGCTGAGCCGCTATGCCGAGGGGCGCCTGGCCCCCCGCTGGCTGGCGGCGCTGCCGCTGATCATGGCGGTGTGGGTGAACCTGCACGGGGCCTTTGTGCTGGGCCTGCTGGTAACGGGCACCTTCCTGGCGGGGGAGAGTCTGCGGCGGGCGCTGCGGCAGCCACGCGCGTTGCCGTGGTCGCGCCTGCGCGCCCTGGGCGTAGCGGCGGCGGCGATGCTGGCGGCGACGCTGCTCAACCCGCTTGGCCCGGGGGTGTTCGGCTACGTGCGCGATATGCTCGGCAATGCCCCCAGCCAGCAGTTGATCGGCGAGTGGCAATCGCCGACGCCCCGGAGCGTGGCCGGCGCGGCGTTTTATCTGGGCGTGCTGGGGCTCATCGCCGCCTTTGCCTTCGCCCGCCGCCGCCCGAGCCTCACCGAGGTGCTGCTGGTCTGCGGCCTGGGCTGGCAGGCCTTCGTGGGGATGCGCTACGTGATCTGGTGGGGCATGGTGGCGATGCCGATCGCCGCGCAGGCCCTGGCGGCGCCGCGCCCGGTGTTCGGGGCGGCGCGGCCCTCGCCGCGCGAGCGGGGCGCCGGCGGCGCGGCCAATCTGGTCGTGGCCCTCGGCTTGCTGGGCCTGGTGGCAGCGCTGCAACCCTGGAGCAAGCCGTTGCTCAATCTGCCATCGGCCTACCGCGGTCTGTTCGTGGATCTGCCCGGCGCGCCGTTGCTCTTCACCACCGAGACGCCGGTCGGCGCGGTGGAGCACCTGCTGGCGCAGCCCTGCCGGGGGCGGATCTTCAATGAGATGGGCTATGGCTCGTACATGGCCTGGGCGCTCTATCCCGCGGCGCAGCATTTCATCGATCCGCGGGTGGAGTTGTTTCCGCTGGCGTTGTGGCAGGAGTACCGCGCAGTGAGCGAGGGGCGCGACGTGGCCGGCTTTTTCGATCGGCACGCCATCGCCTGCGCGGTCATTGATAGGGAACTGCAACCTGAACTGGCCCGCGCAATGCCGGCCCTGCCCGGCTGGCAGCGCACCTTTGGCGATGGTCGTACCGAGGTGTGGCGCCGATGAAGGTCGTAGCTGGACAACGGGGCAGAATCGCGCTGACGGGGCTGAGTCTCGACCAGGTGTGGTTGTTCGCGGCGCTGGCGTTTATCGCCTTGCGGGCCTTGTTGACGCCCATCCCGCCGCACGACTTCTGGTGGCACATGGCCACGGGCCGGTTGATCGTCACCGGCGGGGCGATCCCCACCGTTGACGCCTTCTCATACACTCGCGCGGGCGAGCCGTTCTACAACCAGAGCTGGCTGGCCCAGGCGTTCCTCTACGGGCTGTACCACCTCGGCGGGGCGCCGCTGATCATCGTTGTCCAGGCGCTGGTGCTGGCGCTGGCCTATGGTCTCTTGCTGCGCCTGTGTCTCCGGCGCAGCGGGTCGGTGCGGCTGAGCGCGGGGTTCTTGCTCCTGGCCACTATGCCGGCCTCGTTCGACAACTGGATCGTGCGCCCGCAGACCTACGCGCTGCCGTTGTTCATCGCCTCGCTCTCTGTGCTGAGCGCGTGGCGCCTGCCGGAGTTGCGCGGTGGCCGGGCCGACCCGGCGCGCTTCTATCGCCCGTTGTTGCTCTTGCCGCTCTTCGGGGTGGTGTGGGTGAACCTGCACGGTTCCTTCGTGCTTGGCGGGGCGCTGATCGCCCTGGTGTTCGTGGGCGAGGCGGCGCGACGGCGCATCGAGGAGCGGGCCGAGGCGCGGGCCTGGGCCAGCCGGCCCGTCGGGCGGGCCGAGGATGTGCTGGAGCGGCCCCCGCGGCCCGCCCGCCCGCCGCTCTGGCACCTGGCCCTGGCCGGCGCCCTCACCGGCTTGAGCTGGCTGCTCAACCCCGGCGGCGCGCAGGTGCTCGGCTATGTGCGCAATCTCCTGAGCAGTTCGCAGGTGACCAGCCTGGTCACCGAGTGGGCGCCGCCCACCATCCGCGACCCGAACGGGGTGATCTTCTTTCTCTTTCTGATCGCCGGCATCGTGATCCTGGCCTATGCCCGTCGCGCCCCCGATCTGGTGGATATGCTCACGGCAGGGGCCTTCCTCTGGCTGGCCCTCGGCGCGGTGCGCAACAACATCTGGTTCACCGCGGCGGCCACGCCGCTGCTGGTGGTCCAACTGGCGACCTGGCGCGCCGGGGAGGGGCCGGCGCGCCGCGCGTACCAGGGGGTGCCGGCGCTGAACGCGGCCCTGGCGGGGATCATCGCCCTGTTGCTGGCGCTGGCCCTGCCATGGGTCAAGCCAGCCCTGGGCCTGCCGCCCCAACTGGGCGCCCTGATCGATCCGCAGACGCCCGTGGCGGCGGTGGAGCGTCTGCGCCGTGACCCGCAGCGCCCGGCGCGGCTGTTCCATGCCATGAGCTACGGCAGTTACCTGATCTGGGCCGCGCCTGAGCAACCGGTGTGGGCCGACCCGCGGATCGAGTTGTACCCCTTCGAGCAGTGGCGCGACTACCAGTTGCTCAACAGCGGTCTGGAGGTGGAGCGGCTGCTGGCCGCCTACGCCGTGGACGGCCTGTTGCTGAGCAATACTGAGCAGGCGCCGCTAGTGGCCTGGGCGCGGGCGCGCCCCCAGGAGTGGGAGTTGCGCTTCGCGGATGCCGAGACGAGTTATTTCGCCCGCCGGCGGTAGCGCCGCAGCAGGGGCCGCGCTCCTGCTGCGGCCCTCTATCATGGGGTCGCGCTGGCCACGGCGGTGTCGAGCACGCGCTGGAAGGTGTCCATATCGCTCTTGAGGTCGGCCAGGCGCTGGGCGACCTCGTTGGTGGCGGGGCTGGCGCTGACCACATCGGCGGCGCGCAGGCGCACCGTTTCGGCGAGCACGTTGTCGAGACTGGCGTGGATGTTCTCGAGCTGGGCCTTGACGCGCCCGATGTAGGTCGCCAGGTCGCCGGCGTTGCGTTGCTTTTCCAGGAGGGCAGCGCGGGTTTCTTCGAGTTGCTGGCGGGTGTAGGGATCGCCGGTGCTGGAGATCTGCCAGTTGAGCCTGGTGATGCGGTCCTGGACGGCTTCGGGCCTGGTCTGCGCCAGGTAGGCTTCGATCACCTGACCGCGCTCCGCCAGGGTGTAGGCCTGCTCGACGAGGTCGCGGGTCTGGGCGGTGATGCGGGTGAGCAGGCCGGCCAGGGGCGGCCTGGCCTGGGCCGCGGTGCGCTCGATCTCGCGCTGCGAGCGCTCGATGGCGTTGAGTTGGGCGCGGAAGGTGGCGCTGCGCAGGCGCGGCCGCGCGGGGCGCCGGCTGATGGCGATCACCACGGGGCTGCGCCCGCCGATGAGGACCATGGCGCCGTAGGCCAGCAGGCCAAGGGGCAGGAGCCACCAGTAGAGGAGCAGGCCGCCGGCGATGGCGGCGAGCAGCACCATCAGCGCGAGCGGTTGCCGGGCGGTGTAGGCGTAAGGATTGCTCATTGGCGCGCCTCATCAAGTAAAGCATTGCTTGTCTGGGTGAGGGTCTGGGGAAACCGGGTTTCCCCAGACCCCTGCGCACGGGCTGCGTCCTCACCTTCCCGCGGGCGGGGGTATGGGGGAACCTGGTTCCCCCATGTTCACGTCAGGGCCCGGCCGCGGGCGCCAGGGGGCGGATGCGCCGGTCCCAGGCATTGAGCAGAGCCGTCAGCACCTCGGCCGGGGGCGACTCGACCTGGGCGGCGATGTCGAGGCTGACGCCGCGACCGGCGTAGCGAACAAAGGGGTTCGCGGGGTCGGCGCCGCTCAGGACAACATCCGGATCGATGGGGCGAAAGCCGGATTGGAGGGCCAGTTCCTGCTGCGGGCGCTGGAGCAAAAAGTCGCGGAAGCGCCGGGCGGCTTCGCGCTCCTCGCGGCTCGTCAGCGGGTCATCGAGAATGGCGTAGGGATGGTCGCTGAAGATCGTCGCCGGGGGGTAGTAGACGCGCAGAGGCTGGTTCCAGCGTTGCTCGCCGGCGGCCATGTACTCGATGGCCAGGTTCTCGTAGACGAGCACGATGTCGTAGCTGCCCGGGCCGCGTTGCACCATTTGTTGCATAAGCGTGCCGGTGCTTGAGCCGAGATCGTAGACCCCGACTTCCATCGCCTCGAGCCAGCTCAAGAAGGCCGGATCTTCGACATCGGCGACGGTCAGGCCGGCAGTTTTGTCGTGGAAGGCGTAGGCCATCAGCACGAGGGTCTGCGTGCCGCTGTTCGAGGTGAGCGGCGAGGTATGTCCGAGCTTGACAGGTCCCCACAGTCGGGCCTGTTGCGCTTCTGGAGTATCGGGGCCGAAGCCGCGGGCCTGGGCCACGGCGCTCCACCCCCGCTCGTCGGCGATGGCGTCGTGGAGGTCGTTCCAGAAATCGGCGGCGCCGTCGGGCCAGAGGAGGCGGGCGCGCTGCTCCCAGGCCACGGCGACCAGCGGGGTCAGCGCCAGGGGCGTGGCCTCGCCGGCGATGATCTTGCCGCGGTTGCGGGCGGCCCACTCACCGGCGAGCGTGGCGGTCCAGAGGCTGCTGGCGGGGCTGACCACCGTGGGGCGCGGGGCGACGCTCCAATCCTGGCGGGCCGCCCGCTCGGCGATCTCGCGCGAGCCCATCCCAATCAGGCGCAGGGTGATGGGCCGGACCCCGACGGTCTCGCCGCGGGCCTGGAAGCGGCGCGCGGCCTCCTCCAGCCAGGCCTGCTTCTCGGTGCCGTACCAGATCACCACTTCGACCGGGGTGACCCGCGGGCCGAGGCCCAGGTCAACCGGGGCGTAGCCGAGGGGCGCGGGCAAGGGCACGAGCAACTTGAGCGCCAGGGCGAGGAGGCAGCAGGCGAGGAAGCCCGCCCCGATGGCGCGGTACAGAAAGGGCATACAGGCCTCTCATACCATTCAACATCGTCCCCTGGAGGGGGGTGTGGGGAAACCCGGTTTCCCCACACCCCCGCCCACGAAGGGGTTAGGAGGGCACAGCCCCTCCATGGTTTCGCTGCCCGGCCTTGTCCGTACCCCTGTGAGAGGCAAGGATTGGGGCAGCCAGTGCTTCGGCCCTACCGGGCACTTCCATTCTAGCTCAGGGAAGGCACCGGAGGAAGAGGCTTGAGGAACAATCGGGGCTACGTGGCCTACCGCCAGCGGGTGCAGAACTTCGCCTTCGCGCCCTGCACCGCCTGCGGCGGCTGCGATCTCTCGGAGGCGAACCTGGAGGACTGTCTGGGCAACGAGTTTCCGGTGTGCGGGGGCTGCCTGTGGGCGCAGGCGGTCATTCAGTGCCCGTGAGAAGGTTTGGGAGGGCTATGCTCTCCCACGATGTTGTGTTGGGAGGGTGCGACGAAACGTTCTGCACTATCAGCCGTCCATGCGGCTCGCGCCGCACACCGACCGGATGAAAACAGGTTGTTCCTGGGAGGGCGCAGCCCTCCCACACCCTCCCACCGGGTGGGAGTATGGGGAAACCCGGTTTCCCCATTCCCCTGCTTGAGGGCTGCGCCCTCCCAAACCCTCCTGCGGGCGGGGGTATGGGGGAACCAGGTTCCCCCATTTTCACGTTAGGGGCACGGGAGCCGGCAGCGGCGGTGGGCTCCCTTCCCGACATCCCCCCGCTGGGGGGAAGCGCGGTTTCGTCCTTCAGCCGGTGAGGGTCAGGGAGGGACGGGGCGCGCGCGGGGCGCTCGGTGGCGACGGCGGCGACAGGCTGTGCTACAATCTCTGCCGTTAGAAGCAAGAGTTGCCGCCGCCGCGCGGCTGCCGACAAAGGAGTCCTGGCCATGACCGAGAGCTTCCGGATCGAGAAAGACTCGCTCGGCGAGATGCAGGTGCCGGCCAACGCCCTCTACGGCGCGCAGACGCAGCGCGCCGTGCTCAACTTCCCCGTCTCGGGCATGCGGCCGTACCCGGCGTTTGTATGGGCGCAGGGGGTGATCAAGCGGGCCGCGGCTGAAGTGAACCGGGACCTGGGTCTGCTCGAGGCGCGCCTGGCGGACGCGATTATCCAGGCTGCCGATGAGGTGCTCGCGGGCAAGCACGCCGATCAGTTCGTGGTCGATCCCTTCCAGGCCGGCGCGGGCACCTCGCACAACATGAACCTGAACGAGGTCATCGCCAACCGCGCCAACCAGATCCTCGGCTTCGCCCTCGACGACCCGAACAAGCCGGTCAGCCCCAACGATCACGTGAACATGGCCCAGTCCACCAATGACACCATTCCCACCGCCATCCGGCTGGGGTGTCTCTGGCGGATCGATGAACTGCTGGCGGCGGTTGATGGCCTGGCCGATGCCCTGGAGGCCAAGGCCCGCGAGTTTGATGACGTGGTGAAGTCAGGGCGCACGCACCTGCAAGACGCGGTGCCGGTGCGCCTGGGGCAGGAGTTCGGGGCCTACGCCCTGGCCGTGCGCAACGACCGCGAGCGCATCGCCACCGCCGCCGACCGTCTGCGCCGGCTGGGGATCGGCGGCACGGCGACCGGCACGGGCCTGAACGCCCATCCCGAGTACCATCAGCGGATGGTCGAGAAGCTCAGCGCCTTGACCGGGCAGAGCCTGCGGAGTTCGGGCAATCTGTTCGAGAGTATGCAGAGCATGGCCGACCCGGCCGACTTCTCGGCGGCACTGCGGACCCTCTGCATCACTCTGACGCGGATCGCCAACGATTTCCGTCTGCTCTCCTCCGGTCCCGCCACGGGTCTCGACGAGATCCGCCTGCCGGCGGTGCAGCCCGGGTCGAGCATTATGCCCGGCAAGGTCAACCCGGTGCTGGCCGAGATGCTGAACATGGCCTGCTTCCACGTGCAGGGCAACGACCTTACGGTGAGCCTGGCGGCGCAGGCGGGGCAGCTCGAGTTGAACGTGATGATGCCGATCATCGCCCACAACCTCTTCGAGATGATGCACGTGCTGATCGGGGCGATCAACGCCTTTACGACGAAGTGCGTGGTGGGCGTGACCGCCAATCGCGAGAAGGCCGAGGGCTGGCTGGCCAAGAACGCCATTCTGGTGACGGCGCTCAACCCGGTGATCGGCTACCTGAACGGCGCGGCGGTGGCCAAGGAGGCCATGGCCACAGGCAAGACGATCAAAGAGGTGGTGGTCGAGAAGGGCCTGCTCGCTCCCGAGGAGGTGGACCGCCTGATTGACGCGCGCAAGATGACCGAGGGTGGCATTCAGGGGATCGCTGCCGCGGGGTAGCCGGTAGGGGCGAAACTGGCAGGGGCGAAAGCGGTGGGGGCGAAACCGCTTTCGCCCCTGTTGTATGGCCTCGGCCAGTAGAACGGCCATGCTCCCTAACGTGAAAATAAGCCCTCGGCAAGGGGGATGGGGAAACCCGGTTTCCCCATCCCCCCACCCGCGGGAGGGTCTGGGAGGGCAAAGCCCTCCCAGGAGAACCCTGTTATCCCCTTGCGGATGCGGGCCGGAGGCCCGTGCACCCGGGCCCCGACCTACGGGAGGGTCTGGGAGGGCGCAGCCCTCCCAGGAACAACCGTATGTGCATCGCGGCGTTGTGCGGCGGAGCCGCATGGACGGCTGAGGTGACCATCGTGCGCAGGGTTCAGCCCCCCTCCCAGCCTCCCCCCGCTGGGGGGAGGAGCCGGGTTCCCGCCCCCGGCGGGGGAGGGGCAGGGCAGGGGCGGTCACCATGCCCGCGGAGCCGCGATGCGGGCGGGACGCCCGCGCTCCCAGGGCATGGTCATCGCGGCGTTGGGCGCCATGCGCATGACCGTCTCACGTGAACATCGGCTGCTGGAGCAGGGGGGTGAGGAAACCGGGTTTCCCCATCCCCCCACCCGGTGGGAGGGTTTGGGAGGGCGAAGCCCTCCCAAGAAATTATGTTCATCCCGTCGGTGTGCGGCGCAGCCGCATGGACGGCTAACGTGAACATAGCCCCTCGGAGGAGGGGGATGGGGAAACCGGGTTTCCCCATACCTCAGCGGATGCGGGCCGGAGGCCCGCACACCCAGGCCCCGGCCCCTGGGAGGGTTTGGGAGGGCGAAGCCCTCCCAAGAAATTATGTTCATCCCGTCGGTGTGCGGCGCAGCCGCATGGACGGCTGAGGTGAACATAGGCCGGTGGCGGGCGGGACGCCCGCGCTCCCAGGCCATGTTCATCGGGCGTTGTGCGCCCCGCGCATGGGGCCTGACGTGAATATACGCCCTCGGCGAGGGGCGTGGGGAAACCCGGTTTCCCCACGCCCCCGCCCCCAGGAAGGCGAGGGTGCAGCCCGTGCGCAGGGGGATGGGGAAACCCGGTTCCCCCATCCCCCCGCCCGACAGCAAGTCAATAACACCGATGAAGCGTAGTTTAACCGACATTTCAACCTTATTTTACTGAAACATAACCTTCTGGTAGTACTATAGCCTGCGTACCAATCGCGCAGAAGACCATGCGACGGGGCCGGGCCGTGTGCTTGCCAGGGGGCAACCGGGTGTTCCTCCATGTCGAGGACGCGTCAGCGCCATGGTGCGCTGGCGGCCCCGCCCTGCCGCGCGACAGGAGGCCAGGTATGCTTCAGCGAATCGCGTTCCATCGCCGGTGGCTGTTGCTCGTGGTCGTGCTTCTCCTGGCGCTGGCGGCCCTGCCCGCCGCCGCGCCCACTGCTCAGGCGCAGACGGCTCCCTATGTGGAGTTGCGCGGCTGGGCCGTACTGCCCGCCGACACCTTCGCCGCCGGCCCGCCCTCAGGCTTTGCCATTGGCCCGGCGAATGGCCGGCGCCCGCCCTTCGCCCAGCAGCCGGTGCAGGGTTTTAGCGCCGTGCTGCCCCTCTGGAACGGCAACTGGCTCGGGCTCTCCGACAACGGCTTCGGCGCCAAAGGCAACAGTCCCGACTACCGGCTGCGCTGGTATGAACTCAAGGTTGATTTCAGCCGCGGTAGTGTGGGCGTCGTTGGGTACACCGAGATGAGCGATCCGAACCGGCTGGTGCCCTTCCCCATCGTCAACGGCAACGGCGACCGGGTGCTCACCGGCGCTGATTTTGATCCCGAGTCCTTCCGCCAGGCCCCCGACGGCACATTCTGGGTCGGCGAGGAGTTTGGTCCCTTCCTGTTGCATCTCGATGCCCGGGGCCGCCTGCTCGAGCCGCCCTATCCTACGCCGGTGCCCCCCGCCCTGCGCCCCTTCGCCCGCGGGCTTGCGGTGGTGAAGTCGCCTGAGCACCCCGACTTTGCGGCGCTGCCCACGCCCGAGGCGCGCCGCGCCGCCGCCAATCTGCCTACCACTCGCGGTTTCGAGGGTCTGGCCCTGAACGCCAGCGGCACTCGCCTCTACCCCCTGCTCGAAGGGCCGCTCTTCGATGACCCCGTGCGCAACCGCCTGCTCCTGCGCGAGTTCGATCTGGCAACCAGACAGTACACCGACCGGATCTGGTTCTACCCGATGGAGGCTCCCAACCACGCCATCGGCGAATTGACCGCGATCAACGACCGCGAGTTTCTGGTCATCGAGCGTGATGGCGGCGAAGGTCCCACCGCGCTCTTCAAGCGCATCTACCTCGTCAGCCTCGACCGGGTGGGCGAGGGCAGCCTGCTGCAGAAGGAACTGCTGGTGGATCTGATGCAGCTCACCGACCGGAATAAGCTCACCCGGGCCGAAGAAGGCGCCTTCGGCTTTGGCCCGATCTTCAAGTTCCCCTTCGTTACCATCGAGGCCGTCTATCCGGTGGATAGCCGCACACTGCTGGTGCTCAACGACAACAACTACCCCTTCAGCGCGGGCCGTCGCCCGGGCCTGGCCCCCGATGATAACGAGTTCATTCTGGTGTACTGCCGAAGAGCTTGAATCTGAAGCGAGGGTAGCGGTTGGGGCGAATCAAGGGTCTTTGAGAAATTCATCCAGTATACCGGGCTGGCCGTGGGGCTAAAGCCCTCGGCTATGGGATGCGAAGCCCGCCTGCGCGGGCTATAGCGGAGTAATTTCTCAAAGACCATTGATTCGCCCTGACGGTCATGCTCAAACCCTTCCGCGGGCCGGGGGCTGGGTGCGCGGCCCTCCGGCCCGTATCCGCAGGGGCATCCGCAGGGGCTGGGGAAACCAGGTTTCCCCAGTTCCCCTGCTCCAGGAGACTATTCTCACCTCAGCCGTCCATGCGGCTCCGCCGCACAACGCCGCAATGAACATAAAGTTATTCTTGGGAGGGCTGCGCCCTCCCAAACCCTCCCGTGGGCCGGGGGCTGGGTGCGCGGCCCTCCGGCCCGCGTCCGCAGGGGCTGGGGAAACCAGGTTTCCCCAGTTCCCCTGCTCCAGGAGACTATTCTCACCTCAGCCGTCCATGCGATTCGCGCACAACACCCGATGAACATCGCCTGGGAGCGCGGGCGGCCCGCCCTCATCGCGGATCCGCGGGCACGGTGATTGCCCCCCTCCCTAGCCCTCCCCCCAGCGGGGTTTAGGGGCGGACAGAACGGATGAGCGACACCCGCAACGGTCAGGTCGGGGATGACAAGGAGTCTGGAACCTTCTATGATAGGTGTATCACCAACCATCGCAGAAGGAGCCAGACTCATGACC
>Ga0272446_1002988_pt1 | contig 22079 bp, 33 predicted proteins | sample YNPCB0061_FD_194587 | JGI IMG/M metagenome (GOLD analysis project Ga0272446, IMG submission 194587) | Hot spring microbial mat communities from Yellowstone National Park, WY, United States - YNP-CB-006-1 | ecosystem: Environmental > Aquatic > Thermal springs > Hot (42-90C) > Sediment | place... | reverse complement strand
GCCCTTTGGGGAGATGATCGAAATTGATTAACCCGAGCCCGAGCCCGCCGGCGATCCCCGCTGGCGGACCGGGCCCCCCCCCGCTGGCGGACCGGGCCCCCCCCCGCCGGCGGACCGGCAGCACCGGCGCCGGCCCGGAGCCCGGCGCCCACGCAGCAACGTCCGGTAAGCAGCAACGTCCGGTAAGCAGCAACGTCCGGTATTTTACCGGGAAAAAATAAACCTGGAGGACTAACGCCATGTCAGGAAACCTTTTTTCAATCAGCAACGCCGCGGAAAAGCGGGATGAGAAGCCGGCCGCGCCGTCATTCGGTGACGCCCTGGCCGCGACCAAGGCCGCACCCAAGCCGGCCGCGAAGAAAAGCAGCATCCCCAACCTGGCCGCGCCCCCGGAAATCAAGGAGGCCGTGGACACTTACATGGAAAGCAAGCAGAACATGAAACAGGCCGAGGCCAGTATGGACGCCGCCGGCGAAATCCTGGCCGCGTTCGTTCGGAAGGCCATTGACGACGACGGCTTTAACGGCAGGTATCACAACAGCTATGCCCTGGCCGGGAACCGGCACGCCGCCAAAGTCATTTTCGCGAACAAGTGGACTATCAACCCCGAGGACGAGGAAGAGCTCGCGGCAATCCTGGGAGACGCGTTCGCGGAGCTCATCAACAAGAAATTCACCGTGAAACTCAAGGCCGAAGTCTTTGAAAGCGAGGAGCTTCAAGGGGAGCTTATGGCCCTTATCGGTGACAGATTCGCGGATTTTTTCGAGACGGAAACCAAGCTGAACGTCCGGGAGGGATTCGATGCCGAGATTTACCGCGTGGTAAGCCCGGCGGACCTGGACGCCCTGAGAACATGGGCCCGGCAGTATAAACCCTCAATTCGCTAACAGGAGAATTTGACGGCCTTTGATAAGGCCCTGGCATAAAAAACGGGGACAGGTAAGGCGCCACCTTCACCTGTCCCCCCAACACGCGGAGCAACCAAATGGAAACAGCTTTAACTATACCCGCAGCCCGGGAGAGAAAACAACCCCAAATAATAGGCTTCAAATATTTCTACCCCGAGCGCCCGCGGCTGATTCACGTTGAACAGCCATTATTTAAACAACTATCAGAAGATCCGCGGTGGATTGCGGAGCCCAAATACGACGGCAAGAGGTTACAGCTTCACCACCTGCCCGACGGTGAGTTTCAATTTTGGGGGAGGCACGGCGAAAAGCTAGTTTACACCCCGAGCCCGGAAGTTTTGAACGCCCTGGCAGCCCTCCACCTGAAAGGGTACTGGCTATTTGACGGTGAGTTGAGACATGGCAAGGTGCGCGGCGTCTCTCATCGGATAGCCATTTATGACGTGTTCATCGCGTCCGGTAACCTCTTAACCGGCATCACCTTTGCGGAGCGCCGCGAAGCCCTGGAAATCCTCTGGCATTATGCCGACCTGCACGACGGCTCAACCCTGGACCTGGCCCCGCAGTATAACGGCAATTTCCGGCAGACCTTTGAACATCTTACCCAGGAGCCGGAAATTGAGGGACTTGTCTTAAAAAACTTAAACGGCACCCTGGACCTGGGAAGAGCCCGCGCCACGGAAAGCGCCTGGATGAAAAAGGTGCGCCGCCCCTCTAACCGATGGAGGTTTTAACCATGAAATACCTGGACAAGTGCCAAAATATGTTTGGCCCTTTGAAACCCGAAGTAAGGGAGCGCCTTACCCGGCTTATCCTTAACCCCACCGTGGAAAATTGGGAGGACTCCCATTCTATCATCATCCAATTAAACCCCATGCTGACCTTGTGGCAAGCGTGGGTTGCCACCGACCCGGACGCCCCCCGCACCGGACGCCGCTATGACTCTGAGGGGAACATGATTAGGGAATGGCAGAGGACGCCCACCCCCTTTCAGATTGTGCGCGCCCTGCAATACGCCACCCAGGAGGCCGAAAATGCCGGTTAATTACACGGACATTCCCCGGTGTTCGCGGTGCGGGAAGTATTGCCGCGCCTATTTTGCCGAAGGCCGCGAATGGTCAGGTTGTTGTGACTGGCCCACGACGGACGGCAGCCATGCCGTCAAAGGAACCGTCAACCCGGGACCGCCCCCCGCCCCCTTGAGGCTCAAAGGTTGGGAGGCCCGCCAGGTATGAGAATATTCCTGCTTTTCTGGCTCGTGTTCCTAGTCATGGTGGGATTCATCAAAGGCAAAAAAACCAACTGACGGAAGTCAAACAAGCCATAAATATTTGACCGTTGAGGGGAGGGGGAACCCTCCCCAGGAGGAAAGCGGTTAATTCCAGCAAAGGAGGATAAGAAATGACATTCATTGCCTTTAACCTGGAGGATTTTCACAGCAATCAGGACGCCGGCCGCACCATGGTCAGCGTCAAGTTTGTCCAGGCCAAAAATCTTCGGGCCGCCAAGGATTTCATGACCCGCTTTTATCCAGAACAAGCGTGGTCAGTGGTGGCCAAGAGGACTTTTGATACTGGCATTGTTTTGCCCAAAGAGGAACTTCCCTGCGGGGAATCCTGACGAGGAAGGGAAAATGAGAAGAGCCCCCCGGAGAATCCCAGAAGTTTTGGACCCGGAGGAACAGGCCCGCATACTAGGGGAGTTGGAGCGATCCGACTCCCTTAGTGCCCTGCGGAACCTGGCCCTTATCCGGTTATTGCTTAATGCAGGACTCCGCGCCAGGGAGGCCCGGGAGTTAAAGATAAAGCACCTGGATTTTAAATCCGGCAAGCTCAAGGTACGGGGGAAAGGCCGGAAGGAGCGGGTTGTGTGGCTGAGCGCCGACGACCTGGCTCTGGTCCGGGCCTGGCTCACCCGCCGGCCCGGTAACGGGGCGCCGTCCGGTGACCTACTGTTTACCTCCCTTGACGGCAGCCGTCCGGTAAATGATCGGTGGCTGAGGCGCATGGTCAAGCGCGTGGCCGAGCAAGCCGGCATCGTCAAAGATATTCACCCCCACAGCTTGCGCCACACCTTCGCCACGGATTTGTTAAGAGCCACCAAGAACCTTCGCCTGGTCCAGAAGGCTTTGGGCCATAGCAATATCGAAACCACCACGATTTACGCTCATATAGTTGACGATGAGCTTGAAAATGCTATGAAGGAGTTAAGAATTAAGCCATGAGGGAAACCATGACCGCAGAGGAATTTACGGCCAGGAGGAAAAAGCTCTTTCCCACTCAGACGCTTGCGGCCCGGGCATTAGGCGTCACGCAAGGCGCTATCTGCCATTGGGAAACGGGGCGCCGGGCCATATCTGGAACTGTCAGGCTCCTTTTGGAGTCCCTGGAGAAAGACCCGAAAGCGGTGCGGGCCATTATTAATATGGGGAAGAGGAAGGGAAAAAATAAACGAAGGTTAAATCCTTAAACCTCTCAAGATCGTCCCTGCAACGGCCTCTCAGGAGGCCGTTTTTTTTTGCAAAAGCCCAAATGGGTCTCAAGGTTTTTTAAATATAACTATCCTATTGGTATTTGTTCCGATCTCCATATTTTTAATCCCCCATATATTTGATGTTTTAGTAAAAACTTGTGTATTTATTAATATTCCGGCGCAACTAAAGCCATTATTTAACCCCAAGGGGACAATATATTCATCAAGCTTTAATTTCCCTCGCCTTACTTCACCAACTTCAAAGGCTATCCAACCATCCTTTTTTAAGACACGATATAATTCTGCAAAAACACCATTCATGACATAAGTCCATTCTTCTACCTTATTGCTCATTGTTATTCTTTCAGAAACATTTTGTATATCTATATTATTGAACCAACAGCGCAGCCAATTATCTTTAGAATATTGAACTGTGTCTAAAAACGGTGGAGATGTAACTACTAATTGCACCGTTTCATCTTTTATCTCTGGTGTATTCCTTGCGTCTTCGGTAAAGAAGAGTGCAGTCCCTCCAATTCTTCTAAGAGAATCTTTTTGCTTAGCAGTTAAATTCCTCAACAAACTTTTCGTTTTGTTTAATATTAATTTTTTAGTGTCTCTATAATCAGGTGTTTGGTTTAGTTTTATGTTAATCATTATCTGTTTATCAGGAGAAACGGCCTGATTTGGAGGTAGAGTATAAACCGAAAAAAAACCTTTTGAATGTCCAGTTAGTCTATTTGTTGCGACCATCCTTATCCAATTATCAATCTCATCTGAGACACCGTAATTATCCTTTTCTATAAGATATTCACGCAAAGAAACTATTTCGCTTTCCGTTTTTGGATGATAGAACATAGACAAATCTATGTCAGCTTTGGCTTGCTTTTTATAATTGATAGTATTAAGCCTTCTTTCAACATCTTTAAAATCAGGTATCATTAACCGAGGACGGGTCAATATTTCGCTTAATGGATTTATATCATTAGATATAACTTGCCTACCCAAAAGCGCGGCTTCTATCGGTGTTGTGCCCCTTCCAGAGAAAGGATCATAAACCACATCGTTATCGCTAGATAATAATTGAATAAAAAATTGTGGCAATTGAGGTTTAAAACAAGCTCTATATGATATCTCATGAATAGATGATGCCTGTCTTTGTTTAGATGTCCAAAACTCATTTATATACTTAGGCACCTCGTGGGTAGGCATTGGCTTTGTATTTGGTGGGGGGCAAAAGCCCCCCTGACACCCAGTCTTACTTGTTCACCATTTCCTTGAGGAAAGGCGATGGCTTGAACCTGACGGTGTTGTGGGCCGGCACCGCCACCCTGCCCTTGCCGAAGGAGTTCATGGTGCGCGCCTGGCGCTCCACGACCTTGAAGGTTCCGAAATCGGAGAGAGTGAATTTTCCCTCATCCTGAATCACGGCAATGATTGCCTCTTTCAGAACCTTGACCGCCGCTTCCGCCTTAACTTTGGGGATCCTCGCTTCACTTGCCACCTTGGAAATCAACCCCTGCTTCGTCATGCCCTTTCTCCTTTTCTTCAAGCTCGATTATCAATTCAATGAAATGAATTGCCTTCCGTAAGTCCTCAAGCCCTCCCTTTTGGCGCCACCGGCAGAGATACTTAATGGCGCTCCCTTCCATGTAACCAATCCCGTTCAGGTGACAGAACTCCACCACCTGAATTTTCATCCCCTTGTAGTGGTCCCCCCCAACTTGCCGGTCAAGAGCCTTGACCATACATTTAAACCTCTGGGATATAGTTGCGGAACTGCATGAACTCCTTCCGGTAGGTCAGCTTAATCCGGCCCGTGGGCCCGTTGCGCTGCTTTGCCAAGTGAATTTCTGCCAGGCCCTTGTCCTTGCTATTCTCGTTGTAAACCTCATCCCGGTAGATAAAGAGAACCAGGTCGGCGTCTTGCTCTAAACTCCCCGACTCTCGCAGGTCTGAGAGCACCGGCTGCTTGTTGGGCCGTTTCTCCAGGTCCCGGTTCAACTGGCTGAGGGCGATCACCGGGACGTCCAACTCCTTCGCCAGGGCTTTCAGGGCTCGAGATATGCCCCCGACTTCCTGTTCCCTGGACTTTGCTTTCGGCTCCCGGGCTAGCTGCAGGTAGTCCAGTATCACCAGGCCGATGCCATGCTTGTTTTTCAGGCGCCGGGCGTGGGCCCGGATTTCCATAGGCGTCAGGGCCGGGCGGTCAATGATATAAAAGGGGCCATTCAGCAAGCTATCTATGTCGATGAGCTTGTCCCATTCGTCTTGTTTGAGGCGGGACGTGCGCAACCGCCAGGAGTTGATTTGGCCGGCGCTTGCCATGAGACGCTGCACTAGCTGTTCCTTGGGTTGCTCCAGGGAGAAGAACAGGGTAGGCACCTGTGACCTGGCCGCATGAAAGCCGATGTTGAGCCCGAGGGCGGTCTTGCCCATGGATGGCCTGGCGGCGATAAGGATAAGGTCGGCGTCCTGGAAGCCCCCGGTGAGCTTGTCAAGGTCCACGAAACCACTGGCGATCCCCTGGATTTCCCGTTTCGTCTCGAAGTTCCTCTCAATCCGGGAAACCTCATCGGGGACAAGCTCATCCAGGTTAAAGACCACCTGGCCGGCCTGGTCCTCTTTGATGGCAAAGATTTTCTCTTCGGCCTCATCGAGGAAGGCGTCCACTTGGTCAGCATTTATCGGGCCGAGGCAGCCTTGGGTGATTTCCTGGGAGGCTGTCAGGAGTTTCCGCAGCCGGGCCTTTTGGTGCACCACTTTGGCGTAATAGCTGACGTTGGCCGCGGTGCCCACGTGTTCACTCAGGCTGGCCAGAAAGACAGGCCCGCCAACACCGTCGAGCCACCCGACTTCTTTCAGGCGCATGGTCACCGTCACCAGGTCCACCGGGCGCTCCTGGTTATAGAGCCCCAACATCACCCGGTAAATCTGGCCGTGCGCCGTCCGGTAAAAGTCCTCCGGCTTGAGGATGAGGGCGACCTCATCCATAGCCGCCGGCCGCAGGAGCACCGCGCCGAGAACGCTCTGTTCGGCCTCACCGCTCCAGGGCGGCGACAGGTTCTTGTCGTCCACTTAACCGCTCCAATTCTTGGTCTTGACCTTCAAGATAAGCCCTCTCGAAGTCCTTAAACCGGAATTTCAATTCATCATAAGGCGTGTACTGGAACGTCTGAAACCCGCCAATGAAGGTCAGGGCCCGCTCTGCCGCCGGGTCGAGGTCGGGTTTCTTGCCGGCCTCAGCCCCCGCCATAAGCCTATTCCACACGTCCACCGCCGAGGGCAAGTCCTCCCGGAAGGCCTTTAAAACCTCGCTGACCTTAGGGAAGTAAGGGCTCCTGGCGATGTGGCGCCGGGCAGCCCGCTCAAATTGCTCCGGGGTCAGGTGACTCAAAAATTCCCGGTAAACTTTCATGGTTTCGGGTTTGAGCTCGAAGTCCGGGTAAGCGGCAGATAGAACGGCCATGCCCTTCATAAAGACCTCTTCACTCATTGCCATTTCCATATCCTTTCTGTCTTGCGTATTCTCGTATCCCGGCAAAACCCTTGGGCTCGTTTGGCGATCCACGCGAGCTCGGGTTGACCACCACCTTGCCCAACCAATTCCTGATGAAACTCTTGGGATTTTTAAGGAAACCCCTGGCGGTGCGCTTATGCCGGTTCGGGTTATCGTCGAGCCAATCCCGCATCTTCTTTAGCTCAAGAAGCAGGGACTTGTTCGGGAGAGCGGGGTAGTCCTTGACCAGTTCCCGGAAATACTCGCCGGAAACCTCAAAGTGCTTACAGCTAAAATAGGGTGTTGGGGTTGGTGCAGGTGGAGACGCATCACCGGAGCCGCCAGGCGGCGGAGGGGATTGCGATATATTTCCTTCCTTTCCTTCCTCTCCTTCCTCTCCTTCCTTTCCTTCTTCTACGGATTTCGGCTGCGTTTCCGTTCCAGTTATCCCGCTTGACCCGGGTTTCTGACGGTAGTTATCCGGCTTAACCGGGATTTTTGCATTGCGATTGCGGTAAGCCTGTGCAACTCCCGCCACGAAATTATCAGACCAAATTATTTTTTCTTCCCATAATTTAGAGTCAATGGCTTCGAGAGTGGCGAGGAGGTTTAAGATTTCGAGACAGGTATCGTTATCGGTGTGCGTGTAGGCCTGAAGGTATTCCAAAGCGGAAGGCTCGTTGAGGTTTATATGGTGGCCCTCTGTGTTCCCTAAGATTTCCAGGAGCTTGAACCAAAAGGCATAACCGGCGATCCCATACTTTTTTTCCAGGACAAAAATAGTTCGCCCATGGCTGCAAGAATGGGGGAACCAATCAACGGTCTGCTTCCGAGGGCGAGTCATGCTAACCTCAGGCTAGTGCACGGTCATTCTCAGGCGGTAAATGGCTTCCTGTTCCAGGGTCCTCTCATTGGCTTCGGCGCTTTCCCGGAGAGCTTGCAAGAGTTCCTGGTGGCGGTCAGCTTTCAGGAGTTCCCCGATGAGGGAGAAGTTGGGGTCCATCTTCTTCTTCACCGCAATCCCTCCCTTACTGGTGTTATCGTGCAAGCACTCCTCACATTGCCCTGTGGAAATCCCCCGGCTGTTGATTTTGGCATCGCGGTCTGGATGCTTCTTGCACTTGGGGGCCGGCTTCTCGGGGAGGAGTTCGGGGAGCGGGTTGACGAGGGCCGCCGCCGGCTGAAGGCCAAGGCTCTTCGCGGTATCCTCGGGGATAAAAGGCTCTTTGACTTCTACTTGGGGGGCTGCTGCTGCTTTCGGCATGGTCTTTACTCTCCTTTTTTTGCGGCGCCCTTTGGATAAAGGGCGAGTTTTTGGCTTATTCGGATCATCTTGGCGGAGGGGCATGCCCAGGTGGTCATGCACCGAGGGCAATTCCGGGGCATCGGTCTGGTCCAACCTCTTGATAGGGCAGAGGCAGCTAAGGCACTTGGTGATGAAAGTAGTGTGGCCGGCCTTTTGCTCCGCCAGGGCCCGGAGTTGATTGTTCTGGCAAGCCCGTTCGGTGAGGATGGCGTTGTGGGTTGGGCAGGGGAAGGTTTCCGGCACTACCATGGAATTTCACCCCCCGTCGTGGCCGGCTCTGCGTCCTTGCGGGGGCCAAAGCTCACCTTGTCCGCCACAATGTCGGTGGCGTAAACCTTCCTTCCGTCCTTCTCATAGTTGGAATACTGGATTTTGCCCTCCACCGCGGCGATCTGGCCCTTGACGAGGAATTTCTTACAGGCTTCCCCGCTCTTCCCCCAGGCCACTACCCGGTGATATTGCGTCTTGACTTGCCCGTTGTAGGTTTCACTTGTCGCCAGGGAGAACCGGGCGTAGGCGGTCCCCCCGGGCGTGAATTTCAACTCGACGTCGGTACTCAGGTAGCCCGTCAAACAGGCTCGGTTAAGTGATAGGCTCAAGAGATTTCCCCCGTGTCCAGGTCAAGACATTTTCCATCCAGCAGCCGGATCACCCGGCTTTTCAGGTCCCGGGGCCGTATCCGGTTGTGGCTCAGTCCGTGGGTGCGGACCTCCAGGTGATAGAGGAAGATGCCCACCTCATCGACATAAAGCGTCACCGGTCCTTTCTGCCACAGCGTCTCACTCAGAGGTAGCCAGAGGCAGCTTTTCAAAACCTTTACGAGCTCGCGGGCCGGTTCGCGCTTGTCCATGTCCCTCGCGCCCACGTTTCACTCCTTACGGGAGGTAAGGCAGAAGTTTCTTGAGTTCGGGGATGAGGTCCAGGAGCTTCAAGCCCTTGAGACGACCATCCTCCCGGGCCGCCTCCAGAATCAGGATCACCCGCTTGATTGCCTTGTCGGGGATCGAGACGATGCGGCGGCGGCCAGCGTTGATGTGACAGATGTTGCTCGGGTCATAGTCCAGAGCCTCGGCATAGTCCAGCGGGATGGGCACCTTGAGTCTACGCAATTTTCTTTGCATGGCAGAGATATACTGCCATAATGTCACAACTGTCAATAAAAAAATATTCAACTGTCAAAAAAAAAATATTGCAGAAATTTCTTGACAGGAGTGAGCCTCTGGTTAAAATTGAGTGGACTTGTTAGGGGATTCCATTAGGGAAAATTGCTAATGTCTCGGAAGATCCTCAGCCTCCTGTGCGACGGCAAGGTAGGCACTTTTCACCGCCCCCGGACGGGAGAGCCGGTGGATTATGATCATGCCGACCATAAGGAGGAATTAGGCCGCTCCCCGCCGCCGATGCCTTACGCCGGTTCAATCGCCGACAGCTTTATCGGGGTTCCCCTGACCAAGAGCATCCCTGTATCTCCAAACCGCTACTGCTTTTTTTGCCATAGCTCCGGGGGGCTGCCGTTATATTGTCCCAGCTAAATCGTGCTATTAACTTCTATATGAGCGATTTCTTGGTTGACAACTATGCCCATTTGCCATAAAATCTCACCAAATTCTATGAACTAGAGGCTAGATGTGCAGAAGGCTCCTGTCAACCGTCAAGTTCGCGGCGCTGAAATTGGTGATAAATTGCGCGGCGCTGAAATTGGTGATAAATTGCGCCGCCTCATGGAGGATAAGGGCACCACTGCCTTTGCCGTCTCGAAGGCAACTGGCATCGACAACGGGTACTTCTACCGGATGCTTGACGGCAAGCGAGAATGGAAGCTCAGATATCTTGAAGCCATCCTTGCCCACCTAGGGCTTACCCTGGAGGAGTTTTTCGGGGGGGAAGTGGAGGTCCCGGTGGTGGCGGCTGTTTCAGCAAGCAAGTTGTTTCCCTATCCTCAAAAGATTCCGGTTGCTTCTGACCGCCTAATCCATTACCGGGGGACGCTTAACTTGCCTATCTTGAAGCACATCTACGCTCTGGAGATCAAAGAAGATATGCTCCCGGCCTTCACCGCGGGGACCATGTTGGTCTGCCAGAAAGACACCTATGATAAGATCGGGGACAAGGCCATGGTGGTTTCCCACGACGAGAAAGGCATGGCCCAGGTGTACCGGGTTTTCTTCTCGGATGATTCCATCACCCTGAAAGGCTTCAATTCCGCGATCCCTGACCGGACTCTCCCGCGGAGCTTCGTGAAACTCTGCGACCTGGTTATCGACATTCAACCGCCCATGCTCTAACGTCCTCACCAAACCCGCTTAGCCGTTCCCCCTGGGATTCTCTCAGGGGGAATTTTTTTGCCAAATTTTTTTCTTGACAATACTGACATATAGTCATAAAACATGGCACATAATATAAACGATTGTGGGGGATATGTGGCAGAAGAAAAGAGCACATGGCAGCCGGGGGCACCTACCCCGGGGACTTCGGAAACTGACCCGCCTGGTCCGCACCGTCCGCCTGGACACCGGAGAGCTTGTCCGGGAACGCACCATGACCAGATGGGTGGCATAAAATATCCGTCGGTGACGACTGTAATCGGTCCCTACAAGGACTTCTCCCAGGTGCCCGAGCACATCATCACCGCGGCCCAGGACCGGGGTTCTGAGTTCCACGCCCTGGCCGCTGCCTATCTCATAGGCACCTGGATCCCCGAGGTCTCCGCCAACCTGGAGGGGTACTTCCGCTCCTTCACGGCTTGGGCTGACGCCCAGGTGGAAGAGGTTATTTGGGTAGAGAAACGCCTGGTTCACCCAGTTTACCGCTACCAGGGGACCCCGGACGCCCTGCTTCGTATCCGGGGCGATAGCGGCCTGACCCTGCCTGATTGGAAAACCCCCCGGGCCTTTGACAAATCATGGATTGTCCAGACCGCCGGCTACAAGGAGCTTGTGGAAGTCAACGGTTGGCCGGTGTCCCGCATCGCCAGTCTGCAGCCGCACCCCGAGGGAAAAACGGCGCAGTTCCGGGAGTTCACCAAATCCCTCAACCTGGGGCTCTCGGTATTCATCTCACTCGTCAATGCTTGGCATTTTTTCTACGGGAGCAAATGAATGGACCTTGATTTTTCTGTGGCTTTTCAGGAGCAGCCGGCCCGGGAAGCGGAGATCGTGCCGCCGAGGGCCGTCCCCCCGCCGCCGGCCAAACTGGACATAAGGCCGGTAGCTCTGAGCCTCATGCCCTTTGAGGAAATCTGCCGCGCCATGTTGCAGGCAGGGCAGGCCCTAGCGGTCACGGACGACGACTCCTACAAAGCCGCCGTCTCCCAGGTATCCGAAAATAAGCGGCTCATCAAAGAGTTGGACCTTTCCTATAAAGGCTTCGTGACGCCTTACAACAATCACGTCACCGCCATTCGCAACCTTTTCAAGCGCCTGACTGACTACCTGAAACGCAACGACGAAATCCTCAGGCAGAAAATGACGGCCCACCTCCAAAAACAGAAGTTGGAGAGGCAACGGAAGGAGGCCGAACAGCGGGAGGCCAACCGCCGGCTGCAGGAGCAGCTTGACGCCGAGGCCGCGGCCCAAAAAGAGGCAGCCGCCAACATCATCCAGACCGCCCAGGAAAAGCTCGAGCAGGAAACCGATCCCGGCGTCCGGGCCACTCTGGAGCGGACCATCGCAGAGGAAACCGCGGTTCTGGAAACTGCGGCCCCAGTCGTGCCGCCGGTTGCCATTGAACAGGCTTCCATCACCAGGGTTGCCGAAGGCGCCGCCTACACCAAGGACAAGTGGAAAGTCCGAATCATCGACCCGGACAAGGTGCCCCGGGAATATTGTGATCCGTCCATGAAAAAGTTGAACGCCGCCGTCAAGGGGGGAACCCGTCACATCGACGGCTGTGAAATCTACGAGGAACTAGAGCTCAACGTCAAAGTTTAAGGGGGAGAGAATGTCTGGAAAAGAGTTGCAGAAAGCGCCGCAGCCATCCGCCAATGCGGTGCTCATGGAGAACTTCAAGGGGGAGGTCCAGAAGGTAATCCCTTACCTGAAAACCCTGCTTGGCAACGACGATATGGTGGACCGTTTCGTCAAAATGACCCACCTGGCCCTGATGCGGGACCCCAAACTTCTTCAGGCCGACGTCAAGAGCCTCCTCATGGCCTTGATTTGGGCCGCGTACCGGGACCTGGAGCCCGGCGTCGAGGACGGGGTTTGGCTCATCCCCTACAAAGTCAAAGGAGTGCTGACGGTAACGCCGGTGCCGGGCTACAAAGGTCTGATTAAGAGGGCCACCGATACGGAGTCGGTTGCCCGCGTCAACTCTTACCCCATCTACCAGGGCGATAAGGTCGTGGTGAAGTATGGCCTGGACGAGGACCTGATCCACGAGCCGAGCTTTGGGGACCAACGCGGGGCTCTCATCGGCGCCGCCGTCGTTTTCGTCATGCCCGACGGCAGCAAGCGTTTTCATGTCATGTACCGCCAGGACATTGAGAAAATCCGCAACTCTTCGGCCGCGTGGAAGGCGGCTCCCGGGACGGGGCCGTGGGCGGATTGGGAAGAAGCGATGTTCAGAAAGACGGTGATCAAGCAGGGCTTCAAGGAAATTCCGGTGAAAAGCCAGTTGCGGGACCTGATCCGGGACGACAACCGCCTGGAGGTCGGGGCCACCGTCGAAAGCCTTCTGGCGGAAACCGGCCAGGAGCTTCCGGACAACCTGGGCGGGGGGGTGTCTGCAGACCAGGCCCCGGCCAAAGAGGAAACCCTCGATACATCCGCGTTCGACAAGCAGGTGGAGGAGAAATTCGCAGGCATTAAGGAGGCCGATGAATACAAGGCGAAGTACCAGGCCCTCCAGAATTTCCTCCAGGTGACCGCCAACGGCCAGAAAAAGAAAATGACCGTGCCAGCCCTCAAGGTCATGGCCGGTGCCCCCAATATGTTCCCGAGCTTTTGGGACGCCTTTGAGAAATACCTCAGCAAGCAGCAGACGCCACCGCCGGCCGAACCCCCCGCCGAAACTCCGCTGGCAGCACCGGCGGAAACCCAGCCCGCCCACCCGGAGACAGCCGGAACGACGGTGATCACCCCTCAGGTCCAGGGCACGATGTTCAATGGGGGAGAGGCTGACCACTTTGCCGGGCCGGGGGACCAGGACCCCGATTTCCTCAAGTGCCGGGAAGCCGTCTGGAATCAGATCGTCGAGAAGATGATCCCCATAGAGGTCTTAAAAGAGGTCGGCGTCAGTGAACTCACTAGCATCACCGCCGACAACCTCAGCCAGATCGAGGAGCTAGTGCAGGGTTATCAGCCCGCGAAAAAGGGCAGGAAATAAGAGATTGACCGGGGCGGCGCTTCCCGTTCGTCCGGGCGGGTACTCCGGGCCCCCGGTAAGATTTTCGCCGCTGTCCTCCAGTTCCGGGCAACCTGGCCCGTTAACAGGCTGATTGTCCCAAGCCAGAGAGGGATGTAAGGTCCGGTAGCGGCGGGTATTGCATGACAGCCGGGCCCAAGTCAGCTTTCAGGCGCCTCCCCCCGGGCGATACCGGGGGGGCCATTTTAGGAGAAAATATGAGCATCCCCGATGCTAATGTTGTGGCCCAAAAATGGTATGGCCTTCATGAAAGGCATAACAATCTTACGCCACGTTTCTATGCTGATCCTTTAGTTGAAGACCGTATAGGCGTCACGGGTGAAATTGCCTTTGGAAAGAAATATGATTTAATGCAGTATTGGATAGGTGAAGAAGATAAACCCTATGGTGATGGTGGTATTGACTTTGATGTTCCTGGATTGGGGACATTTGGCGTCAAGACTGCCAAGAAACCCTATTACCTGTTGGAGAAGGCAGGAAAAGTTAAAGCCGATTTTTATCCTTTGGGCCAATACAATAATGATGGAACAGTAATTTTTATTGGATGGGCATATGGAAAAGACTTATCCAAAGTAGAACCAAAAGATATAGGAGGCAAAGGTATTTTAAGCCACTACATACACCAATCAAAACTTCGTCCTATGTCTGACTTAGATGAATTGATTCAGAAATACAAACCAAAGGGCTATGATTTTGAAGTTGATTTCACCGTGGCTATTGAGATCGATTTCACCGTGGCCCTGCGCGTGACCAATCCCCTTGACCGATCCGCCTAGACGCCAGGAAAAAGAGCTAGCGGATTTTTAGACCTATTCTGGAGGGTAGGATTTGGCCCTTAATCTCCCCGAGAGAAAATGTGAGTTCAAGGGCTGCCAACAGCCTTTCACGCCAAAACGAGAAGGGCAGCGGTTTTGTAAGGCCCGGTGCCGGAAGGCCCACTACAACTCCCTGCACGGCCCGGATGCCACCTGCCCCCATTGTGGCCGGCCGATTTTCAAGGAAGAGGAATGACCAAACTCATAGGGGCCGAAGAACTGGCAAAGGACCTATCCGTTTCCCCCAAGACTCTTTACTCCTGGGCGAAGCAGCGGAAAATCCCGTATGTGCGCTTAGAGGGAAGAGTCTTATTTGACCCGCAAGAAATTGAGGAATGGGTGAAAGATCGTAAAATATCCGTTGCTGTCTCTTGATTCCATTACTTCCATGGCGGTAAAATGACTGCAATAAATTTAAGGAGATGCCATGGCTTACATAAAAGAAATTGCTGGGAAAAAGGGAATCACCTTCCGGGTTGGTTGGCGAGATCCCGATGGCAAAGAGAAGGTCCGAAACTACAAAAAGAAAACCCCCGCCTCGGAATGGAAGCGCAAGGTAGAATATGCCTTGGATACCGGGCAATATTGGGAATTGATCGAGCCGCCAGAGACACCGGAGCCCGATTTAACCCTAGGGGAACTGGCCGAGGAATATCTGCAAACCTGCACCCGTGAAAAGGGATATTATGTCAAAGCCCTTGTTCTCCGGGGTCTCCTGCAAACCAAAACCCTTAGTGGAGCCAAGGTTGCCGCGCAGGTCACTTATACTGATTTAGTGCGTTTTAAAACGGAGAGACTTAACACTCCTGCCCGGGGAGGCAAACCCCGGGCCTTGGCAACCTGGAACAATGAACTGGCCGTTATTAGCTCCATGTTCAAGTATGCCAAAAAAGCCAAGCTGGTTCCGGCCAACCCCTTCAAGGAGGAAGATGCCGAATCCCTCAAGGAAAAACACAATAACGCTCGGTTGCGGTTTTTGACGGCAGAGGAAATTCCCCGCCTCCTGGAGGCCTGCAATTCTCATCTGCGGCCCCTGGTGGAAACCGCCCTCTTGACCGGGATGCGCCGGGGGGAACTTTTTGGCCTCACCTGGGAAATGGTGGTGGCCGGGAAAATCCGCCTCCCTGGTTGGCTCACCAAGAATGGCGAACCCCGCACCATCCCGGTGAGTGACGATCTGGCAGGGGTCTTCAAGAAGTTGCGCCGCAAAAACCAACTAAAATCGCAGCACATCTTTTGTAACGAGGATGGGAAACGCCTGTTGGATATTCGTTCGGCCTTTGGCGGCGCCTGCCGGCGGGCCGGGATTGAAAACTTCCACTTCCACGACCTGAGGCACACCTTCGCCTCTCACTTGGTAATGAAGGGCAGGCCCATAAAAGAGGTCCAGGAACTCCTGGGGCATAAAGATATTCAGACCACCATGCGATATGCCCACCTTGCCCCGGAATACCTTGAGGCCGGGGTGAACTCCCTCAACGGCCTCCTCCATACCACAACATCTTGTGCTACCAAAACGCTACCAAATTCCTCCTCCAAAAAGAAAGGGGCTAAGGCATGAGCCCTAACCCCTTGATTTTATTGGTGCCGAAGCGGGGACTCGAACCCCGACAGGCCTACGCCCACTAGACCCTGAACCTAAAACAGGCAAAATCAGGCCAAAATGAAAAAATGAGGGTTATCGGTAAGTTGCCGATAACCCTTGTTTTTGTCTGTTTTTCGCCTGAGGACGAGAGAGACAGAATAGACGAAAAAGAGGGCTCAGAATTATATTCTGCTACCAAAATGCTACTTTTTTTTGCCCAAACCAACCGCTAACGATTAAACACCGCAAAGGTTTCCCGGGCCTGGTCCAGAAAGGAAAAATGTTTACACATGAAAAAAGTCCAGCTAAAATTGGCCCATCTCAACGGAGAGGTGGCCATTATGAGGGGTGATTTAGTGATTGTTAGGGCTTTTGGAGGTGTGCCTCTGATTCGCCGTGTATGGGAGGAGACGGAGCGGGGGGTTTACATTACAGACGATACCTATTTTAAACGTTTAATGACTGGGGAGGAAGGCACAATTCAACCTGTTGGATTTCCGCGGGAAGACGTTTTCAGGTATGACCCTGACTTGGCAAGAGAGATGGATACTTTATACCAAGCTGGGCAATGGGATTGGACTAAACTGGTTCTCTTTTGCTAAACTCTCTCGGGGGAATGTCGTTGTGGTTGAAGACTTAAAAAGAGTGCGCCTCCACCAGGCATCCTTTTTGGAAGATGTGGCCGTGTTGGAAGAAGGTAGCCATAGCGATCTCAATGCCAGACAGCTTAATATATTTAACTCACCCAAAAAGGGCGGCTCTGCTGAATCGGACGCCCAACCCTATCTAAAAAAACTTGGTATTGAAATTATAGAGAATCGACAGCCGATCCAGTTCACCCCAAATGTTAATGAACGTATTCACCGCTGGGCACCATATGTTCAAGGATTCTCAGCGTCTTTTGTCCAATCCATTTTTGACCAATATAAAAATGAGTACGCCAATCCTATAATTTTAGACCCATTTTCTGGGTGTGGAACGGTTTTAGTTCAGTCGAAAATCAATGGGTTTCCCTCTTTTGGGACAGAGCTAAATCCCCTCCTACAATTTATTGCCGATGTGAAGGTCAATTCTTGGGATGTATCCCCGACATATCTTATTAGAACTTACCATGAGATGCCAAAAGATAGACGTTCACCCGCTCCTTCATTCCTACAATCTACCTCTCACTTCAACCCCGGAGTCTTAAAAAATTTGGAGCTTTTGAAGGGTGGTATTGAGTCTATTAAATCAAGAAGCGACAAGACAAAGATTAAGAATCTCCTAAAGATGGCGTTTTCTTCCATCCTAATTGATTGTAGTAATCTCAAGCGCAGCCCATGCCTAGGATACGCCAAAAGTAAAAGGGTTTATGATGACACTCCTCTTGTGCTGCTTGAACAGAAGGTAACTCAAATAGCTGATGATTTAAAACTCATTCAAGATGATTATAGTAATTTCATTCATACCGAGAGCCATATCGCCTTAACTAATGCTATGGATTTTCAGCATAATCAACAATTCGATCTTGTAATTACCTCTCCTCCTTATATGAATGGTTTGGATTATGTCATTAACTATAAAATTGAAATGGGTTGGTTAGATTTTGTCGAGAATCAAGTTGACCTAAAAAAAATAAAAGATGATATGGTGGTTTGCGATAATGTATCAAAGGGCTTAATTAGAGATTTCTCAGAATCACGTTCATCGTATTCCAATGATTGGCTTGAGGAAATTAGAAAAAATATCAAAGCAAACATTAAGAGGCGCGGCGCTTATAGACGTCATGATATGCCGTATATCGTCCATAAATATTTTGACGATATGTATAAAGTTATGAAAAATGTTGTCTCCTCACTAAAATCGGGCAGCAGATTCATTTTAGTCGTTGGAGATAGCCTCATTGCTGATGTTTATGTACCAACTGATTTGCTACTCGCCAGAATCGGCTTGGATTTAGGACTAGAGATTGAAAAGATCGAAAAGGCCAGGGTTCGCAGGTCAGGCCAAATCAGAAGTTATAAACTCAGAGAATCTATTCTTACTCTTATAAAGAGGTAGAATGAAAATGACAAGACATATCCGTTCTTGGGAGATACGGCCACATAAAAGCATGAAAATTGAGGTTCACACCTTGATCGGGGAGGACTGCATTACCCTGGACGACGGGCAAAAGGTCCATGACCTGATCCTCCCGGAGTTGAAGGCGGGCCGGCCGGTGGAATTGGACTTCCAGGGGGTTGGCGTCTTTGCCTCCCCGTTCTTTAATGCGGCTTTCGGCCAGCTTCTAAGAGACCTCCCTGGGGACGACCTCAACCGCCTGATCAAGGTGACCAATCTGAATCCGGTGGGCATGTCCGTCCTCCGGCGGGTGATAGAGAACTCCAAGAAATACTTCTCCGATCCCAAATATCGCCGGATCGTGAATAAGGTCTTGGACGAACAGGCGGCCAATGCCTAATGGACCTGCTCAACAGACTCCTTTTGAGGTTTATGTTGTTAGCTCCAGGCCGTCAAACAACCCTTTGCCAGGCGGAACCTCCTCGCCCCAGCAGTCCCAGCCTGGCCGAGGGGTGCGAGCAAATAGCTCCAGGTATGGGGCCGGTGAGACCGCCTCAATGAGGCTATAGGCCGCCTCTGGTTTGGCAGAATGACGGCCCCGTTTGGCCTTGATAAGAGTTGGTTGATTCTTGGTCTTAGCGGGCAGGTGGGGTCCTTTGGTAGCAAAAATCATGTGCTCTGTCTGGCCCCGGAAATACTGGCCCAGGCCGAACCGGTCTTTGGACCAGGTGAGTAGGGTCTTGTAACGGAACCCCAGGGCCTGCACCACCAGCAGGCCATCTGGCAGGAAATTATTGGTCACCCACAGGTAGAGGTGGGCCGACGGAGTTGGCCGGAAGAGTTCGCACCGCAGAATGACGGCAATGATCTCCGGGGTGCTCATGACCTGGTAATGCCTATCAGCACCCCTCTTGATCCGACCCCCGCCCGTTTCCTGCCAAGGAGGGTCAATGAGGATGGTGCGATATTCTCTACCTTCCATCACTTCCAATTACCACGCACCGCCTCAATCGACTCAGAATATTTGGTCAACTTAGCCGCAGGCTTCAGCCTGCGCTTGGGCAAGCCGTGCCACAAAAAATTACTTGTTTGACGGCTACTTGGTATGATTCATTTCCTCATTTCGGGACCAGGGGGGGCAGGAGATTCTTTCTGCGTGCCATTCGAGGCAACCCCTTTCATAAGAAAATTGGTTTTATCCTCACTCCCTTGAGAAGAGCCGAACTGATGGTCGATCACCGTGCCAGCCTTCGTGGTGAACCAGGTAAGGATGATGATCACAATATCCCGGACAGGTTGGGAAACCTCACAATGAGCCCAGGTCGCCGCGGCCAGGATGAGCGTCAACCCGGCGCAGTAAACAATGGCGCCTATCAGGATGAGCCGTCCCACTTCCTGTCGGAAAGTCATGCCGGCCACCCTTTCGGCCCCCGGTAGGCGAGCAAGCGCAGCGATCCATCCTTGCTGTAAACCTTCTTGCAAACCTCGTCGCCCTGATTGCCACCCACGACCTCGACGCTATCCCCCAGGTCACGGAGCAGGAAAGCGACGTGGTGACCGCCTGGCCGGGCAAAGACCGCCACGGCTCCCCGCACGGGACCAACCGCATGCCCCCAATTCAGCCAACTGCCAGCGTCCGCCGAACCGGTGCCCTTGTAGCCGTTAAGCTCGAAGCCGGCGTTGACGAACACGGAGCACCAGGCCGTGGCATCGTGGCGCATGGAGGGGGGAAGGGAGGTCAGCTTCATCCAGGAGACGATCTCCGGGTTGTCCCCCGGCCCCGGGATCTCAGCATCCCCCAACTTGCTCAAGGCCCAGGTGAGCCACGCCGGGTCACCCTTGGCCGGCGTCACCGTGGCAGGCTTGGGTTGAGGGGTCGGCTCGGGCTCTATCTCCTCATCCATCAGCAGGTCCAGAGTCTCAGGCCCAACGATCCCGTCCACCTGGAGGTCGTTATCCTCCTGAAACTCCCTGACGGCCTCTTCTGTTTCCTTCCCAAATCTCCCGTCGGCCCCAAACTTCGGTAGCTCATACCCCAACGCCAGGAGTTGCAGCTGCACCTTCCTGACGTTCTCCCCCCGGGAACCTAGCTGAAGAACCATGTTTAATCCCCCTCCAAGAGCTTCTGGCGTTTGCTCAAAGGCATCGCTAAAGCCAAGAGAATTTTCTGATTAACGGCCACCAGGCTATCGAGCTTCGATGATAGCTCTTTCCGCAACTCCTCTTGAGCTATCCACAAGTCCTTGATTTCTTTCTCGTTCCGTAGGGAACGCTCATATTCGGCCTGGTGCGCCGGGCACAGACTCGGGTCCACCGAACTGGCATGGGCCGGGCAGTTTTTGGGGTCACCTTTGCAGGGGGATTCTTTGGCCTGATTGACCTCCACCGTCACCCCCCCGTGGCCCAATAGCCTCTTGAGGAGTTCCACAAGCACCTTCCCGCCGCCTTTACCGAGTGCCTGAATGAAAATGACCAAAAATAGGAAGGTGAGAATTACGGTATTGAGATTGGCCTCCACGAAAACCTCGCACAGCTTATCAAGCATTGATCACCCCCCACCGGCGGAGTTTTTTATAGCGGTCAGTATGACCCTCAAGGTGTTCGCTGAGGGGCCAGAATTGCTTGTTGCCGGTGAGGTTGATCTTCTTCACCTTCTCATAGGCCTTGCGGATAGCGCCTTCCATGGTCCCGTCATGGCCGACCCCTACCCCGATGAGGCCGTCGGCGCCGGCCACCCGGAAATTGCCGTAGGCGTCCTCCATGACGTCTATCCACCAAAAGTCCTTTTCATCAACCTTGTGGCCGGAAATGAGGTTGCCCTGGATCATCGAGACGAAGTCGAGGCGGTTGTTATCCGTGGGCGGGAACGGGAAGAGCGAGAGCACCTGGGAGGCCACGAAGCCCTCCTTCCACAGAGTCCGGAAGGAATCGAGGAAGAAATTGCCCAACTTCCCAGGCATGATGAAGGACAGCAGGAGGTAGAGCGCCGAATAGCCGAAGCGCAGGGTCCACTCCAAAAACCAAGCCTGCAGGTCCGGGGTGATGATGCAGTTGGCGTCCATGGCCCCCATGTAATCCCCCAGGAGCTTCGCCGCCTTGGCTAGCTGCTTATGGCTGACCCCGCTGAAATCGGCGTCTCTCCAGACCGTGCTCACCGCGCAACCCACCCGGGGCCCGGAGTCCCGGGAGTGCAGCTTCTTGTTTTCCAGGGTAGAGTTGGGGTGAACCATCTTCCCATCCGGGAGGCGCCACCCCTCCCGGCTGAGTTCCACCACGTCGCCCTCGATAGCTTCCTGGAGGATGCAGGTCACCTTGTCGGTCCCCAGGCGCTTCGGGGCCTTGGTGGTCAGGAAGTCGATAAGCTGCTCCGGGGTGCCGTCGAAGGTGAGGTCCAGGGCCACGTTGTCGTCAGCCTTGAAGTAGTATTTCTCCTTCTTGGCTTCTGAGGAATTGAGCCACCGGGCCGCGTCCTTGAGACTCTTGAACTCGTGATAGGCAGGAATGGAAAAGCCCGCCTTCTTCGCGAGCTCTATTCCCTTGGGCCTCTTGAGTTCGTATTCCGCGACCTCTTCGCCCCCCCCGATAACCATCTTGCTCCAGGGAGGGCGCTTGAGAATGTCCCCCAGGCGGCCGTAAATGTCCGGGACGTTTTTGGAGATCCGGAATTTCTCCAGGAAGGCCAGGTCCCGGTGAGTTTTCTCATTGGCGATGATGGTGTCAATGACAATGGCTTCGGCGCGCTTCACAGCCGCCACCAGGCCGTCTTGTCCTACCTTGGGCAAGATGTTCTTATAGCCGTTGGCATAACGGAGGTCGTGCAGGTAAATCTCTGCCGGTATCCCCTCGCGGCGCAGCCGGCGGACCACCGGCAGCGTCTCCCCCTTGCGGCTGAGAAACAGGACGCTATTTTTCATCTGTCAACTGCATGTGTCGTATAGGCATAATCATTGACAAAAAAAGGGTTACGGGCAGCCCTGGATATAGGCGCTGACGTTCCCGGCCCCGGCAGTAACCTTGACCTTCATCCACTTCACCGGGGACTTCATTTCCACCAGGCCGCTTTGGGTAACGTCGGTGCCGAATTGAACGC
>Ga0272446_1002987_pt1 | contig 22082 bp, 15 predicted proteins | sample YNPCB0061_FD_194587 | JGI IMG/M metagenome (GOLD analysis project Ga0272446, IMG submission 194587) | Hot spring microbial mat communities from Yellowstone National Park, WY, United States - YNP-CB-006-1 | ecosystem: Environmental > Aquatic > Thermal springs > Hot (42-90C) > Sediment | place... | reverse complement strand
GCGAATAGTAGATGTTATTGTTTCCACGGTCGGTGTCTTCCCAAAACGTCGGTTCGGCAGTTTCTAAGCGTTTACAGATGGTGTCAATAATCGCAACGGCCCGGCTGGGGTCTAATTTTTTGAGGTCAATGGCGATATCTTGGACAATCATTTGCACAAGGTCATACTGACCATTTTTCAAGTAAAATAGAGCCAATCCTGATTGCAGTGTTCGCACGCCAGAGTGGAAGGTGTTTTGTTGGTCTTCCTCTTCGGTAGCAGTAATTGCTGGGTTGTCCATTTCCAGTAACTCCATGAGCAATTGCTTTTGCAAGCTCATATCCCATTGCAAATCGGAAATAAGCGTCAAGACTTCTTTCATCTCGAAGGTAAACACATCGTTGATGAAGTACAGTGCTTGCTGGCTTTGGCTGTTGCGGAACACTTCGCTGCCGTACATCCGCAAAAAATGGACGGCTTTTTTCACCAACGCAGGGCGGTTGTTCAAAGCGAGCATTTTGATGTAGGTGCTGTAATGAAACGCGAGATTATACAGGTTTCGCGCTTCTTGGTTGACTACACCGTGCTTAAACGCCGAACGCATCATGGTGTTAAAGCGCACCAAAATTGCCTCCATTAAGTACTCATCTTCAGCTTGAATGACTGCCTCGCCAATCAAATTCAGTTCTGAACCACACAACGAAGCTAAGTCAAAGGCATTGGTATTCAAAAATTTATTATACGCATCGCCCATAATGCGGAACGTCTTTTGCTCCAAAAACGTGTGCGACTCTTCAATTTCTTGGAATTGAATTTCGAGCGTTTGAAAGGAAATATCGCCCATCGCCGAACGGCTGAGATTAAAGAATTTTGGCACGATGATGTTCTCTTTCAGACGGATATACTCTCGTGTCAAGGTGCTGAGGTTGATGATAATCTGTGCTTGCAACTCTTTGAACGAGACGAAGTAAAAGATGTTGTCCAATTGATTGATGAACTTAAAAAGTTCGCGCTGCACATAGGCGATGTGTTTTTCGTCCTTTTTCAGCCATGCCCGCATTCTGGGTTTGGGCAGTTCTTGGATAAGTTCCATTGCATCAGTAAAAATCTTGCTGATGATATTGTTCGGTTTGGTGTAGGCTAAAATGTAGTACAAATACGGGAATGACAGCAAAATTGCCGCTGGCATAAATACCACGATGTTCAGCAAAATGCTGGAAGTCCGAGAGGCAGCAATTTTACTAAATACCACCGAATGCGACGCAAAAATAATCAACGACCAAGCGTACAACAGACTCCACCAGTCGTTCATGTACACGTCAATAATACGTGGTACTACTTGCGAGGCAATAGTAATGATAATCACAAGCGTCCCAAGCACCAACGCAATAACAGAAAGCCACACTTCTGGAGCAAAGGACATATCGGGCATAGCATCTTTGGGAAAATACAGTCCTATGGCTTCAAAGACGACTACATCGCTTAACAATACGGCTGCGAGCACCACCAGAAAAGAAATCAAAAAACGGTGGCGAGCGACGTATAATCGTAAAGCGTAATACAAGCTGTTCATGATACGGTAGAAAAAGTATGTCTTTACTCAGGTTTACTCAGGGAGTACGTGGCGTGTTTTTTTGCTTAACTTCTACACAACAGAAACTTCCATTGACGCTGTGTTCTTTTCTGATTCCTCACGGTTTTCGACAGCGTTGCTCTCTTGGGTAGCTTCGGAATGGTCAGCAGATTCATGTTGAGGGAGTTCGACAATAAACGTCGCCCCAGCTCCTACATCGCTTTCGCACCAGACCTGCCCGTGCATAGCAGTAACCATTTTTTTGACAATCGAAAGCCCAAGCCCTGTTGAGCCTTCACCATTGGTGGGCTGCGCTGATAGACGAACAAATTTTCCGAAGAGTTTTCGTTTGTCATCTTGGGTGAGCCCCGGCCCTTCATCGCGCACTTCAAACCGCACACAACGCGAGGCGTGGATGCGGTTTTCATGAATACCGCTTTTCAGCGTGAGCGCAACGTGTTCATGCAAAGTTGCGGCTGAAGTCCATTGGCAATCACCTGTTACGCGAATATACACATTTTTGCCCGATGGTGAGTATTTTAGGGCATTAGAAACCAAATTATCCATCACTTGCAGCGTGGCAGTTTGGTCGGCAAAGCACTCGGCATCGGTCTCGCTGGCAAAGTGGAGTTTCACGCCTTTGGCTTGAGCAATGGCTTCGTACTCTTCAAACACTCCATATGCTGCCACAGCCAAATCAAACACCACAGGTTGGAGTTTCATGCCCCCGCGCTCAATGGCATTAACGTCAAGCAAATTATTGATAATACGAGCCATTTGGTCGGAGGAGCTAATAATGGTGCTGCTAAAGCGCATGCGTTCTTCGTCGGTCAGATGTCCGTGGTCATGCAGTAGTTGTGCCAGAAGTTTGATAGACAAAATAGGGTTTTTTAAGTCGTGCGCCACAATCCCTAAAAACTCGTTTTTTTCTTTGTTCAGTTCTTCCAAATGGTGGTTTTGGCGGTGGATTTCTTTATTTGCAGCCTCAAGGTCTGCATTACTACGCTGGAGCTGTGCTTCAGAACGCTGTTTGATGCGGTAGCCGTACATGAACAAGCCCAAAATCACTATCACCAAGCCCAGCATAACGAGCAAATTGCGCTGTTGCTGACTTTGCTGCTGAATTCTGAGGTCTGCCACTTCTTTTTGGCTTTCCAAGGCTTTAATTTGCAGTTTTGCACGCTCAACGTCGGACTGCGCTTTTTCGACTTGATAACGGGCTTTAATTTCTTGGGTAACTTTGGTGATATTGTCGTTGTAAATAGAATCCTTTTGAGCCTCGGCAAGACGAAAATACTCAAACGCTTTGGCTATGTTGCCTTTTTTAAGGTAGATGTTCGACAATACCTGATAAGCATATTGTTTGGTGCGCCTCGAGCCTATTTCTTCTGCCAGTGAGAGGGCTTTTTGAGCGTTGGCAACAGCTTTTGGTATGGCATTAGCTATCAGATAAATATCGCTCAAATTGTAATACGTCATGGCAAGGAGCGTTTTATCGCTGTTGTTTTTTTCCAGCAACGCTATTGCTTGCGTGAAGTACTCGATTGCTTGAGCATAGTCCTCGCTGTCTTTGTACATAACAGCAATGTTGTGTACAGTATAGGCTGTGCGATACCAGTCGCGGAGTTGTTGGTAAATGGAGCGTGCTTGTTGATAACTTGCCAACGCTAAACTATCTTTGCCTTCTTCGTAGTACAAACTGCCAATGTTGTTGTACAATCCCGCCAGACCTTGATTATCCCCTATTTGTTGGTACGTTTTCACGGCTTGGTTATAGCTTTCTTCGGCGGCGCGGTAGTTGGCTTGCAGACTGTATGTGGAGCCGATGTTGCTGTGCGTGCGAGCAATGTTGGCTTTGTCATTGAGTTCTTCGTAGAGTTTCAGTGCGGCATACAAATTCTCTATGCCTTTATCGTACACGCCCTGTTGGGTGTAGATGTAGCCAATAATACGCCGAGTGTCTGCCAGACCACGTTTGTAGCCAAGTTTCTCGGCAAGCACTTGTGCAGGAAGAGCGTAGTCAGTGAGTGCTTTGGAAGGTATCCGAGCCGAATAGGCTTCAGCAAGTTGATTAAGAACTTTCACGAGAGCAACGTCTTGGACTTGTGCCGTTTGATAACGCTGGTACACTTGCTCCAAGCTGTCTATCATGCGTGCAGACTCTTGAGCATACACTGGGCAGCAAAACCACGCAGCCTCTGGCTTTTGAACCGCTATCGCGAGCGACAAAAGCATAAGGATTACTGTCAACCGTTTCCATGTGCGTTGCATAATCACAAGCCCTGTTATCGTAGCATTATGAGGTCTTTTTCCACGGTTTTTCTAAGAATCAAGTAGGAAAATCTACAACAATTGACTAAATTCGGCAAAATAAATTTCTGACACACGTTTGAACAAGCCCTGCCCGTGTTGTGTTGGCGCATCTCTGGCAGCAAGCCTGTTCGGCAACCCTGTATGCTATTCTGAAGTTTACGGATATGCCGGAAACGATTACCGTTTTTGTTACCGATGACCACGAAGCTGTGCGTTTTGCTATCGAGTCTTGGATAAGCAGCAAAGGCATGGCAGAAGAACCGTTTATTGCGGTTGCAGGGAGTTCTCCCACAGGTGAAGAAACACTCAAAACACTGGGCAAAACCATCAAGCCCCACGTACTCTTGATTGATGTGCAGCTTTCCGACATGAGCGGCTTGGATGTGGTACGAAAACTCCGTGTACGCGGCATAGATGCCCGCCAAATGAGTATCCTTGTGATGACGGGCAACGATAGCGTTTCTGTGCCAGATATTTTGGCAAGCGGTGCAAACGGCTACATCTCTAAATCTGAATCCGGTGATACGTTCGTGGGAGCTATTCGCTGGATAGCACAGCACCCGGGCGAACTGTGGCTGAGTTCTGCCGTTGCCCAGCAATTGGTTGTTACCGAACACGCGCTCAATTCTGCCGGCATCACTCACGTTGAGCGCAATGTTCTTCGGTTGATTCGTCTGCCAAACAAAGAAATTGCGGAAACTCTGTCCATTAGCGAAGGCACCGTCAAAAATTACATCTCCAACATCTACCAAAAACTTGGTGTCAAGTCGCGCTTGGAAGCCACAAAGTTCGCCACAAAAATCGGTCTCATTCCTCCTTCACATCGATAATTTCGCCGCAACAAACACTCCGTCCCTATCCTTATGGCTCGGCGGCTAAATGCTTGAACGCACAGTATCCACAGTATCCACAGCATCGTCGTGCCACACACGGTCTGTGCCAAAGACGAAAAGACAACAAGCAGACAGTCTGAACAAGAGCATACACACCAAGCAACCATCCTGCTCCTTCTCAAAAATTGTTAGGACTTTCGCAACGGAGGCAATAGCGGGAAGCAAGGGGTTGTAACCCCTTGTTGTGCAAAGTTTTGGTTTTGTCCAGCAAAGAGGCACACTCCCCCTATTCAAAGCGAGACCATGCTGCAAAAGTCCTCACTGTAACTTTTTCACAGCGGGTTTGTTTTTAACCAGTACACGACACTGCAACAACAGTTTCACTACATTCCGACACCCTTTACTCACAGAGAGTTCTATGCTTTCGCTCAGCCCGTATTCTTCAGCACTTACTGCAAAAGATGCCGAACATCTTTTGCGGCGCACGATGTTTGGCGCGTCGCGCGACCACATCCGCCAACTGACTGGCAGAACAGCCGCAGCAGCAGTGGATTTGCTGCTGGCTGACCAGCCCGCACCCGCACCACCGATTGACCCTACGACTGGGCAGCAGTGGGTGACAGCAGCATACAATCAGCAACAAGAGGGAATATACTTTCAAGCCTTGCGCTCGTGGTGGATTGGACTGATGATGGCAAATACGATTTCGATTCGAGAAAAGATGACCCTGTTCTGGCATAACCACTTCGTTTCGGCACGCGGGCAGGTCAATGATTCTCGCTATATGTATGCCCAAAACGCACTGCTGCGCCGTCATGCGCTGGGCAATATCAAAACGCTCACCCGCGAAATCACCTACGACCCCGCTATGCTGCGCTACCTGAACGGCAACACCAATCGCGTGGGTGCAGCGCAGGAAAACTACGCCCGTGAGTTGCAGGAACTCTTCACCATCGGAAAAGGTCCGGAAATCGCGCCGTTTAACTATACTAACTACACCGAAGACGACGTGCGGGCTGCGGCACGAGTGCTCACAGGCTGGCGCGACAATCCTACCACCATACAAGGCTTTTTTACGGCAACGTTGCATGACAGCACCGACAAACGCTTTTCGGCTGCTTACCAAAACACCGTCATTCGCGGTCGCACAGGCAACAATGCTGGCATAGACGAACTCAACGACCTGTTGGATATGATTTTCCGCCAAGCTGAGACCGCGCGATTCCTGACGCGCAAGTTGTATCGCTGGTTTGTCAATCACGACATCACGCCAGAAGTAGAACGCGCCATCATCGAGCCGCTTGCACAAACGCTGCGAACAGGCAATTTTGAGGTGCGTCCTGTGCTGCGAACGCTGCTCATGAGTCGGCACTTTTTTGACCCCGATATGCGCGGCTCTATCATCAAAACGCCACTGGATTACGTGCTTGGCACCCTGCGGCAATTGGATATGACTGCGCCAGACCCACAAACGCGCCGCAATGAATACTACGGCGGAATGAACGTGCTGCGCAGCCTTGCAGGGCAGATGACCCAAGACATTATGGAGCATCCAAACGTTGCCGGGTGGCCCGCATACTACCAAGAGCCGTTGTTCTACCAAATCTGGATAACCTCTGCCACACTGCCGAACCGCAACAATTTTATCAACAGCGTCTTGAACGGTATTGCTCCGAATTTTGGCGGCTTGGTCTTTGCACCTGGCACACGGGCATTTAGCTTTGATTCGGTGGACTATGCAAGCAAATTCCCTAATCCTGAAGACCCCTACAAACTCATAGATAATATCACCGAACACTTTTTTGCGGTGGATTTAACGCAAAAGCAAAAAGACAAGCTCTTGCGCGATGTGTTGATTCCGGGTCTGCCAGATTACGAGTGGACGGACGAGTGGACAGAATGGGAACGCGAAACCAATACAACGCTCAAAACCGCGAAACGTAACGCTTTGAAAATCAAGTTAGACAACCTTGTGCGCTACATGATGGGCATGGCTGAATTTCAAATTTGTTGAGGCACGAACACAAGCCGTTCGCTGACACCAACATCGTCGTATTCACACTCTATCCAATTCACGAAAATTGTACTGTTCAAACCTCAACACAGGACTACAACTATGGATCGAAGAGATTTTATTCGCGGCAGTGCTGCGTTTGTGCTGCCACTCAGCTTAGGAGGATACACAGCAAAAGCTATGGGGCTGTCGCCTATGCTGGAAACATTGGGCGAAATTGCCTCAGCCACCGACCGCGTGCTGGTGCTTATCCAGCTTGCGGGTGGTAATGACGGTCTAAACACGGTCATTGCCCTTGACCAATATGCAGAATACAACCGCGTTCGGGCAAACGTCACTATCCCCGAGAACCGTGTCATCAAACTCACCAACGCGACGGGGTTGCACCCAGCAATGACGGGCATGAAGGCATTGTACGATGCCGGAAGGCTCTCCATTATTCAAGGTGTAACCTACCCAACGCCCAACCAATCCCACTTTCGTTCAACCGATATTTGGATGACGGCAAGCAACGCTAACCAGTATCTTACCGACGGTTGGGCAGCACGCTATCTGACCTCACAATTCCCCGATTACCATCCCGACCGCTACCCGAATGCTTCGGCTCCCGACCCACTTGCCATTCAAATCAGCGCAACGCCATCGGTGTTGCTCAGAGACGATTCAGGTCCGATGGGCGTAAATTTGCAAGACCCCGATTCATTTTATCGCTTGATTGGTGGCTCACGAGTGGATGACACCGACAGCATGCCGCCGAACACCTACGCAGGACGGCAGATTACCTTCATTCGCCAAGTGCAGGTGCAGTCCCAAAAGTACGCTGGAGTCATTAAAACTGCAGCCGACAAAGCCCGCAACATGGCTACGTATCCAGCTCGCGGACAAAACACCTTAGCAGACCAATTAGCCATTGTGGCACGGCTCATTGCTGGTGGCTTGCGGACACGGGTGTACGTAGTTTCTATGGGCGGCTTCGACACTCACGCCACACAGGTCAATGCTGCCGACCGTACACAAGGCACACATGCCACGCTGCTACAACGCCTTTCCGACGCTATCAAAGTGTTTCAAGACGACATTCGGCTTTTGGGCGTGGAGAACCGCGTTATAGGTATGACCTTCTCCGAGTTTGGTCGCCGCGTGAACTCGAACATTGCTGGAGGTACAGACCACGGCACGGCTGCACCACAGTTTATTTTTGGGGCAAATGTGCGTGGCGGTCTAATAGGCACTAATCCAAACTTGACGGATTTGACCAATAATAACCTCAAGATGCAATACGACTTCCGCGACATCTATGCTTCGATTTTACGCCAGTGGTTTGGCGTAACCAACAGCCAGTACAGCCAAGTACTCTCCCGCGAATTCACGCAAATACCTATCATCCAAACAAGTCGTACCGACGTAACGGCTTCGGTAGTTGCGCCTCAAGCGTTAGGACTCAAAAATTATCCTAACCCGTGCAGCAGTGCTACAACCATTGAGTACACGCTGCCCAAAGAAAGCACCGTGCGCGTGGAAGTGTACGACATGAGCGGTCAGATGCTCACACTTGCCGTCAATGCCCGCCAAGCGGCTGGTACGTACACCATACCCGTGAATGTGGAAACTTTGCCTGCGGGAACATATCTGTATCGTCTGTACACCGAACAAGGCGTGTCAGCCTCGCGGATGTTCGTGGCGCGATAGCGTTACGAGATACTGCGCGGTAACATCACGCGATAATGCTATACGGTAACATTGCAGAATGGCGAGACTATCAACGCTTGAGAGCAAAGACGAAAGAGCACTTCAACTCCCTGCAAGCAAAGACACAGTAGGCTTGCAGGGTTTTTTTGTGTCTGGAGTGTAAAGGCATCAAGTGTACACGGGACTGACCCTTGAGTGATTCAGCATTCAATTCAGCATTCAATTCAGCATTCAGAGGCTTGCTATGATGTGTGCGTTCGGCGGTTGTTGTACAATACCATTCAGCGCATCTCTCACAGCGTCAAGTCCAACTTTATTCACGAAATACACCACTGACAACGCCCGCTCTTGCAGAGTGTTATGTGGGTACAACAGTGCATGAATTTTCCGCACTTTGGCAAGCGTGGCTTCTTCCTGATGTTTTTGTGCTTTGCGCACTTTTGCCGCCAATGCGTCTAAGCCTTGCGTGGCTTGAAGTTTGGTTTTTTCCACTGTTGCCCCAAGTGTTGGGTCGAACGCAGCAATGTGCTCGTGGAGTTGGGCAAACACGCGGTCATTACTGGTATATGCAGCGTCAAAGGCTGCGCTGATGGCTTTGTTGGCAAGTTGTTCCACCAAGAGCTTTTCCACGTCCTGGTGCAAGCGAAAAAAATCTTCTGGGCGCAAAACAAACGGCGTGTGTGGGTCTTGTTGTTTCTCGAAAAACCGCGTGGCAGTCCTCTCCAGCAGCGTTGCCGAATGTCGTGCCGCCACAGCAGCAGGGACGACACCAAATGCCTCATACACTTCGCTCAGTTGTGCTAAGTAGCTGATTTCGCCAGGTCCGCCGACGTAGCACGCATTGGGGAACATCCAATCTTGTGCCACCGGGCGCAGCACAACGTTCGGCGTAAAACTCTGAGGTTCAGTCTCCGCAATCCGTAACAGTTCTTCGTGGGTGTACAACGTATCACCCGCTTGAAACGTGTTCTCAGACGTGCGGTGAATTTTCAACCGTTTACCGTTGGTATGGAGGAACAGATGAAGCGGCGCAGACTGCACCTGTGCGTGATAGCCAAGTTCCGCAAGCCTTTGTGATGCTTGCTGTAATGCCTGTTCTGAGCGTTCAGGGTACGTAAGTTCTTGGCGTGCAATCTCGCCAAACAAGCCTTGTGCCTGCAATGCCGAAGCACGAACAAACAGCACGCCGGTCTCGCCCGCCACATACTGCATAATCCTTACAAAGGCTTCCGTAGGCGATTTTCCAACCGTGTAGAGTTCTTGGAGCAACGCAAGCAGTCTGGGCGTGTGTTCGGTAACGGTCAGCAGTTCATGCACCTGAGCCATGACGCTTTCAATACCCTCATCAAAGCGTACATCGCTCACTGCCACACGCTCAGGCATTCCCTGCATCCAACGCAAACGCACTTCTTGGGCATCGCCTTGTTTGTCCAGCATGGTCACAACCGATGTTTCTGCAATATCGTGGTCGTTATCAGCAATCCAAAACACGGGAACAACCTCTACTTCGTTGTACATTGCTCTCAGGTTTTGTGCTGTTTGTACGGCTGTCCATGCTTTCAACACGGTGTACAGATGTCCACCCAATAAGCCCACTTGCTGCCCCGTAATCACCGTAACAGCGTTCGGCTGCATAAACCGCTCCAGATTCTGCTGCTGTGCTGCGGTCAGCACCAATCCTTGCATCGTTGCGTCAATGGCAGCACGGAGCTTGGCGCGATGTGGGTTGGTTGTGGCGCGGTTCTTCCAATGCTGTTGTGCTTCTGGATGATATTCGTCTATCCAGGAAGTGGTAGGAAAACGACGAAGAAGTTCAGGTTTGCGCGAAGAAAAGTCTTGGAACAGCAGAGAAAATCCAGGCAGATGAGCAAAAGGCACTGCGTGTTGCATGATGGATGTTGGCACAACGGTAAAAAAACAAACGGTGAAAAAAGTCGTCGCCAGAGGCACAAAAACGGCGCACAAGGACGACGCTACTGCTCGTGCAAGAACAAGTACGCATGATTGCGCCACTTGTTGCACTTCGTGACTTGCACTCCGTGAAAACCACAAGCCTGTACTCTGACAACAGCAGTAGCCTGCTTCCCCAACACACGGACTGCCCGCCTATTGCCTGTACTTGTAAAATCCTTCGCCAGATTTTCTGCCACACAGCCCAGCATCTACGTACTGCTTTTGTAGCAAAGACGGTGCAAAACGTGGTTCACGGAAATACTGTTCCCACACCGAGAGCGTTACGGCATAGTTGGTGTCTATGCCGATTAAATCTACCAACTCAAACGGTCCCATTTTGAAGCCAGCAGCACACAAGATATCATCGGTCTGTTTGACCGAGACAGCACCTTCCTCCACAAGCCGCATGGATTCCAAGTAAAAACTCCGCGCCACACGATTAACAATAAACCCCGGCACGTCGTTGGCATTCACGGGCGTTTTGCCAAGTTGATGGGCGAGTTTCACGACAGCATCAACGACTTCGGGAGCAGTTTGTACGCCACGAATGACTTCAACAAGTTTCATCAGATGGGCAGGATTAAAAAAGTGCATTCCCACACAACGGCGCGGATGGCGCAACACTGACGCTAAGGCGGTAATGGGGATAGACGACGTGTTGGAGGCAAGAATGGCATGTTCGCTCACACGTTCTTCCAACGCTTGCAACAGTGCCTGTTTTGCAGCACGGTCTTCGATGATTGCTTCAATCACCACCTCGCACGACGACAAGTCCGCAAGTGCCGTTGTAAAGCGGTAATGCTGCCAGAACTCTTCAAGCCGCGCTTGAGGGAATTTGCCTTTTTCTACTGCTTTCGTGATGTGAATATCTAAGAAGCCTGCACAGCGTTCCTTCACACCATCGAAGGTGTCATAGACTATCACGGTATGTCCCGCTTGTAAGCACATGAGCGCAATACCCGCGCCCATCGTTCCGCCGCCGCAAATGCCAATCATCATAGACCGTACAAGAAAATAGTGGTTGTTGGAAGGTATGTTCTTTCACCATCTGCCGTTAGCCACGTGGTTAAGCGTCGTGGTGACGTTAGCGTCCAACAAACACGGGCTGTTGTTTTTGCGCAAATGCTGCCATACCTCGTTGAAAATCTTCAGAATCGCCTGCATACTGCTGATACTCCATCTCAAGGTCAAGCATCTCGTCCAACGAGGCTGTAACCGCACGTTGAAGCAATTTTTTGGCAAAACCAAGTGTTTTTGTGGGCTGCTGGGCAAGTTTTTCGGCACATTCTTGCAGGGTGCGCGAAAAATCTGCGTCTGCTACCACACGGTTCACCAAACCATACTGCAAGGCATCGTTGGCACTCATTGGCTCGTTAAGCGCGACAAACTCAAAGGCTTTAGCATAGCCAAGAAGTTTGGTGTAAAAATACGTGCCGCCCGCATCAGGAATCAGCGCAATCGCGGTGAACGCCTCCACAAGCCGCGCCGAGGCACTCATCAGGCGCATGTCGCACGCCAACGCAAGCGACAAGCCCGCACCAGCAGCCACGCCATTGATGCCGCAAAGCACGGGTTTGGGCAAATCTCGCATCGCCCGCACAGTAGGATTGTAGCGTTTGGCAATTGCCGCGCTGAAATCTAAACGCCCTTGCTCGTCAAATATCGGTTCGCGGAGGTCTTGTCCTGAACAAAACGCTTTGCCATTGCCTGTGAGCACGACGCAGCGCACGGCATCGTCTTGTGCTGCACTGTGCAGGGCAGTTTGCAGTTCCAATGCCATTTGTTCGTTGCAAGCGTTGTACACATCAGGTCGGTTGAAGGCTATCGTCAGTACGCCGTTGTGCTGTGTGCAGAGCAGAGTGTTGTGCGTCATCATGGAGAATCTCAAGACATGAAACTATATGAAACAGTGTGCTACAATTACCTGAATATTGGCAAGATAAGAAAAAAATGCCCTTCGAGAGATACGGTCTCCCGAAAGGCACAAAAAAATCTTCGTAGTTTTTCGTTTCTTCGACAATCAAGTCTTTCACGAAACCGTTTAGCGAAATCGCTTAACGCAGAATGGCAATCTTGCGCGTGAGCATGACTTGACCAATGTGCAAACGCAGCATGTACACCCCACGCGGCACATCCTCGACGTTCATCGTTGCGCGGTACCGCCCGGCACGTTGCGGTTCGTTGATAAACGTCAGGAGTTTTTCGCCAAGCATGGTGTAGAGTTCGCAGCGCACCATTTCTGGCTCAGGCAGTACATATTCGATGGTAAACTGCTCGGCGGCTGGGTCTGGATATGTAGCAAAGGGCGCGGCTGCTGGTGCAGCAGCACTCGCTGTCAGTGAAGTGCGAACGCCGACAATAGTGCCGCCACTCACAGGCCAAGGGCCGGGGTCGCCAAAAATATACGCAACCAACGAACGCCGACGCTTGCGAGTAATTGTTGGCGCAAGGTCGTAGCGTAAACTATCATCGCCTTTCATACCGCTTACTCCTGTTTCTGGCTCTTCGCCCCACACGGTAAGCACATCTTCTCCGCCTGACAAGACAATAGAGCCTACACATTCATCGTTTGAATTAAACGCACCGAACTCGTCGCCCGCGCTTGCCACCGAGCCGTCAACGAATGCCTTGCTCTGAGCCAGTGTGGAGCGCACAGCATTTGGCAAAATCACAATACTGGCGTTAAAGTTCGTGTTGATATTCGGTCGGCGAACCATAATTTCGGGCTGTTGGCTTGCCGGACGCACCACCACAGTCAATGTGGCGGTAGTCATACCGCCTTGATTGTCGCTGGCATTGACAGTAAGCGTAGTAATACCCGGGTACAACGGCTCTATCACGAGCGTATCGCGTCCCACACGAGCGCGGATAATCGTTGGGTCTTCAATTACACTCGAATACACCAGCGCGTCATTGTCTGCATCGGCAAAGATTGGGAAGGCATAAAATGCTGAAATTCCCGAAGCAATGCGCCCCTCAAGCACTTCCAGCGTGCCATTGCCCGGAAGGCGCACAATGGTTGGCGGACGGTTGGTGGAATTTGTGCCAAGTGCCGTAAACGTTACTTCACGCAACTGCCGTAAGTTTTGCACACGCACCGTCTGGGCGGGCGCGGCAAATCGGAAACCGCTCCGCATGGCAACCAGCGTGTATTCGCCGTTGGGAACATCGCGCAGAGTAAAGCGTCCGTCTGCATCGGTGAGCGCAGAGCGTACACCGTCGCTGATAAGCACATTTGCCAGCCCAGTGCTTGGCACGCCCGCACCACTGCTCAACACCACTCGCCCTGCGACGGTAGCAAGCGTTACGCCCGCAGTAGTGGACAGAGCGCGAAAATCATAATCCTCAAAACTCACGCCATTTGCTTGAATACGAGCGATAGGCGTGGCGGTAGTAGTTATCAACAACCGCGAAGCTGGACCAAATCTTAGTCCTGCACCAGACGGTGTCAGCCGAATGCGTTCGCCGGGAAAACGGCTTGTAAGCGTGGTGGAAAATATCCCCTCACTATTGACAAGCATCGTACCGACGAGATTCTGTCCTACATGGATTGCCACTGTTGCATTTGTTACTGGTACGCCCACGATAGTTCGTACTGCACCGCGCACGGTTACAGGAGCAAGAGTTGCTTCAAAACCGCCAATAAAATTTCCTGTTTCCAAAGGAATAGTCACTGTACGGCTTGGCGGCTGAAACACAAAGCCCGGTCGTGATGGTGTAAATGTGAGCGTTCCTTGTGTAACTGCCACTTCAAACACCCCACCACTGCCCGTTTGAGTAAGCGATGCACTCGGCGGCTGCGTGGGTGTGATAGCAATTGACACTTGCTCCAACCCTTGACCATTGATAAGCACTTGACCGCGCACAACGTAGAGCGGCGGCGGGTCGGGCAAAAATTGAAGTTCCAGCGTTCGCACATCCGCCGATACATTGACCGAAACAGCGCACGAGAGCAAGCAGCGTGTGCCTTGTGGCGGCACAACGCTTAGGGTGTATTGCCCGGCAGGAACACGAAAGGTAAACCGTCCTTCGGGGTTTGCGGTGGTAGCAGTAGTGGAAAACCGACGTTGCGGAGAACTCAGCGTTACGGTAGCGGTGGTTATAGGCACACGCCGTCTGTCGGCAAGCAGCACTGCAAGCCCTGAAACCGTGTACAGTTTCGGGGTGAGCGTTACTGTTGGCAGCACATCGCGCGGCACAACAAAACGCGGCACCTCTGAAAGCGGCGTAATATCAACCTCTGGTGCAGCGTACTGCACACGAAATGTTCCCTGTGGCGCAGAAAACACTGCGCGGTAGATGTTACCGTCCAAACGCACTGTGGCGTTTGTAGCAAAGTTCGGCACAATGCGACTGCTCACCGTTTCTACGCTTACACGCACAAGGCTTTCTGCTGGTGGCGTAAGCCCAAACCCCAAGTTGGCAAAGACCAACGTTGCAGAAGTTTCATAATACTGAATTTGTGCCAACAACGTCAGCACTCGTGCGGCATCGGGAATTTGATTGTTCACAAAGATATTCGTCCGAGCAGGAATGACGTATCCATCGGCTTGAGCTATCACATTGTAGGTGGCAGCAGTGGCAAGAGCAATAGCAAAAAAACCGTTTGCATCGGTCGTTGTGCGGACAATGTCCGTTGAACTTTGCGACACTGCGCTCACCGTAGCATTGGGCACGCCCTGCTGACGACCATCAGGCAAGGTGGCAAGAATCTGACCGCTAATCAGTGGAAACACAGGCGAAACCTCAAAATTCACACCACTAACAGCACGGTCGCGCACGACAACAAGGCGTTCCGAAGGCTGAAAACTGGCAAGATTTGGGCTTGGCGAAACAATGTACGAGCCGCTGGTCAGCGTCAGAAACGTATAATCGGCTCGCAATGGGTCAGTCGCTGAAAGCGTGGCACGAGTAGTTGCAAGCACTTCACGACTGTCGGTGGTCGAGCGCAGCGTTATTGTTACCCCCGCAGGCAGCGTGGTATTTGCCCTCAGCGATGCTGCCGTCGAAGCCAGCGTAATAGAGCCAGAAAGCCCATAACTTCGAACGACAAAGTTCTGACCTGTAATATCACCACTCACGCCTGCGGGCAATTCCAAGTCAATCGTATCACGGACAAACGTTAATCCACCAGCACGAAGAATTCTCAGCGTAAGCCGTCGTGCTACGGTTGCTACTTGGATAGTGAACGTGTAAGTCCCGTCAGCGGATGTGGTATCAACGAATGTGGTATCAGGCTGTGCTGGTAACGACAAGGATGTGAGTCGCGCTTCGATAAGGACACCGCTGATGCCTCGAAACTGACCGTTGGGCAACGGTGACTGTACTGCGCCACTAATACTACGCCGCGTTTGTGCATGGCTACTGTTCAGGAATGCGTTGAACAACACGAAGGCACAAACTATGCTGCAAATGGCGGTCGTACACGGGCGCAGAACACTGTTGAGAACAGAGGTCTTCATAGTGATAACCCTTCGGAAAAAATAACCATAGAACTCTTTGTACGGTAATTGTGTGGTGATTACATGGTGATTGCCGTGTAGCTGTGCTGTTGGGGCAGTAGCAGCCGGGTGTTGTCGTACAGAGTATGCCCCTTGACAAATATGCACATTTTTTCCGTGGGAGCATAGTGCGGCAAAGATAGATTTTTTCGTGACCAAAAGTAATATGGTACATTCCCAAGCCTGTCTTCTTGGGTTATTCTGGCGGGTTATCCTGGTGGGCGCAATGCGGTGTATTCTACTGCAACATATTCTACCGCTCGACCAAGCGGAACAGCATATTTTCTCAGAGTGATGGCTACTTCGTTCAGCGCGGAAAATTCCCGTAGCAAGCCGTGTGCAATCTGGAAAGCAAGCGTTTCTATGAGATTGCGCGGAGCAGCATGAAACACACGCTCCACAGTTTCGACCACGCTCTGATAATTAACGGCATGGCGCACGTCGTCGCTTGCAGCAGCTTCCGAAGCATCGTAGCACAATTCTACATCAAGAGCATACTTTCCGCCAAGTTTGCGCTCTTCGGGCAAGACCCCGTGATAGGCATAGTATTCGAGATTTTTTATCGTTAAGCGGAGCTGTACTGGCTGTGTCATCGTTTTACCTGCGCTGAAAATCACGGAAAAATCGTATTTTTGAGGCTCTACTGTCCACACACACTTTATGTTGTAATGTACGCAATTCGTATGGCAAAAGCATCGACCTCAGCAAAAAAAAACACCAATACACCAAGCAGCCGTGCAACAACCAAAACCGCAAAGGCTTTGGATATCGAGGTGTTTCCGAATCCGGCACCGCAGCGTGAGTACGTTATTACCCACGTCAATCCTGAATTTACCTCTGTTTGCCCAAAAACGGGCTTGCCAGACTTCGGCATCATTACGGTAAAATACGTTCCCGACAAAACGTGCATCGAGCTCAAAGCCCTGAAGTATTATTTTCTGGATTTTCGCAACAAAGGCATTTTCTACGAAGCCGTGACTAATCAAATTTTGGACGACCTCGTAGCAGTGTGCAAGCCGCGCGAAATGGAAGTTATCGCCGAGTGGAAGGCACGAGGCGGGATTCATTCGGTTATTCATGCCAGTTACAAAGCACCTAAACAATCGAACAATTCCTAACCGTCTTTGCTCATACGCTTTTCAACGACACACTTGCAAACGATTGCTCACTACGACTGTTCACTACGACACGGTATGCGTATCACCATTGCTAAAGATTTTCACTGGGAAATGGCTCACCGGCTGCCTTTTCACGAAGGCGGCTGCAAAAATGTACACGGACATTCCTACACAATGCGCGTGGAAATAGAAGGCGAAACCGACGCACACGGCATGGTACTGGATTACTACGACCTTAAAACCATTGTGCAGCCGCTTGTCGACAGGCTTGACCACTCGTTTTTGTGCGACCGCTCTGACGCGGTGATGATGGCATTTTTTGACCAGCATCCGCTCAAAGTCAACTACGTGGATTTTCCAACGACTGCCGAAAATATTGCCGTGTTTGTGCTACGAGAAATCAAGCCACGGTTGCAGCAATATTCATCGCTAAAGCGCGTCAAAGTTCGTGTCCATGAAACCGAACGCACGTTTGCCGAACACGCTGAATCGTTGTAATGCACGTCCGCGACGCACTTTCTTGTGCCAATATCTTAACAACACATCAAGCGTAGGACTTTCGCAACAATAGGAAACAAGGGGCTGCAGCCCCTTGTTGTACCGAGTAACATAAGGACAAATACCCGGACAATACTCATGCAGGGCGAACAACGCTTGCATCATACAACAGAACCTCCAACCAACACTCCGAACCAATGTCAGTACGAGTACGTTTTGCCCCTTCTCCAACGGGGTATCTGCACGTCGGCGGTTTACGCACGGCGTTGTACAACTATTTGTTTGCGCGTCATCATGGCGGTAAATGTATTTTGCGGATTGAAGACACCGACCGCACACGATTTGTCGAAGGCGCAACGGAAAACTTGATTGCCTCGCTGCGCTGGGCAGGGATTGAATTTGATGAAAGCCCTGAAAAAGGCGGCGATTTCGGTCCATACATACAGTCAGAGCGTTTTGACTTGTACCGCAGATATGCCCAAGAACTGTTGGATAAAGACGCAGCGTACTACGCCTTCGACACACCCGAAGAGCTTGACCAAATGCGCGAACGCCAACAAAAAGCTGGACTTGCGCCGCGCTATGACCGCACGGTTATGCGTAATCAATATACTCTTGGCGAGACAGAAACCAAGCGGCTTTTGGACGAAGGTGCTGCACGGGTAATTCGCATGAAAGTCCCATTGTCGGGCGAAGTGCGGTTTGACGACCTTGTGCGCGGACCTATCATTGTTCCAGCACGAGATGTGGACGACCAAATTCTGCTCAAATCTGACAACTTCCCTACATACCACCTTGCCAATATCGTGGACGACCACCTTATGGAAATCACGCACGTCATTCGCGGCGAAGAGTGGCTGCCTTCCACGCCCAAGCACGTGCTGCTCTACGACGCGCTGGGCTGGGAACGACCAAAATTTGCCCATTTGCCGCTGCTTTTGAATCCTGATAAGACCAAACTCAGCAAACGCCAAGGCGATGTGGCAGTCGAAGATTACCGCGCCAAAGGGTATTTCAAAGAAGCGTTAGTGAATTTTGTCGCGTTGCTGGGCTGGAATCCGAGTGCCGACCGCGAAATTTTCTCTATGGAAGAACTCATCCAAACGTTCAATCTGGAAAAAGTCAATAAGTCGGGAGCAGTATTTGACCTGCAAAAATTGGACTGGATGAACGGGGAATATCTGCGCTCCATGCCTCTTGAACGCTTGATGGAAGATTTTCTGCCCCTTGCAGCACAGCACGGTTTGCGCGCCTCGCCAGACTATCTGCGTTCGGTGGTAGAGCTCTTGCGTGAGCGCGTAACGCGCCTGCAGGAAATTCCCACCTTTGGGGCGTATATGTTTGCTGCCCCCGTAGAATTCGAGGCAGACTACAAAGCCAAATGGTGGAAGCCCGCGCTTGCGCATCAACTGCAGACACTCTTGGAACGTTTGAGTGCCAGTGATTTTACCGCTGACACGCTGAACGCTCTGACGAAGGATTTTGCTCAAGAGTCGGGCGTAAAAGTGGGCGTGTGGATGAACATTTTGCGGCTTGCTATCACAGGGAAATCTGTTGGTGCGAGTATGATTCACACTATGGAAATTTTGGGTAAAACCGAGTGTTTGAAACGTCTTGAACATTTCCTTGAACGTGAAGCGCAAATGGCGTAAATTGTTGATGTAACGATTCTTGATGCAATGACCTCATATTTTTCTGAGATGACGCGATATGACCATCTTGCTTGCCGACGATAACCGCGAATTTTGTGCCACCATTGGCGATATTATTACCAGCGAAGGGTGGAAATACGACGCTCGCCATCATCCGGGCGAAGCTCTGGAGTATCTGCGACTCAATGCTCAGAACGTAGCATTGATGCTGCTTGACGTAGATTTTAATCATCCCACGATGACTGGTATTGAAGTGTTGGCAGAATCGCGGAAACTCTATCCGCATATTCCTGTGGTGATGATTTCTGGGACAGGAACATATGGAACAGCAGTAAAGGCAACGAGAATGGGTGCCGAAAATTTTATCGGCAAAAACGAGATTAGCCGCGAACGTATCAAAGAAGTGCTTTACACGGCAATGGAGCGCGTCAATCTCAACTCGGCTAACGCTGAATTGCTGCGCTTTATGCAAGAAAATGGTCTGGTCGGCACCAGCAGTGTCATGATGAGTGTGGCAGAGAGCATCATCAAGTATGGACGCACCGAACTCAATGTGTTGGTAACGGGCGAAACCGGCACAGGCAAAAAGATTGCCGCCCGTGCGCTCCACGCTGCCAGCCGTCGCACCAAAGGGAACTTTGTGACGGTTGATATTCCTAACATTCCGCAAACGTTGTTTCAAAGCGAGTTGTTTGGTCACGTCAAAAATGCCTTCACAGGCGCGGGCGACGAAAAAATTGGCTTATTTCAGCAAGCAAGCGGCGGAACGCTATTTTTGGATGAAATTGGCGATTTACCCTTGGAACTCCAAGCAAGCCTGCTGCTACCCATAGACAATAAAATCGTCAAGAGGCTTGGTTCGGTCAAAGAAGAACCCGTCAATGTGCGGATTGTTTCGGCAACCGACCGAAATTTGCCCGAAGCCATTCGGGACAAAAAGTTCCGCGACCAGTTGTATCATCGGTTGCGTGAATGCGAGATTACCTTGCCGCCGCTGCGTGAGCGGCGCGAAGACATTCCGCTTATCGTGGAGCATTTCACGAAAAAGCACAACGAGCAGATGGGCGAGCAAAAATTTTGCTCCGCCAGTGCGATTGAGCATCTGCAAAGTTTAGCTTGGGAAGGCAATGTTCGGCAATTAGAAAGTTTGCTCAAACGTGTGTTGCAAACGGCTTCGCGGGACACCATCGAAGTGAGCGATATTATTCGGAGCGAGCCGTCGTTATCGCCCCTCAAGACTGTTCCGTCTGCCGCCCCCAGCACTGCACCACAGCCCTCCGAGCAGCCACTGCTCACCGCCGCAGGCGTACCAGTGGGCAGTGCGGGCATCCCACCAACCAACGGAATGTCCATGAAGGAGTACGAAGAAGAACTCCGCCGTCAAAAACTTATTGCCACACTCCAAGAGTGCAACGGCAACGTCAGCAAAGCCGCCGCACGCCTTGATGTCAGCCGCGAAACCTTGCACACGTGGATGCGAAAATTCAAATTGGAAAGCGCGCAGTTTAAGAAAAAGAACGCTTGACAGAGGTATGCTCTATGCTGTTCGCACGCAGTTTGCTTGTGGAAATCTGCCACGCCTTGCGCTCTCAGGACAAGCGTGTGGTGTTCACCAATGGCTGTTTTGATATTCTTCATGCTGGTCATGTACGATACCTTGCGGCAGCTAAAGCCTTGGGCGATGTGGTAGTGGTTGGGCTGAACAGCGACGCTTCTGTGCGCCGACTCAAAGGTGCTTCGCGCCCGATAAACAGCGAGCAAGACCGTGCCGCAGTGCTTGCAGCACTCAAAAGCGTAGATTATGTGTGCATGTTTGGCGATGATGAAGCTGAGGCTGATACCCCTCTTGCTCTTATTCAGGCTCTACAGCCCGATGTGTTGGTCAAAGGTGGCGACTACACACCAGAAACCATTGTGGGTGCTGATATTGTCAAGCAACGCGGTGGTCAGGTGATAGTGCTTCCATTTGTAGAAGGAAAATCCACAAGCACAGTGGTCGAACGCATTCGCAGGCACTGAGAGTGAAAGCATCACGTGCAAAGAAGAAATCCGAGCAAGTGCTGAAAAGTGTGTGTATGACATTGTTCGTTGTTCATGCTTTATTACCCCTCTTTTGTGAGCTATTCTCCTGCCATAGAATCATCTTCTGATGAAATGCAAATGCCATTAACTACTCGGTTGGCGGCGTTGGAAGCGGCAGTACCAATCATGGAGCTAACCCCGCAAGGCATCATTACCTACGTCAACGAGCGATTTTTGCATATCACAGGCTACACCCGCGAAGAACTTCTTGGCAAGCCTCATCGTATTCTTGTTCCCGAACGTCTTGCTCATGACACACTGTACCAAGAATTTCTTGCTCAATTGCGTTCTGGTACTGTCTTTGAGGGTGAACACGAACGCATCCGCAAAGATGGCAGTACGCTTTGGCTGCATGGTGTGTATTCACCAGTGATAGACGAACACGGTTTGGTGCGAAAAGTTGTCAAAGTGGTTTCCCTCGTGGTCAATACTCGTGAGCAAAGCGTTCTTGCTCAAGAGCGTCATCTGCGCGATATGATTATCAAGGCTCTGCCCTATCACGCCTTTGACTTGATTACCTTTGCCAACGCACAAGGCATCATCACCTTCGCCAGCCATGCTGTTGAACACATCTTGGGTTGGCGCGTTGAGGATATAGTCGGCAAGCCGTTTGTCGAATTCATACACCCCGACGACCTCCCCCAAACACTAACATTGTTTAGTAAAGTGCTGGAACACCACAAGGCTTTGGCGCAAATTCGTCTGCGCACTGCATCTCACGAGTACCGATGGATGGAAATTGCCACAACCAATGAGTTAGAAAACCCCTTGTTTCACGCATTAGTGTCTCACTCGCGGGATGTTACCCAGCAACGCGAGGCAGAAGAACGCCTACGCCTGAGCGAAATACGCTTGATGAAATCACAAGAAGTCGGGC
>Ga0272446_1002986_pt1 | contig 22084 bp, 20 predicted proteins | sample YNPCB0061_FD_194587 | JGI IMG/M metagenome (GOLD analysis project Ga0272446, IMG submission 194587) | Hot spring microbial mat communities from Yellowstone National Park, WY, United States - YNP-CB-006-1 | ecosystem: Environmental > Aquatic > Thermal springs > Hot (42-90C) > Sediment | place... | reverse complement strand
GGGAGTAGGATAAAAATTTCGGCGAAAAGACTTAAAATAAATACTGTGGTCTTTATTATTGGTTTTCATTTATTCTCTACATGATTAAACATATTTTTTCAGCACATAATCAAAGAGTTGTAATGCCATTTGCGTAAGAATACCTACTACTATGCCAATAAGCAAATCAGTAGCCAAAATAGTAACCAAAGTAGTCAAAAAAACAAATGCTTGTTTTTTCCCAGTGCGAAACATGTATATAAATTCTTGGGGAGAAGCTAACCTATATGCAATAGCAATAAGCATAGCTGCCAAAGCAGACATAGGAATAAGCATAATAACATCTGCTAAGATTAGAATAAAAACCAGTAATGCTACGCCATGAAAAAAGTTAGCCCATCGAGTTTTAGCACCATAAGTAACATTAGCCGTACTGCGGACTATCTCTGCAATCATAGGAAGCGCCCCTATCAAACTTGCCAAGGCATTACCGAGCCCAATAGCAATCAAATCCTTATTCATATCTGACTTTCTCTTGAAAGGGTCTATATTGTCTATGGCTTTGATTATCAATAAAGATTCTATGCTCCCTATCAGGGCAAACATAAGTATATACTTTATGCTCTCCCAATTAGATAAGGCGGAGAAGTCAGGAAAAGTAATCCCTATTTTGGTTTTATTTAAATTTAAAACACCTTCTAAAATAGTGGTAGGAATATGCACTAAATAGATAGCTTTTTCTTCATGCACAAACTCGCTCAGCCCTAACCCAATACTTAGCGGCACGGTGATAAGTAATAGCCACATTGGAGCAGGAATTTTCTTAATAAAGCGATTTTTGATGTAAGGAAAATAGAAAATAACAATTAATCCTACTGCCCCTATTACGGCTACTTTCCATTGAATATGAGCCAAGCTGTTGGGGATTTCCGCTAAAAGCTCAAAGGGCTTAGTCCCTTCTGGATTTACTCCTATGAGTATGTGTATCTGCTTAGAAAATATGATAATCCCAATAGCTACTAATATGCCGTGTACTACAGCAACAGGGAAAAGACTCCCATATTTTCCTACTTTTACCTAACCAAAAATTATTTGAAAAAGACTGGCTACGAAGATAATAGCCAAAGTCCTTTCGTAGCCTACCGCTTCTATTGAACCTAAGACAATTACTATCAAACCTGCGGCAGGTCCTTTGATGGTCAGAGAACTACCCGCCAAAAAGCTAACAACTATACCACCAATGATGGCTGTAAAAATACCTGTAATGGGAGGAAACTGGCTTGCAGAAGCAATACCTAAGCACAAAGGTAAAGCTAAAAAAGATACCCATATACCTGCATTCAAGTCCTGTCGCCAATTTTCTTTTAACCCTTTTAATCCATCTTTTGGCAAATTATTCAATTGCATAGCTTTATATTAATAACATGTATAGAGGTAAAATTGTATTTTCCTCAAATTGGGGTGCAAAGTAAAAGTTTATTGATTAATTTTGTCATATAACTATACATTCATTCATTTATTTTAAAGTAATCCTAATATGAAGACAATCTACTCACTTACCTTCTTTGTTATCTTGTGGTTTTCTTTTGCCTGCCAAACTACTAAACCAACAACTCGCAAAGAAGAAAATATTTTTGAAAAAATTAATGCAGAGGTGCTGGCAAACTCCAAGGCATACACTACCTTAGGAGAGGCAAGTAAAACCATCGGGCATAGGCTCACAGGCAGCGAAAACGGCAAAAAAGCAGAACAATATACCTATGACCTACTGAAAAGCTATGGCTTTGATGTTCGTTTTCATGAGTTTGAAGTAGAGGCTTGGGCGAGAAATACGGTTTCTCTACAAATTTCTTCTCTCAATAAAAATGAATTTACCCCACTTCCTACGGCTACTTTGGCACACTCTCCCATCCAATCAGAAGTTACCGCAGAAGTCATTGATGTTGGTAACGGCTTAGCAGAAGACTTTGAAGCAAAAAGTGCAGAAGTCAAAGGCAAAATTGCCTTGTTTTACATAGGTATCTGGGAGGAGAGTGGAGCAAAATACAACTTGCACCGTTCAGAGAAAACAGCTTTGGCTATCCAACATGGAGCAGTAGGGGTCATCGCTATCAACCAACCCGCAGGAAGAATTTTGCTTACTGGAACTGCCTCAGTTACAGGGAAGTTAATTTCTATCCCTGCTGTCTCTATTACCAAAGAGGACGGTTTAGCGCTGATAGAACGCTTAAAAACCGAAAAAGTAAAAGCAATAATCAAAATGACCAATAAAAGCGAGGTGATTCAAGCCCGTAATGTTATTGCGACTCTCAAAGGCACGGAACTACCTAATGAAAAAATCATTATCGGCGGACACTTAGACTCATGGGACTTGTCCACAGGAGCGATAGATAATGGTATTGGCTCATTTGCAGTCTTAGATATTGCGCGCACTTTCAAGGCTTTAAAGCTAAAAACTAAGCGTACCATAGAATTTGTAATGTTTATGGGCGAGGAGCAGGGTTTATTAGGCTCGCGTGCTTTGGTAGCAGATTATATTAAAAATAATACCATAAACCAAGTAAAGTATATGGTCAATTTAGATGCCACAGGCAATCCCTCAGGGGTAAACTCGGCAGGCGCACCACAGGCAGAGGCTTTTTTCAAGAAAATTGGAGAAAAAATAAAGGCAATAGACAGTACTTACACCAATACGTTTAGCAGTAGAGCAGGACTACACAGCGACCACCAGCCATTTATGGTAGAAGGTGTACCAGTCCTTAGCCCTATCGGAAGATTAGACCCTGTGGTATTTAGGTGTTATCATGCTGATTGCGATGCTTTTAACCTAATTAATGAAAAACATATACGCAACTCAGTCCGCTTTGTGTCTATGATATTGTACGACTTAGCCAATGCAGAAACCTTACCCGTAAAACACATGGACTCAGAAACTACTAAGCAGTTTTTGATAGACAACGGACTCAAAACACCACTAAAAATCGCAGGAGATTGGAAATGGAGCGATTAATGATTTTGCAAAGCATAAACATTGGGCTTCTTTTGTGAATACCCAATATTTCTCGTAATATTGCACAATAAAAAATCTGACAAACAAAACTCTTTTAAAAGCATGAAATTTTTTATAGACACCGCAAACCTTAATGAAATTAGAGAAGCACAAGATTTAGGCGTATTAGACGGGGTAACTACTAATCCTTCGCTAATGGCTAAGGAAGGAATCAAAGGCAAAGACAATATTTTTGCACACTACAAAGCTATCTGCGACATAGTAGATGGAGATGTGAGTGCAGAGGTAATTGCTACTGATTTTCAAGGAATCATCAGGGAAGGTGAAGAATTAGCAGAAATAGACCCTAAGATAGTGGTCAAAGTTCCTATGATAAAAGACGGTGTAAAAGCAATTAAGTATTTTACTAACAAAGGCATCAAAACTAACTGTACGCTGGTATTCTCAGCAGGGCAAGCCATTCTTGCTGCCAAAGCAGGAGCAACTTACGTATCTCCATTCATTGGAAGAATAGATGACGTAGGCGGAGATGGCTTAGATTTGATAGAGCAACTGGTAGTGATTTATAATAACTATGGCTTTGAAACAGAGATACTCGCCGCTTCCATTCGCCATGTGCCTCACCTTATTCAGTGCGCAGAAATAGGAGCTGATGTAGTTACTTGCCCGCTCAATGTTATTACAGGTTTGCTCAAACATCCTCTGACAGACGTAGGGTTGGAAAAGTTCTTAGCAGATGCTAAAAAATTATAGGTAGGAACTTTCCGAAAGTTTTTCACCTTTGGAAAGTTGAATATTGATGCTTTATTCAGAAATTATAAAGAAAATAAGTTACTTTTATACTTTAATAAAAAGTAGTTTTTAATAAAATAAAAGCACCAATCATTGATAATTTTTCTATGAACCCTATAAAGTTTTAAAAACTTTATAGGGTTAGGTATAGATGTAAAAACAACAAATCAAAATTTAGTATGATAATTAAAGAAAGACCTATTGCACAATCTTTTGGTATGCCCGACGATGAGGCATCAGAGCATAGATTGCTTCTTCGCAATATTAAAATAGAAGACTATCCTGATATGATAGAAATTATGAAACAGGTTTACTCTAATATTGGGGAGTCTGTGTGGTCTTATGAAGATATTATTAATTTATTAACGATATTTCCAGAGGGACAGATTTGTATAGAGGACAAAGGCAAGGTAGTTGCCTGTGCTTTGTGCCTCATTGTAGATTATAAAAAATATGGAGATAACCATACCTACCAGCAAATCACTGGGAATTACAAATTTACTACCCATGACCCTAACGGCGATGTACTCTACGGCATAGATTTGTTCGTTCACCCTGCTTACCAAGGAATGAGACTGGGGAGAAGGCTGTACGATGCACGAAAAGAAATGTGTGAAAATCTAAACCTTAAAAGTATTGTAGCAGGAGGACGTATTCCGGGATATGCAAAATATGCAGATAAAATTTCACCACGAGCCTACATAGATTTGGTCAAGAAAAAGGACATCTATGACCCTATACTTTCTTTCCAATTAAGCAATGATTTTCACGTAAAGAAAGTACTGACCAACTATTTGCCCTCAGATAGCGAATCCATGGCGTATGCTACGCTCTTGGAGTGGAACAACATCTATTATCAAGAAAAAGAAAAACTTATAGGAGGGGAAAAAAGCGTAGTACGTTTGGGAGTAGTTCAGCTACAACTGCGCAATGTCCCAAGTATGGAAGCATGGCTAAATAACGTAGAGTTTTTTATAGATGCAGTAAGCGATTACAAGGCAGATTTTGTTCTTTTCCCAGAGTTGTTTAATGCTCCTTTGATAGGGCAATTCAATGAGGAAAATGCAGCAATGGCAATGCGAAAATTAGCAGGCTATACAGATGAGCTACGCCAGCGGTTCATAGACTATGCAATCTCTTATAATATCAATATCATTGCAGGCAGCATGCCTCTTTACAGAGATGACAATTTGTATAATGTTTCTTTCCTTTGTCGCAGAGATGGGACTTGGGATACCCAATATAAACTGCACATCACTCCTGATGAAAAAAATTATTGGGGAGTAACGGGAGGAAACAAACTGAAAGTTTTTGACACTGATGTAGGCAAGGTAGGAATTTTGATTTGCTACGATGTAGAGTTTCCTGAACTGGCTCGCTTGTTAGCAGACAAAGAAATCAAAATCCTATTCGTACCTTTTATGACTGATACGCAAAATGGATTCCATAGAGTGCATCATTGCGCCAAAGCGAGAGCCATAGAAAATGAGTGTTATGTAGCCATCGCAGGAAGCGTAGGCAATCTCCCCAGAGTTACTAATATAGACCTCCAATATGCTCAGTCTGCGGTGTACTCTCCCTCTGATTTCTCTTTCCCTAACAATGCAGTCATTGCCGAAGCAACGCCTAATACCGAAGTGGCTATTATTGCCGACGTTGATTTAAGTTTGCTTAAAGAGCTGAACGTCAAAGGAAGTGTGCGAAATTTGAAAGATAGAAGAACAGATTTATATGACCTGAGGTGGATAAAGAAATAAGGCTGTTACTTTTAGAGAGATAAAAAACTTGAATGAGGGAGTAATAATTGGAAAATTTGATTAATTTTTCTATCTTCGCTAATTAATCAAAACCAATACAAGTTTAACCATGAACTCGTGTATATATTTTTTTCTCTCTTTGTATTTGCTTTGTTTTCAATCTTTTGCCCAAACAAGCAGTATCAAAATGGTGCCTCATGCGGACGTAGTGTATGAAAAAACAAAATTGGGTGAGCAAGTCAATTCTCCTTATTATGAAGGGCAACCCGTAGTTTCTGCAGATGGCAAATTCCTTTTTGTGTATAGAGTAGGACACCCCGCAAATGTAGGCTACAAAACTTATAAAAGAGACGAGGACATCTGGGTATCGGAGCGCACCGCAGATGGCTCTTTTAGCACGATGCAAAATATTGGTGCTCCCCTCAATACTTCTACCAATAACGCTGTATTAGGTATTTCTGGCGACGGCAATACGCTTTTCTTATACGACCAGTACAACCTTAGCGCAGACTATGCCGTTACCAACATTGCTGTTTCCGAACGCACCGCAGACGGTTGGAGCAAACCTCAAAGCATCAAAATTAAGGGTTTCAAGTGGATAAGCGAACCAGCTTATATGAATATGTCAGTGGACAAGCGAATTTTGCTCATCTCCTATGCCAATAACCGAGTAACTTTTGGCAAACAAGACCTCTACGTTTCTTTCTTAGAAGCAGACGGCACCTTCAGCGAACCGTTAAACTTAGGCAAAGACATCAATACAGCAGGTATAGAAGCCTCTCCTTTCTTGGCAGCGGACAACGTTACCCTCTATTTTTCTACCGACGGTAGGGCTGGCTACGGCAACTTAGACGTGTTTGTAACAAAACGCTTAGATGATACTTGGCAAAAATGGAGCGAGCCACTTAACTTAGGTGCGAAAGTCAATACCCCTTTTTGGGACTGCGAGTTTAGCATGACTGCCAAGGGAGACCTTGCTTATCTTGCTTCTGGGGGGCAAAACTATGGAGAAAATGCAGATATTTACCAAGTGAAAATCAAAGAAGTAGCTCGCCCCGAGCCTGTGGCGATGGTGTATGGAAAAGTTTTAAACAAAAATACCAATGAGCCTATCAGTACTAAAATCAGCTATACTAATGCCAAGACGCATCAAAATGCAGGTTTTGCCAGTTCGAATCCCAAAGACGGGACTTACAAAATTTACCTACCCAAAGACAAGGCATATAGCTTTTTTGCCGAGAAAGATGGCTTTTTTGCCGTCAAAGAAAATATAGACCTCACAGGACTAAAAACCTATACAGAAATAGAGCGAAATATTTACCTGATTCCCATAGAAACCGGCGTGCCTATTGAGCTAAGTCATTTATATTTTGTGCAAAGCCAGCCGACCTTGCTTCCCTCTTCCGAAGATGAACTTGAGCAGTTATTTGATATGCTGATAAAATACCCTACCATGCAGATAGAAATTGCAGGGCATACAGACGGAGTAGGCAACAAACAAAAAAATCAGATACTTTCTATACAAAGAGCCAATGCCGTCAAAGACTATTTAGCAAAAAAAGGAATCAGTGCAGAGCGTATCAAGACTGTTGGCTATGGAGGCTCTCGTCCTATTGCAAGTAATGAAAAAGAGGAAACCCGCAAACTTAATAGGAGAGTAGAATTTAAAGTGTTGAGTAAATAAAGTATTTTTACCTGCCAAAAGCCCACTTCAAGAAATCAGGAACAACCAAAGCCCATGTGCGTTGGTTATGTTCTCCTCCATGTACTTCTAAGTATTTGATGTCTTTTTGATTATCATAGCCTTTTAGAATTAACTCCGCAATAAGGTCAAGCGTGTCTTCTATGGCATCTATGATACCATTGTGGTTGCGGTCAGCGGTTTCGTCATTAGTACCCGCCTCAAACCAAAACTTCAAACCTTCTTTTTTATAGCCTTTTCGCACTATATCGTGCATGATGCGGTCTATCTGTGCCAAATCATCATTTTCCGAGTGCCTACGCCACCAAAAAGAGCCGGAGCAGACCCCTACCCTACCAAAAATATGAGGGTTGTTCCAAGCAATATCAAAAGCAGAAAGCCCACCAAGCGAAAAACCTAATATCGCAGTAGTCTCGGGAGTTTTAATAAGTCTATAATGATGCGTCAGAAAAGGAATCAGTTCATGCACTACAAAATTGGTATAGGAACGAGCCTTGCTTCCGCGATTTGCATAGTCGGGATGTCCTGCAGTACCATATTCTTGGATTCTCTGAGTAGCGTGAACCGCTACCAGAATAGTAGGATGAATTTCCTGATTTAAGTGCAGTCTATCTAAATTTTCTTTGATTTTCAAAGACTTAACATCTTGCCCATCGTTCATGATGACTAAGCGGAAGTAGTGAGAGGGTTGCTGGTGGTAAGTAGGAGGCAGAAAAATATCTATGCGTTTTCTCATTTTCAGAAAACGAGAATTGACCTCATGAGTAGCATCTTCGTACTTATTTATTGACATGATTGAATTTGATAAATCGCTAATCGCCTAATTTTTAGTAAAAAAAAAGTTGTTGGTGAAAGTACCAACAACGGTAAAAATCGCATTACCTTTTAGATTATTTTTTTTCAGTAGGTTTTTGAGAAGTATTATTAGACTTATTGGCTTTTCTCCTACGCTTGTTTCCATAGGAGCCTCTCCAAATTTTACCTCTACGTGTTTTTACGTCTCCCTTTCCCATAGTTAGTTAATAAATTATTAAAATTCAAGCTTATAAAATTAATGATTTATTTACACTAATGAAAAAGCGAAATTAGTAGCTATCTGAAAAACTTGCAAAAAATAGGCTTTAAATTTTTTAAAGTAATTTTGACTTTCAGCAAAACAGATTGACTTTCAAAATATTAGTTTTATCAAAGGGAGTTTAACAAAATTAAACAAGCAACAAGACTTTTTTTGTCTAAATTTGTGTGCTGATTATTTTTAAACCATACACAAAAATAATTCAAATTTTACAAAGTTCGTAATTAAAACAAGCACTGTCTTTAATAATAAAAAGTGTTTCTGACAAATATCAACTTAACACGCCTACGGCGTTTTCGGTATATCTTGATACAGGAAACCTTGTGGTAAACCCTTCGCTTTTTATTTTTGTACAGTTTTAAATTTGATTACTAATAAAATTAGATGCTTCATATCTATATCATAACGTGAAAAAGTTAAATAATAAAAGCATTTATGCTGTTGTGGTGGCAGTCTTCTTGTTACTCCTCCCCCTCCTTGCATTTGCTCAGCAAGGACAAAGTCAAGCACAAGGAAAAAAAGAATATCCCAAAGGCACACAAGTAGAACTGATGCCGGGTGCAAGCGAACTGATTGGGGACGTTGTAAACGGCGAGGCAGTCCGAAAAGTAAAAAGAGGGGCAAATTCGCAAGTCTTTTTCAGGCAAGGGCTTACGCTCATGTATTGCGACAGCGCCTACCAATTTGTGCAGAGAAATAATATAGAAGCATATGGGAACATCATGTTTGTAGATGCAGACAGCACGGTTACTACGGGAGATACGCTGTATTATGACGGAAATAAGCGATATGCACGCCTGAGAGGAAACGTAGTTATGCGGGACAAAGAAAAAACCGTTACTACACGCTTCTTAGATTACGACTTGAATACCAAAGTAGCTCACTATTTTAACGGAGGCATGGTGCAAGATGATAGTTCTACTTTGACAAGTGAGGTAGGCTATTATAATGTAGGAACGAAAGTTTCTAATTTCCGAAAAAATGTACGCTATCAAAGTCCAGACACGCAGTTAGAATCCGATACGCTTACCTACAATGCCATTACCAAAATTGTAGATTTTAATGCACGTACCAATATCCGCACTCGACAGGGAGTAGTAGTAGCAGATAGAGGGAGCTATAATACCGTCTTAGGAACTTCTGTTTTTAAAGGAAGAGCAAAGATAGACACCCAAGAATATACGATTAGCGGAGATTTCTTGGACTACGACAAAGTATTGGAAAAGGGGATGGCTACGGGAAATGTTGAATTTATCGGCAAAAAAGACAACGTCATTATCTTGGGCGACATGGGCAAATACGACGGCATTAACGACCGCTCAGAGGTCTATGGAAATGCCGTGATGATTAAACCTTCAGACAACTCTAAGGACACACTTTTTGTGTCAGCAGATACCTTGATAGCTATTAACGAAACGCCTGATACCTTAGAAATGAAAAGAAAAGAACAAAAGACGCTCAAAAATGAAAAAGTGAAAAACGCCAAAGTCAAAGAATCAACCGGGAAAGCAAACGGAACAAGCGAGGAGAAAAAAGAAGAAAAAGCAGCAGAAAAAAAAGAAGTAAAAATAATACCTAAAAAGCAACTCTTTGCTTACCGCAATGTAAAAGTATATCGCAGGGACTTCCAAGCTAAGTGCGATTCCTTGTTTTATAACATCGCCGACTCTACTATTCGCTTTTATTATGACCCTATTATTTGGGCAAAAAATGCACAACTTACCGCTGATAGTATTCGCGCCGAACTTCGCAATAATTTGATAGACAAGATGTTTCTCAAAGAAAAAGCCTTTGTTATTTCCTTAGATACTTTAAAGCATTTTAATCAAACCAAAGGACGGGAAATAGAAGCGCGTTTTAGAAATAGCGAAATCCGAAATGTATATGTCAAAGGCAATGCCGAGAGTTTGTACCATATCTTAGAGGCAGATTCTATCCTTACAGGTCTGAACTATATCCGATGTAGCGATATGGATATTTTCTTTAACGACTCTGCCCGATTAGAAGAAATCATGTTCCGCCAGCAACCTGATGCCAAGCTAATTCCTCCACATGAAATCAAGCCCGAAGACAAGGAACTCAAAGATTTTCGCTGGCGAATCCAAGAGAAACCCGAACAGGGAGAAGTACTTGGAATTCACGCCGCTAACCAATACAAAAGCGGAGAACTCAAAGGAGCAAAACTCATCATAGAAGACATTTTTAAAGTTTTTTTGAAAGCAAATACGCTTATTTTTTACAAACAAAATGCTGAGAATAAAGACATAGAAGGGAAATTTTTTGTTCAGCTTTATCCCAAAGACAAAAATGACATCAATATAGAACTCCGCAAAAAAGGGTATGAAAGCATAGAATTTAAGTTCCCCTTCGAGGGACTACTCAACGGTACAGCCAAGCATAGCATTTCCTTGCCTGATTACAAAGTGCTAAGAATGGCTATTGGTCAGATAGGAGATAAAAATAAGGTCATTTGGCAAAAATTATACATAGTGAAATAGAGCAATCCACTCTTTTACATGAACAAAATACTAATTATTCAAACTGCTTTTATTGGCGATGTTGTTTTGGCAACCGCATTAGCAGAGAAGTTACATATCTACTTTCCTGATAGTCAGATTGATTTTTTATTGAGAAAAGGCAATGAATCTTTGCTTGCTCAGCACCCTTTTCTGCACGAAGTCATTGTTTGGGATAAAAAAATAAACAAATACCAAAACTGGTGGAAACTTCTTCGGAAAATTCGCAAACAGAAATATGATTTACTCATCAATTTGCAAAGATTTGCCTCTATGGGGCTATTGGCAGGTTTGTCTAAGGCAAAAAAAGTCATCGGCTTTCACAATAATCCATTTTCTTGCTTGTTTCATGAAAAATACGAGCATCATATAGGCAACGGTACGCATGAGGTAGAGCGAAACCAACTTCTCATCGCTAAAATAACTGATAAGCAAGCACTTCGTCCAAGACTTTATCCTTCGCTCCAAGAAGAAGTGCTGACTCAACCGCTCAAATCTACGCCATACGTCTGCATAGCCCCAGCCTCGGTATGGTTCACCAAACAATTTCCGCAACACAAATGGGTAGAGTTAATACTTGCACTTCCTAAAAACTTGACAATATACCTACTTGGAAGTCCCGCTGACCAAGCTCTTTGCAAGGCTATTGCGGAGGAAGCCCATGCAAATAGTCAGCATAAAGTAAATATAGAAAATCTTTGTGGCACACTTACTCTTTTGGCTTCCGCTGCTCTTATGAGAGATGCGGTCATGAACTATGTCAATGATTCTGCCCCTTTGCACCTTGCCTCTGCGGTCAATGCTCCTACTTGTGCCGTTTTCTGTTCTACTGTTCCTGAATTTGGTTTTACTCCTTTGGCAGAAAAATCGTATATTGTTCAGATAAATGATAAGTTATCTTGCCGTCCTTGTGGTTTGCATGGACATAGACGGTGTCCTCAACGCCATTTCAGGTGTGCAGAAGAAATCCCCATCAAACAGTTAGTGAAAATCTTATGATATAATATGCCCTGTAAACTGTGCGGTATTGTCTATAATTCTACCTCCACGTCTAAAACCTAAGGCAGCCGCTTCGTAGGCAAAGAATACGCCTGCTTGATAGCAGTTTCCCTGATAATCTCTCAAAAAATCAACATATTCTTGGTAGATTTTGGGGTAGCCTCCATATTCTCCCTCTTTTTCCAACATGATTTGGGCATTTTTATCTAAAATTCTTACGTTTGCCCCTTCCCTACCCAACAAGACCTTTTCTACGCAATATTCCTTGTTTTTCAAGGGTTTATCACTTGTTTCTAACAGCAAAGGATGCGCAGGATATAAATCCCAAAGAACTTTTAGTATTCCCTTAGATTGGAAAAGAAGATTATAAGCAGGATTAATCACAATTGCCTTATGGTTCATGACGATTTGGTTCAAGAGTGCCATTAGCTCAGGCTCATCATAAGCAATGTATTCCCAAGGTACTAATTTGAACCAAAAATTAAATCTAAAATATTCATCAAAATCATTGCGAACAAAAATACCCTCCTCAGCAGAAAAATGTACATTCTCAATATGGCAATAATCTACTTCAAAACCTACTTCCTTTGCCGCCTCACCCAATACTTCTACATTGGTATCGTCTTCGGGAAAGCCCTTCATAGTAGAAATAAGCAAGGTAGGTGCTAAATCCTCATTGAGTTCTCGCAGCCTTGCAAAATTTTCTTTTAAGAGTTCGTACAAAGAATTAAATTGCAAAGAGTCATCTAACTGATTGGCTTTCAGATGCGCCCACTGGACAACTGCTGTTTCAGGAATACAAGTAGCCGTATCTGAGTTAAATTCAATCAGTTTAATCGGTTGCCCATCTGTCCCTCCACTAAAATCGAACCTCCCGTACAAATGCAAATGCCTATCGCTTTCCCAAGTATATTTAATTTGTTCTATCATATTAGCGGGAATAGCCAACTGACTAAACAAATTATTGTCAATGACATACTGTGCGGCTTCTATGTACATTTCGTAGAGTTCGTTAGCGGCGGTGGCATAGCATTCTGCTTCCTGTTCGGTAATCTGCACCACATCGCCTGTAATGTATTGGAGCGTGTCAAAGCCTATCATCCACCCCCAGCCAAGTGCATGAATATGACTTTCAGGACTTTTCCACAAAGATTTTAGCCTTATCATTTGTTTGTTATTTTAATTTAGCCAAGGTAGCCCCGTAGCCAAACTTCTCTTTTTGGGCATCTTGGAAATAAGCCACGTTTTTGTGTTTGCTTAACCTGCGTTGGATTTCCATGCGAAGCGTGCCATTCCCTACGCCATGAATGAAAACTACTTCTTCTACGTTCTCAAAAATGGCATTGTCTAAGGCTTTTTCAAACGCATCTAACTGCAAATTAAGCATTTCTGAGGCGTTCATTTTCTCCGATTTATCTGTAAGCTTTTCTATATGCAGGTCTATTTCTCTTCTTCTTACTTTGGGTGGAAGCACAATTTTTTCTATGACCTTAGGCTTAGTAGGCAAAACAGGCTCATTAACAGAGAGCATACTCTCTTTGATTTTATCAGGTTCTATACTTACTACTTTTTGGTCTATTTGGAATACGTAGCCCTCTTTGTCGAGCAGAGGAGCGTTCATCTTGCTTTTAAAAAAAGTACTTGCATTGAATACAATTTTCCTTATCAGAGGTTCTTTGATAGAGCCAAAACCTGCGCGAAAAATTAAGGCTTGAATAAGCAAAGGCGACCATTTTTCAAATCGGTCTAAATTGGCTTCATCTACTTTCTGCCATGTTTTTTTCCTAAGATGCCCTGCTGCCAGCCCACTGTAATTATTGTCTTTGACTTCTCCAATAGTAAATAAAATCTCCACTTCTGTATTATTTACTAAGTTTACCGTCAGTTGCTTATCATTGATTGGGATAAAAACTAAAAAAAAGCCCACCTCTCCTACAATTTTCTCTGGAACTATATTTTTATCCTTTGCTTTTGTATCTCTAAAAACAATCTTTTCCTCTGTAGCAATCAGCGTAACCTCATTTTTAAGTACAGGAATACGAAAACCGTCTTCAATCTCTACTTCTATCATGTTGTCGGGCAAAAAGTTCGTAATAATGCCCTCCTCTCTGTGGTGTATAAGCCGTACTCTATCTCCTACGTGCATGTTTTTGTTTAATGGTTATGGTTATGAATTTGGAAAACCTATCTCTTCAATAGCCAGACAAAATTAGCCTTTTTTGTAAAAGGATTTTTTAATAAAAGTTAAATTTTTTTTGTGTAAGTTTTTTTGAAAAATTACGAACATTGTCAAACAAAAATAATATATCTAATTTATTTAAAAATGTAAAAACTTGATAAATAGAATATTATATATTAATATTTTTATTACTTTCTTGAAAAAATCTAATTATAACTTTTATTAGTACAAGCATTTTCCGCACAAAATAATATATAAATTCTAAAACAAATTTTCATCAAAATACTGATAAACAATTAATTAAGGCTAAATTAAATAAATTTTTACAAATTCACCTAATACGCTAAGTTGTTTAACGATATAGAAAAATAGTTAAACAAAAATTTGCAATTTTGCCTATCCCTCTCTATATTTGTACTAAACAAAATCATAAATCAATATGGAAATCACAAACAACGATTTTAGCCGCTCTTTAAATGAAATGACTGTTTCATTAAGACCTTTTGCGCTCAAATTGACCAAAGATGCAGAAGACGCAAATGATTTGTTGCAGGAAACTATGCTTAAAGCCTTTACTAACCGCGAAAAATTTGCGGAAGGTACAAATTTAAAAGCATGGTTATATACTATCATGAAAAATACTTTTATTACTAATTACCAACGATTAGTCCGTAAAAATACTTTCATAGATACTACTGATAATCTACATTACATTAACTCTTACAACACGGCTACTTATAACTTAGCCTATTCTACTTTTGCCAACGAAGACATAGAAAGGGCAGTAGATAGCATAGACGAAACCTATCGCGTGCCTTTTATTATGCACTTTCGCGGTTTTAAATACCATGAAATCGCTGATAAGTTGCGTATTCCTATTGGAACGGTGAAGAATAGGATACATATTGCCCGAAAAGAATTAAAAGACAAGTTGAGCATTTACGCCAGTAATTAGTACGCAATTGCTTACTTTTGCCCTAAAAAATATATATCTTTATGAGATTCATCTTTTTTTTAAAGGGTACGGCATCAAAAAACTTATACTTTTTTACTTTACTTGTTTGTTATTTGTTTTTAGGTTGTTTTGTGTTATTTTCAATCCGAAAAGGCGATGAGGTAATTTGGCTTAACCAATTTCATTCTGCTTTTTCGGATTTTTTTTTTCAACATCTCACCCATCTCGGCGATGGGCTTTTTTGTATTTTTCTAAGTTTAGTTTTTTTAGCTTTCAAAAAATATAAAAATGCACTCTTAATATTTCTAAGTTTTGCCTCCTCAGGCATCTCTGCCCAACTGTTGAAAAGATTAGCTTTTCCTAATATGCCTCGCCCTACGGCTTATCTATCAGGAAAAAATATTGACTGGCATTTTGTAGAAGGAGTAGAAGTGCTTGCGTCCAATAGCTTTCCCTCTGGGCATACAGCCACTGCTTTTGCCACTTTTTTGATGTTAGCCTTAATAAATAAGCACAAATTATTAGGTATATTCTTCTTCTTGCTTGCTCTTTTAGTAGGTCTATCTCGTATATACCTGCTCCAACATTTTTTTATAGATACCTACTTTGGTGCAATTTTAGGCGTTGTATGCTCACTACTCGTCTATTATTGGGGAGTATATAACAAGTAATACCGAAACACCGCTACAATACAATTTGACAGTAGCGTTACATCTTTAACGCTACTTAATTTTTTATAAACAAATCCAGCTTGGTAGAGATAATTATTAGTAGATTTGTATAAAATTGCATAGTAAATATGAAAAGAAGAGAATTTGTTGCAAATAGCATGTTGGCATGTACAGCTACTGGTATCGCGCCTCATTTTTTTATTTTTCCTAAAAGAGCCAAGTATCGTACAGCCTTGATAGGCTCTGGGTGGTGGGGCTTAAATATCCTGCGCGAAGGAATCAGAACAGGCGAAGTCCAAGTAGTCGCTCTCTGCGATGTCGACCAAAATCAACTTGCCAAATGCAAGGAAGAGGTCGGCAAACTCTGTAACGACCAACCTAAAATTTACACCGATTTTAGAGAGTGTTTGCAAAAAGAAAAGCCCGATATTGTTATCAATGCTACTCCCGACCATTGGCACGCTGTGATTGCGATTGAAGCTATGAAAAACGGAGCGCATGTATATTTGGAAAAGCCTATTTCACATACGGTCAAAGAAGGTACAGCCATAGAGAAAGTAGCCAGAGATACGCAACGAATTTGCATCGTGGGTTTTCACAGGCGTTATTCGCCTCATAACGTGAGCGGTATGGAGTTTCTGAAATCAGGAAAGGCAGGAAAAATCAGCCAAGTAAAAGCTTTTGTAAACTACAACTTCGGAAAAGGCAAATTAGAAGAGCAAATCCCTCCTCCACAAGGTTTAGATTGGGATTTTTGGTGTGGCATGGCTCCATTAGTGCCTTACAATCCAAATATTCACCCAAGAGGATTCAGGCAATATATGGAGTTTGCCAATGGTATGATTGGCGATTGGGGGCCGCACTGGTTTGACCAAATTCTTTGGTGGACAGAAGAAAAAGCACCAAAAAAAATCTACTCCGTACAAAAAAGTGGCTGGCGAGAAACAAGAGCCAATGCTCCCGAAATTCAAACCGCAGTATTTGAGTTCGAGGAGTTTACCTGCACATGGGAACACTCCATCGTTAATCCGCACAATGAAACCAAAACTGAAAATGTAGGAATATATTTCTACGGTACGGAAGGCGTATTTCACATGGGTTGGCAAAAAGGCTGGACTTTTTTCCCTAATGATAAAAACAAAGAGGCAATTCACGAAGATGCCCAACTCAACAAACCTGATGACCAAAACATTGATTTGGTGTGGAAGGACTTTTTAGCTTCTATCCAGTCAGGCAAATTGCCTTTTGCTGACATAGAAAAAGGACGACACGCTACTAACATGTCCTTGCTTGCCAATATCTCTGCCAAAGTGGGCAGAAGTATTGTTTGGGACTATCAAAAAGACCAAATAGTCAATGACAAAGAAGCCAATAAGTTATTAGTAAGAACTTACCGCAAACCTTGGGAGTATCCCAAATGGTAATTTCCCAAATGGTAATTTCCAAAATGGTAATTTCCAAAATGGAGATGTTATAACCTTGCCGTTACTAAGCTCTTGTCTAAGAAAGATTTGATATCATAAACTACTGTTTTTTCGTGCTGAAGTTCAGAAAAATCAATAGCTTTAAATTCTTTGTGAGCCACGGCTAAAATGATAGCATCGTATTTTTGATTAGGTTTGCTAATAAGTGTCAATTTGTACTCGTGTTGTACTTCCTCAGGGTTTGCCCAAGGGTCGTACACCTCTACTTGCGTTCCAAAGTCTTGTAATTCCCTAATCACATCTATTACCTTAGAATTGCGAATATCAGGGCAATTTTCTTTGAAAGTAATGCCAAGTACTAAGATATTGGCGTTTTTGATATTCAAACTCTGCCCAATCATGAGCTTGACAACTTTATTCGCCACAAATATTCCCATATCATCATTAATTCTTCGCCCTGCCAAGATGACTTGCGGATGATAGCCTAAACTCTCCGCCTTATGGGTAAGGTAATAAGGGTCCACACCAATACAATGCCCACCTACTAATCCAGGAGAAAAAGGCAAAAAATTCCACTTTGTGCGCGCTGCTTCTAACACTTGCATAGTGTCCAAGCCCATCTTATCAAAAATAAGCGCTAATTCATTGACAAAAGCAATATTAATATCTCTTTGAGCATTTTCTATAACTTTTGCCGCTTCTGCGACCTTTATAGAAGGAGCCAGATAGGTTCCTACGGTAATAATTGAAGCATACAACTCATCTATTTTTTTTGCCACCTCTGGAGTGCTGCCGCTGACTACTTTTTTTATCTTACTCAAAGTGTGCTGTTTATCCCCCGGATTGATGCGTTCTGGGGAATATCCGCAGAAAAAGTCTTTATTAAATTTTAAGCCACTCATTTTTTCTAAAATAGGCACGCAGTCCTCTTCCGTACAACCCGGATATACTGTGGACTCATAAATAACTATGTCGTTCTTTTTCAATACTTTTCCTACGGTTTCGCTTGCCTTGATAAGTGGGGTAAGGTCAGGCTTTTTGGACTTGTCCACTGGCGTAGGCACAGTAACAATAAATACCACAGCCTGCGCCAAGTCTTCTATTTGGTAAGAAAAAGTCAAGTGCTGGGCAAGTAATAATTCCTCTTTGGATACTTCTAAGGTATGGTCTTTGCCTTGTTGGAGTTCTTTTATTCTCTCTTTTTTTATATCAAAACCTACGACTTTGTATTTTTTGCCAAATTCTACGGCTAACGGCAAGCCTACGTATCCAAGTCCAATAATTGCAATGGTCATTTTTTAAACAGAAATGATGAAACAATAAAGCAAAATTAAAGCAAACATCAGAAAACTATGCTTTTGAAAGACATAAAATAAAAAACACTGCCTTTGAGAAGTTCAAAAACAGTGCCTCCAAAATCAATGCCTTATATTTGTCTATGCTATGCAGTCGCTACCAACTTATTGACGTACTTAGCCAATCTCGATTTCTTACGAGCAGCATTGTTTTTATGAATGATATTTTTCTTTGTCAATTTATCAATCATTCCATGCACCACTTTGAGCAACAATTGCGCTTCTTCTTTGTCTTTTGTAGTAAGCAATTTCTTGATGTGAGTGCGTGCTGTTTTGTATTGGTATCTATTTCTCAAACGCTTACGCTCGTCAGACCTAATTTTTTTAATTGCAGATTTATGATTCGCCATTACCTTGTATTGAATTTATTTTATATGTAAAAACAAATGACTTTTAATTCTTTATATTGAGTTTCGGGTGGCAAAGATAACATAACTTTTTTTTTCTACAAAATATTTTTATTTTTATTTATATCTGCATGTATATTTACAGTAATTATTTAAAGAGAAACTTTCCAAAAGTTTTTTATACTCAAAAGCAAGTGATTTTTGATAAAACAAAATCGCAAATCATTGATAATACGCTTATTAACCCTACAAGATTTTAAAAACCTTAGGGGATTCAGTATAACTTTTAGAAAGTTGTAAATGCTACTAAAAGCCAATACCGATGCAAGAGCTTTTCATTCACTACCTTTGGCAGTTCCAATACTTTAACAAAAAGTACTTGCAAACTACTGACAAGGAAGACTTAGACGTAGTAGCAGTCGGACACGCCAATGCCAATGCAGGAGCCGATTTTACACAGGCTTGTGTAGTCATCAACGGAATCAAATGGTACGGGAATATAGAAATTCACTTGAAATCCTCAGATTGGCTCTTACACCAACACCATGAGAATCAAGACTATGATAATGTCATCTTGCATGTAGTTTGGGAAGATGATTTGAGCGGTACTCAAAAAATCAAAAGAAAAGACGGCTCTACCATTCCTACCTTGACTCTAAAAGAAAGAGTAGATAGGCTATTAGTAGAGAAATACTATTTGCTGATTTCCAATAAACAAGACGCTATTCTGTGCGCTTCTCAACTGCCCACAGTCAAGCCTATTACCCAATTTTCTATGCTTGATAAGGTATTGATTCAACGCCTGCAAAGAAAGGCAAAAGAGGTATTAGCCTTGTTAGAAACAAACACAGGCGACTGGGAAACCACTACTTACCTATGGACTGCCCAAAGTTTTGGTTTTAAAGTGAACAGTGAAGCATTTTTAAGATTAGCCAAAGTCTTGCCTTATTCAGTAGTAGTAAAATATACTGACAATCTGCTTGCATTAGAAGCATTAATTTTTGGACAAGCAGGTTTTTTATCTGACAAGCCCCAAAATACCGATGCGTATTTTGAAAAATTAGCCAAAGAATATGCCTACCTCAGCCATAAACACAAGCTACAAGATACTTGCATAGCCAAGCATGAATGGAAGTTCCTAAGATTAAGACCTGCTAACTTCCCTACGATTCGCTTAGCTCAGTTTGCTCAACTTTTATACAAGAAACAATCTTTATTCAATACCTTTATTCAAACAGCAAACTTTGAACACTTGTATCAGTTTTTAGATGTTCAGCAGTCTGCCTACTGGCAAAAACACTACCTCTTTGGAAAAGAAAGCCAAAGCAAGATAGCAGGTTTGGGCAGGCAAAGCATTGCTAATTTGATTATTAATACAGTAGTTCCTTTGTTAGTAGCATACAGCAATCAAAAAGACAGTGAACTGTTTACCGAACGAGCAGTTCACTTTTTAGAGCAAATCCAAGCAGAAAAAAATCATATCCTATCTGCATGGGAAAAAGCAGGCATGAAAGCTAAAAATGCCTTTGATAGTCAAGCCTTGATAGAAATTTATAATCATTACTGCTTAGAAAAGCGATGCTTACAATGCAATATTGGGATTAGCTTATTGAAATAAATGGCTTCTATCTCAATGCCTCTACGCTATCCAATACGTAGCAATGCTCCCATTGTGTCATGCCTATCTTGGGGTAATAGTGAATCGCCTTGGGTGCGGCTAATAAAATCAGTTTTGCCTTAGGAGCATGATTTTTAGTTACTCGGATTAGCTCTTTCCCAATGCCTTGTTTTTGGTATTGTTCATCTACCGCCAAATCAGAAAGATACGTACAAAATGCAAAATCCGTTAAAGAACGCGCTACTCCTACTAACTTGCCTTTATCCCTTGCCGTAGCAATGAGGTTGGCATGTTGCAACATTTGGTTAATTCTCTCGAGGTCGTGAATAGGTCGTCTTTCTCCTAAGGTAGAATTTACTAAAACCTCCACAAATTCCTCTACTGTTATCTTCTCCTCTACTTGATAAGTAATCATTTTTCTTTTACTTTTGATATAAACATTACATAAAATATTTTTATCTCACCAATATCGAGTGGGCTAAATTTCTTACAAGATATTTCTATTTTTCTGAAAATATTTACCATTTCTGCACGTTTATTGGTATATGTATTCAAATGAAATTGTTTTTCTCAAAAAGATTTACAAGCCTTTATTAATCAATAATTTAGCCTTGTAAAGTCTTTAACACTCTATAAGGCTAAGCATAAGTAAAGCTAAAATATATTCTTTCCGTAAAATATCTACAAAAATGAATACTCATAGAATAATAATCACTCTTTTATCTCTTATTATTTCTTCCAATTTACTTGCACAAGTAGCTTATCGATATGAAGGTTTTATAGAGGTAAGCCAAGCTAAAAAGTTACCCATTACAGTAAAACTTACCGTACAAGGTTCGCAGTTTAACGGTACGTATTACTATACCAATAGTGGAGAACCTTTGAACTTAGCAGGGACAATCACTCAGCAAGCCAATAAGCAATTTGAGCTGAGAGAAACCAATGCAAAAAACTCAGTTACAGGATACTTTATAGGAAACTGGGACGATAAAGAGCCTATCATTAGCGGGCGATGGCAGAGTTTAGACCGTAAAAAGACCTATAAATTTGTATGGAAAAAGGTAACTCCCATTGCTTATGATATTATTTCCAAAAGTGAAATCAAAGAGCAAAGCAAAGGCTCGAGCAGGGCAGTCAAAGCTTACACTATGCCCCAAATCAAAAACCACCCCGATGCTAATATACAAAACAAATTTAATCAAGCTATGGCTACTTTGAAACCTGAAATGTCCATAGATGACACGGAAATAATGAATAATATCTATGCCAATATTAGCACCACAGTTATCAATGCTACTGATGAGTTCATTAGCTATCAGACAGTTAGAAGCCAAACAGGAGAATCTACCAATACCCAAGAATTGTATTCTTTTGCCACTTTTGATTTGAAAAAAGGAGAGGTTATTTATCTTTCGGATATTCTAAAACCGGGAATTAATGCAGACAAATGGCTCGCTCCTCATAAAGAAAAGTGGGCAAAAGAAACAGGTATTGACCATGAGGGAAGTTGGAGTCTGGTACTGACAGACAATAACTTGCAAATGATGTTTACTGATGCGGGCAATTCTATCAACTATGATGTACTGACCTATAAGCCTATTATTTTGCTTTACAATCAAATCAAAGACGACATTAATCCCGAAAGTGCTTTGGGAAGGTGGTTAGCAAAGAAGTAATAAGATTATGTGTGATACTTTTGTGGCAA
>Ga0272446_1002985_pt1 | contig 22085 bp, 15 predicted proteins | sample YNPCB0061_FD_194587 | JGI IMG/M metagenome (GOLD analysis project Ga0272446, IMG submission 194587) | Hot spring microbial mat communities from Yellowstone National Park, WY, United States - YNP-CB-006-1 | ecosystem: Environmental > Aquatic > Thermal springs > Hot (42-90C) > Sediment | place... | reverse complement strand
ATCGCTTAGGGGAGTGAATTTTGCTCTCATTTCCTTGAAGTTTTTAGTTGAACAACAAGGTAAGCGATTCTTCTTTAAATACAAATACTAACCTTCGCAAAACATTATCTTAATTTATATTTATTAAATGCAATGGTGTTGCAAATATCGCTTAAAATGCAACAAAGTTGCAAATAATATGTGTTAAAAAATTACTTTTTATTTGATGTTACAGTCAAGTATAAGATTATTTGCAACAAGCAGGGATGGCTTTAATAGAATCGTGGCTCATTCTGATATAGCCGTTGCTAATCAGAAAATTATTAATCCTGCGCATACTAAACCCTGTGGTGTCATATTTGACGATGAGGCTACTATCTGTCTTGTTGTAACTTACATAGTGAACCCCATGCATTGTGTAAAGAGTATCCACTAAGGATTTAGCACATTTGGGGCAGTTTATATCTAACTTAATTTGTTTTTCTTGTAACTTTATACAAGCAGTAAGCATTATGGCTTGGCACAGTATAATTTTGAGGAAGAGGTGCTTTATCATTTTTACGGGAGTTAGATTTTTCATAATTTTAATTAGTGCTAAATGCCAATTTTTAACTTTTAAAACAAAATAATTGCCAATAATTTTTAAAACTCATCAGTTTTAATCCATATTTTTGTGCATTGATTCAAAAATAAATGAAGAGTAATATGAAATTTGGAGTAGTAGTTTTTCCCGGCTCTAATTGTGATGAAGACATGTTTTATACATTAAAACATATCTTACACCAAGATACTGTTAAACTTTGGCATAAAGACAGCGACTTGCAAAACTGTGATTTCATCATCTTGCCGGGCGGCTTCTCCTATGGAGATTATTTACGGTCTGGGGCTATTGCTCGCTTTTCTCCCATCATGGAGGCAGTGATTAGACATGCACAAGCAGGGGGATATGTATTAGGGATTTGTAACGGTTTTCAAATTCTTACCGAGTCGCACCTGCTTCCCGGCGCTTTGCTCAAAAATGAAAACCATAAATACATTTGTAAAAATATATTTTTGAAGGCAATGACCTCTGATAGCTTACTTACACAAACATTAGATAGCAATAGAGCATATAAAATTCCTATTGGGCATGGAGAGGGCAGATATTACGCCCCTGCTGATGTGTTAGAAGAACTGAAAGCTAATGACCAAATTCTTTTCAAATACTGTGATGAGCAGGGCAATATTACCCCAGAAACAAATCCTAATGGCTCTTTGGAAAATATTGCGGGAATATGCAATAAGGGACGCAATGTCTTTGGTATGATGCCACATCCAGAGCGAGCCGCAGATACTATTTTAGGAAATACAGATGGAAAAATGATTTTAGAGAGTATATTAACGGAAATACGAGCAGAAATATTGGGCTAAAATAGAAATTTTGATAGGAATATTTTGATAATTGTAAAAATCGTTTTAATCTTGAAGTCAAATATATGCCTATTTTGTTAATTAAGTGAGTATTTGAGTAGGTATTTTTTTTAAAATAGGATTATTCCTTTATTATCAAATAAATTTTGAGCAAATATTTGGAATAAGTTGATTTTATTGATTTATTTGTGTTTACTTGCTGACATAAATCTCAGGAGAGATGGCCGAGTGGCTTAAGGTGCTCGCCTGGAAAGCGGGTGTACCCCAAAAGGGTACCGAGGGTTCGAATCCCTCTCTCTCCGCATTCAGTTTATAGCATCTACTTTTTGGAGTATTGCAAAAGTTGAATTCTAATCTAATAATAAACTAATTTTCAGTCTATTTAAACTTAAAACTCTATTAATCAATTTTAAAGTCTATTTAATGTATTGACTATGAAAAAAGTTTTCAAACTACTCGTATTGATAGGTGTTATCACCTTCTCTATTAATTTCAGTACCTTAGCACAGGACGATTCTACCAAAGTAGAGGAAACGCCCGCAACTACTGTTACAGAAGCTACTACTGAATCTACTCCTGCGGAAGACAAAACTTTTCATCAGATATTAAAAGAAAAGTTTATTGAGGGGGACCCTCTATTTATGACTCCTGTATTGCTTTGCCTAATTCTTGGGTTAGCTATTGCAATTGAGAGAGTAATTACCTTGAACTTAGCAACGACTAATACTAACAAGTTGCTGAAGAGCGTAGAGGAATCTTTGGAAAGTGGAGGTATTGAGGCGGCTCGCGAGGCTACTGCGGCTACAAAGGGTCCTGTGGCATCTATTTTTACACAAGGTTTGATGCGTTACTCCGAAGGGGTAGATATGGTAGAGAAATCTGTGGTGGCTTACGGCTCAGTGGAAATGGGTAAGTTAGAAAGAGGGTTGGTATGGATTTCATTGTTTATTGCCCTTGCTCCTATGCTCGGTTTCTTGGGTACGGTAGTAGGTATGATTGGGGCTTTTGATGCGATTGAGGCGGCTGGCGATATTTCTCCTTCATTAGTTGCAGGTGGTATCAAAGTGGCTCTTTTAACTACAGTAGCCGGTCTAATTGTAGCCATTATCCTTCAAGTATTCTACAACTACTGCGTATCTAAAATTGATAGCATCGTAAATCAAATGGAAGATGCTTCTATTTCCTTGATTGATATTTTGGTAAAATACAAGGTAAAAAGAGGGTAAGTAATTTATTTTTAATTTATTAGATTTATTTCAAATAAAAAATATTTATTATGGATTTCATTAACCTTGGCTTGTGGACGACTTATATCCTATTTTTTATAGCAGTAGGAGCGGCTGTCATCTTACCAATTATCTATTCCCTTAGCGACCCTAAAAGTTTGGTAGGTGTAGGGATTTCCGTAGCGGCTTTATTGATATTGTTTTTCATCTCTTACGTGCTGTCAAGTGATGAAATTACAAATCCAAAAGCAGCAGCAGTCTATAATGTAACTCCCGGTGGCTCAAAGTTCATAGGAGGCTCATTAATCATGATGTACCTCTTGTTCTTTGGGGCAATCATTGGCGTAGCAGTAAATGAAATTGTTAAATTCTTTAAATAAAGTAAAATTATGGCAAGAGGAAAAAGAGGTACACCCGAAGTGAACGCCAGCTCTATGGCTGACATAGCTTTTCTTTTGCTTATCTTTTTCTTAGTTACCACTACTATCGCTTCTGATAAGGGGCTGACCTTGCGTCTGCCTCCCAAAAGACCACCAGATGCTATGGACGAGGTAAAGTTAAAAGATAGGAACGTATTTAATGTGTTGGTAAACTCCAACAACCAACTTCTGGTTGAGGAGGAGCTAATGGACATAAAACGCTTGAAGGAAGAAGCTAAAAAGTTTATCATGAATAATGGTAGGGATGAAAAGTCTTCTGAAAGTCCAGACAAAGCCGTAATTTCTTTGAAGCATGACCGAGGTACTAAATATGAAGTATATATCAACGTTATGGACGAGCTGAAAAAGGCTTACAATGAATTACGCGCTGAATACATGGGGATAACAGTAGCTGAGTACTTAGAGATGGAAAATGACGAAAAGAAAAGTAAAAACCCTAAGTTAGAAGAGGCTAAACTGAAAATCCCTTACCAGTTATCTGAGGCAGAACCTACTAATGTTGGAGGAAACTAAAAAAATTAAAAGCTATGTCAAAGTTTGCAAAAAAATCAAAATCAACTCCTGCAATTTCTACGGCTTCGCTACCAGATATTGTGTTCATGTTGTTATTTTTCTTTATGGTTACTACTGTACTACGAGAAACTACGCTATTGATTGAAAATAAAGTGCCAAGGGCAACACAATTGCAGAAATTGGAGAAGAAATCGCTGGTGAGTTTTATTTATGTAGGAAAACCGAAAGAAACAAATAGATACGGTACTGAACCAAGAATTCAGGTAAACGATGCCTTGATTGCACCAAGAGATATTCCGCGATTTGTTTATCAGGAAAAAGATAAACTAGACGAGGCAGAGAGAGATAAACTGACCATTTCCTTGAAGGTAGATGTAGAAACAAAGATGGGTATAGTATCTGATATTAAGCAACAACTCAGAGAAGCAGATGCACTCAAAATCAACTACTCTGCGGTACAGGCAGTAGCAAAAGATAATTAATGGTCTTCGGCAGTTTGAAATTTTTATAAAAGAGTCTTTCTCGCAAGGAAGGCTCTTTTATTTTATGAATTAATAAGGCTTTTATGGCTTACCTTATTTTAGGATTTACCATTCTATATGTGGGCGGTGTTTGGCTTCTTTATCGAGGCTGGTATCAGACTCCTTGCTTTGTCCCATCAGGAAACTTTCCGCTAATTTTTGCCTCTATTATTATCCCTGTACGCAATGAAGAAGAAAACATTTACGCTCTTTTAGCAGACTTATTTTTACAGACCTATCCCAAATCATATTTTGAGGTAATTGTAGTGAATGATGGTTCAGAAGACAGCACCTTAACAGAAATAAAAAAATTTCAAGTTACCTATGCTACAACAGAATGGCTCAAAGTGATTGTTCTGCCCCCAGATGTATTGGGGAAAAAAAAGGCACTGCACGAAGGCATACGAGCTGCCAAAGGCACGCTCATACTCACTACTGATGGCGATACGCGCATTGGACAAAATTGGTTAAGTACCATAGTAAATTTTTACCAGCAGAAACAAGCCAAATTCATCAGTTCGCCGGTAGCATTGGATTTTCCTCAAAGTTTTTTTGAAAAAATGCAAGTAGTAGAGTTTGCAAGTCTGGTAGGTACAGGAGCGGGGACGCTGTATTGGGGTAAGCCAACGATGTGCAATGGGGCAAATATTGCCTTTGAAAAAGCGGCGTTTGAGGAAGTAGGGGGATATGAGGGGAATTGGCACATCGCTTCTGGAGATGATGAGTTTTTGATGCAAAAAATCTTTAAGCATTATTCACGGCAAGTTTTTTTCTTAAAAAATAGAGAAGCAGTAGTCCGTACCGCTCCTATGCCCTCTTGGAAAGCTTTTTTTCATCAAAGAAAACGTTGGGCAAGCAAGTGGAAAGCACATCATAGTAATATCGTAAAAGGAGTGGCTTTGTTTGTCTTTTTCTACCATGTGTTAAATATTTTTTCCTTTTTTTTACTTATCACTGATTATGTAGTAATTTTGATTCATATTCTACTAAAATTTAGTATTGAGTTTATATTTTTGAAGCAGGTTCACTCTTTCCTCAATAGAAATAAGTATAGCTTTTATTTTTTGCCACTGTTTATAGTATATTCATTTTATGCGGTCTATGTAGGAATAAAGGCAAATTTTAAGGGATATGAGTGGAAAAATAGAAAGTTAGTATAGTTACTGTAAGACTTGGTCATGTCATCTAAGGAAATACATCACTACTCGCCATCTGAGCTTATCCGAAAGCGACTTTTCAAGAACAAACCTGCTGTTTTTGGTTTGTATGTGATTATTTTTGCTCATCTAATGGCTTTGTTAGGTTACTTGATAATGCCCGACAGTACCCCTAATGCGGCAGACGGTGGAGCTGTATATATGAAAAGACTCGCCCCAATGGAAACGATGATTATTCTTAAAGAAAATAAAAATGAACCCGTAGAGCGAGTAAACATTTTCAGAAAAATGTTTTCAGGGCAGGAAAATGAATTTCAAAATATCAGTCCTGTTATCTTCTATGAAATAAAAGACGATTCTTTATACTATAAACTGTATCCTAATCCCATAGTGAGGGGGACGCCCTCAGACACTATCCGTTTTTTTCTATTAGACTACCTCAAACCGCTATATGTAGGGAACAACACATTAGAGGAATTTCTATCTGCTATTAGAAAAGAGCCGGTAATTGCCTCTGATACTATGCTTTATCAAGGCGTAGATAAAAGCAAGAAGGGTATCGTAAGACCAGATACCCTCATTTACAGAAAGATAGGCGACAGGCACTATTATAGAGGAGATACTTTGGTTTATCTGAACAGCAAAGGCTTCTTAGAATTTACCAGCCTCCCACGTCTTATCAGAGAATTTAATACCAGAAACGTAGAGGAGAGAACCTTCTACTTAGGAACAGACCAACTGGGAAGAGATGTTCTTAGTAGAATCATCTTAGGAACGCGTATTTCTCTTTCTATTGGCTTTGTAGCTGTACTTATTTCTTTGGTCGTGGGTATTACATTAGGGGCAGTAGCAGGATACTATGGTGGAGTAGTAGATACAATAATCTTATGGCTAATGACGGTAGTATGGTCAGTGCCAAGTATCATGTTAGTCATTGCTATTAGTTTAGTACTTGGTAACAAAGGAATATGGGTAGTTTTTGTTTCCATTGGCTTGACCACTTGGGTAGATATTGCGAGGGTAGTAAGAGGCGAGGTCATGAGTATCAAGCAAAAACTTTATATAGAATCTGCAAGAGCCTTTGGACTAAGCAATTATGCAATCATTTATAGACATATTTTACCAAATTTGTTAGGCTCTATTATTGTAGTTTCCTCTTCTAACTTTGCCTCAGCTATTTTAATGGAAGCAGGGTTAAGTTTTTTGGGGATAGGTGTGGAACTGCCTGTACCCTCGTGGGGGAATATGCTCAAAGACGGATTTAATGAGATGAGTCCGAGCAATTGGTTTTTGGTTGCTATTCCAAGTTTTTGTATTATTACTTTAGTATTGTCTTTTAACTTATTGGGGAATGGACTAAGAGATGCCTATGACCCCAAGGAGAATATGAGTTAATCAAAATAATGCTTCAATGATGAATTTAGAGATGACTGAAGACTCCATAGAATATCGATTGCAGATGAAAGAGATGGAACTGAATACCCTCTTTGAAACTATACAAGCAATTAACGATAATGCCCCAGAGGAGCATCTTTATAGAATATACAAGCTAACTTTGCGTTCCATACAACACATCAGTAAGTTAGCACTCTTTGTTTTTGATGATGAAGAAGAAAAATGGGAATGTAAGGCACACTTTGGCGTAGAGGGAAAATGTAGCGCCATCGTACTTCCCCCAAGCATTACTAAAATTACCAAAACAACAGAAAGAACAATCAAGCACTTGCCTAAAAACGGTGAAAAAACAGACTTCTTTAACCAATTTCAAGCCATTATTCCCGTCAAGCACAAGAAAAATATTTTAGCTTATGTACTAATTACTCCTTCGGAAGAAGATAAGCTACAAGACATCGATTTTATAGAAGCACTTAGCAATATTATCATCGTAGCAGTAGAAAACAAAAAGTTGGCACGCAAACAAAGCAGACAGGAAATCATCAGAAGGCAATTAGAAATTGCCAAAGATGTACAAACTTTGCTTTTCCCCAAAAAACTACCATATAACGACAAAATTAAAGTAGTAGCAAGCTACCAGCCCCACCACACAGTAGGCGGCGATTATTACGATTTTATAGAAATAGACAAAAATCGCTTTATGATTTGCATTGCAGATGTTTCGGGTAAAGGAGTACCTGCTGCTATCCTCATGTCCAACTTCCAAGCCGCTCTGCGGACTTTGGTCAGAAAAAAAACACCTCTAAGAGAAATCGTAGAAGAACTCAACTACCTTATCATGCAAAATGCACAAGGGGAAAATTTTATTACTGCATTTTTTATGGAATATGATTCTGATAAACACGAACTTAACTATGTAAATGCAGGGCATAATCCTCCTTTCTTATTTACTGAAAAGGGAGTATTTTTCTTAGAAGAAGGCTCTACTATTTTAGGAGGCTTTAAACAACTTCCTTCCTTAGATATTACTACTATCCAAGTAGATAGCTTTTTGCTTTTCTGCTTTACTGACGGCTTTACCGAAACCTATAACGAGCAGGGAGAAGAATTTGGCGTACAACTTTTAGGAGATTTTATAGAAAAAAATAAATCCTTAGACCAGAAAGAACTGCATATCAAGCTATTGGATTACCTCAATACCTTCAAAGGCAACAACGCATACGCTGATGACATTACTTTGCTTTCATGCAAAGTATCTGCTTAAAAAAACTTTTTTACTCAAAAATGCTTATCTTTGCGCTTCAAAAACTTAAAAGGGAAGTGAAAAAGGTAGCATTTTATACGTTGGGTTGTAAACTGAATTATTCTGAAACCTCTACCATTGCCCGCCAATTTGAGCAAAAAGGGTATCAAAAAGTAGATTTTACAGAAACTCCTGACATTTTCATCATCAACACCTGTTCGGTTACAGAAAATGCAGACAAAAAATGTAAGAAGATAGTCAAAGAAGCAAGGGCTATTTCCCCTAATGCTTACATCGCTATCATTGGCTGTTATGCCCAACTCAAACCCAAAGAAATCAGCGAAATAGAGGGAGTAGATGCAGTACTTGGTGCGGCGGAGAAGTTTCGCTTGCTCGAACTCTTAGATGGTTTTGTCAGACCCTCACAAGCCCAAGTTTTGTCCTCAAATATTGAGCAGGCTACTACCTTTCACCATTCTTTTTCTTACGGCGACCGCACACGTACTTTCCTGAAAGTACAGGACGGTTGTAATTACAATTGTGCTTTTTGTACTATTCCCTTAGCCAGAGGAGAAAGCAGAAGCGATACCTTAGCAAATATCCTCGCCAAAGCCAAAGAAATTGCTCAGACAGGCGAGGTAAAAGAAATCGTCTTGACAGGTGTAAATACAGGCGATTATGGCATTATCAACGGTAAAAGAGTACATCGTTTTATAGATTTGATAAGAGCCTTAGACCAAGTAGAAGGCATTGAACGATTTAGGATTTCTTCTATTGAGCCTAACTTGCTTACTGACGAAATCATCGACTTTGTGGCGCAGTCCAAAAAATTTGTACCGCATTTTCATATTCCTTTGCAATCAGGGAGCAATAAAATCCTACGCCTTATGTATCGCCGTTATCAAAAAGAACTTTATGCAGATAGAATTCAGCAAATCAAGGCTTTAATGCCTTACTCTTGCATTGGAGTAGATGTCATTGTGGGTTTTCCTGCCGAAACAGAGGAAGATTTCTTAGAAACTTACCACTTCCTCAATGAATTGGATATTTCTTACTTGCATGTATTTACTTATTCAGAGCGAGCCAATACAGATGCCCTGAAAATCAAGGAGATAGTTCCTCGTAAAATCCGTAGTGAACGCTCAAAAATGTTGCATATACTTTCTGATAAAAAAAGGAGATTTTTCTACGAGCAGAACGTCGGTAGAGTAGCTACTGTACTCTTTGAAAATGACATAGAAAACGGCAAAATGCACGGATTTACAGAAAACTACATCAGGGTAAGTGCCAAATACGACCCCCTACTTATCAATGAAATGAAGACCGTTTTACTAACAAATATCGATGCAAATGGTTTTATGGAAGTAGAAGAGGCAGAAGAGTTGGCTTACATCAACCATTAGTAAAACCAATAATGTCAAAAAAATACCAACATCTTTTTTTTGATTTAGACCATACCCTTTGGGATTTTGAGAGAAACTCCGAAGAAACGCTAAGAGAACTATTCGAGGAGCTTGCAATGCAGGAAGTAATAAAAGTTGATTTTCCTATATTTATGCAATGCTTCCGCAAGATAAACCATGCCCTATGGAACGCTTACAATCAGTATCAGACCGATAGGAAAACCATTAGAACACAGCGATTTGAACTCATCAGGAAAGAGTTAGACTGTCCGCCAAGTGAAGTTTTCGAGCAAATGAATCTTGCTTATTTAGACCGTTGTCCGCAAAAACCTCACTTAATTCCTCATAGCGTAGAAATATTAGAATACTTACAAAAAGACTACATACTACATATCATTAGCAATGGATTTGAGGAAATTCAAAAGCAAAAAATGCAAAGTAGCGGAATCTTACACTTTTTTGCAGAAATTGTAACCTCTGAAAGTACCCAATACCGCAAACCAAACAAGGAAATTTTTGAGTATGCTCTCTCCAAAATCAAAACAAGCAAAGAAGGTACTTTGATGATAGGAGATAATCTTACCACTGACATCGCAGGAGCGAATAACGCAGGTATAGATGCTATATTTTACAATCCTGAGCAGATTATTCATAATGAACAAGTTACTTTTGAAGTAATAAGTTTAAAAGACATAAAAGCAATTTTATAATGCTACAAAAAAAATTTGTAGCTAACTTCGTGCAACTCGTGGCAAAATTCGTATAATTCATGTAATTCGTGTAATTCGTGTAATTCGTGGCTAACTTCATGTAATTCTTGGCTAAACATATAAAAGTACATTGATTTTCACTCTTCTTTCAAAAATTTTCAGTGGTGCTGTCGTAGGCTACATCACTAACGACTTAGCAATTCAGATGCTCTTTCGCAAGCGCTTTGGCTTGGGGGGAATTGTTATCCGAACCAAAGATGAGTTTATTGCTAACGTAAGTAAACTTGTTGAAAGAGAAATCATTAACCATCATACCATTGAAAAAGAAATCAATCAGACACCTGATTTACTCATCAAAGCCATTGCTCAAATCAGCGATGATTTTTTTGATAATCAGCTATACCTGATTTTCCCTGAAAACTTCGTAGTAGCCCAAATACAAGGCATTGAGGAAAGCTATCAAATGCTTAAAAAAAGTGAGGCTTTTCAAAACTTCCAAGCCACTCCAATATTAGATTTTATTTTTGCTCATACTCCTATTACTCTCGTACTGTCAGAAAATCAACTCGACTTTGTGGTAAACTCTTTTGCCAGCGACATGAACCAAGTCTTAGATACTCCGCAACGTTTGCATCGAGTTTTTCAACATGCTTACCAAGACATAAACGACAAAGAATTAGCCTGCCTGCTTACCGATGATTTCAGTGGGCAAGTACAAAAGAATATCGTAAGTACTTTTGATGATTTTCACAAAGACTTGCAAGACAACTTTGCACTTCCTATGGCAGAAAAACTACAACAAATAAATAACTTATTGGAGATAGACACTTTAATCAGCAATATCAGTCAGCAGCTTGCCCAAAGAAAACTTTACGATATTTTTGGAGAAAATAGCACTGATTATATTGCTTTGGAACTCAATCATAGGCTTTTGGAAGTCATCAATTCGGAAGAGGGGAAGACAATGATAACCTCCTTCACTGATTTTTTGTTGAAAGTACTTGAAAATGAAAAAACTACTATTTTTGAGTTATTGTCTGATGACTTAGCAAAAAATTTTGACAATTTCCTTCATGCCAAACTCCCTATTGTTCTTAAAAGCCTGATGACTTGGTTAGAAGAAAGGAAGGAAAAATTAGAACTGTTGATAGATGCCACCTTCAAAAAGAATGTTAAGTCCCGCTTTCAAGACCTTATCTTGCGTTTTTTCATAGGTAGCGTTAGTCAATACGCCAACATTGTGAAAAAAATGACGGAAATCATAGACCAGCACCGCCAAAATCCCGAGGAAACGGCTAATCGCTTAACAGAACAACTCATTAACTTCTTGAAAAATAATACTATAGGAGATATTATTACCCAACTAAAAAATAATCCTACCTTCAATCAAAAAGTTGACCTTGGCAGTTTGTTGTTAGAAAACCTTGTGCATGCTTTGGAATCTGACGCTTCCAAACAAGAAGAAAGAGAGGATTCCTTGCCTAAGCAATCCAATGCTTTATTCAATCTTACGGCTTTTTTCAATCGTACCTTAGGAGAACTGGTCAGCGTAGAGGAGATAGAAAAATTCTTGCATAGCCTTATTCACCAACTTATAGAGGTACAGTTAAAAAATCAATTCCTTTATCACGAACGTTTTAGCAAGCTCCTAATAGAAAAGTTAGAAAATGAACTTACCAAGCTACTACACAAAAAGCTCAATGAGGTGCTACCTTGGGCTACTTTTGATAGGTTCAGTGAATTGATTGCTAAAAATCTACACGATTTGCTGCAAAGTAGGCAAGAGCAAATCGTACAGTTTTTTAAAGAAATCGTAGCTAAGCAACTCAAAGACAAAACTTTTGCAGACTATATTACACCTAAGCAAATTGAAAAGTGGAATCCGTTTATTATACAAGCTACGGAAAAACTCTTAGACAAGGAGTTTGAAAAATTGAAACAAAGAGAAGTGAGAACGCTGATACAACTTTTTAATCAGACAGATTTAAAAACACAAGTGCCTATTTTTTTGGAAAATACACTTATCCAAAATCTCCCTAACCTGCTCAATGGCAAAGTAGAAATGGCAGTAAGCAGTAGTATGCAAAAGATGAATGCAGACAAGCTACGCGACTTAGTAGAAAAGTTCATGGGAAAGGAACTCAAACCGATTACTGCTTTTGGGGCATTCTTAGGGGCAGTAGCAGGCGGCGTTCTCTATACCCTACCATCTAATAATCTTTTGAACCTGACCAACTTAGGCATTGCTTCTTTGGCTTATGGTATTACTGGTTACAGCACGAATTGGCTGGCTTTGAAAATGATTTTTAGACCTTATAAGAGAAAGTATTTGCCGCTTACCAAAATTCCTGTTCCTTTTACGCCCGGCGTAGCGGCGAAAAATCAGGCTCGCTTTGCTCAAAATATGGGTAAGTTTGTCGTCAATGGCTTGCTAAATAAGGCTCACCTGACAGATACTTTTCTTAAAAACAAAGAAAATTTGGGAAATAGAATTATTGAGTTTTTTTCTGCTAATGATTTTGAATTCTTGCGAAAGCAGGTAGAAAAAAATAAACTATCTTGGAGCGAGAAAGGAGGAGAGGCACTGTTTGATACTATTTATAAAAACCAAGATTTTGTTAATCAGCAGATTAGTAAAATCATTACAGCCAATGAAAGCAAGAGCGTTCAAAACTTCGCACAAGCAGAGAAGTTAGTAACATTGCTTGAAAGACAGCTCATAGAATACACAGAAAGCGAGCGTTTTCAGAAACAAGCACAAAATTTTCTCTATGATACTTTGAGAAAGTTGGGAGAAAATACTGCTACCTTAGATAGTTTGCTCTCTGCCAAAGTAAAAGACAATATTTACCCTGAGATTAATAAGTTTATTGAAAATCAATTGATTAATCTTTTTAACAATCTTCATAGAATACTTACAGAAGACCTCTTTACAAAGGAGATTATTCCTTTTGAAAAATATAGTGAAAAAACCCTCAACTATTACATTAATGCTACGCAAAAAGAAAATCTCAAAGAGAAAATTTCTACTAATTTACGCAATAAACTTATAGATAATGAAATAAAGCAGGTAATTTTCAAATTTATAGATGATAGACTCAGCCAAGAACTTAATCCGCAGAAAAAGATTAGTGAATTATTCGCAGGAAACTTGATTAGGATTATCCAAGAAAATATGGATAGCGTAGTAGATAACCTTATCAAGTTTGGTATGGAATGGCTTAGCAAAAACAAAGACAACTTAGCAGACTTAGTCTATGAAAAAGCCTATAAAGAAAATAAGGCAACAGCCCTCTATAAAGACACTATTAAAAATACCGTAAAGGAGTTAGCCGAGGAGGGTATTCCTTTTTTCTTTAAAAAAGAAAGCACAAGCCTGAAAGAGTTGGTAGCTGAGGGCGTGTATCAAATAGGAGAAAGTCCTATGTCCCAGCTCAAACTTAACATAGACAATAACTACTTGAAAAAGAAAGTTGATGAGTTCTTGGCGCGCCAGGAGATTTTAGAAGCTATCCAACGCCTTTTAGATTTGCTATTGGAGGAGGTATTCAAGTTGCCCTTAACCGTTTTCTTGAAAATTCTTTCTATTCACCAAGCCAGCGATTTGCAAAGGATTTTGTGCAAAGAAATGGAATTGCTTGCTAAGCATCTAACTGAAAATGGATTGCACAAAAGCAAAGAAATCAGTGCGATAGCCTCTACGCTTTTACTGAATATTGCTGTGAAGCATTTAGCGAAAATTCCCGTGCAAGAACTGTTTATGGGAATCAATGTAAATAGTTTCCAAGAAGTTGCAAAAAATTGGACTACTATTCTTTTAGAAGGCGAGGCAATTCAACAGATAAAAAATGAAATCATTGCTGATTTTCTAAATCAAATTCGCCACAAACAATTTGGTCTGATACTGAACCCTGCTCTTTTAGCAGAGGATAGCACTCTTTTAATAAAAAACTTACTCGCCAAAGAAAGCACTAAGTCATTTTTTTCCGCTCAATTTTCTAAGCTAATTGATGCCAGTTTAACGCACTTAATAGAAAATATTTCTCCTGAAACCAAGCACTTCCTCATCAACTCGCTGACTGAGGCGGCACTAAACGCCTTAGAAAATAATTTGGACAGTCTTTTGGGTGGCATAGATTTAAAGAAAATCGTAGAAAGTGAAGTAAGTAATATGCAACCCAAAGAAATAGAAAACCTCTTTTATAGCTTTGCAGATAAGTATTTTACCCAACTTATCAATTACGGCTTTGGCTTCGGTATCCTCTTTGGCTTGTTGGTAGATTTTATGTTTACCTTAGCCATATTGTTATTAAGTAAAATATACCCATAAGATTTTGCAAAACCTTATGGGGGGGTAACTTATATGCCTTGCTTGACATCAAATTTTTCTAAGTAGTCGGCTACTCTGCGTACAAACGAGCCTCCCAACGCTCCGTCAATGATTCTATGGTCGTAAGAATGAGAAAGGAACATCATTTGTCGGATAGCAATGACATCGCCATACTCGGTTTCTATGACGGCGGGCTTTTTCTGAATAGCGCCCAAAGACAAAATAGCTACTTGGGGTTGGAGAATGATAGGTGTTCCCATAACATTTCCGAACGAACCTATATTGGATACGGTATAAGTACCGCCTGAGAGTTCATCAGGGGTGAGTTTGTTTTCTCTTGCTCTTTTGGCTAAGTCATTGACCTGTTTGGTCAGACCTAATAAGTTGAGTTGGTCGGCGTTTTTAATGACAGGGACTATCAAGTTACCGTTGGGTAGGGCTACCGCCAGTCCAATATTAATGTCTTTTTTGACGATGATATTATCTCCTTCTACTGATGAATTGACCAAAGGATAGTCTTTCAATGCTTTGACTACCGCCATGATAAAGATAGGCGTATAAGTTAAATTTACTCCTTCTCTTTCTTTGAGTTGTTTGGCATGAGCATTTTTCCAATTAACAATGTTGGTTACGTCAGCTTCTACGAAGGAAGTTACATGAGGAGAAATGCGTTTGGAATCTACCATGCGTTGGGCAATCATTTTCCTCATTCTGTCCATTTCGATGATGTCTGCATTTCCTGAATAAGAAATCGCAGGAGCAACAGGCTTGACTGTTTCTATGGGTGGTTTGAAGGTTTCAACGACATTTACCTTTTGAATAGTGGGTTCTTGCTTAGGAAGACTTGGTTGAGGAGATTTTTTCTTTGCCTCCACATATTTGAGAATATCATTTTTAGTTACTCTGCCTTCTTTGCCTGTACCTACGATTCGGCTAAGTTCTTCATTACTAATACCCTCTTGCTTGGCAATACTCATTACCAGAGGCGAATAGAAGCGACCTTCTACGGGGGAGGTAAGCAACTGGGCAAGGTTTTCTGCTGTCATCGGTTCGTCAAGCATTATGCTCTCTGCCAAAACCTTGTGCTTCTCTTCGGTATGAGGAGGTAAGGTGGGGGACGCTTCTGCCTTGCCTTCTGTCTGGATAAGGGCAATAGGCTTGCCAATAGGCACTACTTCGCCTACTTGTGCCAATATTTCTGTCAAGATTCCTGCATGAGTAGCGGGGATTTCAGTATCTACCTTGTCCGTAGCAACCTCGAGTACAGGTTCGTCTTGTTCTATTTTATCCCCTACTTTTTTTAACCAATTCAAAATCGTGCCTTCCATGACACTTTCGCCCATTTTGGGCATTACCATTTCCACTAATGCCATATATGTTGTTTATTTTATTCTAAGGTTTTCTTTTACTTTAAGGATGTGCCGCTACCCATACTTCTCCGTCCTCATAGACTTCTTTTTTCCAAATAGGTACTCTTTCTTTGATGGTATCTATGATGAACTTACAAGCCTCAAATGCCGCTTGCCTATGAGGTGTAGCCACGGCAATGACCACCGCCGCTTCTCCAATTTGTAATACGCCTTTGCGGTGTGCTACGGCATATTTGAGTATATTCCACTGCTTAGTTGCCTGATTGACTATCTCTTGTATTTCCTTAATCGCCATTTTGTCGTAGGCTTCGTATTCCAAACGGAGTACTTTTTTATCAGAGGTTTTATTGCGTACCGTCCCAATGAATACATCAATAGCTCCCGCTCCTTCATCTTGGACAAAATCGAGGAGATAGTTTGTATCTATTTTATTTTCAGTGAGATAAATCATTTAAAAAGGCATTATCAAAGTTTGATGCGGTAAAGATAGGAAAAGAAATGTTTTATTTTTTAATACACAAAATGATTTTTCTAAGTGCATACAAAATTTAAAGTAACACTTTAACCATGATAAAATAAAAAGTTGATTTATAATTGTAAAACAAAAAAATTTGCTATTTTTGATAGCCTAAATTTACCGATTTATTATGGACATCAAAAATGATGATGAATTAAGTGAAAAAGATAAGCCTAAGACAGGAATCAATGAAGTAGAGGATTTGGCAAGGAGAATAGAGGAGTTTAAAAAAGAAGTAGCCGAACATAGGAAAAGAATTATCAAAGATGATTCCTTTAAGACGATGGATAATGACCCACAATACAAGCTATTGTTGGATAGGAGCGCTTTCTCTATACAAGATGATGAGGAATTAGACCTAAGCCATTATCCCTTTGGGCATACTTTAAGGCATAGCAAGAAGAAAAATAAATTAGAAGACCCTGAGTATCCCACGATTGATTTTGATAAAATTACGGGAAAGGAGTATAAAAAAGTATATCTCAAAGCCTTTTACGAAGAAGATGAAGCCCAAGAGGAAATAGATATAGAGAACTTAGACGAAAAAAATAAGAGAGAAATCGCAAGAAGAATATTAGCTCAAAGCAACAAGGATACAGAAGAATATATCTATGAAAATATTATTAACAAAGTAGGGATGGTCATTCTTACTTTGGGAGTAATTTTCTTGATTAACCAAGGGGTAGAAACAGGCTATTTAGCCGAGGGGAGCAGGCTCACTATGGGGCTAATTTTTGCAGGTATTTTTGGCTTTTTTGCGCACCAACTCAGAGACGAAAATCCTAACCTGAGCATGCTCTTTGTAACCTCTACGGTTATTATTTTGTACTATACTTCTTATTTAGCCTATCGGGACTATGACCTATTCCCTCAATTTATTGCCTTTACCGCAAAAATTCTCATTACTGCCTTAGCCTTGTTTTTTGCCGTCTATCATAATCGGTATATCTTGGCGATTGTAGCTTTGTTAGGAGCGTACAGTACTCCTTTTTTAGTTAAAGCTAACGAAGATTATGTAGCCTTTTTTATTTACATCTTTGTCATTAACCTACTTATCATGGGCATTGCCTACATAAAAAGGTGGCACATCATCAATAACTTAGTTTTTGTATTTACTCTGCTTTTCTTTGACTCATGGATGAACTTCACAGAGCGGACAGGAGAAGATGTTTTTACAGGAGGGGTTATTTTTGCTACTCTATTTTTCTTACAATTTTTAGCAATGACCATCACTCGAAGCCTCAGACCTTACATCGCTAAGGGTGAGGTCAAACTGAGCAGTTTGGATTATACTTTCTTTTTTATCAATGCGATTTTATATTGCTATTCTATTTATCATTGGCTAAATCAAGTGAACTTAGTCAAAGAATATTTTGGTGTATTTTGTTTGGTGTTAGGCTTGTTGTATGGTCTGTTGGTAGCACTTTTCAAACCGCATCCTCGGCATGACGAGCGATTAATTACTTATTCGCTCTTAATAGCTTTGGGCTTGGTTTCTCTGTCGCCGCTTGTTTTTGCAAATACATCTTTGCAGTTGAATATGTTTTGGGGAATGGAAGCAGTTGTACTGTTGTGGTTAGCTTACAGAAGTGGAGTCCAACTTTTTGCTGATGCAAGTGCTATTATTTTTTCTCTTGCCCTCATTATGCTATTTACTGTGTGGGCAAGGACTTATTATTTCAATGCTAATATAGATCTAGTAGCCTTCTTTAATGATGCCGTTTATGCAAGTTTTTTTACGGTAGTAGGCATAGGCGTTTCTATTGCCATCTTGTTACAAAAAGCCAAAGGAAGCATGTTGCTTACTTTTACGGCAGAAACTTACACAGGTATTTTAGGAGGCTTGCTCATTGCGATTGTTTACGCCACAGGGGCTATCGAACTAAATTATCATCCCTTTGCTAATAAAGACCTTACTCGCTTGATTATAGGCATTTACAATGGTATTTTTGTTATGCTGTTTTGGCTTTGGGCAGACCGCAACAGTGTTAGTAAAGTACAAACTTATGCTGAGTACTTGATGGTGATTTTGATAGTTTCTTATCTGCTCTATGGACATTCAAGCACTATCGAACTAAGAAATAGATATTTGGAAGGCGACCCTGCTACGCCACTGAGTCATTTCATGACGCATTATATCAATGTAGCTATTGCCTTTGTTGCGATGTATTTGCTTTTGGTAAGCGTATATAAAAAGACGAAGGAAAGTAATTCTGAGTTTGCCTCTTTGCTATGGGTAGTAAGTGCAGTCTTGGTTTTTCACCTAAGTGCAGAGTTAGACCATCTCGTAGTGTTATTGGGCTATGATGCCTCTAATCCTGAAACGATGAGCGAACTTTTAGAAGATACTCATCGCTTGCTTTATCCGATTCTTTGGGGAGTAATCTCTTTTGGAATGATGTATGCGGGTATGCGATACAAGATTCAAGCGTTGCGAATGATGTCTTTGGTACTTTTTGCGGCGATTTTAGTCAAATTCTTTGCAATTGATTTCAGGAAGATTAATATGTTCTCTCGTATTATTTCGCTTATTTTCATTGGAGGGTTGCTATTGTTTATTTCTTACTTATATAATCAGCTTAGAATCATGGTATTAGAAGGAGAGTTAGATACAGAAGCGGTCAAAGCTGTTCTGCAAGGTAAACAAGCCAAAATCAAAAAAGATAGAGAGGAAAGGGAGGAGCGAAAAAGAGCCAGAGATGTTCAAAAAGAAAAAGCTTACTTTCCTGAGGAAGAGGAAAAAGAAAAACAAAAATTTGATGACGAACCACCTCCGCCAGAGGAAAGTAAACCGTAGGGTTTTTTTGATAAACTATATTTTAGTTACAAAATCTTGCTTTTAAACATGCGGGCAATAATATCAATTTTTTACCGAATCTGCTTTTACTTCCTCTTTTTTCTTACCTATACCAAAGCGATTGAGTAACTTATTGGTTGCCTCTCTTACTTTGTCTTTGGAAGTTTCGCCTATGTTTTGGAGTACTGTACCGCTTCTCTTAGCGGTGTCGCTTACTGTGGTGCTATCGTTTTTATTCCCGCCTGTAAGTAACTGATTAAAGGCATCTTTGGCAATGTCTTTGGCGGTTTCTCTTGCTACCTCTTTGGCGACTTCTTTTTCTTGGGCTATCTTTTGAGCAATTTCCTGTTTGATAGCTTCCGCTGTACCACCTTGCTCCAATTTAAATTGAGGATTAGTATAAGTTCCTGAAATTCTTAGGTTTACTTGTACGGTTTGACTTTGAGATTGCGTACCTCCTGTAATAGCGTCTAATCTTTGGCTAAGTTCTGTGGCTATTTGATTTTTAGGAACATCTAATTTCAAAAAGTAATCTATTGAGCCATCAAAGCCAATGCTTCCTGCGATATTTGCCTTATAATCGTTGAGTTTAATATCAAAAGGGTCGACAAACATTTTTCCATTCACAAACTGGGCTTTCAATAGCAAGTCCTTGACCTGCCCTGCTAAGTTGTTGAGTTTGGTAAACTGACTAATTTTCTCTAACAAGCCTGCTTGTTTTAGTCCTAACTCTACTACTTGTATCAACCCCGAACCTGTCAAAGTCGCCAAATTGGGCATGAGGTCGCTTTTTAGCTCACCTTTGAGGTTTAGGTCGGTAGAGAAAAAGCCCGAAACTCCATTGGTAATAGGGGCAAAAGTCTTGACCGTAGTAAAATTGGCAAAGGCATCTGGAATGCCTAAGTTTTTGATAGAGAAGCCAAAATCAAAAAGTGGGTGCGCTAAATTGCGCGGGTCATAAGTCCCTTTGGTCATAAATTTCCCACCGAGCATAGAAAAGTTAAAGTTATCTAATCTCAGTACACCGTCTTTCATAGTTACCAATCCTCGATTATCAGTCATTTTGTAATTAGAATATAAGATTTCTCCTATATTGGCATTGAAAGTAAAGTCTATGTTTTTGGGAACTTCCACGACTTCCAAAGGAGGCGACTGGGCAGTATCAGGTTTGATTTCATCACTTAGCCACTCATTTACATCTAATTTTTGCGAAATAAGGCTCAAATTCCCTTTTAAAACCCCATCTTTTTTCAATATAAAGGGAATGTAATTACTGAGTTCGCCTGTCATGTTTACATCACTTTTGCCCATGTAGCCTTTGTACTTTTCCAAGATAATTTTCTGTGGGGTAAAGGTCATTATACCTTCATCAATTTTGACAGGGTGAGCAACAGAGGGACTTGTATAAACCAAGTTCTTGACTTCCATAGTCCCGCTGGTGGGCAGTCTGTCATAGCGTTGTGCCTGAGCGTCAGAAAGTTTGCCTTTGGTAGCTAAGTTGGCTTTGATGTTGCCTTTGACGGTCATATTTTCCAAAGGAAAGATTTTAGTGATTTTTTCTAAATCAATTTCTCCACTCATGACAAGGTCATATTCTAAATCGTCAAAATTTTTGAAGGTGCCTCTTGCCTCAAAAGGTTTGCCTTCTAAAAGAATGGAAGATTTCTGCAGATTGAGATATGTATCTTGCATTTTGCCTGTTTCATTTTTTGCAAGTGCTTGAATATTAATATTTTCTATGGGGATAGGGTAACTTTCTGACTTGGCATAGCCGTCTTTTAAACTCATTTGGGCATCTATTTTGGGAATCAGTTTGAGTTTCTCATCGTAGTCGCCGTTGGCAAGCAGTCGCAAGTCAAATAGTCCTTTGAGCGCAGTGCCTTGAATAGGGAAAACTTGCGTCATTTCTGCCAGATTGACCTTGGCTTTTATGTCTGCGGAGAGATTATATTTAGTTAAGCCCTTGATTCTCAACTTTCCATAGATAGGATTGGCTCCTAAGTCCATGCTAAACTTGCGAATGTCGACCACATTTTTTTCCAACACCCCATCTTTATTATCGATTTCCATGTCCAAATTAATATTGGTAACTGGAAGGGGCAGACTTGGGTACTGAAACATAGCATCAAAAGCCTGTAAACGAATGTTATAGATAGGAAAACGGTTGTCGTTGAAAAGTCCACGCACATATCCCTCAAAAATTGCCTTGCCTTGTGTCTTGATGTCTTTGAAGTTTTCTGTATAAATACTTGGCAATAAGGAGAGTAGCGTTTTGAAGTTTGTTTCTTTGGCATTAAAACTAATGTCCATGTCATATCCATTTTCCAGCATTTGAAACCAGCCATTAAAGGCAAAAATAAAGTCGTTGATGCGCGATTCATTGTCTTTGAAGGTAAACTTCATATTTTTCATGTCTGCCCCCAAAGTCATTTTTGTTTCTATCTGCTTCTTATTCAAATAGTTTACTTTCTCGTAGCTTGCAGTAAGGCTCTCAATTTTTAGCTTTAAGCCCAAGTCAAATAGGTCTTTTTCAAAATCGCCTCTCCCCTCATGGTTCAAACCTTTCATCTCCACAAAAGTCTGATATACAGCATCATCATATACAAAAAGTCCATCTTTGATTTGCCAATGGTCTATCTTAGCAGAAAAAGAGGATTGAGCGGTATCTGCTTCTGTCTCCGGGGTTTCTTTAGTAATGTTGTAGTTAGCATCTCCATTTTTCAGGACTTTAATCTTGATTTTAGGTTGATTGAGCAAAATCCCATTAATTTTGAACTGTTCGCCAAATAAACTCCAAAAATCAATGCCTATGCCAAAACTCTTGGCAGAGATGAGCGTATCTCCCTCAAAAGGAGCGAGATTCACCACCCCAAAATCATCTAAGGAGGCGGTCAGGTTAGGGAAATCCCTAAAAATTCCTAAGCCAAAATCTTTGAAATAGACCTTAGCATTGATATTTTTGTTAATTTCTTCTGTAATTTTTGCTTTAATCTCGTCCTCGTAAACAATAGGCAAAATAATCGCCGCCAATAGGACTACATTAATGAGAACAAGGGAAATAAGGATAAATTTTT
>Ga0272446_1002984_pt1 | contig 22087 bp, 22 predicted proteins | sample YNPCB0061_FD_194587 | JGI IMG/M metagenome (GOLD analysis project Ga0272446, IMG submission 194587) | Hot spring microbial mat communities from Yellowstone National Park, WY, United States - YNP-CB-006-1 | ecosystem: Environmental > Aquatic > Thermal springs > Hot (42-90C) > Sediment | place... | reverse complement strand
CAAATACCACTTCCCGATGTATCTTAAAGAGATCGAGTTCAGGTACAATCACCGAAACGACAACACCTTCAAGCTCTTCTTGAAGGCTTTCTTTGGTTACGTTTCGCCCTAATTACCTTTATCAAATAGCCAAAAAAACATCCCTGCATGATCTGTTCACAGCGATGACTGAATCCCTTTGCGGCGCTGATGAGCGTTTGTTCATGGCGGGAAAGAATTTGGCTGCTTACATGGACTGGTGCAACGCCTGCAATGAATATCACAACAACTTTCATACAAGAAAGGTCATGATAAACGCATTTGCCTTGATTTGTGCCGCCGGGCGGAAGGATGCACATGGAGAGTATGGAGAACCATTGACGCCGCGCGAAAAACTAGAGCTGTTTTTCTCGGCTCTGGCGCATGACCTTTATCATAACGGTCGCGATAACGGCGGTGAGTTATTTCTGCTTGAGGATATCTCTGTCGGGGCCGCTGTTCCCTTTATGGAAAACGCCGGAGTCGATAAAAACGTACAGGAAAGGATACGTTTTCTTGTGCGCTGGACGGATTTGAATCCGCATGCAAGACAAAAACTTTCAAGCGATGCGCATTTCGATGAAAGGACGAAAAATCTCGGGCTGGTTTTAAGCGACGCCGACATACTAGCTAGTGTGGCGCTGACGGCGGAACAGGCTTTGGAGGAAACGATAAATCTCGGCAAGGAGTGGGAAGCAGTGGGGAAGGGGAAAATAGGGGCTCAGGCCTACCTTGCCTTTGTCGATTTTGTGCTGGGTAAGGACGAAAGAAAACTGCAATCCCGACCCGGCCGGTTTTTTAATCCAAACATTCCCAAAGTGGTTTCCGGCGTTTTCGGTAAGCTGAAGCGCATGGAAAGATTACATAAAAAGAGTCCTTTTCCGCCGTACTGGCCTTGATGATAACTGTGCCGCAAAACTGGTCGTGAAAAAACAAAAATCGGCATTCATGCGCCGTTCATGCTGTTATTCAGCTCCGAACTAGGCTAAACTATTTATTTGCGCTTTTCCGCCGACGACTGGGGAATGATACCCAAAGCAGTACGCCTTTGCCCGGCGCGTCATCCGTGGATGACGGAGCCGGCGTTACGCTCGATAATGGCGGCCATAAGGAAGGCCGGCGGAGAAGCTCGTTTCGTCGGCGGCGCGGTGCGCGACGCCTTGCTTGGGCGCGAGGCTGACGAGGTCGATCTGGCCGTTAATATGCCGCCCCAAAAAGTCATCCAGGTGTTGAAAGCGGCGGGGATACAGGCCATCCCCACGGGCCTTGCGCATGGCACCGTCACCGCCGTTTCCGATCACAAGGGATACGAGATAACCACCCTCAGGCGCGACGTGGAAACGGACGGCAGGCACGCGCAAGTGTCCTTTGTCGGCGACTGGAAAACCGATGCTTCACGCCGCGATTTCACGATCAACGCCATTTATGCGGACGAAACCGGCAAATTGTATGATTATTTCGGGGGCCTGAAGGATCTCAGGTCCGGTACTGTACGATTCATCGGCGATCCGTGTCAGCGCATTCATGAAGATGTATTGCGCATATTGCGTTTTTTCAGGTTTTTCGCCTGGTACGGCAAGGGCGCTGTGAATCGCGACGCTTTCGAGAGCTGTAAGAAACTAGCCCCCTTGCTGAAAGGCCTTTCCGCGGAGAGAGTGTGGAAGGAAATAAAGCGCATTCTGCTGGCTCCCGATCCGATCCCCGTTCTGAGGCTTATGATAAAGGCGCACGTTCTGCAGCGTGCAGTGCCGCGAGCCAGGGCGCTTGGGAAGCTGGAAAAGATGGTGCGTTTGGAACAGAAGAACGGCTTGAATCCGTGCCATTTGCGCCGTTTGGCCGCGCTGCTGAACGATGGCTCAGCGAACGCTGATTTTCTGGCGCGCAAGTTGAAATTCTCTAACATGGAAACGAAGCGTTTCAAGGACATGATTATGTTGTCAGGAAAAATACGCGGCAAAAAGCTGACCAGGGAATTTCTGCGCCGGTTGCTCTATCAAGCGGGGCGGGAAACCGTGCGCGATGGAGTTTTGCTGTCGGCGGCCAAAGGCAAGACGGCGGGCCTGCCGAAGGCCCTTGCGGTAATAGACGCCTGGGAGAATCCGTTTTTTCCCGTTCAGGGAAAGGACGTGGTGAGGCTCGGCTTCAAACCTGGCCCGCAAATCGGGAGAATTGTCCGCGCGGTGGAATCATGGTGGTGCGGCAAGGATTTCAGGCCGGAAAGAGAAGCGTGCCTGGAAGAGCTCAAGCGGCTGGTGGAAAGAAGGAAGCTTTAGGAGCAAGGCTCAATGCACGCTGGCAGGCGTCAGCTCATGCTGGCGCGCCGCAGCGAAGGCGGTTTCACGCTCCGGAGCCAGGATTATCGGTGTGCTGTCGGCCGCGCATACCAGATAGAAAGACTGGCCGCTTACTACCATGGGCTTCACATAGGCAATATCACCTGCGCCGAGGCTGAACAACTCCTCGGGAGTTAAAGAGCGCCGGTCCGGATTCGTGTCTTTCATGCTGTCTTCAGCCACGTTTCCTTTATTGTAATCGGCAAACCATAAGCAATTGTTAATCATTCTTTCTGTTTTTATATGGCCGCTATTTTCTCCGGTTCAAGAGCCATGGGCCTTTAAAGACTCCTTGCGAATCAAGCAAATGAATGATAGCCAGAAGCTCCTCCGTAAACTGTGAAGCGGGGCCGTACCTTCAATAGAGGAAAAGTATAAGTACGCGCCTTGCCGGAAACTGAACCTGCCTGAAAGAGGGAATCATGACGGACAAAGTAATGTACTGGCTGTCGATGTTATTCAGCGGAATAGCCGTTCTGCTGGTCGTATTGGACATGGCGATGGTAAGCGGAAACCGGGCGTTGCAGATCGAGTTGAACAGCAGACAGATGTCTATCGACAACGCGGTCCGGTTGTCCCAGCTGAACCAGAATCTGGCTCAGGCGCTCGCTGAGGCTTCGTTGAAAAACAACGATAAGGAGATTCGCGATCTCCTTTACTCTCAGGGGATAACAATAAAGGACAAGGAAAAGGACAAGGACAAGGATTCTTCCGACTCCAGCCAGGCCAAGAAGAAATAATTCACCGGAGGATATGACAATGACCACCCCACACAGTGACAATCGCATCGCCGTGCGCCAGCTCCTGATACCCGTGTCTTTGCTTTCGCTGGCGGTTTTCCTTTTTCTGGCCTTTCATACCATGCAGCTTATGCGCGACCGCGACGCGTTGAATAACGCCAAAGGCCAGCAAGAGCAGGCTTTCCAGGAAAGCCAGAGGCTTCAGGCGCAACTGAACGCTTTGCTTATAGGAACGCAGGAACTGGCCGATAAAGGAAACAAAAGCGCCAAGGGAATCACGGACAAGCTTAGGGACATAGGTATAAACATAAGGCCTCCGGCTTCCCCGCAGGCCCAGGGCGCGATTCCACCGGCTCCCGTTCCGGTGGCGAACGGGCCTCAGGGGCAAGGGGCCGTAAAACCGTAACTTTTTCCGGTCGAGGAAAGGCGGCGGAAAGACAGGAGGCTTGGTTTTTTCTATCCCGAAATCCTCAGCACGGCATGTCTCTTTTTGCCTGCGCTAAGGCGTGCGGTGCCGTCCGGTCCCATATCGGCGGCGCTCACGGTCGCGGTGACGGATGACACCGGCGCGTCGTTCAGTTTCAACCCGCCTTGCTCCACCAGCCTTTTCGCTTCGCCTTTCGATGAGGAAAAACCGAGGGCCACTGCTATGTCTGTGAGCAGCGGAGTTTCGCCGCGCTTGAACTCGTAGACCGGCAGCTCTGATCCCTTGCCTTTCCCCTCGAAAGTGGCCTTGGCGGTGTCGGCGGCGGCCTTGGCCGCTTCCGCGCCGCGGCACATTTTCGTCGCTTCGTTCGCCAGGATTTTCTTGGCTTCGTTTATTTCCGAGCCTTGCAGTTTCTCCAGCCTGGCGATTTCGTCCATCGGCAGGTCGGTGAAAAGCTTAAGAAAGCGGCCTACGTCACCGTCCTCGGTATTGCGCCAGAATTGCCAATAATCGTAAGCGCTCAGTTTTTCTGGATTCAGCCATACCGCGCCGCTGGCCGTTTTTCCCATTTTTATTCCGCTCGAAGTCATTATAAGCGGCGTCGTGAGGCCGAAGAGCTCCGCATCGTAGAGGCGACGCCCCAGCTCAACTCCGTTGACTATGTTTCCCCACTGATCCGATCCGCCCATCTGCAGGATGCAGTTGTGACGCTTGTAAAGTTCGGCGAAATCGTATCCCTGCATTATCATGTAGTTGAACTCGAGAAAAGTGAGCGGCAGCTCCTGTTCCAGCCTGCGCTTCACGAAGTCGAAATTTATCATGCGGTTTATGGTGAAATGGATGCCGATCTCGCGTAAAAAGTCGATATATTTCAGATTGTCGAGCCAATCGGCGTTGTTGACCATTATGGCGTCATGCGGACCTTCGCCGAAAGTCAGGAAATTGGCGAACGAAGTTTTTATTCCGGCTATGTTGGCGTTTATTTTTTCAGCGGTTATCATTTGGCGCAGGCCGGTTTTGTCCGAAGGATCTCCCACCTTCGAAGTGCCTCCGCCCATGAGAACTATCGAACGATGTCCCGTCTGCTGCAGCCGACGCAGCATCATGATAGTGGCCAGATTGCCGACATGCAGGCTGTCCGCGGTGGCGTCATAGCCGACGTAGGCCGTGATTACGCCATTACAGGCCGCGGAATCCAGTGCTTCGAGGTCCGTGCACTGATGCACGTGTCCGCGCTCGGTCAAGACGCGGAGAAAATCTGATTTGAGATTTTGGCTCATGTCTTATGCGTAATGGTAAATCACATGTTGCCGCTTGCAGCGGCGCCATGAGACGTAATAGCCTAAAACGTCTTCGAAAACAAAGACGGCTTTTTATCCGGCGGCCGGGGCGGGGAAGAACGGCATCCAGAGGCCGCTGGTGCCGGTGCGCTTAAATAGGGGGATTAAGAGGGTTGCATGGGAATTAGCGTGGGCAAAAAAGTCTTTCGCGCCATAGGCCTGATGTCCGGCACGTCGATGGACGGAATCGATGCGGCCCTGATAGAGACCGACGGCCTGGATATGGCGCGCCGGCTCGGCGATTCCATATATCCTTACAGCGGCGGATTCCGCGGACGCTTGCGCTCTTGCATGGGCAAACGCGGCGGCGCGGAAGATTTTGATGTGGCCGTCGTGGAACGCGAGCTGACGAATCTTCACGCCGCGGCTGTGAACTGTTTTCTCGAAGAATTGGGCCTTGACGCTGCGGAAATAGACATCATCGGCTTTCACGGCCACACAATCAGGCACAATCCGGAAGAGGGCGTGACCGTGCAGATAGGAGACGGCGATCATCTCGCCCGCGCTACCGGCATACCTGTCGTGAACGATTTCCGTTCCGCCGACGTAAGAGCGGGCGGGCAGGGGGCGCCTTTGGTTCCAGTTTATCATCGCGCCCTGGCTTGCGGTCTGGATAGGCCGGTTGCCATAGTGAACATAGGCGGTGTTGCCAATGTCACTTACCTGGAGAGCGGGGAGGAAGACGGCATCATCGCTTTCGACACCGGCCCAGGCAACGCCATGCTGGACGACTGGATGTCCGAACGCGCCGGCATGGAATGCGATATGGACGGCAAACTGGCCGCCACGGGCAGGGTGGACGAGGCTCTGTTGCTCAGGTTTATGCAATCCCCCTATTTCGCTAAAAACCCCCCGAAATCGCTTGACCGCAACTTTTTCCACGAATTCATGCCGGAAGCATTGTGCGCTGCTGACGGCGCGGCGACACTCACTATGATGACGGCCGCCTCTATAGCCGCGGGATTCCGGCACTTTCCGCGGCGCCCTTCGGCAGTATATCTGACCGGCGGCGGGCGCAAGAATGTCACGCTTCGCCGCTGGTTGGGCGGAATACTGGAGATGCCAGTCGTTCCGGTCGAGGATATTGGTTGGAACGGCGACAGCCTGGAAGCCGAGGCGTTCGCCTATCTGGCCGTGCGGTCTTTGCTCGGCTTGCCGATAACCTATCCTTCCACCACCGGCGCTGTGCGCCCGATGACAGGCGGGGTTTACCACGATGTCACGGGCTCCGCCTTGAGGCAGGGGAGAATTCCATAAGAATTTTGCAAAGAATTTAGCGTTTAACGCCTGACTGGTTTATCCTGCCATCGCCATATGGACCGGGCGCTGGTACAAGGCGAGGTCTAGATAATTCTCGGCGTGATCCAGCAGATCGTGCAGATGATCGCTGAAGAAATGACTGGCTCCCGGTATCACGCGATAGTCTATATGGATGCCGCGCTGGTTCATAAGCTTGTTTACCAGTTTGGCGACGAACGGTTCCGGCACTATCTCGTCCGCTTCTCCGTGTATTATGAGGCCGGAAGAAGGGCAGGGCGCGAGAAAGCTGAAATCAAGCATATTCGCAGGAGGCGCCACGGAAATGAAAGATTCTATCTCCGGCCTGCGCATAAGCAATTGCATGCCGATCCACGCCCCGAAGGAAAAACCGGCCACCCAAACACTGCGCGCGTTAGGATTGATGGCCTGGAGCCAATCAAGCGCCGCCGCGGCGTCACTCAGCTCGCCTTCTCCGCGGTCATAGCTGCCCTGGCTGCGGCCGACGCCGCGGAAGTTGAAACGAAGCGTGGAAAAATCCCTTTCGGCAAAGGCGTTGTAAAGTCCAAAAACCACCTTGTTGTTCATCGTTCCCCCGTGCTGGGGATGAGGATGCAGAACAAGCGCTATGGGAGCTGTCGGCGATTTGCCCGGACTGTAGCGGCCTTCAAGGCGTCCGGCCGGACCGGCGAACAATACTTCAGGCATTTCTCCGTCCTTTTCCTTATGATTTCCAATGCCGCGCGCCGCGAATAGTCCGAATTTTACAGCCAAAACCCCCGGCGGGCAGCGCTTAAACCACGATTTTCGCCCCTCATATTAGCATAAGAGGGAGGACGAAATTCAACCGGCAAATTAAATTTTTGTTAACAAAAAATATATTTTATAACAATCAGTTATTGAAAAGCGGATAATTTTAACTTTTCAACCGGCCCTGATTGCTATATAATAAATAGAACTAAATCAATCCCTAATTCGATCCGCAGGAAAAAACGGCGACCGGAGATCCTTAATGCGTATAAGCACCAAAGGCCGTCATGCGGTAATGGCCATGACCGATATAGCAAGATATGGCGCCGACAAGGCCGTGCCGCTGGCCGAAGTGGCCAGGCGTCAGGGGATATCTCTTTCCTATCTTGAGCAGCTTATAGCTAAATTGAAGAGTAGAGGGCTTGTGCATAGTGTAAGGGGGCCGGGCGGAGGCTACAGGTTGAGAATCCCGGCCGACAGGATAACGGTTTTCGAGATAGTGAATGCGGTGGACGATCCCTTGCCCAGGATTCACATTGCCGATCCCTTGACCGCCACCGGCAGGCAGTTGACGGACCTTTTATGGCAGGCCATCGGCGACGAGATAAAAGCCTACCTTAAAACCATAACGCTTGACGACGTGAACAACTGCACCTTGTGCGACAGCGAGGCCAATAGCCATGAAGAGGCGCGGAAATCCGCGGAAACAGCCTGAGAAAATGTTTGGGTTATGAATTATGCCGCTCGATTTTGTATTATATCTGCTCTATGTCACATGAAAACATGTCCGGACTCAAAATAACGGCTTCAGCAAGCTGATGAGTAACATAATCGAATTCATCACCGCGTCCGGCCTTGCTTCGGCCAGCGTGCATTGCTGGCTGTGCCAGAAGCCCGCATCGGTAAGAGCCCTGTTTTGCCATCACTGCGGATCTATACAGCCTGTGCGCAAACTGGATCATTTCACGCGCCTGGGGCTGGAAAAGCGCATCGACATAGACCTAAGTGTTCTCGAACGGCAGTATCAGGCCTTCAGGCGCACTTTGGATCCGCAGCGTTTCTCCCTTCGCGGCATGGGAGAAAGAGGACATGCCGCGAAGCAGCTTGAGGCTTTGGAGGAAGCGTATGAAACACTGCGCGATCCGGTGCGCCGCGGGCGCTATTGGTTGCAGTTGCACGAACAGGAGGTTAGGCAAAACGAAGCCGCTTATCTCAAAACCGGCAGGCTCAGGCATGAGCTGGAAACGGCCACGGAAACCGCTCAGTGCGACAGGATAGCGCAACTCGCCGGTCAGGCTATGGAAAACGGCATAGTGAATCTGATGCAATCGCTACGCGCCCAGGACTGGAAGCAGGCGAATGAGCTTTTGTCGGAACTTGATGGGCTTGAAGAGATACTCAAGGACATAAGGAAACGCAGGGCTGAACTTGCGGCGAAATACGGCAACGAAGCCGCCGGCACGTGAAAGGCGGCTTCAGGGCGGAGTGTGAAAACCGCGCCGCGTTTTAAATTCTTTCCAGCTGACGGATCTGGTTAATCGGGATGATGGACTATTTCATCCCGTCTGTATCCTTGCGCCCAAAGCAGCGAGCGCAGGCCGGAGAAGCGTATGACATGCTGGGCGCGGGCCTGGACGTTCGGCTTGGCGCGCCACGCCACGCCAAGGCCAGCGGCGAGCAGCATAGGCAGGTCGTTAGCGCCGTCGCCTACGGCACAGGCTTCTTCCGCTGTCAGGCCGCGCGCCGCCGAGACTTCCTTAAGTACATTAAGTTTGCTTTCCTTGTCTTTCACGGGTTCGACCAGTTCGCCGGTGATCTTGCCGTTCTTTACCGCCAGTATGTTGCTGTGTTCCTCGTGAAAACCCAGCCGGTTTGCTATTATGCGCGTGAATACGCTGAATCCTCCGGTCACCAACACGCAATAACATCCATGCGCGCGCATTGTGGAAACCAGCTCGCGCGCTCCCTCATTCAGGGTCATGCACGCGGCGGTCTCATCTATAACCGAAGCGGGCAAGCCCCTGAGCAGGGCCAGGCGCTCGGCCAGAGCGTCGCGGAAACTGGCGATCTCGCCGTTCATGGCGCGGCGGGTTATGTCCGCCACTTTTTCGCGCAAACCCGCATGTTCCGCCAGAAGCTCAAGCATTTCCTCGCGGATGATGGTGGACTCCATATCCGCGAAAAGCATTTTCTTGCGCCGGTTTTCTTCCGGCTGGGCTATCGCATCGAGGCCGAACGATTCCGCCAGCTCTCCCATGCGGCGAGAAAAAGCGGCACCGTCCGGGGTCCCGCTAGCATAAACATCGCAAGCTTCCCCCTCGCAAAGCCAGTCACGCCGCAATATCTTCAAACCAGTGGCTGCGGCATGCCGTTCGAAAACGTCCAGATCCCGCAAAACAAGGGGGCGCTCAGCCCGGCCGATCACGGTGATTACGATGCCCATTCCGTATTATCCGGTCACCGTCACGGCGAAGTTTATACGCCGCACTTTATGCACTCCATCCAATGTGTGCAGTTTGGCCAGCAGTTCGTCGTCCACCGGCTGGTCCACGGCCACCAGGGCAAGATTTTGGTCTCCCGGAGCGTTGCGGCCCATATTGAAGTTGGCGATGTTCACGTGATGGTTGCCCAGCATGGTTGCGAAGCGCCCGATCACGCCGGGCTTGTCCGCGCTCCTCAGGTAGAGCATGTGCGGAGCCGGTTCCACCTCGATGGCGAAGTCGCCGAGAGAAACAATGCGCGGCGATCCGCCTATCAATGCGCCTTCGATCACATAAGTGTTGCGGCTGGTTCTGGCCGTCATACGCATAAGAGTGCGATAGCGGGCGCTTTCCTCGCGTTTCGTTTCGCTTACCTCTATGCCGCGCTCCCGTGCCACTGAAAGCGCATTTACGGCGTTCACCGACGACATGAACGGACCGATGACATGGGAAACAGCCAGGGCGACCAGAGGCTTGCTTTTGAGATTGCTCGCTTCTCCCTCGAAATCTATCCTGATTTCCCTGACGGTTTCATCGACGCACTGTGAGCAATAGACGCCAAGAACCTCGGCCAGTTTCATATACGGCTTCAGGAGCACGGCCTCTTCCGCAGTCAGCGAAGGCGAATTGAGCGCGTTGACTATGGTGCCTCGAGTCAGGAAGTCCGACATTTGCTCAGCGATCTGAAGCGCTACCTTTTCCTGCGCCTCGACCGTCGAAGCGCCTAGATGCGGCGTGCAAATGACGTTTTCCATCCCGAAAAGCACACAGTCCCTGGCCGGTTCCGTGGCGAAGACATCTAGCGCGGCTCCGGCCACATGGCCGCTTTCCAGCGCCGCCTTCAGGTCGTCTTCGTTCACGAGGCCGCCGCGCGCGCAATTTATTATACGCACTCCTTTTTTGCATTTGGCGAACGCTTTCGCGTCCAGAATATTGCGCGTGGCGTCGGTGAGAGGCGTGTGCAAAGTGATTATATCAGCGCGGGCGAGGAGATCGTCCAGTTCTACCTTTTCCACGCCCAGCTTATCTGCTCGCTCGGCGGACAGGAACGGATCATAGGCTATTACCTTCATTTTTAGGCCGAGCGCCCTTTCCGCGACTATCGAACCTATGTTGCCGCAACCGATGGTGCCGAGCGTCTTACCGTAAAGCTCCATTCCCATGAAGCGGTTCTTTTCCCACTTTCCTGCGTGCGTGGAGACGTTGGCCTGCGGAATTTGCCGCGCCAGGGCGAAAATCATGGCCAGAGTGTGCTCGGCCGTCGTTATCGAATTTCCGAACGGTGTGTTCATGACCAGCACGCCGCGCGCGGTGGCTTCGGGCACGTCCACGTTGTCCACGCCTATGCCGGCGCGCCCCACCACTTTCAGGCGCCTGGCGGCGGCGAGGACTTCTTTGGTGACCTTGGTCGCCGAGCGTATGGCCAGGCCGTCGTATTCTCCTATTATGGCGATCAGCTCTTCCGGCTTGAGGCCTTTTTTCACGTCTGCGTCCACGCCCCGTTCCTCGAATATTTTCACGGCCGCGGGCGACAGCGAATCCGAAATAAGAACCCTGGGTTTTGTCATGACGGCAGTCCCCCTTGATGAAAGTTCATTCCGATATGGCCGTTGCATATGCCCATTCGATCCACGGCAAAACGGCCTCGACATCCGATTTCTCAACCGTCGCGCCCAGCCACAGGCGCAGTCCGGGGGGCGCATCGCGATACGCACCGCAGTCGAGGGCCGCCCCTTCAGCGGCAAGCAGCGTCGTGACCATCTTGGCGAACGCCGCCATGGCTTCGCCGCCGCGCGCGTTCAGTTCGGGATCGGAGAAGACTAAACAAACCGAGGTGGTCGAGCGCGTAGCTGGATCTTTCGCCAGAAAATCTATCCACGGCGTGCGCTCCACCCATGCGGATACGACCCCGAAATTGGCTTCGGTCCGTGCTATGGTGCCTTTGCAGCCGCCGAGAGATTTCGCCCATTCGAGCGCGTCGAGCATGTCGGCGACGCAAAGCATCGAACAGGTGTTTATCACCTCGCCCTTGAAGAATCCTTCGTTCAGCTTGCCTTTTTTCGTCAGGCGGAAGATTTTCGGCACAGGCCATGAAGGCGTGTGGCTTTCCAGTCTTTCCACCGCGCGCGGGCTAAGCACTATCATGCCGTGTTGCGCCTCGCCGCCCAGCACTTTTTGCCAAGAGTAGGTGGTTACGTCCAGTTTGTCCCATGGCATGGGCATGGCGTAAACCGCCGAAGTGGCGTCACATATGCTCAAGCCTTCGCGCGTCGCTGGAATCCAGTCACCGCCGGGTACGCGCACGCCAGAAGTCGTGCCATTCCAGGTGAACACGATATCGTGCGCTGGATCCGCTTGGGAAAGGTCCGGCAATTCGCCGTAGCGGGGAGCGATGAATTTGCGCGCTCCGGGAATTTTCAGCTCGTCGATTACATCTGACACCCATCCCTTGCCGAACGATTCCCATGCGAAAACATCCACCGGCCGGGGGCCGAGAAGGCTCCAGAGCGCCATTTCCACTGCTCCGGTGTCGGACGCCGGGGTGATGCCGATGCGGTAATCCGCGGGAATACCGAGCGTTTCCCGCGAAAGGTCTATTACGCGCTGGAGCTGTGCCTTGGCCTCTTTCGAGCGATGGGACCGACCGGTAAGAGCGCCCTCAAGGCAGGAAAGACTCCAGCCGGGACGTTTTGAGGTTGGGCCCGAGGAAAAGCGCGGATTTTGGGGTTTGATGACGGGCTTTGCGCGCAAGGCGCACGTATTCTTTGCTGTCATGTTGCTACTCCTTCCAGAATAGCCGTGCTCCGTTGGGGGAACATGGCCCGCAACAAGCGATAAAGGGTTTTCCGCAAAGCGGCAAGCATAAACTGATTGGATTCGCCAGAATCTCCGGAATATGAGATATATTGGCTCAGGTTAACCAAACCGGCCGCGGCCGGAGGAAGAAAACACCGCTATCCGCGGCCATCGGAGGGAAAACGGCGATGACCATAGAAACCTTGCGTTTGACGCGCGACATACTCTTGCGAATCTTCATAATCGGATTCGTGTTCGCCCTGCTTCTTGGACTTGTGACAATGGTGGGATGGAACACCTGGCTCGGCCTCGCCGGAGACTGGTTTCAGACCGATCCGGCCACGCTGACTCCTTTGGTGCTCAAATTCTTCCTTAACGTCAGGTTTTTCCTGCTGTTCCTGATTCTGGCTCCGGCGTTGGCGATTCACTGGACTTTAAGGAAAGAACAGGCACGGAAAAAGAAGTAAAATTCCGCCGGCAGAGCCGCGTTTTTATCTTTCCGCTTGCTTTCCCCGGCTTTGACGGTTAGAGAGGCTCCAGAGTTTAAGACAACCCTTGCCTTGTGCATTGAGCCGGGATGCCGGCTGGGTTCTTCATTGAACCCCAAAAGCGGATACAGATGACATCTGCCGTCTTTTCTTTCACCAAGCTGAAGTGTTGCTGGCTCGCTACGCAGGCGCTATGGGAGCGCCTGCCAACATTAAACTTGAAGGAAAGACCAATATGGCTACAGGTACTGTTAAATGGTTCAACGCCACCAAAGGATACGGATTCATCCAACCGGACGCTGGAGGTTCTGACGTGTTCGTGCACATAAGCGCTGTAGAACGCGCCGGAATGCGCGATCTGCGCGAGGGGCAAAAGATCAGCTATGAGCTGGCGACGGAAAAAGGCAAAACCTCGGCCGTCAATCTAAAGCTGGCGGAAGTCGCATAAATTTTACCGAGCATCATGCATAAACGGGGCCTGCCTTCCGGCAGGCCCTTTTTTATGCTATCCATGGGACGATAGACATCGGAGGGCAGGAAAATGAAGAAAACGGCCGGTTACGTTGACAACATAGAAAAAATTACTCTTGAAAACGAAAATTTCCGCCGCGTGCTGTACACGGCGAAAAACTGCCAGCTTGTCGTAATGTCACTGAAGCCGGGGGAGGAAATAGGATCAGAGATCCATAAACTCGATCAATTCTTGCGTATCGAGGCTGGTTCAGGCGAAGCAGTTTTGAACGGCGAAAGGTTTCCCATCGGCGACGGGTCGGCGGTAATCGTTCCCGCCGGGACCGAGCACAATTTCATCAACACGGGCAAGGAGCCGCTCAAGCTCTATACCATCTACGCTCCGCCGGAGCACAGGGATAGAGTGGTTCACCGCACGAAAGCCGAGGCGGAAAGGGACGACGAACACTTCGACGGCAAGACCAGCGAATAATCCGGCGCTGAAAAAAGCGGTGGAACTGGTGGGCCCGGTAGGACTCGAACCTACGACCAGACCGTTATGAGCGGTCTGCTCTAACCAACTGAGCTACAGGCCCATCCATTATGCAAGAATACAGGCATCGCGGCGCCTGAGGCAAGTCTTATAGATTGCCGCGGGCAGGAGCGCAAGCTGGCTTGTGGCGCGGTTTTTACCTGCTGTTTCCACTATGTGCGCTCTTTTTTGGGCTGTGAGTTTTCCAGATTTGAGGGCGCCGGTACGGAAAATTCCGGCCGGGAAAATCGCCGCATCGGATTTTTTTCCATTCGTTGACTGCGAACGCTTCGACGCGATCCGAAGAGAGCGCGCGCGGCGAGCGGGAAGGTTGGAAGAAACGGATTCATAATTCGTTTACTAAATGTGTGAGAAGAATTCATCGCTTCATGCCGCGAATCTCAGGTGATGATGTGGAGTTGCGTCTGCTTTCTTTCAGATGAAAAATCTGTTTTGCGCGCAAAAATTGTTGCAGCGTTGCAACGTGAGCGGACCAACAAGGCGTTATCTGAGGAGCGTGACATGCAGATCGGCAAAATGTTGTTGACTAATTCCATGTATCGACACAACATGCCGACACTCTACTCTAGTCAAGGAGGTCACGATGGCTGCCAAGAAGAAAGCCGCCAAGAAACCGGCGAAGAAGAAAGCCACAAAGAAAAAGAAGAAGTAGACTTCGCCGCCTGCATGGCGGCGTAGTTTGACTCGGCAAACCCCTGTTCGGCACACCTCGCGATCGCAGATGGGTCGAACAGGGGTTTTCTTTTGAAGTGGTGGCACGGGCCTTGCCGTGACGGCCGCCCCATGTTGCTTTCGCCCTAAGTATCTAAAAAGCTTCGCAATTTACGCGAACGTGATGGGTGTTTCAGCTTGCGCAAAGCTTTGGCCTCGATCTGGCGGATGCGCTCCCTGGTAACGTTGAACTGCTGGCCGACCTCCTCAAGAGTGTGATCGGTGTTCATGCCGATGCCGAAGCGCATGCGCAGCACGCGTTCTTCACGCGCGGTGAGCGTTGCGAGCACGCGCGTCGTGGTTTCGCGCAGATTGCCGAGAATAGCCGAATCGAGCGGCTGGACCGCGTTCTTGTCCTCGATGAAGTCGCCCAGATGCGAATCTTCCTCGTCGCCTATCGGCGTTTCGAGGCTGATGGGTTCCTTGGCTATCTTGAGCACCTTGCGCACTTTCTCGAGAGGCATGTGCAGTTTTTCCGCCAGCTCCTCCGGGGTAGGTTCGCGCCCGATTTCGTGCAGCATCTGGCGGCTGGTGCGCACCAGCTTGTTGATTGTCTCGATCATGTGGACGGGTATGCGTATCGTGCGCGCCTGATCGGCGATGGAGCGGGTTATCGCCTGACGTATCCACCAGGTGGCGTAGGTGGAGAATTTATAACCGCGGCGGTATTCGAATTTCTCCACCGCTTTCATCAGGCCGATGTTGCCTTCCTGGATTAGGTCGAGGAACTGCAGCCCGCGGTTGGTGTATTTTTTAGCGATGGAGATGACCAGGCGCAGGTTAGCTTCTATCATCTCCTTTTTGGCGCGGTTGGCCTCGCGCTCGCCCTTTTGCACCGTGAACACTATGCGCTTAAAGTCCTCGAGCGGCAAACCGGCCTCGTCGCAGATTGTGGCGATCTCGGCGCGCAGACGGTCGATTTCCCCTCCGTGCTTTTCCACGAATTTGGTCCAAGCCTTGATGTCGGGCGCGACCACAGGCGCCTGGGGTTCGGCCGGTTTTTCCGCCGCCGCGGCGGGTTCTTCTCCTTCTTTCGCAGCCTTTTTGCCTTTGGCCGGTTTTTCGGCGGCCGTTTTTTTGGCGGCCGGTTTGGGGTTGAAAACATCCTCGAGCCAGTTGCGGTCAAGCTCGTGGCCGGTATAGCGGGCAAGGAAATCCTCACGCTTGAGGCCGCTTTCGACGGCGAGGCGCAACATACGACCTTCTATGCCCATCAACCGGCGGTTCAACGTGTAAAGCTGCTGCACCAGCTGTTCCAGGCGATGGTTATTCAGCCTGACCGTGCGGACAAGATCGACAAGCTCGGTTTTTACCTGCTCGAATTTTTTGTTGGCCTGGGGCGTGATGGCTTCGCCTTTTTGCATGGCTTCGTGGCGCTGGGTCTGCAGGCGGAACAGACGGTTGTAGGCCGACGCTATTTTGGCGAAGGTCTCCATTACCTGCGGTTTGAGCCTTTCCTCCAGCATCGACAGGGAAAGATTTTCCTCGTCGCCTTCGATCTCGTAATCGCTTTCCGGCTTGTCTTCCCCTTCTTCAGTCTCAGCGCCGGAGCCTTCGCCCAGCATCTCGGCTTCGTTGCTCGGTCCGCTGCCGTAGGTGGCTTCCAGGTCTATTATCTCGCGCAGCAGCATTCTTCCTTCATTGAGCGCTTCGTACCAGCCGAGTATCGCCTGGATGGTCAGCGGCGATTCGCATATGCCACTTATCATCATTTCGCGCCCGGCTTCCATGCGCTTGGCGATGGCTATCTCGCCCTCGCGGCTCAGCAGCTCCACCGATCCCATTTCACGCAGATACAGGCGCACGGGATCGTCGGTGCGGCCGGCCTCGGCCTCATCTATATTACCCGACGGCTCCTCTTCCGCTTCCTCGGCGGCAGGTTTCGGCGGCGCCTCTTCTTCCTCTCCCTCGATGACGTTGATGCCGTATTCGGACAACATCGCCATCGTGTCTTCTATCATGTCGGAGGTGATCTTTTCCTGCGGCAGGGCGGCGTTGATTTCGTCGAGCGTGACGTAACCCCGCTCCTTGCCGCGCTTTATCATGTTCTTTATGGCTTCGGCGGTGATATCGATTATGGCCGCGTCCGCTTTGTCTTCTTCTACCGGGGCGGCGTCCAACAACAGGTTTATCTGCGCCTTTTTATCTTCCGCCGCTGGAAGCGCCGCGGATTGGGGTTCAGGAATTTTCGCCGTCTCTTTTATCGCAACCTGTTTTACCGCCGGTTTGGCCTTTTCCTGAATCCGCGCCTTTGTTTTGGCAGCAGCGGCTTTTGTTTTCGCCGCTGCTTTTTGGAGCGCAGCTTTTTTCACCACAGCGGGCTTCTTTGCGGTTACGGGTTTTTTCTTGACCGCCGTTTTGGCCGCCTTTTTTTTGGCGAGCGCGGATTTTTTGACGGGCGCGGAAGACTTTTTCCTGGTCTGCGTAGCCTTGCTGGCTGGTTTTTTCACGCTCACCTTTTTTGCGCCCGGCCTTTTCGCGGGTTTCATGACCTTTTTGTTTTTCTTGACAGTCTTGCTTTTGGCCATTTTGAATCTTTCTTTCGACTTTAAAAATCGGCGTTCGCCGCGGTGCCGGCAGAATCTTCTCCGTTGAGCTCTCTCAAGGCCGAATCATGCGAAAGCGCCTCGAGTTGCGCCCGCAACTCCAGGAGGCGTGCAAGACTGGCGTCCGAAGAGTCCTCGGCGTAACGGCGCTTTGCCGCCTGGAGATCGGCTTGCAGCAGCTCTTGCAAGTGTTTGTTCCAGATAGATTTCCATCCTCGACGCGCGTAATCAGGGCTTCCGCCGGGCCGGGCGAATGAAGCGTACAAATAGGTGGCTTCCGAAAGCACAATACCCAACGCCGCCCGCGCTTCCTTCGGCGCGTCGTTACTGGATAAATGGCGATAAAGTTCGGCCGCGTCAAGGGTTTCGTGTGAATCGGAAGATAAAATGGTCACCAGGTGCTGCCTCAAAGCCTCAAAATAAGGGTTTGAAAAGCCGATTCTGGCCAGTTCTTCGCCGAATTCGGGAAAAAGGCACGGATGGTTAATCATTATGGCCAAAAGCACCTTTTCCCTGGTGTATACGGCCTTGCGCGGCTGCCGCCGCGAAACAGGCCCTGAAAAAATAGCGCCGCCGCTTTTGCGCCATCCCGTCTTGATGGCTCCTTTTCGGAGCATGACTCCGGACGAAGAAGCCGGCCGCATGACGGATGGCTGCCACTGGAAAGCTGCTGCCAGCCGTTGCCGGATTTCGCTCTGGTAGAGCTTGCGCAGGCTTTCGTCGCGTATTTCTCCGGCCCGCCGGCGCAGAGCTTTTATGAATCCGTGACGTTCTTCCGGTGTGTCCAGGCGGCGACCTTCGAGGGCCAGTTCCCATATTGCGTCTATCATCGGCCTGGCCTGTTCGAGAGCGGCCTGTATGCCTGAGCGCCCGGACTGGCGTAGCAGGCTGTCAGGATCTTCCCCTTCGGGAAGCCAGGCGACGCGCAGGGTGTTTTCCGCGGTCAGAAGCGGCAACGCGCGTTCCACCGCTCGGGCCGCGGCGCGGCGTCCGGCGCCGTCGCCGTCGAAGCAGAGAATGGGGCTGTAATCGCGCGACGGATCGCGGGCTTCCGCCGGAGGAAGAAGCTTCCACAGCAGGACAAGCTGTTCTCCGGTCAATGCCGTACCGAGTGGCGCCACCGCGCCGTGATAACCGGCTTCCGCCATGGCGATTACGTCCATATAGCCTTCCACTACTATTATGGGCTGGTTTTGCTGTATTGCGGCGCGCGCGCGCGACAGGCCGTAAAGCAGGCTGCCCTTGTGGAATAGCGCGTGATCCGGGGAATTCAGGTATTTCGGTTCGTCGCCGCCGAGAGAGCGTCCGCCGAAAGCCACGATGCGCCCGCGCCGGTCTCCGACCGGAAAAATCACGCGATTGCGGAAAAAGCTGAAGAATTCCTCGCGGCCTTCGGATTTTTTTATCAGACCGGAAGCAAGCAATTCTTCCGTTTTGAAGCCGCGCGACATCATGGCGCGGGCCAGCGCCTGCGCGTCGTGCGGAGCGTAGCCGAGACGGAAACGCCGGATTGATTCATTGGAAAGCCCTCGTCCGTGCAGGTAATTAAGGGCATCACGGCCCGCGGGAGCGAACAGCTGCTCCTCGAACCAAAAGGCGGCCTGTTCGTGCGCGAGGTAAAGGCGTTTCTCAAGGTCGTAACGCTCACGCTCGGCCGGTGTGTCTTTCGGAACGGCGAGCCCGGCCTGGGCCGCGAGCAACTCTATCGCTTCCGGAAAGCTCAGGTTGTCCATCCGCATTGTGAAGCCGATTACATCCCCGTGCGCTCCGCAGCCGAAGCAGTGATAGAACTGCTTATCGTCATTTATGTAGAAGCTCGGGGTTTTTTCCTTGTGAAAGGGGCAGCAAGCCTTGAATTCGCGGCCGGCTCGTATCAGACGCAGCCTTTTCGCGGCCACGTCCGAAAGCGGAAGCCGTGCGCGCAGCTCGTCGAGAAATGCAGGAGGTAAAGGCATCGGTGCCTGCTTATCAGATAAGTACAAGTTCCGGAAGTCCGGCGCGCGAAATCATTGCTGCCAAGCCGCGCGAAAAACGGATTCTCCGGCCATTTTTTCTTTGATTGTCAACACGTTGTAGGTGTCATAGATGTTCCTGGTTAAAAACGGCGACGGCAGCACCGCCGTTCATGTTCAAGCCGCCGCTTGTCCGCGCTTGCCGAAAACCGCGGTTCCGAGGCGCACTTCGGTGGCTCCGCAGGCTATGGCGGTTTCAAAGTCGGCGCTCATGCCCATGCTGATGCGGGCGAGGCCGTTTTCATCGGCGAGCCGTTTCAGCAGGCGGAAATGGGGCTCCGGATCTTCCGCCTCGGGCGGAATGCACATCAAGCCTTCTATTTTCAGGCCGTGCTCTTCGCGGCACAGGCGCAGGAATCCGCACAGCTCTTCCGGAGCGACCCCGGCCTTTTGCGGCTCTTTGCCCGTGTTTATTTCGGCGTAAAGGCGCGGGGTCTTGCCTTCCTTTCCTATCGCGGCGGCGACGGCCGCAGCCAGCTTCGGCCTGTCGAGCGTCTGTATGACATCGAACAGGCGCACGGCATCCATGGCCTTGTTGGTTTGCAAGGGGCCTATGAGATGGAGTTCCAGTGACGGGAATTCACGGCGCAGATCATGGTATTTGGCTTTTGCCTCCTGCACGCGGTTTTCTCCGAAGCAGGTCTGCCCGGAGGCGATAGCGGCGCGCACAGCTTGCGCTGGAAAAGTTTTTGAGACCGCTATAAGTTTTATTTCTTCCGGATTCCGCCCGGTTTTTAACGCCGCTTCGGCCATTTTGCGGCGTATAAGGGCCAGGTTGGCGGCAATTCCGGGCGAGTTCAGCATTTGACAATCGCGGCCTGCGTAATGATTATGGATTATAGCGCGTCTTAATGGTTTGGGGTTTTTAACACATGGCTACCATACAGGGAACCACCGGCAAGTGGGAAATGGTCATAGGTCTGGAAGTCCATGCCCAGGTCACATCAAAATCCAAGCTTTTTTCCGGTGCGTCCGCAGAATTCGGCGGAGCCCCCAACGCGCATGTAAGCCTGGTCGATGCCGCGTTTCCGGGCATGCTGCCGGTCATAAACAAATATTGCGTGGAACAGGCCGTGCGCACCGGCCTCGGCCTGAACGCTGAGATAAACCTGACGTCGGTTTTCGATCGCAAGAATTATTTCTATCCGGACCTGCCGGCGGGGTACCAGATAAGCCAGTACAAGCAGCCGATAGTCGGTAAGGGCGAAATAGTGCTGGATCTTCCCGACGGCACGACGCGCAAGGTCGGGATAACGCGCCTGCATCTTGAGCAGGACGCGGGCAAAAGCCTGCATGACCAAAGCCCGAACGAGACCTATGTCGACCTGAACCGCGCCGGTGTGGCGCTGATGGAAATAGTATCCGAGCCTGACATGCGCTCGGGCGAGGAAGCGGCAGCGTACCTGAAAAAGCTGCGCGCCATCCTGCGCTATCTCGGCACCTGCGACGGCAACATGGAAGAGGGATCGCTGCGTTGCGACGTGAATCTTTCCGTACGCCGCGAAGGTTCGAGGGAATACGGCACGCGCTGCGAGATCAAGAACGTAAATTCGATCCGTTTCGTGCAGCAGGCGATAGAATACGAGGCCCGGCGCCAGGTCGATGTTCTGGAATCCGGCGGTGTGGTGGAACAGGAAACCCGCCTGTGGGACACAGGTAAGGGCATAACGCGCTCGATGCGCAGCAAGGAAGAAGCCCATGACTACCGCTATTTCCCCGATCCGGATCTTTTGCCGTTGAAGCTTGATCCAGCATGGGTGGAGGAAATTCGCAAGACCCTGCCGGAACTGCCGGACGAGAAGAAAGAGCGCTTCATGCGCGAATACGGGTTGAAACCTTACGATGCTTTGGTGTTGACCGCGGAAAAGGCGGACGCCGACTTTTTCGAAAAAGTCGCCAAAGGCCGTGATGGAAAGCTGGCCGCCAACTGGGTGACAGTGGAGCTGTTCGGCGTGCTGAACAGGATGGGAAAAAGCATAAACGAAAGCCCGGTGACCGCTGAAGCGCTCGGCGGCCTTATCGACCTTATCGGCGACAACACCATTTCGGGGCGCATCGCCAAGGAAGTGTTCGAGGAGATGGTGGAAACCGGAAAACCGGCGGCGGTCATCGTCGAGGAGAAAGGACTGCGCCAGGTCACCGACGCTGGCGCCATCGAAGCCGCGATTGACAAGGTGTTGTCCGCCAACGCCGACAAGGTGGCCGAATACAAGGGCGGCAAGGAAAAATTGTTCGGTTTCTTCGTGGGGCAGGTGATGAAATCGACCGGCGGCAAGGCCAATCCCGAAATGGTCAACGAATTGCTGAGGAAGAAACTGTCAACCTAGGGTCCAAACCCAATTAACCTGGCGTTAAGCGATTGATGATTCAAGGTTATGTGAAGCAAGGGAGGCTGCGCATGACCAGGAAGAAACCTGCGGGCCGGAATTTATTTTGGCTGGACGACCTGCAATGGTCGGTGTTGGAAAAGCATTTACCCAGGAAACAAAGAGGAGCCAAACGCAAAGATGATCGCCGCATCATCAGCGGGATTATTCATGTTCTGCAATCTGGTTGCCGATGGCAGGATTGCCCCAAAGAATATGGCCCGCCGACGACGATCTACAATCGCTTTCACCGCTGGGCGAAAAAACGGCTGTGGGAAAAGATTTTCACCGATCTTGTGTCAATTGTCGGCACGCATTACGAGAACAGCATCGACAGCACCATTATCAAAGCCCACCGCTCAGCGAGCGGTAAAAAGGGGGCGGTTCTGAAGCCATCGGGCGATCGCGTGGCGGGAGCACAACGAAAATCCACGCCGCCACAGACGAGAAAGGCCGCCCGGTAAGTTTCCTGCTGACCCCCGGCAATGCAGCCGATTGTAAAGCGTCCATCCCATTGCTGTCCGGGTTCAAAGCCGCCAGGCATGTTCTGGCTGACAGAGCCTATGACAGCGACGAGTTCCGCCTATGGCTTAAAAAACGTGGCACGACACCCGTTATTCCCAACAAATCCAGTCGCAAGAAACCGTACACTTTCAAAAAACACCGCTACAAACAGCGCAACAAAATCGAGCGCATGTTCTGTCGCCTGAAAGATGCACGCCGCATCGCGACACGATATGACAAATCGGCCATTGTCTATCTCAACGCCGTCTGTCTAATCTCAACTGTTTACTGGTGGCTCAATTGAGTCTGGACCCTA
>Ga0272446_1002983_pt1 | contig 22088 bp, 10 predicted proteins | sample YNPCB0061_FD_194587 | JGI IMG/M metagenome (GOLD analysis project Ga0272446, IMG submission 194587) | Hot spring microbial mat communities from Yellowstone National Park, WY, United States - YNP-CB-006-1 | ecosystem: Environmental > Aquatic > Thermal springs > Hot (42-90C) > Sediment | place... | reverse complement strand
GTCACCGAAGAGGACCGATGCCGATCCGCCTTTCGAAAAGGCTTCGATCTCGGATCGATGGAAGAGCCGACCTCCCGAGCGATGCCTGTCGGAATTGCCGGTGTTCGATCCGACGGTTTCGATGCGTGCCTGTACGTCCTCGATGTCCTTTCGCCCGGCATGCATCAGGCGCATCGACATCCCGGTGAACCGTACGATGTGCTTGCCGTCCGCGAACATGTCGGCCTCTGCCAAGACATAGGGATTCGGCGAAAAACCGACTTCGGAAATCTGCACGTCATAGTGGACCGTTCGGGTCTTCGGCGTGACGGGACCGCGGCATTTGAGGACGCTTCCGGCGCCCGGAAGGGGCTCGAAGCGGGCCTCGGGATGCGCCGGCACCCATCCCTGCCGCAGCAGCAGCACCCGCAGGGCATGGCTGCAGCACTCGTACATCAGGGTGCCCGGCATCACCGGATCATCCATGAAATGACAGGTCAGGAACCAGTCATCCGGGTGGATGTCGGCCTCTGCGACGATCCGACCCAGTCCGAACCGACCTCCGGTCGGATCGAGAAGCGGCACCCGGTCGATGAGACGCATGTTTCCCGAAGGCAGGATCAGCCCCCGAGCCAAGCGGATCCCCTCGAAGGCCACTCCGAAACATCCGGCCGGATCGCCGCGGCGAAGCGCCTCGATCTGGTCCTCCGAACACGTCTCCTCCCCTTGGGTCCGGGGGGATCGGTATCCTTCGGGTCTCTTGCCCCTTGTTGCCTTTCGTTCCGCATCGGAGAGCAGGATGCCTCCGGAGGCTTCGATTTCCTCGGGGGTGAAGAATCCGGCGCATCCCTTGCGCATCCGGATAAAGGGTTTCCCCGCAATGGTACCATCGAATCCGAAAAAAAACATCCAGGTTTTTGCCTGTCGGATGAATTTTTCGATGCGGATGTCGTAGCGGATGGTCTCGCCGGGTTGAGGCAGTTCCCGGAAAAAGGTCACTTCGGCATCGAGCAGGCGATAGACGCGCCGGCCCCGCACCTGAAAATCGATGCCGAGCCAGGAGCATAGAAACAGGTCCGCCTGACCGGCCTCCACAGAGATGCATACGGGCGCTCTTCCGGCATCGAGGTACCAGGCATCGGGCATCACATCGTGTTCGGTGACTACCCGGCCGCTGCCGAGAGATCGGGGTTCTCCCTCCACGGTGAGAATCCTGTCCACCAGCATGAGGGGCTCGTCCGGCAGACGCACGCGCACGGGGAAGGTGTCGATGACGGCATATTCCGGCCCCAAAACCTCTGCGATCGATCCGACGGCAAATGCCATGCACTGAGAACGATCGAACAAGGGGCGGGGGGAGGCAGGCTGCGTGGCGGAGTGAATGCCTGGGGGAACAGCCAGGGGGCTGGTTTTCCAGATGCCGGGAATCCGCTCCCGGTAGATCGGCGATGAATCTCGGCCGACCGTTCCAAAGAATGCCTCCGGATCCCCCGGTTTTCCGTAGATGAGGCTCAGATCGGGATCGAGCCCCAGGGCGGCCAGGTTCCCACAGAGCTTGAGCACTCCGAGAAGCTCGTCTTCGCCTTTCCAGTTGGCGAAGCAGCAACTGTGTTCCCGATCGTTCAGGATGGCGTCGATCATGCGGGAGCAAGAGCCGTGCGGACCGACTTCGATGAAGATGCGTACCCCATCCTCCCAGGCTTGTCGGATCAGGGCCGGGAAATCGAATCCTGACAGGGCCTGCGCCGTGACGGCATCGGCTGCGGTATCCGAAGACGGCTCGTAGACCCTCGCCCAGGCGGCGCTGTAGTAGCGGATTCCGACCGGTGGGGTAGCAGGCAGCAGGTGAAGGTTGCGATAGGCTGTTGCAACGGGGGATACGGCGTCGCAGTGGACGCTCGATACCCCCTCGATGGCGAAGGCATCGCAGCCGATCTTGCGAATCAGGGCGTCGACGTCGCTTCGGTTTCCACCGATCACGCATTCTTCGGGGGTGTTGACGATCAGCAGTCGAACCCACATCTGCGGGGTGAGATGCTCTCGGATCGTTTCCGCCGGGCAGCGCAGCCCCACTGCGGTCCACTCGAAGGGGTCTTCGGGACCGATTCCCCAGGCGGTGCGTACGGCATGACAGGGGCCTGCCAGCTCGGTCGTGAAAAGGGGGCTTTCCAGCATGCGAGAGAGCATGAGGGGACGGTCCTTCCAAACGCCGGTTGCGAACAGGCCGGTGCTTTCCCCGAGGCTGTAGCCGAGGACGGCATCCGGTCGAAGCCCCAAGCGTCCAAGAATTCGGCTCATCACACATCCGAACATCACCTGCCCGATGATGGGATACACGGGATTTCGGGTCAAGGCCGAGCGGGCATCCGCTTCCCAGTCGTTCGGCCATTCGATTCGCCAGGGAACGAGCCGCTCCGGCAAGAGGGTGTCGAAAAGTCCGCCGTCTTCGGCTTCCAGTTCCTCGAAGACCTCCGGAAAGTAGGCGGCAAGCGTGTGCATCATCCCGGGAGAGTGGTTGCCGCTGCCTGGGTAGACGAAGGCGATGCCCCCGGAAACGGGTCGGGGCTGGTAAGCGATGCGGGAAGGGCCGGTCAAATCGCTTCCGGTTCGACTTCGGATGAGCTCTTCCGCCTGCTCGAGATGACGGATCAGGGTAGGCCTGTCTTCTGCAAGAAGGGCGATGCGGCAAGGCCGTTTCGAATCAGGCGCTTTCTGCATATCCAGCCGAACTCGGGCGGCCGATGCGATCGACAGCTCGTCCGGTTGTCCGTTGAGCCAGGTTCGAAACCGCCCCACTTCCATCAGCAGATCGTCTTCAGAGCTTCCGGAAAGAACGAAAAGCCCGTATGGGGGGGAGAGGGCGGCAGGGGCGATCGAACCGGCTGCTCGGTGATCGAAGCGAGGGGCTTCTTCCAGGAGCACATGACCCGTCTGAGCATCCATGCCGATGGCGCAGACGACGCTGCTTCGGAGGTGATCCGCATGTCGTTTGGCCCAGTGCTGAAGCCGCCGGGGAATGTGTAGCCGACCCTGTTTCAGGGAAGGAAGCGACCGGCTTGGCAGGGCTGGCATCGGAGGGATCAGATGGTGATGGAGACTCAAGGCGGTGAGAATGAGTCCGATCATGGACGAAGCGCATCCCGTATGTCCGATCACCGGCTTTTCGGAAACGATGCCGACACGGGTCGGATGGTGTTGGAAAACTGCTGCCAAACCATCCGCCTCCATGCGGTCTTCCGCCGGACCGCCGCTTGCATGGGCGCAGACGAGATCGACGGTATCGGCCTGGACGGCTGCAGCCTTCAAGCATTGCCGGAGCGTTCGTTCGTAGGTGGATGCCGGATCCTCCGGCTTTCCACAGGACATCGCGATGCCGCGGACGACCGCATAGATGCGATGGCCTTCCTGCCGGGCGTCCTCGCAGCGCTTGAGTACGAGGGCTCCCGCACCCTCGCCCGGAAGGGTTCCATCGGCTTCCACAGAGAAGGGAACCATCTTCGTTCCGAACCGTCTTGCGGCTTCGGCGATTGCAAGCGATCGGACATCTGCGGATATGTCCACAGCAGCGACCAGCATGCAATCGGCTTCGTTGCGGCAAAGAATGTCCGCTGCGATGGAGAGCGCCCGAAACCCGGATAGTGCATCTTCCGAAACGGTGAAGCACGGCCCGCCACAGCCGAATTCCCGAGCGATGCGGCTGGCGATGATCCCGCCCAGCGCCCCGAGGGTCCGGGTTGCGGTAAGCGGTGGAACCGATGCGGCGGCCGCATGGTCGGAACCGATCCAGCGTTCGTGAAAGTCGCAGGCTTCCCGGTCGAAATCCATTCCCACCACCACCCCCATGCGCAGCAGGACGTTCTTTTCGAGATTCAGGGCGGCATCCCGGATGGCTTGTCGTGCCGCCTCCAACATGACCAGGTGCTGCACCAAAATGTCGTCGATTTCAATGGGCGGAATGCGGAATGCCGATGTCTCGAAGCGTAGCCGTTCGATGAATCCTCCCCGGATGGCTTCCAGGCGATGGCTGTGTGTGCGACGTAGATCGGGGCGATTGCCGATGGCGCTTTTTCCGCGGAACAGGTGCTCCCGAAGCGTCTGTATATCCTGCAGCCCTGCTACGGATGCCCCCATGCCGACGATGGCGATGGGGCCGAATTCTTGCTTCCGCGGATCACCAGGGGTTTGCGTAAGTCCGATGGGATCGACATAGGTGTTCGAAACGGCTGCGTCTTCTTCTTCGATCAGGACATGGGCGTTGATCCCCCCGAAGCCAAAGGCGCTGACGGCTGCCCTGCGGGGAATGGAAGGGCCGCGATGCGGCCACGGTTCCGGCTGAAATTGGAGTCGAAAGGGAGAACCCGTGAGCGCCTTGTGAGTCGTTGTTTTCGTGACGTTCAGGGTGGGGGGCAACACGCCTTCTGCCATTGCCAGGATCGTCTTGATCAGGGCTGCGGATCCGGCTGCAGTGAGCAGATGACCGATCGTGGATTTGACGGACCCGATGGGGCATCGGCCGGGGACTTGGGGAAGATCGGCCCACAGCCGCTTGAGACTTTCGATTTCCACCCCGTCTCCGACCGGCGTCCCGGCGCCGTGACATTCGATGAGATCGACATCGTCCGGCCGAAGGCCGGCTGCGGCATAGGCGGCCTGCATTGCCCGGATCTGGCCTTCGCTGTCCGGGGCAAGCAGATTGCCTCGTGTGTCGTTCGACAGGCCCATGCCGCGGATGACGGCAAGGATGCGATCGCCGGCCTTTCGGGCATCCGCAAGTCGCTTGAGCACGAGGATTCCCGCCCCTTCCCCGACGACCAACCCATCGGCTTCGGTGCTGAACGGCGCCGGAACCCCGGAAGGCGACAGGGCCCGAAGCTGGCTGAAGCCGATTTGGGTGTAGAGACAGTCTGGACGGGAAACGCCGCCTGCCAGAACCGCATCGGCCCGGTGATCGATGAGGGCCTGAGCGCCCAGATAGAGGGCATAAAGAGATGATGCGCAGGCTGCATCGAGGGTGTAGGCTTCCCCGCAGAAGCCCATGGCCCGAGCCAGGAGGACGGCCGGATACCCGGTCACCCGACCCGCCCAGGGATGGGTGTCCATCAGCGGAAAACGGTCCGAAAACCGGGAGGCCGTATCCGTTGGCAGCGCGATGGCTGCAAGAACCACATGGATGCGGGAGGGATCGATCGTTTCGAGGCGGGTGGAAGCGGCGGCCTGCCGTCCGGCGTGCAGAACGAAATGGTAGAGGGGGTCGAGGGATGTGAGGTACGATTCGGGAAGATGGAATCCGGTGAGATCCGGACGGAAGGAATCGATCAGACAGGCATGCCTGGAAACGGCCCGATCCGGCTTCACAAGATGGGTCGTCACGGTGTCGGGGGAAATGCCCCAGCGATTTTCCGGAACCGATCGGGAAGTACATCGACCTTCAAGAATGAGCTTCCAAAAAGCTTCCGGAGAGGGGCTTTCCGGAAAGATGCATCCCATGCCGACAACGGCGATGGGGCAGTTGCGAAAGCTTGCGATGGAGGATTGGGGGGGAGATGGGCTCGGTTGTTTCAAGATGTCTGTGCGTATGGCGTTTGAGATGGGGAGGCCCCCGGTTGTTGTCGTCAAGGAAATGCGGTCAACACCTTCATCAGCGCGCCCAATACACCCAAGAAGGAAATGCTGATGGCGATGCCGAACATGCGAAGGGTAAAGGAGCGCTGTCGCGCATCCCGTGCATCGATTTTGTCTCCGAGCCGTTCAATCGATGCCGCGATCTGATCGAAACGCTGATCGACTTTTTCGAAGCGGCGATCCATTTGCTTGAGCCGTTCATCGACGTGATCGAAGCGCTTGTCGACCAACTCGAAACGTTTATCCATTTGATCGAAGCGCTTGTCAACTTGCTCGAAGCGCTTATCGACCTGTTCGAAGCGTTTGTCGACCTGTTCAAATCGCTGATCGACTTGCTCGAATCGTCTATCGACCTGTTCGAATCGTTTGTCGACCTGCTCGAAACGCTGATCCACCAACAGCACCAATTGGTCCATCCGCTTTTCGAGTGCATCGACCCGGCGGGTGACGTCTTTGAGATCGATGCGCAATTCCCGGATGTCGAGCGCCATTTGATCAAAACGGGTTTCGATATGCTTGAGATTCGGCAGAAAAGCCTCCACGATCATATCGAGTTGACGCATCGTATGTTGATCCGAGGGGTGGAGGGTACCTTCGGCGGTCATAAGGATTCTCCTTTTTTCGTTGTACTCGGTGTATTCTATCTTTTTCTCTCAAATTGGCAAGTGCGATGTTCCCAATGTTCCGTGAAACGTCCTCGGATCACAGGAGCGTTGATCGCCGTGCCTGAACGAAAACCGCGATCAGGGGCAGTTCGTCGTCTGCCCTTCGGCTCAGAGCGGGAAAACAGGTTTTCGTGCAGGCACTATCGTCGCTCCGGAGTTATCCGTTGGTGACCTTGGCCTTCGAACCGGAAATATCGACGAAATCCGGGAGGTACGGGAAGCCTTCTTTTGTGGATCAACGCCCTATGACGACGTCTGCTGGAATTTCGGCCGACAAGAATGCGATCGGTTCGAAGAAGTTGCGTCGATTCCCCCATCGAAATGATTTGTGGATAGACACTGGATTGGAGAAAACCGGATCGCTACGGAAAGCGGGATGAGGGAGGATGGTCATAAGGCGAGGGATCAAATCCATGCAGGCGGATGGTTCCCCGAACATCCCTCTCCGACCGAGATGTTCAGGGATCGAAGGATCGAAACACCATGATGGCATCGGATCCTGATGGGGAAGTCATTGGGATTTTGGGGAATGATCATAAAAAAACACCGGAAGGACGGTGTCGAACCGGCCTTCCGGCGATGAGGATTCCGGCCCCGTCCGGAATATCAAGATGAAAGGGAAGGATAGCGCATACCCCTTATCAATCTTTCAGGAAGCTTTCCAGGACTTTTCCATCCTTGACGATAAAATGTCGAGCGCTGGGAAGCATCGTGTTTTTTTCGAACTTCTGGTAAACATACGCCTCGGTGCCGTCATCGCGTTTCACGATTTGATTCGGTTTGCCGTAACTCTTCGTCAACTCATCCACTGTCATGGGGTTGCATTGAAAGTAATTCTTGCTCCAGGTCGGCCAGCCTTCAGCAATTTTGCCCGGCTTCAGGCTATCGGCGCCTGCTCCTGCAACCATCACCAATGAAGCCATGAGAACCCCGGTCAGTACCGCTACAAGACGTCTTTTCATTTTCAATCTCCTTTCCTTTTTCTTTGGATGTGTTGTTGTGTTTATGGTCGGATCGGGAAAAATCGGCAATTCTCCCGGAACTTCGTTTTCAAGGACATATCGCCGATCATCCGAAACAAGTTGCCCGATAGGCAATGCACGATCCATGCCGTTTCTTCCCATTGCGACGACATTGGATGTGGGGATTATCTTTATACAAAATGATTACCAATCGTTATGGCATCTTTTCCCATCCACGGCATCTTGTTTGCGGCCCTCCTTTTTTGGGAAAACGAAAAGGATCGATCTATGAGATATTTCATCTTGAAATGATTTCTTTCAACATGTAAATTTTTTCTTCCGTCAGAGAGCGACATCCCGCCGGAGTGTTTAGGCCAATACCGCCAACAAGAAAGGATTCCCTTGAAAGCAACCGATCTCAACCGGTTAGAATTGATTGGAATCGATCAGAAAAGGGGATTCCCCCTCTTCGGTGCGAGCCGAATGATCATGTTCGGTGCCACTTCCATTTCCAGGCTTCAAGAAGACCTTTACAGCAGTCTCGGGGTTGAAAGGACGAAGGCCATTCTTGCCAGGTTCGGATACGAGGCCGGCATGCATCTCGCCTTGTCCATTCAGGAAATGTACCATTTCGATTTGCCGGAAGAATGGCTGATGTCCGGCGCTATCCTCCGAACGATGGCGGGTTATGCACAAGAGGAAATCACCTCTTTCGAGATGCACGCCGAAGAACACCGTCTGATCGTTTCGGGGATTTGGAAAGATTCCTTTGAAGCGACAATATGGAAGGCAAAACATTCCATCGCTTCCTTTCCCGTCTGTGCCATCCTCTCTGGAATGGCCAGCGGATTCGCCAGTACTGTTCTGGGGAGGATTGTGTGGGTGAAAGAAACCTGTTGCAAGGCGCAAGGGGGTGAGCAATGTTGCTTTGAGGGGAAGGACCTCGTCACTTGGGATACCACCGAAGAGGTTTTCAAGAAACATTTTTCGGTGGATTCGCTCGAAGAGCATTTGCGCAACACGCAAGAGGCGTTACAAAAAGCAAGGGCGGATATCGATCGCCAGAAAATCGAGATTTCGAGATTACGACTGCTTACCCGAAGATCGACACCCAACGATGAAATCATTTTCCGTAGCCAGGCAATGGCTGAACTGCTGGATTTGGCGAAGAAGGTGGCGCCTACCCCGTCCACTGTTCTGATTCAAGGGGAAAGCGGGGTAGGAAAAGAGGTGCTCGCCCGATTCATTCATGCGCAATCGAACCAGGCCAAACAGCCGTTTGTGGCGATCAATTGTGCCGCAGTCCCGGCTGCCCTTCTCGAATCGGAACTTTTCGGTTATGTGAAGGGTGCCTTCACGGGTGCCGACAAGGACAAGAAAGGGTTGTTCATCGCTGCAGACCAAGGGACCTTGTTTTTGGATGAAATCGGAGATCTGCCTCTCGATATGCAGGTCAAGCTACTCAGGGTCCTTCAGAACAAGGAAGTCATTCCGCTGGGCGGAACACTTCCCCAATCCGTGAATGCTCGAATCATCGCAGCAACCAACCGGAACCTGAAAGACCTTATTCACCAAGGAAAATTTCGGGAAGATCTCTATTACCGGATTGCCGTATTCCCCCTTTTCATTCAACCGCTTCGGGAAAGAAAACAGGATATTCCGATCCTTGCTCGGCACTTTCTGTCCATCCATCAACCCGGATCGATGGGGTTCACGCCAAGGGCGATGCGTTTTCTGGAATCCTATCATTGGCCGGGAAACATTCGGGAACTGGCCAATTGGGTGGAATATGCGGCGATTCTGGCCGGGGAGAATGCCATTGAAATCGATCACTTTCCCATCCATATGGCTGAAACTCCAAAAGAGATTCTTCCACAACTGGCGATCGATTTTCCTTCTCTTCAGGAGCTGGAAAGGCGATATATCGAAATGGTGCTGCAGGCATGCGGACACCAAAAGGCGGAAGCCTGCCGAATCCTTGGGATCAGCCCGGTCACCTTGTGGCGGAAGAAGAAACACCCTGGAGGAATGTCAAAAGCTCCGTCTTGAATCGATGGTTTTCGTCCCGGAAAACCCGATGCTCTTTTCCGATGTTCCTTCTTGATAATCATTTCTCGATCGGGTACACATGCAAGAGCATTTCTCCGTCTTCCCACCGAAAGGAGGCATCATGGCTAAGCCCCATTTCTGGCCGGATCACTATATCCAGAACAAGAAAACCGCAGAAGAAGCCATCGGGATGATCAAACCGGGGCAGCGGGTGTTCATCGGCTCCTCTTGCGGAGAGCCGCAGCATCTGGTCCGGGTGTTGGCCAATGCCTCGAGCAGCTTCATGGACATCGAAATCGTCCGGGTCATGTCCCTTGAAAGCACACCTCTGACGCTGATCGCCAACAAGACCCAAGACCAAATCTTGAATATCCGTTCCTTCTATTTAGGATCAGCCAAGCCCAAAAGCCTTTCTCGGAACCTCAGGTTTATCACTCCCTTGAACCTGTCGGCCATTCCTCGGCTTTTCAAGAGCCGGATGATGCCCGTCCACATCGCGCTCATTCAGACGTCCCCTCCGGACGATTTCGGATGGTTGAGCCTCGGTATCTCCGTGGATATCACCTTGGCTGCAGCCCAGTCTGCGGATCTGGTCATCGCCCAAATCAATCCGAAGATGCCGCGGGTGCTGGGTCAGGGCTTCATTCATGTCAACGATGTCGATATCTTCGTCGAATACGAGGAACCCCTGCTCGCCATCCCGAAAACACCGGAGCTGGAAGCCGCCAATACCATCGGGAGGCTTATTTCCCGGCACATCGAGGACGGATCCACCATCCAGATCAGTCCGGGAACAACCCCCCAGGCGACCATGCTTGCCCTGCAGGACAAGAACGATCTCGGCATCCATACCCAGTACCTGACCAGCGATATCATGCACCTGTACTCCGCCGGGGTGATCACCAACCGTTGCAAAGGCTTCAACGACGGCAAGATGGTGGCCAGCACGGCCATCGGAGACGCGAATCTATATGAATTCATTCACGACAATCCGGCTGTGGAATTTCATCCGTCGGATTATGTGAACAACCCCTCGATCATCGCCCGACACAACCGGATGGTTGCTTTAAACGTCGTGACGGCCATGGATCTGACCGGCCAGGTGGCGGCCGATTCTCTGCCATACACGCAGTTTTCCGGGGTCACCGGAATGATGGACTTTATCCGTGGCGCCACCCAGGCAGAAGGGGGCAAGTCGATTCTGCTCATGCCGGCAACGGATGCCAGCGGCAAGAAGAGCCGAATCGTTCCGCTGTTGAACGATCGGGCCATCGTCATCCCCCGAGGGGACGTCCATTACGTCGCCACGGAATACGGGGTCGTGAATCTCTTCGGCAAGAGTTTCCAGGAAAGGGCCCTTGCCATGATCAGTATCGCTCATCCGGATTTTCGTGACGAGCTCTTTTTCGAGGCGAAAAAGATGGGCCTGTTCTCTCAGGAGCGAACCCTCACCGAATCGATCCACGGGATCTATCCTGTCGAGCTCGAGGAAAACATCAAGATCGACGGTGAGGTGGTGACGATCCGCCCGGCAAAGCCCATCGACGAGCGACGCATTCAGGAGCATTTCTACACCCTCGACAAAAACGATGTCATTTCCCGGTTTTTTCATGAAAAAACCAGTTTTCTCCGGAAGGAAATGCAGGGGATTTCCCAGATCGACTATGTGAACAATTTGACCCTGCTGGCCGTCGTTGGGGAATTCGGTTTCGGCCGGGTGGTGGCCGTCGGCGAGTACCTGATCGAAGAATCCAAGAATCTGGCGGAAGTGGCCTTTTCGGTCAGCAAGGCCTGGCAGGGAAAGAAACTCGGCAAGATTCTCCTGCACAAACTGGCCGAAGCGGCCAAGAAGAACGGCATTTCGGGCTTGATTGCCTTCACCAACCACGACAATAAAGGCATGATCCGCCTCTTCGAGACCCTTCCCTACCAGATCAACAAGAAATTCGAAGAAGACGTGCTCGTATTGACCTGTCGGTTCGATCAACCGAAGTCGTGATCCATGTGCATGACGATGGGTCTCGCCATCCCAAGGGAGGATGATCGGCATGGGGGCATCAGCGAGCGAGGACGGTAGGGGGAGAACCGAAGGGGACTTGTCACCCGTTACCCGTCACTCGTCACAAATTTTCACGAGAAGGAATACCACATGAAGTCCTGTACCATTCGATTCTTTCCCCACGACAAGGCCGTGACGGTTCCGGAAGGAACGACGATCCTTCGGGCCGCACTCGAAGCTGGGGTCCATATCAACGCTTCCTGCGGGGGAGAAGGCGTTTGCGGCAAGTGCCGGGTGCTGGTGGAAAGCGGCACGGTCACCGGCGGCATCACCGAAAAATTGAGCCGAAAGGATATCGAGCAGGGATATCGTCAGGCATGCCTGGCCGAGGTCGGCGAAGATATCACGGTCCGAATTCCCGTCGAATCCGTCGTTGATGCCAGTGTGCTCAACATGCAGAGCACGCCGAGGCGGATGGCGAAAATCCAGGAGCCGGACTTCAACGAATTGAAGGAGCAGGGGCTCTTTCTTCCTCCGGTCGAAAAGAAATATCTCGAACTTCCCGAACCCACCCCCCAGGACAATCTCCCCGATGTCAGCCGTCTCATCGGATTTCTGAAACTCGAACACGACGAACATCGACTCGTCGTTTCCCTTCCGGTGATCCGAAAGCTGCCCGGCATTTTGCGGCAGAGCGGATTCAAGATCACGGCGACTCTGGCCAGGCCCGTTCATCCCGGCAGAAAGACACACATCATCAATGTTCAGCCTGGAAACACGACAGACCGCAACTATGCCATTGCCGTCGATATCGGAACGACAACGGTTTATGGTCAACTCATCGATCTCATCTCCGGAAATGTGCTCGCACAGTTTGGTGATTTCAACGCCCAGATCAGCTATGGGGAGGATGTGATCAGTCGGATCATGTATGCCGAAAAACCGGGTGGGCTTGAAAAACTCCATGAGGTTGTCATCGGCACCATCAACGGCATCATCGGCAAACTGTTGAAAAAAGCCGGCATCGATCGGGACGATGTCAACGCCATCACCCTGGCCGGGAACACCACCATGACCCAACTCATGCTCAAGGTGGATCCGCGCTACATCCGCCGCTCGCCTTACGTTCCGGCATCGACCATCTATCCGCCCATCATGGCAAAAACCCTTGGATTCGATTTGGGCGAACATGTGACCGCCTTGGTCTATCCCCAGATTTCGAGCTATGTCGGGGGGGACATCGTTTCCGGTGTCATGGGATCGGGTATGTACCGAACCGAGGAACTCACGCTGTATCTCGACATCGGAACGAACGCCGAAATCGTCATCGGGAACAAGGACTGGCTGGCCTGTGCCGCATGCTCTGCAGGGCCTGCCTTCGAAGGGGGCGGGATCACCTTCGGGATGCGCGCCACCAAGGGCGCGATCGAAGATTTTTCCATCGACCCGATTACGCTGGAGCCCATGAACATCACGATCGGCAATGTCCGGCCCAAGGGAATTTGCGGCTCTGGGCTCATTATCATGGTCGCCACCTTGTTCGAGCTCGGCATCATTGACAACCGGGGCAAATTCAACCGGGATATCGACACCCCCCGGATCCGGGAAACCGACGGCATTGTCGAGTATGTTCTGGCCTACGCTGAAGACACCCAGGTCGGACGGGACATCGTTTTGACCGAGCCAGACATCGACAACCTCATCCGCGCCAAGGGGGCCATTTACAGCGGTTGCATGACCCTTCTCGAGGAAGTCGGACTGAACGTTTCCGACCTGCAGCGGATCATTCTGGCAGGCGGCTTCGGCAGTTACGTCGATCTCGAGAAGGCCATGGTCATCGGGCTCTTGCCCGAGGTCAATCCGGACCAGGTGACCTATGTGGGAAACGGCTCTCTTATGGGGGCGCGGATGAGTTCGCTCACGAACCGCATTCGAAGGGATGTCGTGGATGTCACCAAAAGGATGACCAATTTCGAGCTCTCCGAAACCCGGTCGTACATGGACAATTATGTGGCTGCGCTTTTCCTGCCGCATACCGACATGAACAAATTCCCGAAGCTGAAGGCGAGGCTGGAGGCTCGGGGGAGGAGGGTCGGGAAACGGGAATAGATTCCTCGGGGGGCGCCGAACGCGATGCAAATGTATTGACAAATGCCTCGGCTTAGGTTAGGCGTTTCGTCTTAAAATTCCCTTTTGGGCGGGCTCGTCCCGCAGGGGAGTTGTGCGTCATGACTTACCCACCCGGCTGAACGGCGACTGTGAATTCTGTCCGCTCCGGAAGCGGACATCCGATACAACACCACCTGCATCTTTCCTGAAAGGAGCGTGATTGTCGACACCAACAGGTTTTTCGGCGGAAGCGTCAACACCATGAACCATCAACACACAAGGAGGGAACTTTGGGCTTAGACATTGTCAAGGAATCGTACACTGGCAGTATCCGGGCGATTACGCTCGGCAAGGGGCCGAAAGCCGTCACGGTGGGCGGCCAGAACTGCTACCCCTTCTATTTGTTCGAAGGCACCATGCCCAACAAGCCCAGAATCGCCATGGAAGTCTGGGACATGCAACCCGAAGAGTGGCCGGAAGCCGCATTGAGCCACTTCAAGGATGTCGTCTCGGATCCGGCTGCATGGGCCAAGAAATGCGTCAACGAATTCGGCGCCGAAATGATCGTTCTGCAGCTGAAGAGCACCGATCCCAACGGAAACGATGCATCGCCGGAGCAGGCCGCCGAAACCGTCAAGAAGGTGCAGGCCGCCGTAGATGTTCCCGTCATCCTGTGGGGATGTGCCAACGTCCAGAAGGATGAGGTCGTCTTCAAGAAAATCGCCGAGGAATGCCAGGGCACCAATCTCGTGATGGGTCCCGTCGAAGAAAAGAACCACAAAGCCATTGGCGCCGCAGCCATGGGCTATGGGCATACCGTCATTTCCTCCTCCCCGATCGATGTCAACCTCGCCAAGCAGATCAATATCTTGCTCGAAAACCTCGGTATGCCGACCGACAAGATTCTCATCGATCCGACAACCGGCGGTCTGGGATACGGGCTCGAATATTCCTATTCCGTCATGGAGCGGCTGCGCATGGCAGCCCTCAACCAGGGCGACGACAAACTTCAGTACCCGATCATCAACAACCTCGGCAACGAAGTATGGAAATGCAAGGAAGCCAAGTTGGGCATCGATGATGCGCCTACGCTTGGCGATCCCGAAAAACGAGGGATCCTGATGGAAGCCGTCGGCGCCATCGCCTATTTGCTGGCAGGAAGCGACATCCTGATCATGCGCCACCCCGAATCCATCCGCATGGTCAAGGCCTTTATCGAACTGCTCATGAACGGCGGATCGGCAAGCGCCATTGCGGGCATTCAGAAACAACTCCCCGAAGCCGTTGTCGATTTGGCTGCGCTTGCGCCCGCGCCCGATTTGACGATCGCAGAAGAAAAGGCAAAACCGGCCCCGGCTGCAGCAGCCCCCAAGGCAGAGGCTCCGAAGGCGGCTGCACCGGCACCTGCCGCTGCGAAAGTCGAAGCGCCTCAGCCGGCAGCAGCTCCTGCACCGCCTGCGGAAGCCAAAGCCCCTGTCGTCGACAAGGCGGCCGAAGAAGCCAAAGCCAAGGCCGAAGCAGAAGCCAAGGCAAAAGCCGATCTTGAAGCCAAGGCCAAAGCTGAAGCAGAGGCAAAGGCCAAGGCCGAAGCCGATGCCAAGGCCAAGGCAGAAGCAGAAGCCAAAGCGAAGGCGGATGCCGCAGCCAAAGCCAAGGCCGATGAGGAAGCCAAGCTGAAGGCCGAAGCCGCCAAACGCGAGGCCGAAGAAGAGGCCCTGCGTCAGCAGCGGGCCAAGGAACGAGAAGAACGTCGCGCCGCCATGCAAAAGGCCGAAGCCGTCGCTGTCACCTTGACCGCCGCAGCCATCCAGAAATCGATGACCGAAAAGATTCTCGATCAGTTGAAACGCATCCACAGAAGATGATGTCGTTTGAAACGCAATTCGTGCCAGCGAACCAACAGGAGGAGGAACCTCTCATGGCAGAAGAAACCAAGTTGAAAAAAGTCGTGGTTGCAGACAAGGAACCGAAGGCGGAAAAAGCGGCCAAAGTGGCCGACCCCGTCGGTGCATCCATCGACATCGCCACCCAACAGATGATTCGACGAGCCCAGGAATTGGGTATCGATACCGTTTTCGATCGTGCCGAAGCCCTCAAACCTTGCAACATCGGCATCCAGGGAACCTGCTGCAAAAACTGTGCAATGGGGCCCTGCAGGCTTCCGCTCACCAAATCGGCAGGGGATGGTCCCGATGAACGAAAAGGCCTTTGCGGCGCCACCCCAAACACCATTGCCGCCAGAAACTTCGCTCGTATGGTGGCTGCCGGTGCGGCGGCACATTCCGACCATGGACGCAGTGTGGCCGAAGTTTTTATGTCCGTTGCCCGGAAAGAAACCAATGACTACAAGATCAAAGATGTAGGCAAGCTTTTGTCCATTGCCCCGCATTTCGGTGTGGAAACCACGGTCAAAACGGAAGACGGTCAAGTCCTCGACCGGGATATTGATGAGATCGCCCTTGAAGTGGCCGAGAAAGCCCTGGATGAATGGGGCAAGACCGAAAGTGAATTGACCTATCTCAAACGGGCTCCACAACCCTTGTACGAGCGTTGGAAAAAATTGGGCGAACTTCCGAGAAACATCGATCGGGAAATCGTCGATATCATGCACCGCACCCACATGGGAGTGGATCAGGACTACAAGAACATTATTAAGCAGTGTACTCGGGCGGCTCTGGCCGATGGTTGGGGCGGGTCCATGATCGCCACCGATCTTCAGGATGTTATGTTCGGTACCCCTTATCCCCTGCAATCGGAAGCCAATCTCGGTATCATGAAAGAAGACCATGTCAACATCATTATTCATGGTCATGAGCCGATTCTCTCCGAAATGATCGTGGCCGCCGCTCAAAGCCAGGAAATGGTGGATTATGCCAAATCCATCGGTGCCAAAGGCATTCAGCTCGGCGGGATCTGCTGCACCGGAAACGAAATCCTTCAACGGCACGGTGTACCGCCGGCAGGCACCTTCCTGCAGCAAGAACTTGCGATCATCACCGGCGCCTGCGATGCCATGGTCGTGGACGTTCAGTGCGTGTTCCAGAACCTGGCCAATGTCGCCAAATGCTTCCATACCAAACTGATCACCACCCATCCGATGGCTCGCATGGAACAGGACAACGTCATCCACATTCAGTTTGACGAACACCATGCCATGGAAGACGCCAAACGGATCGTGAAGCTGGCGATCGACAATTTCAATAACCGCAGGGCGGAAGTCATCATTCCGAGAACCAAGGCCACCCAGATTGCGGGCTTCGGTGTCGAATCGATCCGCTATCACCTGGGCGGGACTTTCCGCGGCGACTATTACACCTTGAACGACAACATCATTAACGGCCGCATCCGAGGCATCGCCGGCGTGGTCGGCTGCAACAACGCCAGAACCCGCCACAACGAAGCCCACATCACCATCGTCAAAGAGCTCATCAAGAACGACGTTATCGTTTTGACGACGGGCTGTAACGGCATTGCCTGTGCCATGGAAGGCTTGCTCACGCCGGAAACGGCCGCCGTCTTCTGCGGACCCGGCCTTGCCGAAGTCTGCGAAACCGTAGGGATTCCGCCCGTGCTGCACATGGGCTCCTGTGTGGACAACAGCCGGATTCTCTTGGCTGCAACCGAAGTCGTCAAGGCAGGCGGCCTCGGCAACGATATTTGCGATCTTCCGGCAGCCGGAAGTGCGCCCGAGTGGATGAGCGAAAAGGCCATCAGCATCGGACAGTACTTTGTGGCCTCCGGTGTCTACACGGTCTTCGGCGTCACTTTCCCGACGAGCGGGGCGCCGGTTTTCCAGAACTATCTCTTCAACGAGCTGGAAAAGATCTACGGCGGCAAGTGGGATTTCGAACCCGATCCGATCAAGCACGCCCACAAGATGATCGCCCATATCGACAAGAAACGGAAGGCTCTCGGCATCGACAAGGCCAGAGAACGCGTCTTGATGGATATGGCCGACCGGATGAAACTCTCGGCATGATGAGCGCATGCCATCGGCTGTTTTCAGTGATTTATTGCTTGTAACAAATCCTCAATGAAGGAGGAATCATGTCCAGACTCGTAGCATTCGCGGCCATTCAGGGCGCATACAACATCGTTTCCAAGGTGGAAGGGAAGTACAAGAAGGCCTTGGCCACCTACAATGCCGATACCAAGGTCGGTTTTCCGAACACGGCCTACTATCTGCCCGTTATTTATTCGTTGCTCGGGATTAAGGTCGAAACCCTCGAAGACATGAAAAAACCCTTGGAATTCGCCCGGGGGCTTCTTCCGCCTCATGTCAAAGGCGCCCATCACCTGCCCTATCTTGGGCCCCTGCTGGATGCCGGCATGGCTGCCCTGTTCGCCTTCGAAATCGAAGAGGCGCTTCGCTATTTGGAAGATCCCGATTTTTATTTGGTTTCGGAAGAAATCGACGAGACCTCCGGAAAAATCTGGTTGGGTGCAGCCGAAGACACGGTTTTCCGAAAACGTGGTGTGGAATTCGTCGATGGGTCCGCACCAGGTTTCGCCGCCATCGTCGGTGCGGCGCCAACTCCCGATATCGCCAAGATGATTGTGGAAGAATATCAGAAGCGAAGCCTTTACATTTTCTTGGCGGCCAACCAGAACGGAACGACCGTTGCCCAGCAGTTGCTTGAGGCAGGTGTCCAGATCGGATGGAATACCCGTATCGTTCCTTTCGGCCCCGACATTTCCTCGGCCATCTTCGCCCTGGGTTTCGCCAACCGGGCGGCCATGGCTTTCGGCGGAATCAAACCGGGCGACTACCGCAAGATGCTCCTGTACAACAAGAACCGGATCTTCGCCTTCGTGAACGCGTTGGGTGATGTCAACGCCGAATGGGCGGCAGCGGCCGCAGGGTGCGTCAACTGGGGCTTCCCGACCCTGGCCGATACCGACATTCCGGAAATTCTGCCTACCGGTATCTGCACCTACGAGCACGTGGTGGCCAACGTCAAGCACGAAGAAATGGTGCAAAAATCGGTGGAAGTCCGCGGCCTCAAGGTCACGGTCTCCAAGATCGACATTCCCTGCTCTTTCGGTCCCGCGTATGAAGGAGAACGTGTCCGCGGTGCCGATCTTTACTGTCAGTGCGGCGGCGGAAAGACCCAATGCACCGAGTTGGTGAAAATGGCCGAAATGAACGAGATCGAAGACGGCAAAGTGACCGTGGTCGGACCGGACATCAAGGATGTTCCTGCGGGTGGCACCTTCCCGCTCGGCATTTATGTCCAGATTGCCGGTCGCGAATTCCAGACCGATTTCGAACCCATTTTGGAGCGGCAGATTCACCACTTGATCAATTACATCCAGGGCGTCATGCATATCGGACAGCGGGATATTTCCTGGATTCGGGTCAGCAAGGCGGCTGTCGAAAAAGGCTTCAGCCTGAAAGATATCGGTGTCGTCCTTCATGCCAAATTCCATCAGGATTTTCAGAAGATCGTCGACAAGGTTCAGGTCACCCTGTTCACCAACAAGGATGATGTGGACAAACTGACGGCAAGGGCGCGGGCCGAATACAAGATGCGGGATGAGCGCGTCGAGAAGATGACAGACGAAGACGTCGAAACCTACTACTCCTGTACCCTGTGCCAGTCCTTTGCACCGACACATGTCTGCACCGTCAGCCCCGAGCGGACAGGTCTTTGCGGCGCCTACAACTGGATGGACTGCAAGGCATCCTATGAAATCAACCCGACCGGTCCGAACCAGCCGATTCAAAAGGGTGAATGTGTCGATCCCAAACTCGGCCAGTGGGTAGGGGTCAATGAATTCGTCAAGAAGGCTTCCCGTGGGGCCATCGACCACTACAATTTTTACTCCCTCGTGGTCGATCCGATGACGACCTGCGGATGCTGCGAATGCATCGCGGCCACCCTGCCCACCTGTAACGGTGTCATGACCGTTCACCGGGATTATACGGGAGAAACCCCTTGCGGCATGAAGTTCACCACCTTGGCAGGTGTCATGGGCGGTGGTGCGCAGTCTCCGGGGTTTGTCGGACATTCCAAATATAATATCACCCAGAGGAAATTCATCGTTGGGGACGGTGGGCTGCTGCGGATGGTATGGATGCCCAAGAGCCTCAAAGAAGAAATCCGCGAACGACTGGTCAAACGAGGACAGGAGCTGGGCTACCCGAATCTGGTCGACATGATCGCGGACGAAACCGTCGGAACCACGGAAGAGGAGATTCTGCCCTTCCTGCAGAAGGTCGGGCATCCGGCGCTTTCGATGCCTCCGATCATCGGCGGATGAACGCTGTTGTCTAACGGCGGATGAAGGTCCTTTCAGGGGCGGTTTCGCAATCGCCCCTTTCACCCACATTTTTTTGGAAACAAGGAGAAAACGATGGCATTAACCGGTATTCAGATCTTCAAACTCCTGCCCAAGACCAATTGCAAGGAGTGTGGAGTGCCTACCTGCCTGGCCTTCGCCATGAATCTGGCATCCGGCAAGGCGGAACTGGACAGCTGCCCGTATGTATCGGCGGAAGCCAGGGAGCAGCTTGCCGAAGCCTCGGCCCCCCCGATCCGACCTGTGGCGATCGGCAAAGGTGTGCGAGCCGCTACGACAGGCGGTGAAACCGTCCTGTATCGTCACGAAAAAACCTTTTACAACAAGACGATCTATGCCGCTTTGGTCGGTGCCGATATCCCGGAAGCCGATTTGAAGGCCAAGCTGGCCGCTTGGAATGCCTATCAATATGAACGTGTCGGTCTGAATTTGCGGCCCGAGATGATCGCCTTGAAGGATGCCGGAGATGCAGCGGCTTTTGCGGCCAAAGCCAAACTGATCGCAGAAACCTCCGAGTTCAATCTGGTCTTGATGTCCGAGTCCGTGGATGCCATGAAGGCGGCGGTGGAAGTGACCAAATTCAAGCGTCCCTTGATCTATGGCGCAACGGCCGCCAATTTGGACGCCTTCGGCGCCCTGGCCAAGGAAGCCGGACTTCCGCTCGGCGTTAAAGCCGAATCGGTCGAAGCCCTTCTTCCGTTGACCACCAAACTGACGGAAATGGGCTTGAAGGACATCGTCATCGATCCTGGTTCGAGGGAAGTCAAGCAGGCGCTTCAGGATCAGATCGTGATCCGCAGGGCGGCGCTCAAGGCCGGCAATCGGGCGCTGGGGTTTCCCACGATCACCTTCCCCTGTGAAATGGCCTCGAACCTCGATGTAGAAACGATGATCGCCGCCTTGTTCACGGCAAAATACGCCGGCATCGTGGTGATGAGCGACTTCAAGGGAGAGAGTATTTTCCCGCTCCTGCTCGAGCGATTGAACATCTTCACCGACCCGCAACGGCCGATGACCGTTACCCAGGGCATTTACGAAATCAACAACCCGAACGAGAACTCACCGATTCTCGTCACCACCAATTTCGCTCTCACCTACTTTATCGTGAGCGGTGAAATCGAGGGAAGCCGTGTTCCGGCATGGCTGTTGATCAAGGATTCGGAAGGGTTATCCGTCATGACGGCCTGGGCGGCAGGCAAGTTCTCCGGAGACGATGTCGGTATGTTCGTCAAGAAGAGCGGTATTTCCGACAAATGCAAAACCCAGGAACTCATCATTCCTGGGTATGCAGCGGCCATTGCAGGCGATGTGGAAGAAGAGCTCCCCGGCTGGACGATTACGGTCGGGCCGCGGGAAGCTGCGCACATTCCGGCATTCCTGAAGGCTCGCCAGGCAGCCTGATGATCAGGGGAATCCCCTGGTTTCGTATGGGATTCCCCTGTACCTGTTTACCCCAAGACCCCCTGATGGAGGAATGGTTATGTTATTGATCGGTGAAAGCCTAAATGTCATCAACAAGAAGATCGGAAGGGCCTTCAAGGAACGGGATCCAAAACCCATTCAGGAAGAAGCGCTTCTGCAGAAATCAAAGGGTATGGACTACATCGACATCAACCTCGGTCCTGCCAAGAAGGATGGTCCCGAGCTGATGCCCTGGGTCGTGGAAGTCGTTCAGGAAGTCGTTCCGGACATCCCGCTGGCTTTGGACACATCCAACATCGATGCCATCGCCGCAGCACTGAAGGTTTGCAAGCTGCCCCCGCTCATCAATTCGATCATGTGCAGGCCGGAGCGCTATCAAAAAATGATTCCGATGGCAGCCGAGCATGGGTGTGATTTTATCGCCTTGATGTGGGGACCGGAAGGTCTTCCCAGAGACGAAAACGAGCGCGCCGCCCTCTGTGTCGAGCTGATTTATGCCGCAAACGAGGCAGGCATTCCGAATGAGAAGATCTGGGTGGATGGCATCGTGACCCCGGTCAACATCCAACAACCCCAGGCCCTGAGCCTGATGGCTTTCCAGAGCATGCTGCAGGACATCGCCCCCGGCTGCAAGAGCACCTGCGGCCTATCCAACATTTCGAACGGTCCGCCGAGCCATCTGCGGCCGATCCTCAATCAGACTTACATGGTCATGCTTCAGAAATGCGGGATGTATTCGGTCATTTCCGATCCGCTCGACGATCAGTTGACCGCCATCGCCAAGGGGAAACGACCGGATATCGTGGAATTGATTTATTCCATGATGGACAACGACGGCGAGATCCCTGCCAATTACGCCGATCTGCCGAAGGAAATGCAGGACTACGTGAAAACCGTCCGGGTCATTCTCGGGAAAACCCTGTACTCCGATTCCTGGCTGGAAATTTAGGCCCAAGTCGGCTGCGGCCGAGACCACCC
>Ga0272446_1002982_pt1 | contig 22092 bp, 19 predicted proteins | sample YNPCB0061_FD_194587 | JGI IMG/M metagenome (GOLD analysis project Ga0272446, IMG submission 194587) | Hot spring microbial mat communities from Yellowstone National Park, WY, United States - YNP-CB-006-1 | ecosystem: Environmental > Aquatic > Thermal springs > Hot (42-90C) > Sediment | place... | reverse complement strand
CAACATCAACCTGGAAGTGGAATTGATCACGCCGGTGGCCATGGACAAGGGGCTGCGCTTTGCGATTCGCGAAGGCGGCCGCACGGTGGGCGCCGGAACCGTGACCGAAATTATGGAGTAGCAACGGAGCATCGTGATGCCGCGTGAAATCATTACCTTCCAGTGCACTGAGTGCAAGCGCAAGAACTACACCTCGACGAAGAATAAGAAGACCACAACCGAGCGGCTGGAGTTCAAGAAGTACTGCCCTTCGTGCCGGAAGCACGTGGTTCACCGCGAGACGAAGTAGGCTAGAATTAGAATTAAAGAGGATTCGTTGAGTGGAAGTAGCCCGGGTGGCCGGGCGGTTTTTCGAGCAAAGCTCACCCTGACGCAGGGGTGTAGGTTTAACGGTTAGACCAGCGGTCTCCAAAACCGCGAGTGCGGGTTCGAATCCTGCCACCCCTGCCACTTCCGGTGCGGGCAGCCGCTCGCCACTCCCGGAGCTGGAGACTAAGTAAAAAGTCGACTATGGACGCCAATAGCAAAGCCGCCACGATCGCCGCGTGGCCCAAGCGCGTGCGGGATTACGTCGCCGACCTGCAAGCCGAGATGCGGCGCGTCACTTGGCCTACCTGGAAACAGGTGCGGGCCACTACTGGTGTAGTGATCGTTGCGGTTTTTGCTTTTGCGGCCTATTTTGCCGTAGTCGACTTTATCGTGGGGAAAGTCATCACGAAAATTTTTGTGACATTGACGAAGTAGGCGGTGCCGCCGTGTCCGAGCAGGAAAACATTCAGCAGCCCGAACAACCAGAACAGCCGGCGTCCGAGGCTGTGGAATCCAGCGCTCCAGCGCCGGAGGCGCAAACTGCGCCCGCCGCCGGAGCCGACCCGGCCACGACCAAGCACTGGTATATTGTGCACACCTATTCGGGATTCGAAGAAAAGGTGAAGGAGTCTCTGGAAAGCCGCGCCCGGGCCTTTGGATTTGCCCACCGTATCGGCCAAATCCTGATCCCGAAAGAAGAAGTCGTGGAGCTGCGAGGGGGCAAGAAAGTCACCAGCAAGCGGCTGCTTTACCCCGGCTATGTGCTTGTCGAGATGGAAATGGACGATGAGCTGTGGCATGCGGTAAAGAACACGCCGCGCGTTACCGGATTTGTGGGTGGCGGGAACACGCCCGTGCCGCTAAGCCCGGAGGAAGTAAATAATATACTGAACCGCCAAGCGTCGAGCGCTGACCGCCCCCGCCCGAAACTGACGTTCGAAAAGAGCGAAACGGTGCGCATTGTGGACGGTCCGTTCACGAACTTTTCGGGCAAGGTGGACGAGGTCAACACCGAACGGAATACGCTGCGGGTGCTGGTCACCATTTTCGGGCGTTCGACACCTGTAGAGCTGGACTTCCTACAGGTGGAAAAGATTTAGAAATCAGAGGTTTCGATGGCAAAAAAGGTTACGGCTCAGGTGAAGTTGCAGATCCCGGCGGGGAAAGCCACGCCGGCGCCGCCGGTAGGCACCGCTCTTGGTCCGCAAGGCGTGAACATCATGGAGTTCTGCAAGGCGTTCAACGCCAAGACCTCTTCGAAGGACCAGGAGGGGCTGATTATCCCGGTGGTCATCACCATTTACTCGGACCGTTCATTTACCTTTGTAACCAAGACGCCGCCGGTTCCGGTGCTGATCAAGCGGGCAGTGAACTTGGCCAAAGGGTCTGCGGAACCCAATAAGACCAAAGTTGGAAAGATTACCGAGAAGCAGATCGAAGAGATCGCGAAAATCAAAATGCCGGACCTCAACTGCTTCGACCTCCAGGCTGCCATCCAGTGCGTGCGGGGCACCGCGCGGAGCATGGGAGTGGATGTCGTTTAGTTCCAGCGGGGCCGGCAAATTAGGACGTTTGCCGGTTCTGCGAATGGCGTGTTAGAATGTAAGTTCGTCTTTTCTGTAGTTCCCGCAAACTTGGGAGGCGGAGGCCGAGGTTAAGGCAGCCGCCGTTTGGACCAGTGAGGAAGAATGGCTCTCAAATCCGGAAAAAAGTATCAGTCTGCCGCTAAGCAAGTGGAACCGCGGCTTTATACGCTCGAAGAGGCGGTCCCGCTCGTTCAGAAGATCAAGTTCACCAAGTTTGACGAGACGGTGGAAGTCCACATGCGCCTCGGCGTCGATCCCAAGCACGCCGATCAGATGGTGCGGGGCACGGTAGTGCTGCCCAACGGTCTCGGCAAATCCAAACGGGTGCTGGTGATCGCCTCCGGCGACAAAATCAAGGAAGCGGAAGAGGCTGGCGCGGATTTTGCCGGCGGCGAAGAAATGGTGCAGAAGATCCAGTCCGAAGGCTGGCTGGATTTTGACGCGGTTATCGCTACCCCGGATATGATGCGGTCGGTGGGCCGGCTGGGTAAGATCCTCGGTCCGCGAGGTCTGATGCCGAATCCCAAGACGGGCACCGTGACCATGGATGTGGCCAGAGCGGTGAAGGAAGTAAAGGCCGGCAAGGTGGAATTTCGCGTCGACAAGACGGGGGTAATCCACGCCCCGGTCGGGAAAGTGGGATTTGAAACGGACAAGCTGGTGGAGAATGCGCAGACGCTGATCCAAGCGGTGGTGAAAGCCAAGCCGCCCGCAGCCAAGGGCAAGTATGTCCGCAGCGTGACGGTGTGCTCGACCATGGGGCCCGGCGTTCACCTGGACCCGACGCCGTTCAACACGAAGATGGCCTGAGCCGGGGCGAGCCCGGTCCTAGCGTGGGGAAAACATGAAGAAGAGAGCTGATAAGCGGAAAGAAGTGGAAGTGCTCCGCAAGGAGTTGGAGAGCGCTCAGAATGTGTTCGTGACCGGCTTTGAGAAGACTACTGTAGCTCAGGATTTCGAGCTGCGCAAGGCGGTCCGGGGCGCCGGTGGCAAATACCGGGTGATCAAGAACAACCTGGCGGCGAAAGCCTCCGAAGGCTTGCCTGCCTCGCCAGTGCTGAGCAGCCTGCGAGGGATGAGCTCGATTGCTTACACCACGGGTGATCCGGTGGCGCTCGCCAAGGCGCTCTCGGCCTATGCCAAAACAAACCCCAGTTTTACGTTCAAAGCGGGCTTGGTCGAAGGCAGGGTGGTCGATATTGCGGCGATCAACGAGCTGGCTTCGATGCCGCCCAAAGAAGAGATTTACGCGAAGCTGCTCTATTTGATCAACGCCCCGGCCCAGCGGCTGGTCACGGCCATCAACGGAGTGGCCCGAAATTTGGCGGTGGTGATCGATCAAGGTGTAAAGGAAGGCAAGTTTCAGCAGTAGGCCGCCGGCCGTGCCGGCTGCGAAAAGGTTATTGAAATCAGGAGTTTAGAGAAGACAATGGCGGATATCAACGTAATCGCGGAACAGATTCAGGGCTTGACGCTGCTGGAGGCGTCGCAGCTCGTTAAGTTGCTCGAAGAAAAGCTCGGCGTATCGGCGGCGGCTGCAGCTGTGGCGGTAGCGCCTGCTGCGGGCGCGGCTGCGGCGGCAGCCCCGGCGGCTGAAGAAAAGACCGAGTTCTCCGTCATCCTGACGGCGGCGGGCGCCAATAAGATCAATGTGATCAAGGCGGTACGAGAAGTCACCAGCCTCGGCCTGAAGGAAGCCAAGGATCTGGTGGACGGCGCCCCAAAGCCGATTAAGGAAGGCGTGAGCAAGGAAGAGGCGGAGGCTATCAAGAAGAAGTTCGTGGACGCGGGCGCCACGGTTGAAATAAAGTAAGCGCTGCGGAGCTCGAATGCGCGGGGAAAGTCCGCGAAGATGCCCCAGGGGGCGGTCCCGGAACTGGCCTTGCGCTCGATTGACGTCCACAGCGGAGGTCTGTTAAACTGGTTTGATGTAGCCGGAGTCGGGCCGGACAATTGCGCCTGTGATCACATCCCGCTTAACTACCCGCAGTTTCTCTGTGACTGCCAGGGGGTTAGCTATGCGCACACTCCCACCGTCTGTAGTGTGCCCGTTCAAGCACGCGTTGCGAAGTTTTCAGCCGTATTCCGATACTGTTCCTTCTGTCGCAACTTCCCGCTTGGCTACCAAGCCCGGATTGTGCCTCAAGATTCTGCCGAATGCAAGCAAAATCGGAGGGCCCCGGGCCATTATCTTTTGATCCTGAGTGGCCGGAATCGAGGCCGTGAGGAGTGGAGAGAATGCAGCAACCTGCAAGCGACGCCATCCGCGAACGAGTGGACTTTTCCAGAATCAAGACATCCATACCCATTCCGAATCTCATCGAGGTTCAGAAAAAGTCATACGACCGGTTTCTGCAAATGGACCTGCTGCCGGAGGAGAGAGAAGACCTCGGGCTGCAAAGCGTCTTCACGTCGGTTTTCCCCATCTCGGATTTCCGCGGTCTGTCCCAGTTGGAGTTCGTCGATTATTCGATCGGCAACTGGGAGTGCAAGTGCGGGAATCTGAAAGGGCTACACCATCTTCGCACCACCTGCCGCAATCCTCACTGCGGCGCCCGCATCAAGACCGACCCGTTCCACCCGGGCGATGTCTTGTGCCATAAGTGCGGTACGTTCAACAAGAACATCGTCACTTTTTGCAATCGCTGCGGCGATCCGGTTTCGCTGCAACTTAAGTACGACGTAGCCGAGTGCGAAGAGCGGGGCATGACCTACGCCGCCCCGCTGAAGGTCACCATCCGGCTGACCGTCTACGACAAGGACGCCGAGACCGGCGAGAAGACGGTGCGGGACATCAAGGAACAGGAGGTCTTTTTCGGCGAGATCCCCTTGATGACCGACAACGGGACCTTCATCATCAACGGCACTGAGCGCGTGATTGTGTCGCAGTTGCACCGTTCGCCGGGGGTTTTTTTTGAAAAGGTGGCCGCCCAGGGCTACTTTTTGGGCAAGATCATCCCTTATCGCGGCAGTTGGGTGGAGTTTGAGTACGACAACAAGAACCTGCTGCACGTGCGCATCGACCGCAAGCGCAAGTTCTACGGAACCGTTTTTCTGCGGGCGTTGGGGCTCAAGACCGACGAACAGATTCTGAAGACCTTCTACCAGGTGGAAAAGATCTCGGTGAAGGACAAGCGGCTCTACTGGGCGGTATCGCCCGGCATGATCGGCGTCAAGGTGTCGCACGCGGTGACCGGCAAGAACGGCGAAGTGATTCTGCCTTCCAGCCGCAAAATCACCCCGAGCGTCATGAAGGATTTCCAGAAGCACCGCATCGAGCAGATCGAGATTGCCCCCAACGACTTGGAGGAAGCCTTCGTCGCCGCGGATGTGGTGGACATGGAAACCGGCGAGATCCTGGCGGAGGCAAACCAGCCGCTCACCGGCGCCATCATCGGCCGAATCCTGGAAGTCGGCATCCCCGGTTTCGAAGTTTTCTTCCCGGAGCGAGACGAGGTGGGCAACGTCATCTCCCAGACGCTGAAGAAGGATTCCATCCGCACCCAGAACGACGCACTGCTAGAGATCTACCGCAAGTTGCGGCCGGGCGATCCTCCGACGCTCGATACAGCCACTCAGCTTTTCCAAGGAATGTTTTTCGACCCGCGCAAATATGACCTGTCGCGCGTGGGGCGCATGAAGTTCAACATCAAATTGTATGACAACCCGGAAGGCCCGCCCCGCGCCAATGCCGATGGGACGCCGGTGGAACGGGGAATTTTGCATGTGGACGACTTTGTCGACACGATCAAGTACCTGCTGAAGCTGCGCAAGGGTATCGGCGCGGTGGACGACATCGACCATCTCGGCAACCGCCGCGTCCGCGCCGTGGGCGAACTGCTGGAAAACCAATTCCGCATCGGCCTGGTCCGCATGGAGCGGGCGATCAAAGAGAAGATGTCGGTTTACCAGGAGATGTCCACGGCCATGCCGCACGACCTGGTGAACGCCAAGCCGGTGATGGCGGCGGTGCGGGAGTTCTTCGGCTCCAGCCAGCTTTCGCAGTTCATGGATCAGACCAACCCGCTGAGCGAAATCACGCACAAGCGCCGGCTGTCGGCTCTCGGTCCGGGCGGTTTGTCGCGCGAGCGGGCGGGGTTCGAGGTCCGCGACGTGCACACCACGCACTACGGGCGCATTTGTCCCATCGAGACTCCCGAAGGTCCCAACATCGGACTCATCTCTTCGCTGAGCTGCTTTGCCCGGATCAACGAATACGGCTTCATCGAAAGTCCGTACCGCCGCGTGGAGAACGGCAGGGTGGTAGACCAGGTGAAGATTCTCAATCCCGGCGACAGCAACCGCAAAGTGGGGGAAGTGCTGCTGCGCAGCGAGGTCGAAAAGCTGAACAAAGACCTCACCGCCAAAAAGAAACAGCCCATCGAGTGGGAGGCCCACTGCGATTACCTTTCCGCCTGGGAAGAGGATAAGTACACGATCGCTCAGGCCAACATTCACCTGGATGAGAACGGCTACATCACCGACGAACTGGTGAACGCGCGCGAGGCCGGCAACTTCGTGCTCAAGCACCGCGAGCAAGTCCAGTACATGGACGTGAGTCCGAAGCAGTTGGTATCGGTGGCGGCCAGCCTGATTCCATTTTTGGAGAACGACGACGCCAACCGCGCATTGATGGGCTCGAATATGCAGCGCCAGGCGGTGCCGCTGCTGCGCGCCGAGGCGCCGCTGGTGGGTACGGGGATGGAGCGCGTCACCGCCCGGGATTCCGGCGCGGTGGTCATTTGCAAGCGTTCCGGCATTGTGGATTCCGTGGACAGCGAACGCATCATCGTGCGGGTGGAAGGGGGTGCGCACGAAGGCCAGATGTCGCGCGAAGTGGGCGCCGACATTTACACGCTCACGAAGTTCAAGCGGTCCAACCAGAACACGTGCATCAACCAGAAGCCCATCGTCCAGCAGGGCCAGCGGGTGAAGAAGGGCGACGTGCTGGCCGACGGTCCCTGCACCGACCATGGCGAACTCGCCCTGGGACGCAACGTCCTGGTGGCCTTCATGCCCTGGCGCGGCTACAACTTTGAAGACGCCATCGTGGTGAGCGAACGGCTGGTGAAGGACGACTTCTACACCTCGATTCACATTGAAGAGTTCGAAATCGAGGCGCGCGACACCAAGCTCGGTCCCGAGGAAATCACCCGCGATATCCCCAACATTGCGGAGAGCTTCCTGCGGAACTTGGATGAGAGCGGCATCATCCGTATCGGGGCGCAGGTGAAGCCGGGCGACATTCTGGTGGGCAAAGTCACTCCCAAGGGTGAAACGCAGCTCACGCCGGAAGAAAAGCTGCTGCGGGCCATCTTCGGCGAAAAAGCCGGCGATGTAAAAGACGCCTCCTTGTATTGCCCGCCGGGGATCGAAGGGACGGTGGTGGACTGCAAGGTGTTCTCCCGCAAGGGCGCCGATTTGGACGAGCGATCCCGGCAGATCCTCCAAAATCAGGAAGACCGTTTGCGGCGCAATTTGGAAGACGAGAAGCGCATTCTCAACGACGAGCGCGCCAAGCGCCTGGCGGCTCTGTTGGAGGGTAAAGAGCTGATCGCCGATCTGCACGACGAGAAGACCAACAAGAAACTGCTTTCCAAGGGCGTGCAGCTCACGCGCGACATCATCGAGAAGATCAAGGCGCGGGATTTGAAACGCATGCGTTTCAAGGACAAGGACCCGCGCATCAACGAGCAGATCGACGAAATCGAGGAGATGACCTCCCGCCAGATCGCCGTGCTCGAAAAGATCACCGAAGAAAAGATCGCCAAGCTGCGCAAAGGCGACGAGTTGCCGCCGGGCGTCATCAAGCTGGTGAAAGTCTACATCGCCATGAAGCGCAAGCTGAGCGTCGGCGACAAAATGGCCGGGCGCCACGGCAACAAGGGCGTGATTGCGCGCATCGTGCCCGAAGAGGATATGCCGTACCTGCCCGATGGGACCCCGGTGGAGATCGTGCTGAATCCTCTGGGGGTGCCCTCGCGCATGAACGTGGGCCAGATTCTGGAGACGCACCTCGGTTGGGCGGCCAAAGCTTTGGGCTTGCGCTTCGCCACGCCGGTGTTCGACGGCGCCACCGAGAAAGACATCAAGCAGCAACTCGTTGCCGCCGGTCTGCCGACTTCGGGAAAGATCGTGTTGCATGACGGGCTTACTGGACTGCCCTTCGAGCAACCGGTAACGGTGGGCTACATTTACATGCTGAAGCTTTCGCATCTGGTGGATGACAAGATCCACGCGCGCTCCATCGGGCCATACTCGCTGATCACGCAGCAGCCGCTGGGCGGCAAGGCGCAGTTCGGCGGCCAGCGTTTCGGCGAGATGGAAGTGTGGGCGCTGGAAGCCTACGGTGCAGCTTACATTCTCCAGGAGCTGCTCACCGCGAAGTCCGACGACGTATATGGCCGGGCCAAAATCTACGAGGCGATTGTGAAGGGCGAGGCGGCGGCCGAGCCCGGCGTGCCGGAGTCCTTCAACGTGTTGATTCGCGAGTTGCAATCGCTGTGCCTGGACGTGGAACTGATGAAGAAACCGCGCGAGATCCCCGATACGGCTCTGGCGGCGGATTAGTAACAGGAGACAGGAGAAAGGAGATACTCTTATGTACCGCTCTTCACCGTATGACCGGGCGAATCTGATCGCCGATTTCGACTCGATTCGCATTTCCCTGGCTTCTCCCGAAAAGATCCGTAGCTGGTCGCACGGCGAAGTCACCAAGCCGGAGACCATCAATTACCGCACCTTCAAGCCGGAGCGCGACGGCTTGTTCTGCGCGCGCATCTTCGGCCCGGTGGCTGACTGGGAGTGCTTGTGCGGCAAATACAAGCGCATGAAGCACCGGGGCGTCATTTGCGACAAGTGCGGAGTGGAGGTCACATTGTCGCGCGTGCGGCGCGAGCGCCTGGGGCACATCGAGCTCGCCAGCCCCTGTTCCCATGTGTGGTTTTTCAAGGGCCTGCCGAGCCGTATTGGCTACCTGCTGGACATCACCCTGAGGGAACTCGAGCGGGTGCTGTACTTTGAGGCGTACGTCGTGGTGGATCCCGGGGAGGTGCCCAACCTCACCCGAGGAGAGGTGATCAGCGACGAGCGCAAACGGCAGTTGGATCAGGAGCATCCCGGACAGTTTGTGGCGCTGATGGGCGCCGAGGGCATCAAGGAGCTGCTCAAGAAAGTCGACATCGAGCAGCTCAGCCAGGAAATCCGGGAAAAGATGCGGGTGGAGCCGTCGCAGCAGAAAAAGCTGAAGTACGCCAAGCGGCTGCGCGTGGTGGAGAGCTTCCGCAAGTCCGGCAACAAACCGGAGTGGATGATTCTGGACGTGCTGCCCGTGATCCCGCCGGAGCTGCGGCCCCTGGTTCCGCTGGACGGAGGGCGTTTCGCCACGTCCGATCTGAATGACCTGTACCGCCGCGTGATCAACCGCAACAACCGGCTCAAGAAGCTCATGGAGCTGCACGCGCCCGACGTCATCGTGCGCAACGAAAAGCGCATGCTGCAAGAGGCGGTGGACGCGCTGTTCGATAACGGGCGGCGCGGCCGCGTGCTGCGCGGCGCCAACAACCGCCCGCTCAAGTCCCTTTCGGACACGCTCAAAGGCAAGCAGGGCCGCTTCCGGCAGAACCTTCTGGGCAAGCGCGTGGATTACTCCGGCCGTTCGGTCATCGTGGTGGGGCCGGAACTGAAGCTGCACCAGTGCGGATTGCCCAAGAAGATGGCGCTCGAACTGTTCAAGCCGTTCATCTATCACCGCTTGGAGCAGCGCGGGCATTGCACGACCATCAAGCAGGCCAAAGAGCTGGTGGAGCAACAGGATCCGGTGGTGTGGGACATTCTGGAAGAGGTGATCCGCGATCACCCCATCCTGCTGAACCGCGCCCCCACGCTGCACCGCCTTGGAATCCAGGCTTTCGAACCGGTTCTGGTAGAAGGCAAAGCCATTAAGATCCACCCGCTGGTGTGCACGGCGTTTAACGCGGACTTCGACGGCGACCAGATGGCGGTCCACATTCCGCTGTCGCCGGAGGCGCAGATCGAAGCCGCCACGCTGATGCTGTCGTCCAACAACATCCTGTCGCCGGCGCATGGCGCGCCCATTGCCGTGCCCACACAGGACATGGTGCTGGGACTGTACTATCTGACCAAAGCCCGCCCGGGCGCCAAAGGCGAAGGGCGCACGTTCGCCTCGATGGAAGACGTCATGATCGCGCTGGAAATGGGCGAAGTGGAGACGCTGAGCCGCATCAAGCTGCGCTACACCGGCAAGGTCATCGACTTGGAAAAGGCGTTCGACAACCAGAACATCCTGCACACCGAACCCATCGAATTCAACAAGCAGTACATGGAGACCACGGTGGGGCGGGTGATTCTAAACGACGTGCTCCCGGAGGAGATGCCCTTCATCAACGGGCTGCTCAAGAAGAAGGGCCTTACGCAGCTTGTTCAATACTGCTATTTGCGGTTTGGCATCCGCACCACCGTGCAAATGCTGGATGAGATTAAGAATCTCGGATTCCTGTACGCGACGCGGGCGGGCATTTCCATCGGCATCGACGACATGGTGGTTCCCGAGTCCAAGCCCGCGCTGGTCCGCGAAGCCGAGCGGCAGGTCATCGAAGTTCAGCAACAGTACCAGGACGGCGCCATTACCCACGGCGAACGTTACAACAAGATCATCGAAATCTGGTCCAAGGTCACCGAAAAAGTCTCCGACGAGATGTTCAAGCGCATGGAGGAGGACGACCGCACGGGCCGCTATCTGAACCCTATTTACATCATGGCGGACTCGGGCGCCCGGGGCTCCAAGCAGCAAATCCGACAGCTTTCGGGAATGCGCGGTCTCATGGCCAAGCCGAACGGCGAAATCATCGAGACCCCCATAACCGCCAATTTCCGCGAGGGGCTAAACGTGTTGCAGTACTTCATCTCCACGCACGGCGCCCGCAAGGGGTTGGCGGACACCGCGCTGAAGACGGCGGACTCCGGATACCTGACCCGGCGTCTGGTGGACGTGGCGCAGGACGTCATCGTGACCGAGATGGATTGCGGCACGCTGGAAGGCATTTACGTCGAACCAATCATGGACTCGGCCGGCGAAACGATTGAACCTTTGCGCGACCGCATTGTGGGGCGGGTGGCGCTGGAGGACGTTCGCGACTACGAAAACAACCTGATTGTCAGCGCCAATCAAGAAATTACCGAAGAACTGGCAGCCGCCATTCAGGCTTCCGGCATCGACCGCGTCAAGATCCGTTCGGTCCTCACCTGCGAATCCCGCCGCGGCGTTTGCCAGCTCTGTTACGGGCGCAATCTGGCCACGGGGCGGCTGGTGGAGCGTGGCGAAGCCGTGGGGGTGATCGCGGCGCAGTCTATCGGCGAGCCCGGCACGCAGCTCACCATGCGCACCTTCCACATCGGCGGCGCGGCTACCCGCGTCTCCGAGCAGTCCACGCAGGACGCCAAATCCAGCGGATACGCCAAGTTCATCAACATTTCGACGGTGCGCAACGCCAAGGGCGAACTGATCGCCATGAACCGGAACGGAATCCTGGCCATCGTCGACGACAAGGGACGCGAGAAGGAGCGCTATCCGGTCGGCTACGGCGCCAAGGTCCTGTGCGAAGATAAAGCGCCGGTCAAAGAGAACCAGAAGATTCTGGAGTGGGATCCGTACACCTTCTCCATCTTGACCGAAGTGGGCGGCACGGTCCACTTCAAAGACATGATCGAGAATGTCAGCGTCAAGGAGCAGGTGGACGAGATCACCGGCTTGTCGCAGTGGGTGGTCATCGAGTCGCCCGACGAGAAGAAGCTGCCCTCGATCGTGGTGCGGCATGGTCCGGGGCGCGGGGAGTCCAAGACCTACCTCATGCCCACGCACGCGCACTTGATGGTGAAGGACGGTGACGAAGTCCATGCCGGAGACGTGCTGGCCAAAATTCCGCGCGCCACCACTAAGACCAAGGACATCACCGGCGGTTTGCCGCGCGTGGTCGAGCTGTTCGAAGCTCGTAAGCCTCGCGAGACGGCGGTGCTCACCGAAGTAAACGGCGTGGTGAAGTACGGCGAATTCGTGAAGGGCAACCGCAAGGTGTATGTGATCGCCGACGATGGGACGCAGAAAGAGTATCTGGTGCCCCGCGGCGTGCACATCAACGTGCAGGAAGGCGAACGCATCCAGGCGGGTGACCCGCTTATGGACGGTCCGCGTAATCCGCACGACATTCTGGCCATCAAGGGCGAAAGGGACCTTCAGAAATACCTGGTGAATGAAATCCAGGAAGTCTACCGGTTACAGGGCGTGCACATCAATGATAAGCACCTGGAGGTGATCGTCCGCCAGATGCTGCGCTGGGTGAAAGTGGAGGACATCGGCGACACCGAATTCCTCCCTGAGGAAGTGGTGGATAAGTTTAAGTTCCGGGAGGAAAATGAGCGCGTCATCGAAGCCGGCGGGCGCCCCGCATCCGGCAAACCCGTCCTGCTCGGCATTACCAAAGCGTCGCTGTCGACCGACTCGTTCATTTCCGCCGCCTCCTTCCAGGAAACCACCCGGGTGCTCACCGAAGCGGCCATCAATGGCAAAGTGGACCATTTGAGGGGCCTCAAAGAGAACGTCATCATGGGACGCCTTATTCCAGCCGGGACCGGACTGGAGTATTACCGCTCCGTCAAAATCGCCGGCGAGGACGTGGAAGAGGAGCCCGTTCAGGAGCCTGAAAGCGTCCTCAACGACGTTATGATCGGCTACGACGACGAGACCCGGCCGCAGTATTCGGGCGGTCTCAGCGAGGACCTCGACTTTTCGACCGACGAAAGCCCCGAATAAGGGCTGGTGAAAGCGGCAGCAAGCTGCCGGGGCCCTCGCTCCACCCGAGCAGGTACTTTTGACGTTTCAAAGGGAGTGGCGCCGAGGGACACAATCCTCTTGCATAATAGATGGATCATGACTCCTCGAGAGCGCGTGCTCAGCGCCATCGCTCACCGGGAGCCCGACCGGGTTCCCATCGATCAGGGTTCGATGCATTCCAGTGGCATTACGGCCATCGCATACAACCGGCTCAAGAAGCATTTGGGAGTGGAGGGCGGCTGCACCTTGGTATATGACTTGGTGCAGCAACTGGCCCTGCCGGAGGATTGGTATCTGGACCGCTTCCGGGTGGATGCGGTCGACATGGGACGGGCTTTTATCGTGCCCGAGGAGTGGAAGTCTTGGGAACTTCCCGACGGTTCGCCCGCGCGCGTGCCCCGCTGGTTTAACGCCGAATATGAGAACGGGGACTTGGTGTACCGCGACGCCGATGGGGACGTGATTGGAAGGATGCCCAAGGGCTTTACATGTATTGACCAGACCTTCTGGCCCTTGTCCGGACCGGATGGCTTGGAGCGCTTCCAGCCCCTTCAGGAGCACATGCGGAAAGTGACCTGGGCGGCGATTCCCTCGCCCCCCTTCGATGAACCATTGACTGAGCAACGTCTCCGAGAGATCGGAAAGGTAGCCTGGTCGCTGCGTGAGTCGACCGACCGCGCCATCGTGCTTCCTCTGGGCTGCAATCTCTTCGAATGGACGCAATTCTTGTTCGGAATTGAAAACCAGTACGCCTACTTGGCCGGCGAGAAACAGAAATTCGCCCGCGTACTCGACGCGCTGACCGAGGTTCATCTGGAATTCCTCTCCCGCCTGCTGCCTCACGTCCGCGGAGCCGTCGACATCCTGGTGATGGGCGACGACCTGGGAATGCAGCGAGGGCCGCAGATTTCGCCGGACACGTACCGCGAGTTGTTTCTGCCGCGCCACAAGCGCATCTATTCTTATGCGAAACAGCACAGCGGCGCGGCCATCATGCTCCATTCCTGCGGCGGGCTGTATCCGCTCATTCCTAGCCTGATCGAAGCCGGTGTCGAGATTCTGAATCCGGTGCAGACCTCGGCCCGGAACATGGAGCCGGAGAGGCTGAAGCGCGAATTCGGCGCCGATCTCACTTTCTGGGGTGGCGGTTGCGACACTCAGGGGGTTCTGATTCGCGGCGCCCCGGACCAAGTCCGTGAAGATGTCAGACGCAGGATCGAGGTCTTCGCTCCTGGAGGCGGGTTCGTCTGGTGCCAGATCCACAACATTCTGCCGGACGTTCCGCCGGAGAACATCGTCGCCATGTTCGAGGCGGCTGCCGAGTTTGGCGGCTGACGGTTAGCGGCCTTCCCGCAGCGCGCGGACCTCTTTTTCCAGTTCCGCCACACGGCGCGCCAGATCTTCGATGGCTTGCCCTTCCGGATCGGGGAGTTTGCCGTGCTCCAGGTCTTCGTCCACGACTGGGGCGGGAGCGCCGACAATGCGGCCCGGCACTCCGACTACGGTCGAGTTATCGGGCACCGGTTTGATGACCACGCTGCCGGCGCCGATCTTCACGTGGTTTCCAATCACGATATTGCCCAGCACTTTAGCGCCGGTCCCAATGACGACGTGGTTCCCGATGGTCGGATGGCGCTTGCCTTTTTCTTTGCCCGTGCCGCCCAGCGTCACGCCCTGGTAAATCAGCACGTCGTCGCCGATCTCCGCAGTTTCGCCGATCACGACGCCCATGCCGTGGTCGATAAAGAATCTCCGTCCAATCTTTGCGCCGGGGTGGATTTCGATGCCGGTCAAAGACCGGCTGAACTGTGAGATCACCCGCGCCAGCACCGGGAAACCGGCTTTGTACAACCGGTGAGCCAAGCGATGGAGCAGAATGGCGTGAAACCCGGGGTAACACAGGAAGATCTCCAGAACGCTCTTAGCGGCGGGATCTTCCCGGAAGATGGTGTCGATCTGCTCCCTTATTGTGTCAAACATCGTATTCCCCAATTATCGCGCCCGCCGGCCGCGCCGTCCTCTCACACTCGCACCACGCGGATGCGGTGATTCTCGCTGTCGGCGACAAAGAGCCGCCGCCGCGGTCCCATGCAAACACCGTGAGGACGGTTGAGGCGGCATCGTAACGGTTCGTCTTCGGGCCCGTCGCCCCGTTCCCCGTTGCCCAGAACGGTGGAAATGCGGCCCGTCTTGAAATCAATATAGCGAATGACGTGGTTTTCCGTGTCAGCCACGAAGAGGCCGCCTTCGGGATCCTTGGCCAGCCCTTTGGGACCGTCAAAACGAGCGGCTTTGGCCGGACCGCCGTCGCCGGAGTAGCCGCGTTCGCCGGTTCCGGCCACATGGACGAACCGCTGGGCTTTCTCATCGATGCGGAAGATGGCGTTGCCTTCGCGCAGGAGCAGATACAGGGAGCGGTCGGCGCACAACTCGATGGCCCGCGGCCCGAAAACCGGCGTCTGCGCCAGCGGCGCTCCGTCAACCAGCGGTTTGCGTTCCCCAGTGCCGAGCCAGGTTTCGATCAAGCCGGTCTTCAAATCCACCCTGCGGACGCGGTGATTGCCGATGTCACAGATGAGCAGCCTGCCGAGCGCGTCGAACTCGATGCTGTGCGGGCGGTCTAACAGGGCGCGGCGCGCGGGACCGCCATCCCCGCCGAAACCCCGCTCTCCGGTCCCCGCCACAGTTGTAATAATTCCCGTCCTGGCGTCCACCCGCCGCACCACGTGGTTCTGCATTTCGACCACAAACATATTACCGGCGGCGTCAAACCGCACCTCGTAGGGCTGATTCATGGAGGCATCCGTGGCGACCCCGCCGTCGCCAGTGTAGCCGCGCCGGAGATTTCCAGCCACAGTGGACAACTCCCGCGTCCGGAGATCCAGGCGGCGCACACAATGATTGTTCACCTCACAAAAGTAAAGGGCGCCGTCTGGGCCGATGGTTAATCCATAAGGGTTGTTGATTAAGCCCTGCTCACCCGGACCTCCGTCACCGGAATAGCCCGCCACGCCCATGCCGGCAATGGTTCTGACCCGCCGGGTGTCGACCGGAGCGGCCGCCAAGGCGCCGCCCGCGCAACTTAAGAATTGCCGCCGCAACATGGGCTTGCGTCTAAAGGAGTGATTCTACCGCTTTGACGACGCTGGAGAAAGCCACTTGGTCCACAGGCGCGCCACCGGCATAGACAACACGCACGTGGGGGCCTCGCGGCCCCCAGACCGCCGGGTCCGTCGGGCCGAAAATGGCCACCGTCGGGACGCCAGCAGCCGCGGCTAAATGCGTTATTCCCGAGTCGTTGCCCACATAGAGGCGCGCTGACTTGAGCCAGCAGGCCAGTTCAAACAAGTCCTCCATCCGCACTGCCCCTTCCAGTTTCTCCTCCGGTCCGGCACACCACTGGACCGGCAGGCGCCGGCTCAAGTACTGGGCCAGTTGCCTGAACCGTTCGAGCGGCCAGTTCTTCTTCGAGCTTCCGGAGAAGGGGTGAATGACGGCCATGCCTGCATTCGTTATGACCGGGCATGGAAGGCGCGGGACCGGATCCACCGGTCTTCCGCCGCACTCGGCGGCGTGGGTGAGAAAGAATTCGACGGCGTGCTGTTTCCAATCCGGCGGTGGCAGAGCGGGGAAAAATCGTACCGGCAAGCCCTCCAGGGCGGCGCGGAATTCAGGCCGCCGGAAACCGTACCAGGAAATGATCGAGTCGAACTCCATAAGGCGGTCCAGCACGGAGGCTGGCGGCGCTACGCCCTCGATTCCGATCCAATCGATGCCGCTCGAGCCGAGCGATCGCACTCGGTCCGCAAAGCGGATCAGCGGTACGTTTTGCTCGGTGACCCAGACTTCGGTGTAGGCGGCGCAAAGGGATTCCATGGCCGGAAGCGCCAGGATGCAATCCCCCACCGCGCCGGGTCGGATCAGCAGCCGCCGCACAGCGTCGCTTAGTGGACCTCCACCGGCGCCTTGACGTCGACGGTTTTCGGCGGCAGGCACATCTTGTCCGTGCAAGCCTGGTAGCGCAGCTTACCGGACAATGCGGTGATGCCGGTGGGCGCCGATGGCGCCACGCGGAACCGGGCGGTCACCTCGAAAGCGCCGGAAAAAACCGACACCGGCTTGGCCGAAAAGGAATAATTTTCCAAGCGTGGCGCCGGGTACACGGTTTCCAGGGGCTCGAAAGGTCCCTTGTCCCAAGTTAAGCGCAAGGGAATCAGATAGTCCTCCGCAGGCTTGTTACTATTTACGTGGTAGCCGTCCTTCAGCTTGATGGTCAATTTCAGCGTCATTTCGCCGCCGCGCTTGGCTGAAGTCCGCAACGGTGCACTTACCGTCAGCACCTGTGCGGGCTGAGCTGCGGCGGTCACCGCGGCCAGCAGGAAAAAAGCAAACCTACTCCACATCGAGCAGTTCCTGAATCTCTCTCTCGTACTCTTTGCGGCTGACCAATCCCACGTGGACGGAAGCCACACGTCCCTCGCGGTCGATCATGAGCGTCGTGGGAAGAGATTCCACGCCGCCGTAAGCCTGGGAAACCTCCTCGTTGCCGATGACCACGCGGTAATTCACCTTCAGCCTCTCCAGAAACGGTTTCACGATCTCCCATCCCTCATCGTCCATAGACACGCCCACCACCGCGAATCCGCGGTCCTTAAAGCGCTGTTCGAAGTCCATGAACCAGGGGATTTCGATCTTGCAGGGTCCACACCAGGTGGCCCAGAAATTCAGCAGCACCACTTTGCCCTTCAGGTCGCTCAACCGGACGGTTTGTCCGTTGATGTCTTTCAAAGCGAAATCCGGCGCCAGACGGCGCTGTTTGGGCGCTTTCAGAGTAGATTTGGACTCTGCCGACCTGGAAGCCGAAGAGGTGCAAGCCGCGCCGAGCAGGGAAAGGCACAGCGCAAGCGCGGGCAGCAGGCGGAATTGCATGGGGGTTTGCCGGTCTCCTAAGGCTATTATACTGGCTACCTTCTACTAACTAAGATGATCAAAAGCCGAAACGGTCACCGTCTTTTGCGGCTCGCCGTTTCTGTTCGGTCAGATCCTTAAGCCCCGGCCGGCGATAGAGCCAAACCACCGTCTTCGCTCTTCTCTCCAGCGCCGGGCTAGCGTGAACTCTTCGTGGCGTTGCCGGCGGGCAAACAGCCAGGCGGCGGTGTCGCAGAAGCTCTCGCAGACGTATTCGCGCCAGCGCCGGCTGCGGGTCTCCCGGTCTTGTCGCTCCAGCCCTCGTTTTCGCAGTTCCGCCGACCATCCCAGCTCCCCCCGCGCGCCGCGCTCCGCTTCATTTCTCAACTGTCGTTCAAACGACCAGCGCAGCGGGTTTCCCAGGCGCAGCCAAACGAAATGAAAGAGTTCGTGCGCCAGAATCCGGTCGAACTCCTGCCGGCGCCTCAGCAATCCTCTGTCCAGTACAATGAACCGCTCGCGCAGGAACGAAGCGGCATGAACCGGCATCCCCACACTGCCATCCTCCAACAGGCGGCCCTGGGTGGCGCGAAGAGCGCTGCGGAAACGCAGCTTCAGCGGCGCTCCGTCCAGCTTGGGCAGCCTACGCAAAAGTTGCGCCACCAGTTCTCTAGCCTGCAACTCGTTTTTTGCCAGGCGGATTTGCAAGGAGCGTTAGGGTTTCGGCTTGGCCGGCTGCGCCGGACGCGGGGCGAAGAACGCCTCGTTTTCAATCTTCACTTGGACTGCCGCGCGGACGCCGTCCAGCCACTTCTGGAAGCCCTGCATCTGGAGGGTCTTGAAGATTTCATCACGCACTTTCTCGAAAGGTTCCGTGCCGATTTCGTCAGCGCGGAAAATGTAAAAGCCGTTAGGTTGCTTGACCGGGTCGCTGATGGCGCCCGGCTTGAGGGCAAACACGGCGTTCTTAATGTGGTCCGGCACGTTATCGCTCTTCTTAACCGTGCCGAAATCCCCGCCTTTTTGCGCAGAAGCCCTGTCTTCGGAATGCTCCGTGGCAAGCTGGGCGAAATCAGCCCCGCTGCGGAGTTGGCGGACCAGATCCTCGGCTTTCTTTCGCGCCTCCTCCTCGCTGAGCGGCTTTTTTGGGCCGGCGGAAGCGCCCGGATTGGCGACAAACGATATGTAAATCACCCGGATCTTGGCCTGGGTATAACGGTCCAGATTGGCCTGGTAGTATTTCTTCGCATCGTCCGTGCTGACGTCCACCTCCATGGAAGCTTTGTCCACTTGAGCTTGCATGAGAATTTGCATGCGCGAGAACTCGAGCTGCTCCCTATACGGACTCTCGTTGTGAAGATTATTCTTTTCGGCCATCGCGCTCAGCCTCATCAGGAGGCCCAACTGCTCGATAAAAGGCTTAGGACTGCTTTCGAAATTTTTCTGCGCCTGAGGTCCCATGGCGGCAAGCAGCCGTTCGATGTCGCCGGCGGTGAATTTCCGTCCTTCGACGATCGCCACCACCGTTTCGGACGGGATCTGTTGCGGGGACTGCGCGGCGAGAAAAGCCGCAAAACCGGCGCTCAGGGAAAAAACGCACAATGCTTTCATACGGATGGGAGAACTTTCAGTCTAGCACGCGCGATTAAGCGATCAGCTTTTTACGGACCGCATAAAGCACCAGCTCCGCGGTATTGTGCAGGTTGAGTTTCTGCATCAGGCGGTTGCGATGCGTTTCCACCGTATAAGGGCTGAGATCCAGCAGCGCAGCGACCTCCTTGTTTGATTTGCCTTCAGCCAGCAGTTGGAGCACTTCTTTTTCGCGGTCGGTAAGCAAATCGTAAGAATCCTGGACGCCGCGCATCTGCATCTGACGCATGTAGTCTTCCAGTATGGACTGGGCGACGGCCGGGCTGAAAAAGGGCCGCCCTTCGGCTACGGTTTCGACGGCGCGGAGCAAATCCTCTTCGGCTGAGTCTTTGAGGAGATAGCCGCGCGCGCCTGCGGATAAGGCGCGAAGGATGTAGGACTCGTCCGAGTGCATGCTGAGGATCACGACCGCGATAGAGGGGTTGGCCTTGACGATCTGCGCGGCGGCATCGATGCCGTTCAGCCCAGGCATAGCCACATCCATGACAGCGACGTCGGGCTTCAATTCGGCGCACAGGCGGACTGCCTCGCGGCCATCGGCTGCTTCGGCCACCACCGTATGATTGGCTTGCCCTTCCAACAGGTAGCGGAGCCCTTTCCGCACTACGGCGTGATCGTCGGCCAGTAGAATCCGCAGGGGCCGCATCAACCCACCTTCTGCCCCAGCGGCAACCACAGGCGCACCTGCGTTCCCTTGCCGGGTTTGCTAATCCACTCGATTTCCCCGTTCAGTTCCCCGGCGCGTTCTTTCATGCCAATCATGCCCAGACCCGGCATCTGGAGGTCATTCGGCTCAAAACCAATGCCATCGTCCTGAACCAATACCGAGAAGCCTTCGGCGGCGCCGTGCAGCACAACCCTGACGCTCTTGGCCTGGGAATGGCGGACGCAGTTGGTCAGGGCTTCTTGCAAGATTCGGAATACGGCCGTCCGGTGGCGGTCGGAGAGGCGCTCCAGGCTGCCTTCGATCTCGACGGTGATGGGAATGCCGGCGCGTTTGGAAACGTCCCGAGCCAGCCATTCCACAGCCGCTCCAAGACCAAGGTCATCGAGCATGGACGGGCGCAGGCGCAAGGCGATCTCCCGAACCGTCTTCAGACTACGTTCGGTGAGCTGCCGCGCCTCCTCGATCTGTTCCCGGTTTGCGTCGCGGTTGAGAGCTAGCCGCAAGGCAGTCAGCATCTGCCCTACCTCATCATGGAGTTCCCGGGAGATTCTACGGCGCTCATCTTCCTGCGCCCGGACTAGCTGGTGCGAAAGGCTGCGCAACTCCCGTTCGCCGCGCTCGATCTTTTCCAGGTGCAATGCGGCCAGCCGCTCCAAGTGCGAAATCCGCCAGATGCTGGCTCCGGCGACGATGACGCCCAGGATGAGCCCCAAACCAGTAAGCCGCGCCACGAGCCAGCGCAACTGCCTCTGGCTTTGCTGAACGCGAGCCTCGTCCAGACGCAGCGCTTCTTCGGAGGCTTTGCGAATTTGTTCGGTGAGGTCGGCCACGGCGCGCCGGCGCGGCAGCACCTCGTTGCGCAGGAACAGAGAACTGAGGGCCAGTTTCTGCCGCGGGGTCCATTCGAAGACCGGGTCAAACAGATCCATGTATTCGGACACGGCGTGGCTTAGCTCTTGCAGCCGTCCGTTGCCGGTCGCCCGCCCTTCCTTCGCCAGTTCTTCGATAATCCTCTCGATGGCCTGCCGCGATTGCCGCAGTTGCTCCCGGTAGGCAGGGGCGGCGATCAAGGAAATGTCCAGCAAGTAATCGCGGACGATCACGCCGGAACGCAGTACTTCCGCGCGCAAATCGCTGAGCAACTGCGCTTCGCGGTTGCGGGCGGCGTGCAGCGACTCCGATTCCGTGTAAATCCGCCGGGCCTCATACAAGGCGCCCAGGCCCAGGAGGGCAATAATCAGCAGCAGCCCCCCAAAACCGGCCACCAGGATATACCGGATTCTCCGGTGCATGATCAGTCCAGGCTCCTGTGTCATTTTCGCGCGAAAATGATCGTTGTGGACCTGGTCTTCACCGATTTGGACGGGACCTTGTTGGATCATGAAACGTACTCGTGGGCGCCGGCCCTCCCGGCCTTGCAGCGGCTCGCCCGGCTCGGCGTGCCCGTCATCATTGTCTCAAGCAAAACGCGAGCTGAGATCGAGCGGCTGCGGGCTGAGATGGACCACCGGGATCCTTTCATTGTAGAGAACGGCGGTGCGGCGTTCCTGCCGCATCCTTCCGGCGGTTACGAACGAATCGAATGGGGTCTTGCTTACCCGAAGTTGGTCGCAGGGCTCCGCGAGGCCTCCGCACGTTCGGGCGTCCGGGTAAAGGCATTCTCGGCGATGACGGTGGAGGAAATCGCCGCCGCCACCGGGCTGCCGCCGGACTTGGCCGCGCTCGCCGCGCAGCGTGAGTATGACGAGCCATTTCTTATCCTTGATGAAAACCGGCCGGCGGAACTGACCGCCGCGTTGGAAAGTCTCGGTTTGCGGTGGACGCGCGGCGGCAGGTTCTATCACGTCTGCGGTCGAAACGACAAAGCCGCCGCGGTGCGCGCCGTCGCCGAACGCTACCGCTCGCCCGCATCCCGCTTCCGCTTGATTGGCTTGGGTGACAGCTTCAACGACTTGAGCTTTCTTTCCGAGATGGATGTCGCAGCCATCGTGCGCTCGCCGCACGCCGAAGCATTGAAAGCCGCGCTGCCGGACGCACTGGTTTCGGAGGCTCGCGGACCTGAAGGGTGGGCGGAGATCATCTCAAAGGTGATTCCATAGCGACCACTCGCGCCCAGGCTCTTC
>Ga0272446_1002981_pt1 | contig 22095 bp, 19 predicted proteins | sample YNPCB0061_FD_194587 | JGI IMG/M metagenome (GOLD analysis project Ga0272446, IMG submission 194587) | Hot spring microbial mat communities from Yellowstone National Park, WY, United States - YNP-CB-006-1 | ecosystem: Environmental > Aquatic > Thermal springs > Hot (42-90C) > Sediment | place... | reverse complement strand
GGCGACCACCGCCTGTCCCGCGAGGCAGACCTCGCGCTCCTCGCCGCGACGCTCTCACCGCTGCTGGGCTGAGGCCTCTTCCGCGAGGATGGCGGCAAGCCCCTCGCGCCAAGTGGGGAAGCGCGGTACCCATCCGGTGGCCGCCTTGGTGAGAGCGTTGGCGACCCGGCGGTTCTCCGACCAGAAGCTCAAGGCCATCGGCGACATGCAAGCCCGGGCGATCTCGAACGGGACTTCGGGCGGGGGGGCGAGACCGAGCAGTCGCGCCGCCTCGGCCACAACCTCGGCCGAGGGGCTGGGCAGGTCATCGACGCCGTGCAGGACGCGCACGCCCCTCGCGGGGGGGCGGGCGGCGGCAGCGAGAACGAGGCCCGCGATGTCATCGACATGGATCCGCGAGAAGGCGTGCCCGGGCTTGACCACGCAACGTGCCGTGCCGGCGCGGAGGTCGTCGAAGGCGCTCCGCCCCGGCCCGTAGATGCCGCCCAGGCGGATGAGATCGAGCGTCGCGCCGGCCTCCTCGGCCGCCGCCTCCCAGGCCGCTTCGGCAGCGCGTCGGCGGAGGCTGCGCGGCTGGCCGGGCGCTGGCTCGGTCGTCTCGTCCACCCAGGCGCCGCCGCGGTCGCCATAGACGCCGGTGGTCGAGAGATAGCCGATCCAGGCCGGCCGGGCAGCGACGATCGCGTCGCGATGCGCGGCGAGCACGGGGTCGCCCGCCGCGTCGGGGGCGGCGGTGGCGACGAGATGGGTCGCCCCGGCGAGCGGCGGGGCGTCGAAGCCCGCGACCGCGAGGCCCGCCGCCGCGAGCGCCCGGGCCTCTGCCCTGCCCGGATCGCGCGTGACGACCGTGACGGCAGCGCCCGAAGCCGCGGCGGCAAGCGCGATCGCCCTGCCGCTGTAGCCAAGGCCGAACACGACCAGCCGCGCCATCCTCGCCGCCCCCACGGTCCCGCCGCATTCCCGGCTAGACTGGGCGCGAGACTCGGGCAGAGGAGCGAGAGTGTCGAGGGGTCTGACCATGCTGCGCGTCGTTCTGGCCACGGCGGCTGCTGGCGCCGGGTTCTGGGTGCTGGCCGATGACGCGGCGGAGGCGCCCGCGCGCATCGCTCCCCCCGCGCCCGCCACGGCGGTGATGGCTCCTCTGGCCTCCACCCTGCCCTCACCCGCGAGCGTGGCGGAGGCAGCGGCCGCGCCCGGCAACGGCCGCGATGACCGCGACGACGGCTATGACCGCTGCATGGCGCTCGCGATCGCAGACCCCGAACGCGCCGTGCACGAGGCGCGCGCCTGGCGGGCCGATGGCGGTGGCGATGCCGCGCTACACTGCGAGGCGACCGCGCGGCTGCGCGGCGGCGACGGCGAGGGTGCAGCGACGCTGCTCGAGGCGCTCGGGCGGACCGCCTTCGCCCCGGCCGAGGCGCGCGCCGCCCTGTTCGCCCAGGCCGGGCAGATCTGGCTCGAGGCGGGAGACCTCACCCGCGCCTATGGCGCGGCGACGCTCGCCCTCGCGCTTCGCCCCGACGACCCTGACCTGCTGACCGACCGAGCGGTGATCGCCGCCAATGCCGGGCGATTCCAGGAGGCGATCGACGACCTCACGCGCGCAATTGACCTCAAACCCTTCCGCGCCGAGGCCTATGTGCTCCGCGCTTCGGCCTGGCGGCAGCTCGGCCAGCCGGCGCTCGCGCGCGACGACCTCGCCCGCGCGCTGGCCCGCGAGCCCCTGAACCAGGAGGCGTGGCTCGAGAGCGGCATCCTCAAGCGCGACGCGCGCGACCCGGCCGGCGCGCGGGCCGACTGGGAGCAGGCGATCCGAATCGCGCCGGAGACGGCGACAGCGGCGCTCGCGCAGGCGAACATCGCCCGGCTGGCCGGGGAGCCGGAGGCGCGCGGGACGCCGGCGCGGCGCTGACCGCGCCGCGACGCAAGGCCACGCCACGGGAGCCCTCCCGCCCTGCCGCGCCCGACCGCGGCGCCCGACCGCCGCGCGCGCGATCCGACCGTCAGAAATCGAGGTTGGCGTAGTGCGGCGGAGGCGTGAGGCCGCCGACGCGATCATTGAGAAGCGCGCGGAACGAGGGGCGCGACTTCACCCGCGCATACCATTCCTTCGCGGCCGGGCTGATCGACCAGTCGACATCGCCGAGAAAGTCGAGCGCCGAGAGATGCGCCGCCGCGGCGAGATCGGCCAGCGTCAGTGTGTCGCCCGCGAGCCACCGCCGCTGTTCGGCGATCCAGCCGAGATAGGCGAGGTGGTGGCGGAGATTGGCGAAGCCCGCGCGGATCGCCGAGGCCTCGGGCTCGCCGCGGCCCAAGAGCGGCCGCATGATCTTCTCGTAGAGGAGGTTGTCGTCCACCTCGCGGGCGAACTTGCCGTCGAACCACGCGACGAGTCGGCGGCACTCGACGCGCTCGGCGAGCGTCCGCCCGATCAGCGGCGGCCCGCCATAGGCCTCGTCGAGATACTCGCAGATCGCGTTGCTGTCGGCGACTGCAAGGCCGCTCTCCTCGACCAGGACGGGCACCTGGGCGGCCGGGTTGAGCGCCAAGAACTCGGGCCGGCGCTCCCACACCTTCTCGAGCTTCAGTTCGAATGGCAGCCCCTTCTCCGCGAGCGCGAGCCGCACCTTCCGGGAGTAGGGCGAGAGCGGGAGGTGGTGGAGCAGGCGCATGCGGCCTGCGGCTTATCGCATGCCGAAGGCCCGGCCGCCACCCTCTCCCGCGCGCCGCCTCAGTCGCCAGCTGCGGCCAGCGCCGCGCCGGCCTCGCCGAGCGCGAGCGGCACCGGCAGGTAGCGCACGAAGTCCTTGGGCACGACCTGCCAGAAGTGCCCGCGCTCGCGCGACCAGTCGTTGAGCAGCATCGCGGCGAAGCGGCTGTTCGTCTCGGCGACATGCCGCAGGATGAGGTCGCGCAGCACTCCCTCCCAGTGCGGGTGGAGAAGCCTCTGCCACAGCACGTGCTCGGGGTTGATCCGCACCGGCAGGAGCCCCTCGGCGTCGTAGACGAAGGCCTGGCCTCCCGTCATTCCAGCCGCGAAATTGTCGCCGACGGGGCCGAGGATCACCGCCACCCCGCCCGTCATGTACTCGCAGCCGTTCGACCCGCAGCCCTCGACCACCGCGGTCGCGCCCGAGTTGCGCACCGCGAAGCGCTCCCCCGCCTGGCCGGCGGCGAAGAGATAGCCCGCGGTCGCGCCGTAGAGCACGGTGTTGCCGATGATCGTGTTCTCGTTCGACCGGAGCGTCGAGGACGGCGCCTGGCGGACGACGATCGTGCCGCCCGAGAGCCCCTTGCCGACGTAGTCGTTGGCGTCGCCGAACACTTCGAGCTTGAGCCCCTGCACGGCGAAGGCGCCGAGGCTCTGCCCCGCCGAACCGCGCAGGCGGACGGTGACATGGCCCGGCGCGAGCCCCTTCATGCCGAACTGGCGCACGATCTTCGAGGAGAGCTTCGTGCCGATCGTGCGGTAGGTGGAACGGATATTGTACTGCAGCTGCATCTTCTCACCGTCGCGGAAGAGCGGCGCTGCGTCGGCGATCATTTGCGCATCGAGCGTCTCCGGCACCTCGTTGCGGCCCTCGAGCGTGCAGTAGCGCGCGTGGGGGCCCGGGTCGGCCTGGGCGAGGATCGGGTTGAGGTCGAGGTCGTCGAGATGCGCCCCGCCGCGGCTCACCTGCTGCAACAGGTCGGTCCGCCCGACCACGTCCACGAGCCTGCGGACGCCCAAGGATGCGAGGATCTCGCGCACCTCCTCGGCGATGAAGGAGAAGAGGTTGATCACCTTCTCGGGGGTGCCGTCGAACTTGGCGCGAAGCGCCTCGTCCTGCGTGCAGACGCCGACGGGGCAGGTGTTCGAGTGGCACTGCCGCACCATGATGCAGCCCATGGCGACGAGGCTTGCAGTGCCGATGCCGAACTCCTCCGCCCCCAGCATCGCCGCCATCACCACGTCGCGGCCGGTCTTGATCCCGCCGTCGGTGCGCAGCCGCACGCGGTGGCGCAGCCGGTTGAGCATCAGCACCTGGTGCGCCTCGGAGAGCCCCATCTCCCAGGGCAGGCCGGCATATTTGATCGAGGTCTGCGGGCTCGCCCCGGTGCCGCCGACATGGCCCGAGATCAGGATCGTGTCGGCCTTGGCCTTGGCCACACCCGCGGCGATCGTCCCGATTCCGGAACGGGCGACCAGCTTCACGCACACCGTCGCGTCGGGGTTGATTTGCTTGAGGTCGTAGATGAGCTGGGCGAGGTCCTCGATCGAGTAGATGTCGTGGTGCGGCGGGGGCGAGATCAGCGCGATCCCGGGCGTTGAGTGGCGGAGCCGCGCGATAACCTCCGAGACCTTGAAGCCGGGGAGCTGCCCGCCTTCGCCGGGCTTGGCGCCCTGCGCCATCTTGATCTCGATCTCGCGGCAGTTGTTGAGATACTCGGCGGTGACGCCGAAGCGGCCCGAGGCGATCTGCTTGATCGCCGAGTTGGCGTTGTCGCCGTTCGGCCGCGGCCGGGCGCGGGCGGCATCCTCACCGCCCTCGCCGCTGTCTGACTTCGCGCCGATCCGGTTCATCGCGATCGAGAGGGTCTCGTGCGCCTCGGGGCTCAGGGCGCCGAAGCTGATTCCTGGGGAGACGAGGCGCTTGCGTATCTCGGTGACGCTCTCGACCTCCTCGACGGGGATCGGCTTGCGGCCCTCGAGCTTGAAGTCGAGCAGGTCGCGCAGCGCAATGGGCGGGAGCTTCCGCACCGCGTCGGAATACTTCTTGTAGGTCTGGTAGCTGTCGGTCGCGACCGCCGTCTGCAGCATGTGGATCAAGGGGCCCGCGAACGCATGCGCCTCGCCCTGGCGGCGGGCCTTGTAGAGCCCGCCCACGGGCAGCGTCACCGCATCCGAATCCCAGGCCTTGCGGTGCAGCGCGAGCGCCTTGCGCGCGATTCCGGAGAGGCCGATGCCGGAGATCCGGCTCTGCATGCCGGGGAAGAACTCTGCCACGAGCGAGCGGGAGAGGCCGATCGCCTCGAAATTGTACCCGCCGCGATACGACGAGAGCACCCCGATGCCCATCTTCGACATGATCTTGAGCAGGCCCTTGTCCATGGCCTTGCGGTAGCGGGCGATGGCCACCTTGAGCGGCATCTCGCCAAAGAGGCCGCGGCGGTGGCGGTCGGCGATGCATTCCTGCGCGAGCCAGGGATTGACCGTGGTAGCGCCGACGCCGATCAGGACGGCGACGTAATGGACATCGATCGCCTCGGCCACCCGCACATTGAGCGAGGTGAAGGTGCGCAAGGACTGCTTGACGAGGTGGGTGTGAACGCCCCCCACAGCGAGAATCATCGGGATGGCGCAGCGTTCGGCCGAGACGCGCTCGTCGGAGAGGATCACATGGGCAGCGCCGGCGCGCACCCCCTCCTCAGCCTCGCGGCGTATGCGCTCGATGGCCCGACGCAGCCCCGCCTCGCCATCGGCCACGGCGAAGGTGCAGTCGATCTCGACCGCCGTTGCGCCCATGTGCGCGCGCATCGCCTCGAACTCGGCGGTGGTTAGCACGGGGCTCTCGAGCTGGAGCAGGTCGCACTGACCCTGCTCCTGGTCGAGCACGTTGCCGAGATTGCCGAGCCGCGTCTTCAGCGTCATCACGCGCGTCTCGCGCAAGCTGTCGATCGGCGGGTTTGTCACCTGGCTGAAGGCCTGGCGGAAATAGTGCGAGAGCGGCCGGTACTGGTCCGACAGGACGGCGAGCGGGGTGTCGTCGCCCATCGAGCCGACGGCCTCGTTCGCCTCCTCCACCATCGGGTGGAGGATCATCTCGAGCTCCTCGAGGGTGAGCCCGGCGGCGAGCTGGCGGCGCCTCAGCGCCTCGCCGGAGAGCCGCGGGGCTTCCGTCTGCTCGCTCTTGATCAGCGCATCGAGATGCAGGGTGCGGCGGGTCCAGGCGCCGAAATCCTCGCGTGCGGCGAGCAGGTCCTTCAGCTCGCGGTCGGAGTAGAAGCGCGGGCCCTCGAGATCGACGCCGATGCACTGGCCGGGACCGACGCGGCCCTTGGCGACGATCTCGTCCTCGCGCAGCTTCACCATCCCGGTCTCGGAGCCTACGACGAGTAGCCCGTCGGCGGTGATCGTGTAGCGCATCGGGCGCAGGCCGTTGCGGTCCATGCCTGCGATCACCCAGCGCCCGTCGGTGGCGCAGATCGCGGCCGGGCCGTCCCAGGGCTCCATCACGGCGTTGCAGTAGAGGAACAATGCCCGGTGCGCCTCTGGCATCGTGGCGTTGTTGCCAACGCTTTCGGGGATCATCAGCGCCTTGGCCATCGGCGCGTCGCGGCCGGCGCGGACCAGAACCTCGAAGACGTTGTCGAGGATCGCCGTGTCGGAGCCGCCCGACTGGATGACCGGCTTGATGTCGTCCATGTAGGCGTCGAGCAGCGGCGAGGCGAGCCGCGTCTCGTGGCTCTTCATCCAGTTCACGTTGCCGGTGATGGTGTTGATCTCGCCATTGTGGGCGACCATTCGGAACGGCTGGGCGAGCCGCCAGGTGGGGAAGGTGTTGGTCGAGTAGCGCTGGTGGTAGATCGCAAAGCGCGAGACGAAGCGGTCGTCGGTGAGGTCGGGGTAGAACGCGGTCAGGCTCTCGGCGAGGAACATCCCCTTGTAGATGATCGAACGGCAGGAGAGCGAGCAGATGTAGAGATCGGCCACCTGCGCGGCGATCGCCGCCTTCTCGATCCGCCGGCGGATCACGTAGAGGTCGCGCTCGACCGTCGCCTCGTCGCGGAGGTCCGGGTCGTGCACCATGATCTGCTCGATCTCCGGCCGGGTGGCGTTGGCCTTCTCGCCGATCACCGTGACGTCGATCGGCACCTGGCGCCAGCCGTAGATGCCGTAGCCGAAGGCGAGGATCTCGGTCTCGACGATCTGCCGGCAGCGCTCCTGCGCGCCGAGATCGGTCTTCGGCAGGAAGATCTGGCCGACGATGATCCGCCCCGGGCGGACCGTGTCGCCGCCGCGAATGACGGCCTCGGCGAAGAAGTCACGCGGGATCTCGATGTGGATGCCGGCGCCGTCGCCGGTCTTGCCGTCGGCATCGACCGCACCGCGGTGCCACACGCTCTTCAGAGCGTCGATGCCCGCCTGAACGACGCGGCGCGAGGGCCTGCCATCGAGGGCGACGACGACGCCGACGCCGCAGGAATCGTGCTCCGTGAGGTCGATGCCGGCCGCGCGCAGGGCCTCGGCATTGGCCGCGTAGGCGCGGGCGAAGTCTTCCGCCATGAGGGGAACGTTCCGCTCCATCATCGTCACTCCGCCGCAACGGCCAGAGCGGCCTGCCGCCCTGCCTGGATGAACTGGTGCATCGACGCCGCGGCGTCCCGCCCGTCGCGGATCGCCCAGACGACGAGCGAGGCGCCGCGCACGATGTCGCCGGCGGCGAACACGCCGGTGAGCGACGTCATCATCGTCCGGTGGTCGACCTTCAGCGTGCCCCAGCGGGTGACGGCGAGGTCTGGCTCGCCGAACATCGAGGGCATGTCTTCGGGGTCGAAGCCGAGCGCCTTGATCACGAGATCGGCCTCGATCGTGAAGGCGGAGCCGGCGATCGGCTCGACCTGCTGCCGCCCCGTCGCATCGGGAAGGCCGAGATGCATGCGCACCGCGCGCACGGCGGTGACCGACCGCTCGCCGAGGAACGCTTCCGGTGCGGCGAGCCACTCGAAGCGAACGCCCTCCTCCTCGGCGTGGCTGACCTCGCGCATCGAGCCCGGCATGTTCGCCCGGTCGCGCCGGTAAAGGCAGGTGACGCTCGCCGCTCCCTGGCGGATCGCGGTGCGCACGCAGTCCATCGCCGTATCGCCGCCGCCGATCACCACGACGCGCCGTCCGGCTGCATTGAGCGTGCCGTCGGCGAAGGCCCTGACATGGTCGCCGAGGCCGGTCCGATTCGAGGCGGTGAGGTAGTCGAGCGCGGGCACGATCCCGGCAAGGCCTGAGCCGGGGCCGCCGAGCTCGCGCGCCTTGTAGACGCCGGTTGCGATCAGCACAGCGTCGTGGCGGCTGCGGAGTTTGGCGAGCGCGATGTCGGTCCCCACAGCGCAGCCGAGATGGAAGCGTATGCCAGCAGCGCGGAACAACTCCCAGCGCCTGAGCACCACCGGCTTCTCGAGCTTGAAGTTGGGGATGCCGTAGATCATCAGCCCGCCCGGGCGGTCGTAGCGGTCGTAGATGTCGACGGCGTGGCCCTGGCGGCGGAGCAGTTCCGCGGCGGCGAGGCCGGCCGGCCCGGCGCCGACGATGCCCACACTCGAGGGCAGTTCGCGCACCGGGAGCGGCGGGCGGACCCAGCCGCGCTCGAAGGCCGTGTCGGTGATGTATTTCTCGACCGCGCCGATGGTGACGCTCTCGAACCCCTTCTCGATGACGCAGTTGCCCTCGCAGAGCCTGTCCTGCGGGCAGATCCGGCCGCAGATCTCGGGGAAGGTGTTAGTGGCGGAGGCGACCTCGTAGGCCTCCTCGAGCCGGCCCTCCGCGGTGAGCTTCAGCCAGTCGGGGATGTTGTTCCCGAGCGGGCAGTGCACCTGGCAGAAGGGAACGCCGCATTGCGAGCAGCGGCTCGCCTGCTCTGCGGCTCGGTCGGCCGAGAAGGCGCGGTAGATCTCGTCCCAGTCCTGCGCGCGCTCGGCGGCGGAGCGCTTGTCGGGCGTACGCTGGGGGGTGGCGACGAATTTCAGCATCCGCTCGGCCATCGTCTCTCGCTCCGCGTGGGCATCTCTCGCACCGGGGTCGGCAGCCGGGGCGGGCCCGGCGCGCGGCCCGCTCCTTTACAGCGGTCACTCGGGGCTTGGGGAGAGGCAAAGCGCAGAGCGGGTCCGCTTCGGACGTATTATCTGACCCGCATTGCCGAGGCCCCCGGCCTCGACGACACGATTCGGACCTTCCGCCGAGCGCCGAGAGCAAAAACGGTCCGATCCGGACCTGTCTACGCCGCCCGGCGCTTCCCGCCAGGGCGGAACCGGGCAAGATAGGCGGGAACGATCGCCTCGACCGCCTTGGGCGTGATCCCGAGATCAGCGAGCGTCAGCGCTCCGGGAGAGACGACGTTGTCGCGCCGCAGCAGAAGCAGCTGGTCGCGCGTGAGCGGCGGGGTGGGCAGGAGCTCGAACAGCCGCGCCTGCACCTCGCCCACGGCGAAGGGAAGGTCGAGCACGAGCCGGCGCCGCCCGGTCTCGGCGAGGATGTAGTCGATCAGCGCGCGGAAGGTGTAGGTCCTCGGCCCGCCGAGCTCGTAGGTTCGACCCATCGCCTCGGGCCGGTCGATCGCTGCCATCACGGCATCGGCCACGTCGCCGACATACACCGGCTGGAACAGCGTCCTGCCGCCGCCATAGACCGGCAGGACGGGCAGGAGCCGCGCCATGGCGCCGAAGCGGTTGAAGAACCCGTCCTCCGGCCCGAACACGATCGAGGGGCGAAGGATCGTCGCGGCGGGGAAAGCGGCGCGAACGGCAGCCTCGCCGGCCGCCTTGGTGCGGGCGTAGAGGGAGGGGCTGTCGGCATCGGCGCCGATCGCCGAGAGATGGACGAGACGCTGCGCCCCTGCCTCGGCGGCGGCGCGGGCGATCGTCCCCGGCGCCTCGCCCTGGATCGCTGTGAAGCGGGCGCGCGTGTTCTCGAACAGGATCCCGACGCAGTTGACGACGACCGAAGCCCCGGCGACGGCGGCGGCGACGGCGCGCGGCTCCGTCACCGCGGCGCGGATGGGCACGATCTGCCCCGGCACGCCCATGGGCTTGAGCGCGAGCGCGCGTTCTGGGTCGCGGCCGGCGACGCGCACGACGAAGCCGCGCGCCGCGAGCCGCTTGACGATGTAGCGGCCGATGAACCCGGCGCCGCCGAACACCGTCGCCGTGCCGCCCGTCACCGGTGCGCTGACCGACATCACCGTCTCTCCCGTCTGGATTGGACACATCAGGATGTGGCCCGGACGGGCAAAGGCTCAAGCGCGCGGCCGGCCTTCGCGGCGTTGACGCGGCAGAGGCCCGGCGCTACTGCTGCCGCTCGCTGCCCAGGTGGCGGAATTGGTAGACGCGCAGGTTTCAGGTACCTGTGGCCGAAAGGTCGTGGAAGTTCGAGTCTTCTCCTGGGCACCATCGCCGGCCCGGCATCGTTGCCATGGCGCCGGCGCGTGAGCGGCGACCGGCCGCTGCGGATCCACCACCGGATGGCTCCATGCGGACGCAATGCGCCTGGGCACGCGCACGCCCGCGGCGGGACGTTGGCGCAGCGAGCCGCCCCGGCTACAAGCCCCAGCGATGACAACCCTCTTCGCCCACGGCGCAACCCTTCACCTGCACCGACACGACCTGCCCGAGGGGCTCTCGCTCGGTCCCGTCGTTGCGATCGACAGCGAGACGATGGGGCTCGACCCCCGACGCGACCGGCTCTGCCTCGTGCAGCTCTCCGCCGGCGACGGCACGGTCCACCTCGTCCAGCTCGTGCCGGAGGAGCTCGGCGGGCGGGGCTATGACTGCCCGAACCTCAAGGCCCTGCTGGCCGACCCGGCGACGCTCAAGCTGTTCCACTTCGCGCGCTTCGACATCGCCGCCTTCCGCCACTTCCTCGGCGTCGAGACGCGGCCCGTCTGGTGCACCAAGATCGCGTCCAAACTCACCCGCACCTTCACCGATCGGCACGGGCTCAAGGACCTGTGCAAGGACCTGCTCGGCATCGAGCTCTCGAAGCAGCTGCAGTCGAGCGACTGGGGCGCGACCGACCTCTCGCCCGACCAGCTCGCCTATGCCGCCTCGGACGTTCTGCACCTGCATGCGCTGAAGGCGCGGCTCGAAGGCCTGCTCGCGCGCGAGGGGCGGCTTGCGCTGGCCGAGGCCTGCTTCGCCTTTCTGCCCGCCCGCGCCGCGCTCGACCTCCTCGGCTATGAGGAGCCGGATCTCTTCGCGCATTGACGGCGCGGCCCGGCGCGCGGGGCGTCGTTGACGGTTCCTCAACCGGGGAGGGCGCACGGTCGCGTGCCATGGCACATCTCTTGCCTGTCAAGCGCGACGTTCCGTTGACCCGGCTCAGGCCAAGGCCCTACATCGAGGCCTGGGGACCGGATGACACACGCATGAAACCTCTCCTTGCGGGCACGGGCGCGGCCGCAGAGGGCCCGGAAGGCGGCCGGAGCGCATGTCCGGCTGGCCGCGCCGCCGCAGCCATCGAACACCACGCGGCGGACATCGCCGCCGCTGGCTTTCGCAAGGACGGCGCGGCGGACATCGCCGCCGCTGGCTTTCGCAAGGACGGCGCGGCGGACATCGCCGCCGCTGGCTTTCGCAAGGACGGCGCGGCGGACATCGCCGCCGCTGGCTTTCGCAAGGACGGCGCGGCGGACATCGCCGCCGCGCGGGCCGTGCTCGCCACTGAAGCGGCGGCGCTCACCGCCCTTGCAAACGGTCTTGATTCCAGCCTTGTGCGCGCGCTCGACCGCATCGGCGGCGCGAACCGGCTGGTCGTCTCTGGCATGGGCAAGTCAGGCCATGTCGCGCGCAAGATCGCCGCCACCTTCGCCTCGACCGGAACGCCCTCCCTCTTCGTCCACCCGGCAGAGGCGAGCCATGGCGATCTCGGCATGATCACCCCGGCCGATGCCGTGCTTGCCCTCTCGAACTCCGGCGAGACGCCAGAACTCGCCGACCTTGTGGACTACACGCGCCGCTTCGCCATCCCGCTCATCGCCATCACCGGCCGGGCGGAGAGCACGCTCGCGCGCGCGGCCGATGTCACGCTCGTGCTCGCCGACGCGCCCGAGGCCTGCCCGATGGGGCTCGCACCGACCACTTCGACGACGCAGATGCTCGCTCTGGGAGACGCTCTCGCGGTCGCCCTGCTCGCGCGCAAGGGCTTCACGGCGGCCGATTTCCGACTGTTCCACCCGGGCGGGCGGCTCGGCCGGCGGCTCCTGCGCGTCCGCGACCTGATGCATGCGGGGGCGGAGGTGCCGCTCGCCCCGGCCGCGACGCCGATGCACGCCGCGATCCTCGCCATGACGGCTGGGCGCTTCGGCTGCCTCGGGCTCGTCGCGGAGGACGGCACGCTCGCCGGCATCATCACCGACGGCGACCTCCGCCGCGCCATGGCGCCCGACCTGCTCACCCGCAGCGCCGCCGAGGTGATGACGCCGACCCCGCGGACGATCGGCGCCGACGCGCTCGCCGCCGAGGCGCTGCGGACGATGAACGACCGCCGCATAACCGCTCTCTTCGTTACCGAAGCCGGGCGGCCCGTCGGCATCCTGCACGTGCACGACCTGCTCCGCGCCGGGGTCGCCTGAGCGTCATGGCAGAGCTCCGCCCCGTCCCGCTCGCCGTCGCCGCTGGGTCGCGCCCCGGCCGGACGCGGCTTGCCCGAGCGCGGCGCGGCACCCCCGATCCGGCCCGGATCGCCCGACGCAGCCGCATGGTGGCGCTGCTCAAGCGCGTCCTGCCGCTCGCCGCGCTCGCCGCCCTCGCGCTCGTTGCCCTCTGGCCGCAGATCGCCGGCATGGAGGAGAGCGTTCGCGTCGCCTACCGCAAGCCGAGCCTCGCCGTTCCGGGGGGTGCGGCGAGCGTGGTCGAGCCGCGCTTCCAGGGCACCGACGAGCGCGGCAGGCCCTATACCGTCGCCGCCGAGAGCGCGCTCCAGCCGGCCGGGGAGACTGCCGTCGCTCTCACCCGCCCGCGCGGCGAGGTCACGCTCGAGGACGGGGCCTGGGTGCTGCTGGAGGCCAAGGTCGGGTCGTTCGACCGGGCGAGCCGGCGCCTCACCCTCACGGGCGACGTGACGCTGTTCCACGACAGCGGCTACGAGGTGCGCACCGAGTCCGCCCTGGTCGATCTCCGTGCCGGCACCGCACACGGGCGGCAGCCGGTCGCCGCACAGGGCCCCGCCGGAACGCTCGAGGCCTCTGGCTTTTCCATCACCGACCGCGGCGATGTGCTGACCTTCGGCGGGCCGGCGCGCATGCTGCTCGTGCCGGCCCCGGCTCATTCCGCTTCCGCAGAGAGGCCATGAGCGCGGCGCGCGCCCTCCTCTTGGCGCTTGCGCTCTCGGCCGCCCCGGCGGCGGCGCAGGAGCTCGGCCTCGCGGGCGAGGGTCCGATCGAGATCCTGGCCGATGGCGCGATCGAGTGGCGGCGCCTCGACCAGACCGTGACGGCTGAGGGCAACGCACGCGCCATACGCGGCACGACGACCGTGTTCGCCGACCGGCTCGTCGCGCGCTACCGCCCACGCGGCGGCGGTCGCGAGGCAGAGCCAGGCCCGGCCGCGCAGGCGGTGCTCGGCGGCGGCGGCGAGATCTGGCGCCTCGAGGCGGAAGGCAATGTGCGCATCGTCTCGGGCGAGAACCGCGCCCAGGGCGACCGCGCGGTCTATGACCTCGACCGCCGCGTGCTCGTCATGACCGGGCGCGCGCTCGCCATCACCAATGGCCGCGACCGCCTGACAGCGCGCGACGCGCTCGAATACTGGGTCGATCGCCGCATGGCGGTCGCGCGCGGCGGCGCCACCGTGACCTCGCCCGACCGCCAGCTCGATGCCGAGACGCTCGTCGCCTATTTCAACGACACGCCGGGCGCGCGCGCGCCACAGGCCCGGCAGCAGGGCGGCGCGGCCTCGGCGCTGCAGGTGCCCGGCAGCGGCCGGCTCGAACGCGTCGAGGCCTTCGGCAACGTCACCATACGCACCGCCACCGAGAGCGTGCGCGGCGACCGCGGCGTCTACACGCCAGCGACGGGGGTGGCGCAGGTCGCGGGCAATGTCGGCATAACGCGCGGGCAGAACCACCTCTCCGGCGCCGTGGCCGAGGTGAACCTCCAGACCGGCGTCTCGCGGCTTCTGCCGACGCCCGGGGGGCGCGTCGCCGGCCTGCTCGTGCCGGAGGAGCGCAACCGCCCCGAAGCGCCGTCGCTCGCCCCTGCCCCGCCCGTGCCGGCGCCACGGCCGCTCGCGCCATGACGCCGCCCGAGGAGGCCATGTCAGCGCGGATGCGGGCAGAAGCGGCGCGGGAAGAGGTGCCGCGCCCAGCGCTTGAGGTCGTGCCCGGCCAGGGCGGGCTCATCGCCACGGGCCTTGGCAAGCGCTACAAGAGGCGGCCTGTCGTGCGGAACGTTTCGCTCTCGGTGCAGCGCGGCGAGGCGGTCGGGCTGCTCGGGCCGAACGGTGCGGGCAAGACCACCTGCTTCTACCTGATCGTCGGCCTCGTCGCGCCGGACTCAGGCACGATCACGCTCGACGGCGCCGACATCACGACACTGCCGATGTACCGCCGCGCGCGCCTCGGCCTCGGCTACCTGCCGCAGGAGGCCTCGATCTTCCGCGGGCTGACCGTCGAGCAGAATATACGCGCCACGCTCGAAGTGGCGGAGCCCGACGCAGCGGCGCGCGAACTCGCGCTGGATGAGCTGCTCGCCGAGTTCTCGATCAGCCATCTCCGCCGCACGCCGGCGATCGCGCTCTCGGGCGGCGAGCGGCGGCGCGTCGAGATCGCGCGCGCGCTGGCCACCCACCCGAGCTTCATCCTGCTCGACGAGCCGCTCGCCGGCATCGACCCGATCGCGGTCGGCGAAATACGCGACCTCGTCGCGCATCTGAAGGACCGCGGCATCGGCGTTCTGATCACCGACCATAACGTGCGCGAAACGCTCGAGATCATAGACCGCGCCTATATCCTCCATGACGGCCAGGTGCTGATGGAGGGCAGCCCAGGCGACATCGTTGCGCATGAGGGTGTCCGCCGCGTCTATCTCGGCGAGCGGTTCTCGCTCTGAGGGCGGAGGCGGCGATGGCGATCGGACCGCGTCTCGATCTTCGCCTCGGCCAGGCGCTCGTGATGACGCCGCAGCTGCGTCAGGCGATCAAGCTCCTGCAGTTCTCCAATCTCGAAGTCGCCGCCTTCCTCGAAGCGGAGCTCGAAAAGAACCCTCTGCTCGAGCGCGACGAGGGCGGCGAGCCGGTGCCCGAGCGCGAGGCCGAGCCGCCAGCGCCGCTCATCGAGGACACTGGCCCCTCGCTCGCCGCAGCGGGTGAGGCGCCGCTCGATGCCGATTTCGGCAATGTCTACGACCAGGGCGGCAGCGCCGACGGCGCCTCGGACATGGCGGGCGGGGCGATGCTCGACGCCGCGCGGATCGGCCCTGGCGGGCGGAGCGACTTCGCGGGCGACGAGCGCGGCATCGAGGAACACGCCGTCGAGCGGCGCAGCTTGCGCGAGCACATGGCCGAACAGCTCCGACTCTCGCCCGGCGACGCGACTGAGCGGCTGATCGGCGCCTGCCTCATCGCGATGCTCGACCCGGCTGGGCGGATCGGCGGCGATCTCGGCCAGCTCGCGGCGAATCTCGGCTGCGATCTCGCGCGCATCGAGGCAGTGCGGCAGAAGATGATGCGGTTCGAGCCGGTCGGCGTGTTCGCGCGCGACCTGCGCGAGTGCCTCGCCGCTCAGCTCGCCGAGGCCAACCGGCTCGACCCGGCGATGGCCGCCCTGCTCGACAATCTCGACCTGCTCGCGCGCCGCGACATGCGGCGGCTGATGGAGGTCTGCGGCGTCGATGCCGAGGACCTCACCGAGATGGTGGCCGAGCTCCGCCGGCTCGACCCCAAGCCGGGCGCCGCCTTCGAGGCCGAGGCGGCGACCACTGTTGTGCCCGACATCCTGATGCGGCGCGCTCCCGAGGGCGGCTGGATCGTGGAGCTCAACCCGGAGACGCTGCCGCGGGTTCTCGCCAACGGAACGTTCCATGCACGTATCGCCGCCGGGGCGCGGACGAAGGAGGAGAGGAGCTTCATCGCCGAGCACTGGGCGAACGCAACGTGGCTTGTCAAAAGCCTGCAGCAGCGCGCGAACACCATCCTCAAGGTCGCCGCCGAGATCGTGCGGCAGCAGGACGGGTTCTTCCGCCACGGCGTCAGCCATCTGCGGCCGCTGATCCTGCGCGACATCGCCACCGCCGTTTCGATGCACGAGAGCACCGTCAGCCGCGTGACCGCGAACAAGTACATCGCGACCCCGCGCGGCACGCTCGAACTCAAGTTCTTCTTCACAACCGCGATCGCCGGAACGGCGGGGGAGAGCCACTCGGCGGAGGCGGTGCGCCGCCGCATCCGCGACATGATCGCCGCCGAGGGGCCGGAGACCGTTCTGTCGGACGACCAGATCGTGCTGATGCTGAGGCGGGAGGGTGTGGACATCGCCCGCCGCACGGTGGCCAAATACCGCGAGAGCCTTCGCATCCCCTCCTCCGTGCAGCGGCGGCGGGAGAAGGCGATCCCGGCCTGAGGGCAGGGCCACGCCCCGCGCCGGCCACGAGGTGGCCCTTTGTGAGACCGCGCCGGGCCCCTCCCATCCCCCGGCCGGCGGAAGGAAAGGTCAGATGCACATCACCGTCTCGGGCAAACAGGTTGACGTGGGCGACGCGCTCAGGACCTATGTTGCCGAGCAGCTCGGCATCATCGCCGGCAAGTACTTCGACCACGCGCTCGAGGCCCATGTCGTGTTCTCGAAGGCGCGCAGCTTCTTCATGTGCGACATCCAGATGCACGCGGGCCGGAACATCATCATGCGCGGCGAGGGCGAGGCACAGGACGCGCACGCCGCCTTCGACGCCGCGGCCGAGCATCTCGGCAAGCGGCTGCGGCGCTACCGGCGCAAGGTGAACGACCATGCGCGCGACCTCGCCAACCGCGAGCGGCCGATCGCAGCGACGCAATACGTGCTGAGCCAGGAGCGCGTGCCCGACGAGACGGCCGAGGAGGCGATGGTCAACGGCGACCATGGCGTGGTCGTTGCCGAGATGCCGGCAGAGATCGAGACGCTGACGGTCGGCGAGGCGGTGATGCGGCTTGATCTCGCGCACGCACCGGTGCTGATGTTCCGCGAGCGCAAGAGCGGCTCGCTCAGCGTGGTCTACCGCCGTGACGACGGCCATATCGGCTGGATCGACCCCTCCGGCGCGAAGCCAGGCTGACGCGGCTTGGGGGCTCGGGCGCGAGCCGCCTCAGCCGCTGCGCCGACGCTGCGGCAGCGGGCGGAGCCGCGCCGCGGGCAAGGGGGATCGCACCCGGCGTGCCACCGGTCGCAACGCCAGCCCCTGGCGCAGCGTTGCCTGAAGCTCGCTCTGACCCGCCGGCTGCGGCCGACCGCCGTCGAACGGGACGACCGTCGCGACAGGTCCCGGCCCGCCGTGCCGGAAGGGCGGGGAACGCTGCCTGGGTGGCGGCTTTCCTCGACATGCCGACCGTGCCGGCAGCTCATATCGTTCGCGTGCGTCGCGTCAGGCTCGATCGGAGGGAACAGGACGGTCCCTCACGGCACGGCGCGCGCGGGCGCCGTCAGTGCACCGCGACCGGCACCATCTCGTGCTCGATCACCGCCGCGGCGGCCTCGGCGACGTCGGGTGCGAGGCCGATCTGGCGGCCATCGGCGCCGAAGATCGCCACCGCCCTCTGACCGTCGACGACGACGGGGCGGAGATACGCCACCCCGCCGAGACCGAGCAAGGCGAGCTGCTCGCGCGTCGGCACTGGAAACTTGGTCTTGCGGTCGTTCTGGAACGCGTTCATCGCATCTTCTCCCCGGGCGCCCATCCGGCACGCCCCTCTGTCTGCCGCGCCATCATGGCCCCGGCCAGTGAATCGACCTTCAACCGCCCGACTGCCCGTTCGGCTTCTCGCCGATCCGGATCGTGCGCACCCGCGTCTCCGCCTGCGGGCGGTAGAGGTCGATGTTGAGCAGGCCGCGATCGAGCCAGGCGCCCTTCACCTCGATGCCATCGGCGAGCACGAAGGGGCGCTGGAACTGGCGCGCGGCGATCCCGCGATGCAGGAACACCCGCCCCTCGCTGTCATCAGCCTGGCGGCCGCGGACGATGAGCTGGTTGTCTTCGAGCGTGATCGAGAGCTCCTCCATCGTGAACCCGGCGACGGCCAGCGTGATGCGCAGGCTGTCGGGGCCCGTCTGCTCGATGTTGTAGGGCGGATAGCCCTCGGCGCTGACCTTGGCGAGGCGCTCGCGCGCCATCTCGAGCTGGTCGAAACCGAGGAAGAGCGGGCTGCCGAACAGGGTCGTGCGCGTCATCGAAGCCTCCTCGCGCGGAGCGGGCCTGCGCGCGGGGCCCATGCCGGCACCCCGCGCTGCCGCAGAAATGGGCAGGCGCGTCACCGGATGCAAGGGAGGGCCGCGCGCCATTCCCCCGGGCCATGTCCTCCCGCCATGGCCCGCCTCGCCCCATGTCCCGCCTCGCCATTGCCCGCCCGGCGCGCCCGCATTACTGAGGCGGGATGCCGACCCCGCCCGTACTCAACACCGGCGCGACGCCCCTGGACCCGCCAGGCGACCCGCCCGCAGCCTCGCCCGCAGCCTCGCCCGGGCGGCTCGCGATCCGCCTCGTCCCCGACCCGGTGCTCAGGCGGAAGGCGCGCCCTGTCGGGCCCGGCGATGCCGAGGCCGTGCGCACGCTCGTGCCCCGCATGCTCGAGGCGATGTACGCCGCCCCCGGGATCGGGCTGGCCGCGCCACAGGTCGGCGTGCCGCTCCGGCTTGCGGTGATCGATCTCCAGCGCGAGGGAACGCGCGCGCCGCTCGTCATCATCAACCCCGAGATCGCCGCCGCCTCGGCCGAGACCGAGACGCACGAGGAGGGCTGCCTCTCCCTCCCCGGCCAGTACGCCGACGTCACGCGCCCGCGTGCGGTGACCGTCCGCTTCCTCGACGCTGCCGGGGAACGCCGCGAACTCGCCGCCGAAGCCCTGCTCGCGCGCTGCCTCCAGCACGAGATCGACCATCTCGACGGCATCCTGTTCGTCGACCGGATCTCGGCGCTGAAGCGCAACATCATCCTCCGCCGACTCGCCAAGGCGCTGCGCGCCAAGGAGGGGTGAGGCGTGCGGCTCGCCTTCATGGGCAGCCCCGACTTCGCCGTTCCGACCCTGCGGGCGCTCGAAGCAGCCGGGCACGAGATCGCCGCCGTCTACTGCCAGCCCCCGAAGCCGGCGAATCGCGGCCAGGCGGTCACGCGCTGCCCCACCCATGTCGCGGCGGAAGCGATGGGACTTGCCGTGCGCACGCCTTCAAGGCTGCGGAAGGACGAGGCGGCGCAGGCGGAGTTCGCCGCCCTCGGCCTCGATGCGGCCGTTGTCGCGGCCTATGGTCTCATCCTGCCGCGGCGGATGCTCGAGGCCCCGCGGCGTGGCTGCCTCAACGTGCATGCCTCGCTGCTCCCGCGCTGGCGCGGCGCCGCACCGATCCAGGCCGCAATCCTCGCGGGCGACCGCGAGACGGGTGTCACCATCATGCGCATGGAGGAGGGGCTCGACACGGGCCCGATCCTGCTCGCCGAAGCCGTGCCGATCACGGAGGAGACGACCGCTCTGTCGCTGCATGACAAGCTCGCGGCCCTCGGCGCGCGGCTGATCCTCCGCGCGCTCGCCGAGGACCCACCGCCCGTGCCGCAGCCCGAGGAGGGCGTGACCTACGCGCCGAAGCTCGGCCCAGCCGACCGCGCTCTCGACCCGCGCCTCGAAGCCGCCGCGCTCGCCCGCCGCGTGCGCGCGCTCAACCCCTGGCCTGGCACGGTGCTCGCGCATCGCGGCACGGCGCTCAAGGTGCTCGAGGCCGTGGCGGAGCCGGAACGGACCGGCGCCGAACCGGGCACGCATCTCGGCGCGGGGCGTCTCGCCTGCGGCGGCGGCACGGTGCTCCGCCTCCTCCGCCTGCAGCGTCCGGGACGTGCGCCGCAGGAGGCCGAGGCGTTCCTGCGCGGCCATCCGATCGCGCCCGGCGAGCGTCTCGCCGCCCCGCCTCCCTGATGCCGCGCTACGTTCTGCGCGTCGAGTATGACGGCGCTCCCTTCGTCGGCTGGCAGCGCCAGGCCGAGGGGCTCTCCGTGCAGGAGGCGATCGAGGCGGCGGCGGCGGCGCTCGCGTGCGGCGCCCCGGTCGCGGCGGTGGCGGCGGGGCGGACGGATTCGGGCGTGCACGCCGCCGCCCAGGTGGTGCAGCTCGACCTCGACCGGGAGATCGATCCCGGAACGTTGCGCGATGCACTCAACTTCCACCTCCGGGCCCATCCCGTCTCGGTGCTCGCGGCCGGCCGGGCGGGGCCCGGATTCCACGCGCGCTTCAGCGCCACCGGCCGCACCTACCGCTACCGCATCCTCGACCGGCGCAGCCCGCCGGCGCTCGAGCGCGGCCGGGTCTGGCACGTCCCCCGCCCGCTTGACGCAGCGGCGATGGCAGCAGCCGCGCGCGTGCTCGTCGGCCGGCACGACTTCTCCTCCTTCCGCGCCGCCTCCTGCCAGGCCTCGGGGCCGGTGCGCACGCTCGATCGGCTCGATATCCTCCGCGCCGGCGAGGAGATCCTCGTCGAGGCCGCGGCGCGGAGCTTCCTGCACCACCAGGTGAGGAACATGGTCGGCACGCTCAAGCGCGTCGGCGAGGGAGCGTGGACGGCAGACGACGTCGCCCGGATCCTCGCCGCGCGCGACCGACGCGCGGCGGGGCAGACGGCCCCGGCGGAGGGGCTAACGCTCATCGCCGTCACCTATCCCGACGGGCTCTGCCCGGTCTGACGGCTGCGCGTGTCACCCACGCCCGAGCGCGAGCGTCAGCCCGGTGACGAACAGGCCGACCAGAACGTCGGCGCCGACCACGAACGCCGCCTGCGCGCCGCCGATGCCAAGGCTCGCGCGCGCGGCGAACCAGCTCACCCAGAGACCGTAGAGGAGGGCTGCGAGCGCCACCGCATCCGCCGCAGCACCAGGGGCAAGCCCGGTCGCCGCGACGAGGGCGGCGGCGAGCATCGCCGCAAGCTGCGGCGGCTTCGCCCAGTTCCAGGCCGCGACGAAGTGCGGGAACCGGCCGCGCCGCCCCATCCCCTCCGTCACCCCGAGCATGAGCATCGGCAAGGCGAACCAACCAAGCACGTAGCCGATTCCCTCCGCCGCGACGAGCCTGAGCGAGACCTCGCCCACCGGGCCGCCCGTGAGCAGGCGGAGCAGGAGGTAGGGCGGCAGACACACCCACATCGCCGCGAACGAGGCCCAGGCGCCCTCGGCCGTTCGGTCGATCAGGGCGAGCCCGGAAGCGCGGCCGCGCGCGAGCATGAACCCGCCCGCGAGCCCGCCGAGGAGCCGCGCCGCCCCGGCGCTCACCCCCCCGCCCTCACGTCCGTGCGCTCATCCGCAGAACGCCTCGATCACGGCCCGGTAGATCCGGGCGAGGTCGTGGAGGTCGGCCACCGGAACGCGCTCGTCGACCGCATGCATCGTCGCGCCCACGAGCCCGAACTCGGCGACCGGGCAGGCCCGAGCGATGAAGCGCGCGTCCGAGGTGCCGCCCCCCGTATCGAGCCGCGGCGTGATGCCGCTTGCGCCCGCGATCGCCTCCTTGAGCCTCGCGACCTCCTCGCCCGGGGCGGTGAGGAACGCCTCGCCCGAACAGGAAAGGTCGAGCCTGTGCCTCGGCGCATGCGCCGCCGCCGTTTCGCGCAGCCAGGCCGAGAGACCGGCCGCGGTGTGGCGATCGTTGAAGCGTATGTTCCACGCCGCCGACGCAGCGGCCGGGATCACGTTGGACGCAGGGTTGCCGACATCGATGGTGGTGACCTGCAGCGTCGAGGGCTCGAACCAGTCCGTTCCCGTATCGAGCACGCGCCCCGTCAGGGCGCCGAGGAAGCCGACCAGCCGGTGCACCGGGTTGTCGGCACGCTGCGGATAGGCCGTGTGGCCCTGCGTTCCCTCGACGACGATCCGCCCCGTCAGGCTGCCGCGGCGGCCGATCTTGATCGTGTCGCCCAAGCGGGCCACCGAGGTCGGCTCGCCGACGAGGCAGAAGCGCGGGATCTCGCCGTGCTCGGCCATCCAGCCGAGCACCTTCGCGGTGCCGTCGACCGCCTCGCCCTCCTCGTCGCCGGTGATGAGGACGGCGAGGGCGGCGGGCGGGCGGCCGCCGTGGCGGTCGAGCCAGGCGGCGGTCGCGGCGACGAAGGCGGCGATGTTGCCCTTCATGTCGACGGCGCCGCGCCCGTAGAGAACGCCCTCGCGCAGCTCCGCGCCGAATGGGTCGACGCTCCAG
>Ga0272446_1002980_pt1 | contig 22101 bp, 14 predicted proteins | sample YNPCB0061_FD_194587 | JGI IMG/M metagenome (GOLD analysis project Ga0272446, IMG submission 194587) | Hot spring microbial mat communities from Yellowstone National Park, WY, United States - YNP-CB-006-1 | ecosystem: Environmental > Aquatic > Thermal springs > Hot (42-90C) > Sediment | place... | reverse complement strand
GTCAGCAACAGGGTGCGGATGTGCGCCCCGTCCACGTCGGCATCGCTGAGGATGATCACCCGCCCGTAGCGCATCTTTTCGACATTGAAATCCTCGCGGATGCCTGTGCCGAGCGCCGCGATGATGGCCTTGATCTCTTGGCTATCCAGAATTTTGTTCAGGGTCGCCCGTTCGGTGTTGAGAATCTTACCCCGCAGCGGCAGGATGGCCTGAAAGTGCCGATCCCGCGCTTGTTTGGCACTCCCGCCGGCGCTGTCGCCCTCCACCAGATAAATTTCCGTATTGGCGCCTCGGTCAGAACAATCGGCGAGTTTGCCGGGCAGCGTCGTATTCGCCAGCAGGCTTTTGCGTTCGCCGAGCAGCAATTCGCGCTGTTTGTCCAAAGCATCCTGAATCCGCATCGAACTCAGGCACTTTTCGACAATGCGCTTGGCGTCCTTGACGTTCGTCTCTAGGTACTCGGCGAAGACTTCGCTCACCACCGCCGCCACCGCCGAACTCACTTCTGGGTTCATCAGTTTGACCTTCGTCTGGCTTTCAAACTGAGGGGCGGGGTGCTTGACGCTCACGATGGCCGTCAGCCCCTCCAGCGTGTGCCGTCCGGTGAAGTTGGCGTCTTTTTCTTTCAGCAGGCCCGCCTTTCGGGCATAGGTGTTGATCACGCGGGTGAGCGCGGTGCGGAGGCCGGTCTGGTGCGTGCCGCCATCGGGCGTGTTGATGGTGTTGGCAAAGGCGATTTCCGTCGTGTTCGTGCCATCCGTGTATTGGAAGGCAAATTCAACTTCCATCGTCGCTTCGGTCTCTTTGCCCTCCGCGATCATGGTGAACTTTTGTTCCTTCATGCCCGCCACCACATCATGAATCCCATCGCGGTTGCGGTTGAGGTAGCGCACAAACGAACGCAAGCCGCCCTCAAAGTAGAATGTGACTTCGCGGGGGATGATTGGCTCGCGCTCGTCCACCAGCCGGATCGTGACGCCGCGTGTGACGTAGGCCATTTCGCGGAAGCGGTCTGCAAGCCGCTTGAATTCGTAGTCGAAGTCTTGCCGCACGCCCATGAAAATCTCGGCATCGGGATAGAAGGTGATGTGCGTGCCCGTCGGTTCGCCGTCCTCTAGGGGCCGGATCGGTTCTACGCCGCTGGTGGGCACGCCGCGTTCATAGGTCTGCCGCCACACGTAACCATCGCGGTGGATTTCCGCCACCAACCACGCCGATACCGCATTGACGGCCTTCACCCCGACGCCGTGTAACCCGCCGGAGACTTTATACGCCCCACCGCCGAACTTCCCGCCCGCGTGGAGGCTGGTCAGGACGAGTTCGAGGGTCGAAATGCCCTTCTGCCAGTGTTTTTCAACCGGAATGCCGCCGCCGTTATCCGAGACGGTGATCGAACTATCGGGGTGGATGGTGATCTGGATGTCGTCACAGCGCCCGGCCATTGCTTCGTCAATGGCGTTATCGACGACTTCGTAAACGAGGTGATGCAAGGCGTGAACGTCCGTCCCACCGATGTACATGCCGGGGCGTAACCGGACGGCTTCTAACCCTTCCAATGCACGAATATCTTGCCCGGTCTGCTGACGTTGAGAGTCGGCCACAAAATCCTCCCCAGAATGTTCGTTATGCCGATTATTTCTATGTGGAACTGGAGTATTCTACCACAGAATCAGGCCCGAATCAAAAACAGATGTTCGGTGCGGAGGGGCACATAACCCCGCTGAAACCAGAATTTAAGGGGCGTGCCTTTTCGGACGGGGGTAGCCGCAGTATCGTTGTTGCAAATTGTTCGCAGTAACTGATCTGGTTGCTAAAGCCTGAGGGAAATTCACCGTGCTGAACCTAACCCGACTTCTAATCGTCGCCGTGATTGTGGCTCTTGCTGTTGCAGGGCTTGCCCCACGTGGGGCCGCCGCCCAAGCCTCCCCTGATCTGCGCAAGCAGGCCGTTCAAACCTACGCCGATATTGTCTACGCGAACTACCAAGACTCCGTAGAATTGGCCCGCGCCCTCGACCGCTCGGCGATACTATTGCTGAGTCCGCCCGCGCACTCGGAATTAAGATCAATACGGACTTGCCATGACACGTCAAACCCTATTCGGACGGGCAGCCCTTGTGCTGGGCAGCTTGCTGATCCTGACGGCGTGCGCAGTCGTGCTCGGCGAACGGCCCACCCCACTTTCGCCGCTACTCGGCGGGCAAGGCACGGTTGACGACGTGACCGAAAATGCCTTCTCCCGCGCCCTGCCCGGCTTAGACCGCTACGAAGAACGGCTCTTCTTCGTCGGGAATTCGTTCTTCAACCAGAACTGGGTAATGGCCCCTTCCTCCACCCGAGCGCGGGACGGCTTGGGGCCGTTGTTCAACTCCCGATCCTGCTCTGGTTGCCACTTCAAAGACGGGCGCGGGCGTCCGCCGAAAGTCGGGGAAGAAGGCCCTACCGGATTCCTGCTCCGGCTGAGCGTGCCGGGCCGCGACCTGCGCGGAATGCACCAGCCGGAACCGACCTACGGCGGACAGTTTCAAAACATGGCCATTCAGCGCGTAGCAGCGGAAGGCGTGCTCAGCATTACCTACACCGAGATCAGCGGGCAGTATGCGGACGGTACGCCGTACACCTTGCGCCAACCGACCTACGCCATTCTGAACCCGGCTTATGGCCCCTTCCACCCTGAAATGATGCTTTCGCCCCGCATCGCCAACCAAATGATCGGCTTGGGCTTGCTGGAGGCCGTCCCTGAGGCGGCGATCTTCGCCCTTGCCGACCCCGCCGACGTAAACGGCGACGGCATCAGCGGGCGGCCTAACTGGGTGTGGGACGCCCTCAACAACCGCCTGACGCTTGGCCGATTCGGGTGGAAAGCTGGGCAGCCCAGTTTGCTCCAACAAACAGCGGCGGCCTTCAATGGCGATATGGGCATCACGACCAGCCTGTTTCTGGCCCAGAATTGCACGGCCGCCCAAGCCGATTGCATGGCTGCCCTCAATGGCGGGGAACCGGAAATTAGCGATGATGATCTGTTGAAGGTGGTGCTGTATGCCAGCACTCTTGCCGTGCCAAAGCAACGGGATCACGAGGATCCGACGGTGCGGCAGGGGTGGGCGCTGTTCCAACAGATCGGGTGTGCGGAATGTCACACCCCGACGCTGCAAACGGGCATTCATCCGACGATTCCGGCGCTCAGCAACCAGACCATTCACCCATTCACGGACCTCTTGCTCCATGATATGGGGGAGGGGTTGGCGGATCACCGCCCCGAGTGGGCAGCCACCGGGCGCGAGTGGCGCACCCCGCCGCTGTGGGGGATCGGGCTGTTTGAGACGGTTAACGGTCACACCAACTACCTGCACGATGGGCGGGCGCGGAGCCTTGAAGAAGCTATCTTGTGGCATGGCGGGGAAGCCGAAGCCGCTCAAAAGGCCTTCATCGGGCTGAGCAAGGCCGAACGCGAAGCCCTGATCCGCTTCCTAAAATCGTTGTAAGCGCCGGAAATCCGCTGTACATTCGTGGGAGGGGCGGTATGCCCCTCTTTGGCGTTTTCATATGGAGCCATGTGGGGAATTCGTCATGTTGAAACGTGTAATTGTCGCGCTGAGCCTTATGGCGTTGGTGGGCGCTGCCCTGCCCGCCCCCGCTCGGGCCGCCTTTGACCGCCGCGCTATGCTTCGTCACCTCGCCGAGGCGATCATCATTCCGGCCTTCCGAGAGTTTGATGCCGCCGCTAACGAGCTAGACTCCGCCGTAAAAGCCTTCGCCGCCGCCCCAAACCGGAATACCCTTCAAGCGGCGCAATCGGCATGGGTAGCGGCCTTCCTCGCGTGGAATCGGTGCGAGTTGTACGCATTCCGGCGGCTGGTTCCCCTCTTCAACCAGATCAACAAGTGGCCGATGAACCCCAAACTCGTTGAAGGCTTCATCGAAAACGCGCCCATCATTGATGATCGGTTTATCGAGGGGTTAGGATCGACCTCACGGGGGTTGCCCGCCCTTGAATACTTCCTATTTGACCCCATCGGCGGCCCCGACGCCGTCCTGAGCGCGCTACAGGCCCCGCGCCGTATGGCCTACCTGACGGGCCTCGCCAACAACCTCCGCATCAAGGCCGACGCCGCCCTGAAAATCTGGCTGCCGGAGGGCGGTAACTACGCAGAGGCCTTCATCAATGCTGACATGGAGGCGGGCGACGTGAACGGCTCGGTTGCCATGCTCACCAACCAGATTGTGATCCTGCTGGAAAACATCATCTTGCAGAAGGTCTTCAAGCCGCTGGGCACGGGGGAGATCGGCGGAACCATGCCCGAATTGGCCCAAGCCGCCCGATCCGGGCAGTCGCTGGCGGCGATTGGGGCGAATGTAGCCAGCATCCGGTTGGCTTTCAACGGCGGAGAGGGCATCGGCCTTGATGACTACGTAGATTCGTTAGGCGTGCTCATCGACGGCCAGACGCTGAGCGCCCGCTTCAACGCCGCGCTTGATAAGCTGGTCGGGTTACTGAATGCGCCCGCCTTCGGCAACCGGCTCAGCCCGTTGGGGGCCACCGTTACCGCCGACCCATTCACCTTTGCGCTGGTTAACGATCCCGCCGTTGTTACGGCACTTTGGGCACAAGCCCGCCAGACGCTCCGTATTTTTAAGACGGAAGTGGCGGCTAATTTGGGCGTGCTGACGCTGTTCACCGATGGCGACGGTGACTAATCCCGCCGCCGATACGCGGGTTTTAGCCGCCTACCGGATCGCCTTTGGGGCGGTCATGCTGTACAGCACGATCCGGTTTGCTGCCAACGGCTGGATCGCAGATTTCTACATCAGGCCGAAATACCATTTTAGCTATCTAGGCATGGGGTGGGTGAGGCCCCTGCCCGGCGATGGCATGTACTGGCTCTTCGCGCTGATGGCGGTCTGTGCAGCGGCGATCATGGTGGGTGGCCTGTACCGTCCGGCCATCCTGACCTTCACAGCGGTGTTCACCTACGTGGAACTGATCGACAAAGCCTTCTACCTGAACCACTACTATCTGGTTTCGGTGATGGGTTGCCTGATGATCGGGGTGCCGCTGAACCGCCGCTGGGCCGTCGATAGCTGGCTCCGGCCCGCCCTCCGCGCCGACTCCGCCCCGCGTTGGGCGCTGACCGTGTTGCGGGTGCAGATCGGGTTGGTGTATTTTTACGCAGGGGTGGCGAAGTTGCACGGCGATTGGCTGATCGAGGCCTTGCCGCTTCGCATGTGGTTGCCCGCCCGCGCCGATCTGCCCGTGATCGGTCCGCTGTTGGAGCAACGTTGGGTTGCCTACGCCTTCAGCTGGGCGGGGGCTGCCTATGATTTGACCATTCCGTTCTGGCTATCGTGGCGGCGGAGCAGGCCGTTCGCCTTCGCCGCCGTGATCGGCTTTCACGCCATGACGGCGATTCTCTTTCCGGTGATCGGCGTCTTTCCATTGGTGATGCTCGCATGTTCAGTGGTATTCCTGCCGAGCCGGGCCGTGTCTGTCACCTTGTCGCGGCCCTTCCCCGCCCTGATCGGGGTATTTTTGGTCATCCAAGCCATCCTCCCGTTGCGGCATTACTTGTATCCGGGCGATGTGCTATGGACAGAAGAAGGCTTCCGGTTCAGTTGGCGGGTAATGCTGGTCGATAAGGTCGGGGATGTGCTGTTCACCTTGAAAGATCGGGAGTCGGGGGCGGTGTGGTACGCCTTCCCCGACGAATATTTGACCCCGTTGCAGGCCCGCCAAATGGCCTTTCAGCCGGATATGATCCTTCAATTTGCTCACCATTTGGCCGATCAGCATGGCGGCAACGTGGCCGTCTATGCAGAGGCATATGTGGGCATGAACGGACGCCCCGCCCGCCTGATCATCGATCCCCGTGTTGATTTGGCCGCCCAACCGGACTCCCTCTGGGCAAAAAGTTGGCTTCTCCGTTGAACTTTATGCTTTTCGAAACAGGCTTGGAATACCTTTGATAAACCCCACGGAGGGAATATCGGGCTACAATGCGGGTAAAACAATGCACTACTTCGGAGAAGTTCCCTATGGCTGTAATCGTGATTATTGAGGACAACCCGCAAAACGGGCGGCTCGTTACCAAGTTATTGAGAGGGGCTGGGCATACCGTCCATCTGTGCGAAACGGGCGAATCGGGCCTACAGACGGCCTTAGAAACGCTCCCCAACCTGATCTTGATCGATCTTGGCCTGCCCGATCTAGACGGCCAAACGGTGATCGCCCTGTTGCGGCAGCAGCCCGTCTTGCGCGGGCGGCCCCTGATCGCGTTTACGTCTTGGCCGGAAAGCACGGCGTATAGCATGGCGAAAGCCTACGGGTGCGATGGCGTGATCACCAAGCCGATTGATACACGTCAATTCGTGGCACAGCTAGAGGCATTCATGCTCCGCGAAGCGCCACACACAACAACGGGCGGCCCCGAAATCACCGCCCCCAGCGAACCTCCATCTGTCCCTGTTTTACAGGTAAATTCGCCCAATGGTGCCTCCAAACGTGCAGATCAGTAAATCCACCGCCGTCAGTTGCTCGCGTTACACCTTTGAGCAACTCGCTGAAATCTACAACCAAGCACGGGTTGACTATATCGTCCCAATGCCGATGAACGGGAAACGCATGGCTGAATACATGCGCGATTACGACGTGGACGCTGCCGCCTCTGCCGTCGCCCTGAACGAAGACGGCGAAGAAATCGGGGTGGTCATGCTCGGCCTGCGCGGGGATCGGTCATGGATCACACGGCTAGGCGTGCTGCCCGAAAAACGCGGGCACAAAGTCGGCCAGTTTTTGATGGAACTGATGATCCAGAAATCGCGGGAGTTGGGCGTTCAGCGCGTCCAACTCGAAGTCATTGACGGGAACAAGCCCGCCATCACCTTGTTTGAGAAGTTGGGCTTCCAGCATGTGCGCCGTCTGTTAGTCATCCGCCGCCCGCCGAAGCCCCTACCTGCCACCATGAGCGAACCCTCTGCCGCCCTACGGGAAATGGATGAAGCCGAGATCGCGGCGTGCTTGGCAGAGCGCGACTGCGAACCCGCGTGGACGGAAGAACGCGCCTCGCTGTTGAATGCGGGCAGTCTGCGCGGGATCGCCGTCACGCTGGAGAACGGCGAAACGGGGTGGTTGGTCTTTCAGCGGTTGGCCTTCCAACTGACTCACTTCGTATTCAGCCCGAACGTGAGCGCAGCGGCAGCGCGGACACTGCTATATGGCGTCCATTTGCAGAACCCCGCCCACGACACCAAAATAGAGAATTTACCCGAAAGCCACGCAACATGGCCCATTTTTCAGGAATTTGGGTATCTAGAAGTCTTTGCGCGTTTGGAGATGTATTTGCATTTGTAGGGGTGTCCCAGCCCACCCCTCTATCCCCCACCCCCTTTTCCCCCGCTTGCGTGGGGGAAAGGGGAGTCAGAGGGGAAATGCCCGCCCCCAGCCCTACCGCTTGGTGATGACGAACGTCGGGGAGACGGAGCCGCCGCCTGCTGTGACGTTCAGCAAAGCAACCGAACTCAGGCGGGTGAGGCCGCCGCTGACCGTCTTTCCGTGATGAATATACGGGTCAGCATCGACCAAGCGCTGCCCAATGTGCAATTTCCCCTCCACAAACGATGGGTAATCTTCATAGGCGGCATCAACCCGCTCTTGCACAACGTAAGGCGTGGTGAGCGCCGTTTTGATCGTGGCCGCCCATTCCTCATCAGAGGCTTCCCAGCCGATGGTCACGCCCTTGCCGCCGTATTCGTCGTTGGGTTTCAGGACAAGGCGATGCTTATTGGCCGCCACAAACGGGACAAGGTCGATGGGTTCAGCGTGGAAGGTGGTCTTGCGCTCCGAAATGCGCCGCGTCCAAGGGATGTGCGCCTCAATCGCGGTACGTTCTGGCGGGCTGAACAGGTGGGCGTTCTGTTCGTCACTAAGCAAGGCAAAACTGGCCTTCTTCGCCATGAGTTTGGCGCTGAAAGCGTTCACCATGCAAACGGCACGAGCGCGGAGGGCGTCGATCACGGCGTTTTTCATGCCCATGCGTTGCACTAACTCGCTGCACAGTACCCGCTTGTAGATCAGGTCTACGGCGAAATCCCCCGCGTAGAGTTTGCCGCCCCGAAATTCGAGGCTACGTGGGTCAGCAAGGATGGCTTTGAAGCCCCGCGCCTCGAATGCTTCACGGATAATGTGATGCTCGTTCAGCGTCGGGACTTCGGCCCAATCGATGATGGCGATTTGCGGCTTTTCGGGGCGTGCTTTGCCCGCCCATTGGCGGTAGGCGTCCAGCAGTGTGGCGAGCAGGCCGCGTACCAGCGTGAAGCTCCGGACGTGATAGTGCGCTTCAAAGCGGTACATCACGCCTAATGACAGGAACGCCTCCGCCAATTGGTCAACGTAGCCCATGCCAGCAGGCGTCTCGGCGTTGTATTCGACGAATTTCAGCCGTCGGGCGTCGGGGTCGTAGAAGGAATCCAAGCGGGAGGTGTTCCAAGGCGCCTCGTAGCCGATGTCTAGGCGGAACAGTTCTTCTTCATACGGCTCAAGGTCAAGTTGGGCGCGCAAGGCGTCATCGGCAAAGCAGGCGTGATGGGCCTTCGCAAACGCACCGAGCAAGACCTCCGTCTCGCGCTTCAAAAAATCCCACTGTTCGGGCAGGTAGAAATGCGGACGCAAAACGGTACAAATGGGCCGTTCGCCAAAAAAAAGGCGGCGGGCACGCATTTGGGCCGTCAGTTCGGCGTGGGTGTCTGCGGCGGTGTGGTCGTCCAGCAGGCTGTGATATAGGTCGATTGCTTCGCGGATGGTCGCTTCGCGCATAGGGAGCCGGTTGCCTTTAATCCGTATGGGGGCGCACGTTCGCCAATTTTCCCCACGTATAGCGATCCGCCGTCATGGCGTCGGACTTGGCCATACGGATGCACAGATCGGCCAAGTTCTTCACACACCAATCGAAATTCACCCGACCAAGCGAATAAATATCCATATCAGGGGCGGGGTTCATGAAGTCGATAGCGTAGGGAACCCCGTCTTTAATGGCAAACTCGCACGTGTTCATATCGTAGCCGAGCGCCTGACAGAGTGCCCTAGAATCGCGCACGAGACGGTCATACAGGTCGGGGGAGAAGCCGTGTTCAGGGTGGTAGTAGCGGGTGCGCGGGTCGTAGCGCATGACGTGGATGTTGTCTTGCCCCAAGCACATGCAACGGGCGTATTCGCTCCACTCGATAAATTCTTGGGCCACCATCGTGAGGAGGCCAGTCTGGTTGTAACGCCAGATCAGTTCTTCCTTCGTATGGACGACGTACACATCCCGCCAGCCGCCGCCGTGCGCATCTTTCAGCACGCAGGGCAACCCGATGTAGTCGATAATCCACTCCCAATTGAGGGGATACATTAGATTCCGTAGGCTTTCGTCATGGACGATGCCGGGCACATAGTCTTTGTTGGGGAGTACCAACGTCTTGGGTGAAGCAACGCCTAACCGGACGGCCAACGACGCGCCGAAGAACTTATCATCTGCCGACCACATGAACGGGTCGTTGATGACTTTGACGCCCTGCAACGCCGCGTTCTTGAGATAGGAGCGATAGTAGGGCACTTCGTGGGAGATGCGGTCTACGATCACGCGGTAGGGAACGGGTTCGTTCATGCGCGTCCCACCGAGTTTGACAAATTCGGCGGTGACGCCCTCATCCCGGCGGTTAATTTCTTCGATTAAGGCAGGCGGCATCGACCATTCCCGACCTACGATAAGGCCCACTTTGAGCGCGGTAGGCATTGAAGAATCTCCACTTCTGAAAATGAAAAACGCTTTGGGGGGATTATATCACGGTCTGTGAAGCTCCCCCCCTGTCCGGCTTGTCGGGGAGAGGGGTCAAGGGGCAGGGGAAACCTTAGCGGGCGGCGTATAGGGCACGGTACACCGCGTACTGTTCGTAGATGCGGCGGATGTACGTCTGCGTCTCGTCAAAACTGACAGCCTGCACAAACAAATCGGGGTCGCCGTTGGAGATTTGTAGCCATTCCGCCGCCCGGCCCGGCCCAGCGTTGTAGGCCGCCAGCGCCGCATAGGGATTCTTAAACTGCTGCATTTGTTCGTACAGGTAGTACATCCCGAACGCCACATTGACGTAGGGACGGTACAGGTCGCTGTTTTGGTAATCTGGCCAATTTAGCTTGCGGGCGATGTACGCGCCCGTATCGGGGATGATCTGCATAAGGCCCTGCGCCTGCGCGCTGGAGGTCGCCAAGCCCTGAAAGAGGCTCTCTTGGCGGATCAGGGCAAAGACCAGCAATGGATCGAGGCCGTATTGCTGAGCAGCAGGCAAGACCAGATCGTAGTAGGCGATGGGATAGCGCAACGAGGCGATGAACTTCGGGACGTCTTCCGTCCGCACGCCCGCCCCGTCGATCAGCTTGGCCGCCGCCACAATCCCCTCTCGGTAGTGCCCGATCCGGTGATAGTAGGCCGAGAGCTGATACATGGCCAGTGGGTTGCGTTCGTTGGCCATCGTGAGCGCTTCAAACTCGGCTTTGGCCTCACTGTACGCGGCGACGGCCCATAGCTCCGCCCCGCGCACCATACGCGGATCGGCCTCCAATTCGGCAGAGAGGGGCCATAACGCACCCCCGCCCACAATTTGAAACTTCTCCCGCAGCCAAGCCTCTGCCGCCGCGATCTGATCGGGGGTGTTGAAGGCCCAATCGTAGGCGGCGGGCGGCGAAAAGGGGGCCACCCCTGCCAGTAAATCAGCAGCGCGGAGGCTGTAGTACCCGCCCGGATCGGCTTTGGCGGCCTGTGCATAAGCATCTTGGGCAAGGCGCGGCTGGTTATCTAGCTGGTACAAGCGGCCTAACCATAGATAGCCCGCTGCCGCCAAATCCCCTGCCCCCGTGCTGGCGAGCAGGGCAAACAGGCGGCTGGCGCGGGCGCGTTCGCCCCGATTGTAGGCGGCCATCCCCGCCCGGAACAGGCCATCTTGGGCGCGTTCCGTGCCGGGGTACTTGTTTCCGAGAATTTCAAAGGTCGCCAACGATTGTTCGGTGTTACCGAGCGTCGAATACAGGTAACCGGCCCGCCAGAGCGCCTCCGCCCCCTGACTGACGTTCGGATGCTTCTCCGAAAGTTCGATGTACTTGGCGATTGCCTCCGGAATCCGGTTGGCGAGGAACAGGCTCCGGCCTTGTTCGAGCCATGCCTCGCCAAATTGGGGGCTGGTCGGGTACTGAACCAGAATCGTTTGAAAGGCGGTGTTGGCGGCGGCGGTATTTCCCACCTCTCGATAGGCGCGGCCAAGCAACATGTACACTTCGGGGTCGATCTGGCCCAGCGGGGTCACGCTGGTGTAGTTGTGCAGCGCCGTGATCGCATCCTGATAGTCCTTTGCGGCAAAACTGATCCGGCCCCGAGTCAGATCATTAACGGGGACGTTGTTCGCCATCAGCATTTGCATGGCGCGGTAGGCGCTGGCGGATTCCGGCGCAGTATCGACGATGTCTTGCAGGCGGGGGAGGGCCGCGTTCACGTTGCCAGACTTGATCAGGGCGTCAGCGGCAGAGAAGTTGATGGCTGCTCGGTAGCCCGGATTCCGCGCTTCGCGGAGAATCCCGTCGTACTGGGCAATCGCCCCATTCAGGTTGCCCGCATTCAGATAGGCCGCCGCCAACTTCTCGCGCAGCAGCAGCAGCGGAACCAACCCGCGTAAACTTTTGACGGCCTGATCGTAGTTGGCGAGGGCTTGGGGCGTATCCCCTAACGCCAGACTCGCGTCGCCGATTCGTTCGTAGGCGTAGCTATCGATTAGGCCGGGCCGCTTTTGCAGGTAAATCTGGAAGTCGGTGATGGCCTCTCGCCATTGGGAGAGGCCCATGTACGCATCCCCGCGCAAGAAGTGGGCCTGTGCTAAGCGCGGATCGCTCACGTAGGTGCTGATGAACTCCGTCAGGGCGGGCAACGCCTCTGCAAACTGCCCCTCCCGCAGGGCGGCTTGCCCCAAGCCGAAGGCAGCATCGGCCCGCAGTTGCGGGTTGACCGACGTCACGGGCTGATCCAAGATGCTCCGGTAGACCCGCACCGCCGCTGCATAGTTCCCGTTGAGCAAGGCGGCATTCGCCTCTTGAATGGCGGCGAAGGGAACCACCGTCGGGGTGGGCGGCGGGGCGGGCGTCGCTGTCGGGGGTTCGGGTGTGGCCGTCACCGCGATTAGGCTCGGCGTGGCCGTCACAACGACATTGGCTGAGTCGGTCAGGGAGCAGGCCAGCCCCCCCAACACGGTCAGAATCAGGGCGGTCAGGGGGGCAAGCCAGCGGGTTACGGCACAGGGCATCAGGGTTTTAGGCCTCGTCACGCGTCTTCTTGGCGGGCGATTTTTTAGGAGTCGTGGCAGTCTGGGGCGTCTTCTTTGCACTGGGCTTCTTCGCGGCGGGTGTTTTAGCAGCGGGTGTTTTGGCAGCGGGCTGCTTGGCCGCCTTCGTGGGCGGTTCTGGCTTTACCCCGTCAGTTTTGGTGGGTGCGGCCTTCTTTGGGGCAGCCTTGCCCTTCGCTTTGGCCTTGAGCGGCTTCCCCCGTTCCTTGAGCAAAGCGACGGCTTGGGCGAGCGTGATCGTCTCTGGCTTCATGCCCTCCGTCAGCCCGGCAATCACGTGCTCATGCCGAACGTATGGCCCATACGGCCCCGCCATCAGCACGACGGCGGCTCCGTCGGAGGGGTGTGCGCCGAGTTCCCGCAACGGCTCCGACCCGCGCCGGGCACGCCCGCCTTTCGGCTGGCTGAGTAGTTCTAAGGCGCGGTCAAGGCTGATGGTGTACAGGTCATCGGCGGCGGTGAGCGAACGGAACTCTTCCCCGCAGCGCACAAACGGCCCGAAGCGGCCTACCCCGACGGAAACTTCTTGCCCATTAGACGGGTTCACCCCCAACAGGCGCGGCAACCGGAGCAGACTCAGCGCCTTTTCGAGGGTCATTTCATCGGGGCGTGTGCCCTTCGGGAGGGAAGCGCGGCGCGGCTTGGCGGCCTTGTCGTTGGGATCGGCCCGGCCAAGCTGGACATACGGTCCGAAGCGCCCTTCCAGCAGGTAGACCGGCTCGCCGGTCTGGGGGTCAGTGCCGAGCGCGGCTGGCTCCGCCTCCTTTTTGAGCAAGAGGGCCTGTGCAACTTCGGGGGTCAGTTCGGCTGGCGGTAGGTTTTCCGGCAACGAGACGCGCACGGGGTCGGGGTCATCAGCTTTGACCTGCTCTAGATACGGCCCGTAGCGCCCGATCCGCACGCGGTATTCGGCTTCTGCGCCCTTGATGGTCAGAGCGTACATTTCGCGGGGGTCGATGCTGGCGGCCTTCTGTTCGACTTGCTTTTCCAGCCCTTTTTCGCCTGTATAGAAGGCCTTCAGGTATGGCAGCCAATCCATCTGACCTTCAGCAATGTCATCGAGGGATTGCTCCATACGGGCGGTAAAGCCCGTATCGACCAGATCGGGGAAATGACCCTCTAATAGCCGGTTCACGCAGTAGGCCGTGAAGGTCGGGACGAGGGCATTTCCCGCTTTGACCACATAGCCCCGATCCATGATCGTGCTGATGATCGCGGCGTAGGTGCTGGGCCGCCCGATTCCCTCTTTTTCCAACGTCTGGACAAGGGCCGCCTCCGTGAAGCGGGCGGGGGGCTGCGTCTCGTGACCAGCCGGTTTGAGCGCCTTGCAGGTCAGGGCGTCTTTAACCTGCAAGTTCGGCAGTCGTACTTCCCGATCCCCTAACGCGGCGTCGGGGTCGTCGCTACCCTCCACATAGGCGCGGAGGAAGCCGGGAAAATCGATCCGGCGGCCACTGGCGGCAAACGTCGCATCGGCTACGCCGATGGTGGCCGTGAGTAGGGTGATCCGTGCTTCGGCCATCTGGGAGGCGATGGTACGAGTCCAGATCAGGGTGTAGAGGGCGGCTTCGGCCCCTGACAGACCGTGTTCGTCAGCCGTCTTCATGGCCGTTCCCGCCGGACGAATGGCCTCATGGGCCTCTTGCGCCCCTTTGCTCTTCGTGGCGTATTGGCGGGGCTTTTCGCTCAGGAAACTTTGGCCGTATCGGGTCGTGATCGCCTGCCGCGCCGCGCTGATCGCCTCGTTGCTGAGGTGGACGGAGTCCGTCCGCATGTAGGTGATGTAGCCCTCTTCGTACAACTTTTGCGCGATCTGCATGGTCTGCTTGGAGGACATGCGCAGTTTGCGGTTGGCCTCCTGCTGCAAGGTAGAAGTCGTGAAGGGTGGCGGCGGGGTCTGGATTTGCTGCTTCTCCGCCGTCTCACGGACTTCCCACGTAGCCGGCAACAACCGTGCACAGAGCGCTTTCGCCTCCGTCTCGTTCAGCAACAGCACTTTGCGGCCCTTGACGAGTTTGCCCGTCGTCTCGTCGAAGTCTTTACCGTTGGCCACGCGCACCCCGTTGACCGTCTGGAGGGTGGCCTCAAACGGCAGATCGGCTTCACGGGGCAGGATCAGCGCCGCCTTCAAGTCCCAGTACGTGGCAGAGACGAAGACACGGCGTTGTTCCTCCCGCATCACCAGCAGGCGCACCGCAACGGATTGCACCCGGCCAGCAGACAGGCCCGGCGCAATTTTTTTCCACAGCAAGGGCGAGAGGGTATAGCCGACCAACCGATCCAAGATACGACGGGTTTCTTGGGCGCGGACGAGTTGCTCATCAATAGCACGAGGCGTGCGGAGCGCCTCTTGAATAGCCTCCCGCGTGATTTCGTGAAAGACCATACGGCGGATCGGGACTTTGGGCTTGAGCACCTGTTGCAAGTGCCAGCCGATGCTCTCCCCTTCGCGGTCTTCGTCCGTTGCGAGGATCAGTTCGGTAGCGCCTTTAAGGGCTTCCTTCAGCTCTTGGACGACCTTCTTTTTTCGGCTGGGAATGACGTACAAGGGTTCAAAGTTCCCTGCCACGTTCACGCCGAGGCGTGCCCATTCCTTATCCTTATAAGCGGCAGGGATTTCACTGGCCGATTCGGGCAAATCGCGGACGTGGCCCATGCTCGCAACCACTTGGTAATCCTTGGGGAGGAACCCGCGTATGGTTTTAGCCTTCGTCGGCGATTCTACAATCACCAATCGCGTCATGCGTATGTATGGCTTTCCGGCTGATGGTCATTCAGTTCAATTCTTAGCGCTGATTGGAAAGTTTCGCAAAAACAGGGGGAATTGCAAGGGGCAGCGCTAAGATTCATCCGTCGGATTAATGCCAAATGAACGTTTTTTGGCGGCCCTGCGCCAAATGCTACGCTTTTTAGGCGCTTTCCCAACGTCTGGAGGGGGGAGGGACGGTCTGCATTGCCGCTGTACGGGCAGAACTGCCCCGTTGGTCACACTTTCCCGGCCCTCTCGCAAGGTTGAGACTCGACATTTGCCCGTGCTAAGGGTATTCTGATCAGTCGCTGTGGGACGTAGGTAAACGCGCTTCTCCGGCAAGATCAATAAAGATGTAGTGTTTCACGGAGGAAACGTTGAAACTGACCCGTACTCTGCTCATCGTGGCGCTCGTGTGTAGCGGTGCGCTGATGCTGGCCTTCCCCGCCGCGACGACGGCACAAGGCCCAACCCCGACTCCCGCCATCATCATCGTTACGGCCACCCCTGTGGGGGGTGCGCCTGTGATTGCGACGGTAGACCCCAACGCGGGTGCTCAACCTGCTGTCAATCCCAACGCCACTGCCGAACCGCCGGAATGGAAAGCCTTTAATGCGGCCCGCGCCTACCTTTCCCGCAAGATCAATAAGAACCTGAAGTACGTCAATAACTGGACGTGGGATTTGCTGCTGTTCCCCGACAGCATGTTGGGCTGCGGCAAGCCGGGCGATACCGTCCTGAAGGGCGAAACCGCCGGTTACCGCTTCACCATCCGCCCGCTCGGCGACCCCAACACCTACGAAATCCGCGTTTCCTATAACCTTGAAAAAGTTGTCGATTGCGGTATCGCAGGGACAGCGCCCGGCGCGCCCGCACTGGCTGGCCCTGTCACAGGGACGGCCTCTGGCGGCGGCTTTGAACTCGGCGGCCACGTGCTGGAACTGAACCCCAACACGGTGAATGCTATGCGCCAAGCCAAGATGAAGTGGGTCAAAAAGCAAATTCGCTATGGCGACGGTGCTTGGGCGGGCTACATCCAGCAAGCGAAGGCCAATGGCTTCAAGATTTTGCTCTCCGTCGTTGGCAAGCCAGAAGAAATTAACATCCCCGGCTTCTTTGACCAGTATGCGGCTACCGTTGCCCAAATGGCGGCGGCAGGCGCAGACGCCATCGAAATCTGGAATGAGATGAACCTCGACCGCGAATGGCCCAACGGCCAGATCAGCCCGGCGCGGTATACCGAAATGCTGGCGAAGGCCTTCAACGCGATTAAAGCGGCCAACCCCAACACCCTTGTGATTAGCGGTGCGCCCTCCCCGACGGGTGCGGCGGGCGCCGGTGGAAAGACCGCCGCCTACTGGAATGACGACGTCTACATGGCCGAGATGGCGGCGGCGGGCGCAGCCCAATACGCAGACTGCATCGGCGTTCACTACAACGAAGGCATCGTTAGCCCCAACCAAGGCAGCGGCGACCCCCGTGACAACTATCCCACACGCTACTTTGGCACGATGCTGAACCGTGCGCTGGCGGCCTTCCCCGGCAAGCAGGCCTGCTATACCGAACTCGGCTACCTCTCGCCCGAAGGCTACGGCCCGTTACCCGGCAACTTCGCATGGGCCTCTAATACCACCGTTGCTCAACAGGCCCAATGGTTGGCCCAAGCCGCCGTGCTGAGCGCCCAAAGTGGCCGCGTCCGCCTGATGATCGTGTGGAACGTGGACTTCCCCTTCTACACCCCCACCGACCCAATGGGCGGCTATAGCATGATCCGGCCCGGCGGCGGCTGCCCGGCTTGCGCCGCGCTCGGTCAGGTGATGCCGTAAGCGTCCACGCGGGTTGGTTCGCCCGATAAAACATCAGGGACGCTGCGCTCATGCAGCGTCCCTATTTCTTCCGCTTGGCAATCATGCCAGACTCCCAAGTTATGCCTACCGCCTACCCCCGCCCTTTGCTATGATTTGAACACTTCTAAAACATTCAGTACACAAGGTACATTTAAGGGAGCCGACTGTGACACACCCCCTGATCGCCTTCTACGGCGAACGCCTGCCCCGCATCCTTGACCAACTTACCACCTTCGCCAACTTTGAGACCCCCACAGGCAGCAAGCCGCACGTTGACCTGCTCGGCAACCACATCGAAGGCATTTTGAAGGAACTCGGTGCGGCGGTCACGCGCCTGCCCCGCCAAGAGGTGGGCGATATTCTGTTTGCCCAGTGGAATGCCGAAATGCCCGGCAAGCCGCTCATGTTCCTCATGCACATGGATACGGTCTGGCCGTTGGGGACGCTCGCTACCCGCCCCGTCCACATTGAAGGGGATAGGCTGATCGGGCCGGGCACGTGGGACATGAAGGGCAGCATCGCCTGCGTCCTGAGCGCCATCGCGGGCCTGCGCGAGCGAGGCGCGTTCCCCAACCGCCCAGTATGGGCCTTATTCACCACCGACGAGGAAACGGGCAGCAAAGCCAGTTGGGACGTGATCGAGCACTATGCCAAGCAAGCCGGACTGTGCCTCGTCATGGAGTTCGCCGCCGTCAATGGTGGAATCAAGACATGGCGCAAGGGAATCGCCCAGTATACGGTCAACGTTACTGGCAAGGCATCCCACGCGGGGAATGCCCCCGAAAAAGGCGTGAATGCCGTCGTTGAATTGGCGCACCACACCCTCGCCCTGACTGCCCTCAACGCGCTGGATAAGGGGACATCCGTCTCGGTGACCGTCGTCCACGGCGGAACGGCCTCGAACGTGATTCCGGACTCGGCGATGGCTCAAGTTGATGTGCGCTATACGACCCGCAGCGAAGCTGAACGGATCAGCGCGGCCATGCATAGCCTAAAACCCGTTTTGAACGGTGCTGGAGTACAAGTCACAGTCGTTGGTTCGCGCCCGCCGATGGAACGCGATGCGACGATGGAGGCCAGCTACAACCAGTTGCGGGCCATCTGTGCCAAGATGGGCATCGACTTGCCGGAAGAAGGCAGCGGCGGCGGCTCCGACGGGAACATTACCTCCGCGCTTGGCATCCCGACGCTAGACGGTCTGGGGCCGATGGGCGAGGGTGCGCACGCCGCCCATGAGCAGGTGTACATCAGTAGCATTCCGGCCCGCGTCGCCATGCTGGACGCCCTGATCCGGGAGTGGGTCTTCGCCTAACCGCCCCACACACGCGGGAGGGTTGGAAGGGGTCACCCCGCCGCACTCCGATTCCCCCTTCTCCCTGAGGGAGAAGGGGGTAGGGGGATGAGGGCCTCGCCCCACTTGCGTGCTGAGGGGGCTTACCGCGCCTGATAATCCCGATTCACGCCCGTGATCTCGTCGAGGCGCTTCATTTCGTCTTCCGTCAGGCGCAACCCGACGGCCCCTAACGACTCCTCCAGTTGCCCGACGTTGTTTGCACCGACAATCGGGGCGGTGATGAACGGCAACGTAAACTGCCACGCAAGGGCCATCTGAGCGATGCTTTTCCCCCCGCGGGATTCCCCCATTTGGCGCAGGGCGTCGATCACGGCGAAGCCCTGATCGGTCATCCAACGCTGCACGCCCTGACTGACCTGCCCGCGTGAGCCTTCCGGCGCGGCCTGATCGCGGTTGTATTTGCCCGTCAGGAAGCCGCCCGCCAACGGGCTGTACGGAATCACCCCGACGCCTTCGGAGAGGCACAGCCCGGCCAATTCTGGCTCGACCTCGCGCCGATTCAGCAGGTGATAATGCGGCTGGATGCAGTCGTAGCGGGCGAGGTTGTACTTGTCGCTCGTCCACAGGGCCTTCATCAGATACCACGCCTTGAAGTTGCTGGCCCCCAAGTAGCGTACCTTCCCCTGCTTGATCAGGTCATCATAGGCGCGGAGGGTTTCCTCCTGAGGGGTGTCCCAGTCCGGCCAGTGGGACTGGTACAAATCGATGTAGTCGGTCTGCAGGCGGCGCAGGCTGCCTTCTACCGCACGCATGATGTGCTGGCGGCTGAGGCCTTCGCCGTTCGGCCCGTCCCACATCACGCCGCGCACTTTCGTCGCCAATACGATCTGCTCACGCGGTTTGCCTTGCATCCACCGCCCGATGATCTCTTCGGCCACGCCGCCGGGGTTGTTCGGCGCCCAGCGCGAGTAAATATCGGCGGTATCAATGAAGTTAACGCCCGCCTCCCACGCCCGGTCTAGCACGCGCAGGGAGTCTTCTTCGGAACTCGTCCAGCGGAAGGTCATGGTTCCCAGACACACCACACTGACCTTGAGTCCCGTCCGGCCTAGCTTACGGTATTCCATAAGGGGATTTTCTCCGGGTGAGTAAAGCTACACGCGGGGGAGTTTATCGCATTTAGGCGTATAAACCTGCCAACGTTTCGGCGGTGCTGAAGCGGCCCCACGTGCTGTACAAAAACGCGACAGCCCGCCCCGTCGGGTTGAGGATGGGCGGCTGTTTGGGCAGCACCTCCCCCAGCGCGATCCGGTAGTACAGGTCGGCAGCGCGGGGGTGATCCGGCTCGGTGGGGATCAAATCGCGGCGGCGGGCGAGTTCATGGCCCAACACGCGGGCGTAGTAATGCACGCCGCCGTTTTGCGCCCCAAACCCCCGCGAAAGGTAGAAGCCAATGGCGGCGACTTCGATCCAACGCGGGGCGCGGGCAACCGGAATCCGATACCAGCGTTCAGCCTGCGCCGCCGCCAGATCGCGCACGCGGTTGAGCACCGCGATCAGGACACGGTCTTCAGGGTCGATCATGGCGCGTTTACGGGAACCTCACTCCTCAATCAGCCGCCTTAAGCCGGCTTCATCCAGCACCGGAATGCCCAGACTCACGGCCTTCTCCAGCTTCGACCCCGCCGCTTCGCCCGCCACGACGTAGCTGGTCTTCTTGCTGACGCTGCTCGTCACCTTCCCGCCGTGCGCTTCGATCAGCGCAGCAGCCTCGTCACGGGTCATCGTCGGGAGTGTGCCCGTCAGCACGAAGGTGAGGCCCGCCAACGCCTCTGAACGCTTTCCTTGCCCCGATTCTGCCGCCATCTGGACGCCCGCCGCCCGCAGCCGCTGCACGCGATCCCGATTGCGTGGGTCGGCAAACCATGCCGTCACGGTGGCAGCAGCCGCCGGCCCCAACCCGCTGATGCTATCGATCTGTTCGGGGGTGGCAGCCATGAGCGCATCGATGCTCCCAAAGTGCTTGACCAGCGTCCGCGCCACCACACTGCCCACGCCCGGAATCCCCAGCGAGACGATCACGCGCTCCAACGGCTGGGCCTTCGCCGCTTCAAGGCTCGCCAACAGGTTCTTGATTTTCAGTTCGCCGTAGCCCTCCAGCGTGGCCAGTTGTTCGGCCTTCAAGGTGAACAAATCGGCCTCATCCCTGACCAGACCCGCCGCGATCATCGCCCGGACACCCTTCACCGCCAGCCCCTCAATATCCATTTGCCCGCGCCCCACGAAATACTCAATCTGGCGGGCGCGGCGTTCCGGACAATCAGGATTGCTGCAATACAAGGCCACTTCGCCTTCGCCGCGCACCGTCGGCGCTTCGCAGAAGGGGCATTTTTCGGGCGGCGTGATCGGAATCTCGCTGCCGTCCCGCGCCGCGATCACCGGGCCGATCACGAATGGAATGACCTCTCCGGCCCGCTTGATCAGCACCCGATCCCCGATCCGCACGTCTTTGCGGGCCACGTCGTCAAAATTGTTGAGCGTCGCCTGCCGGATGGTCGCCCCACTTACGAAGACGGGTTCCAATTCGGCGCTGGGAACCAAGACTCCCGTCCGGCCCACGTTGACCGTGACGGCGAGCAGTTTGGTGGTCACTTCTTCTGGGGGGAACTTGTATGCAATCGCCCCACGTGGATTCTTGCCGACGATGCCGAGCGCGGTGTAAGTCGGCAGGTCGTCCACCTTGATCACCAGCCCGTCGATCTCGTAGGGCAGGCTATGACGGCGCGATTCAAAGTCCTTCACGTAGGCGATTAGGGCGTCCATGTCGTCGAAGCGCTGAATATCGTCTGAGACGCGGAATCCGAGCGCCCGAAGGTACGTGAGCGTCTCGTGTTGGCTCCGCGGGATGATCTCGCCCGCCGTGTCGCTGGAATCGACCACGCCGAAAGCGTACAGAGTCAGCGGGCGGGAGGCCGTAATTTTGGGGTCGAGTTGCTTTAACGCGCCGCTGGCCGTGTTGCGGGCATTGATGTAGCGCGTCTCGCCGGGTTCTTCGGCCCGCATCCGTTCCTGAAAGGCCTTGAAATCGTCGCGGTGAATGACGACCTCCCCGCGCACCACCAACCGCGCCGGAACGTTGGCCGCGCCCTCCACCACCGGAATACGGGCCGGGACGGTGCGAATGGTGCGGACGTTCGGCGTCACGTCGTCGCCGGTGTAGCCGTCGCCGCGGGTGGCCCCAAGCGTGTACAAGCCGTCCTGATAGTGCAGCACGACGGACAGGCCGTCAAATTTCGGCTCTACGGTGAAGCTGAGTTTGGCAGAAGTGTCCAGCACCTTATCGATCCGCGCCCGCCACGCCCGGATTTCATCTTCGGTGTAGGCCTTGCTCAGGCTGAGGGTGGGGGCCGGATGCGTGACTTTGGGCAGCCGTTCGTCAAGGTCGCTCCCGACCCGTTGGGTGGGCGAATCGGGCGTGATCAGGTCGGGGAAGGCCTTTTCGATGGCGTCCAGTTCGTCAAAGAGGCGGTCATATTCAGCATCGGCCACAACGGGCTGACCGAGTACGAAGTACTGATGGTTGTACTGGGCGAGCAGCTTGCGGAGATGGTCGGCACGGGCGGCGGCACGCTCACGTTCGGCAAGGTCGGGCATGGGTCGCTCCTCATGGTCGGCAAGTGTCAGAACAAGTGTACCATGAAAAGCCTCGCCGAAAGAACCTTACCCCCTAACCCCCTCTCTACGATGAGAGGGGGAGTCAGATCGCGGCGGCGAAAACTTGCCCATTATCGGGACGACACGATACAATTTTCTTGTGAACGCGGCACGCCCCTCGCGCTGTGCATAGGGGAGCAA
>Ga0272446_1002979_pt1 | contig 22103 bp, 23 predicted proteins | sample YNPCB0061_FD_194587 | JGI IMG/M metagenome (GOLD analysis project Ga0272446, IMG submission 194587) | Hot spring microbial mat communities from Yellowstone National Park, WY, United States - YNP-CB-006-1 | ecosystem: Environmental > Aquatic > Thermal springs > Hot (42-90C) > Sediment | place... | reverse complement strand
ATGCGCTCAGCCGCGCAGCGGCAACCCGCGCTGCGCGGCCCATTGCTTTGCCTTCGCGATGGCGATGCGGATCGCGCGGCCCTCGTCCATGCCTTCTTCGAGCAGCGCGTTCGCGATCTCGATCGCCTTGGCGCGAACGGGCGGCGACAGGTGCCGCATCGACGCGGGAAAGTAGGTTTCGTTCCAGGGCATCGTGCCGGATGCGTGCGGCGGATCGCGGTTCCGCCGCCGACGCTCGAACCGCAAAACACCGCTGCCAGCATGCGCGTCGCGGCAGCCCGGCGCTTGACGGCCGTCAACGCTCGGGCAGCGGGATGAAGTCGGTTTCGCCTTCGATGCGCCCCATTCGCTGCGCGACCCAGTCGGCCTTGGCCTGCTCGATGCGTTCGGCGCGCGAAGACACGAAGTTCCACCAGATGAAGCGTGGGCCGAGCGGCGCGCCGCCGAGCAGCATGGCGCGCGCAGGCCGGCGCGCAGCCAGCTCGACCGTGCTGCTGGCGACAAGTACCGCAAGCTGCCCCGCTTCGACCGGCTCGCCGTCGATCGACACGCGGCCGTCGACGACGTAGACGGCGCGTTCGGCGTGTTCGGGCGGAAGCGAAACCTGCGCGCCGGCGTCGAGCTCGATCGCGCAGTACAGCGTGTCCGAGCGCATCGCCACTGGCGAGCCTTGACCGAACGCACGCCCGATCAGCAGATGCAAGCGCGCGCCGGGACGCTCGACGAGCGGCAGCGTTTCGGCCGGATGATGTGCGAAGGACGGCGCCTCCTCTTCCCGCTCGACGGGCAGCGCGACCCAGGTCTGGACCCCATGCAGCACGTGCCCGCGCCGGCGTTCCTCGTCGGGCGAGCGTTCGCTGTGGACCACGCCGCGACCGGCGACCATCCAGTTGACCGCCCCGGGTTCGATTCGCTGGACCGAACCGATCGAGTCGCGATGGATCACCGCGCCGTCGAACAGATACGTGACCGTGGCCAGCCCGATGTGCGGGTGCGGCCGAACGTCCATTCCGCGCCCCGGCGCGAACACGGTCGGACCGAAGTGGTCGACGAACACGAACGGTCCCACCGAGCGCCGCGCCGCATGCGGCAGCACGCGCAGCACGGTGAAGCCGTCGCCGAGGTCCGTGGCGCGGCCGCGGACGAGCGTTTCGATCGAGCTCATCCCGCCAGCATAACGAGCTCTCGGCCGATGCTTGAAGACCATCGGCCGCCGATGGCTCCCCGCTCCCGCAAGGGAGAGGACCGGGTGAGGGCGCTCGCGCGGCGGCTTAGCGCAGCGCGACCGCGAGCAGCGTGATGCCGAGCATCCACCAGAAGGTCACGCGCGCGCCGCCGACGATGCGGCCCGCCCCGCGCGCAGGCACCGCCGACCGCTTCGGCCGCTGCGGCGCGCGCTCGGCCGCGAACGCCGCGTGCAGCCAGTCCGTCAGGCTCAGTTCGGCCACGATCAACCCGTCCGCCGTGTGCATTTTTGCCTCCTGTGCGTCCTCTGCGTGACGACGGAGGAACTTTGCCGGGCGACGGCGCGAGCTTCAGCGGAAAATTCGGCATGTCGGCGCCGGAAAACGCGTCACCCCAGAAAGAGCCTGTACGCGGGGTTGTCGGTCTCTTCCCAGTGCCGGTAGCCGAGCGCGGCGAGGAATTCCCTGAGCTGCTTCTTCTCGTTCGCCGGCACCTGCATGCCGACCAGGATGCGGCCGTAGTCGGCCCCCTGATTGCGATAGTGGAACAGCGAAATGTTCCAGTTCGGCGACATGCTCGTCAGGAATCGCATCAGCGCGCCCGGCCGCTCGGGAAACTCGAAGCGGTACAGCAGTTCGTTCTTTGCGAGCGGCGAATGGCCGCCGACGAGGTGCCGCAGGTGCAGCTTGGCCAGTTCGTCGTCGGTGAGGTCGAGTGTGGGGAACCCCGCGCGCTCGAACGTGCGCGCGAGCATCGCCGCGTCCGACGGCTTGAAGATCTGCAGCCCGACGAAGATATGCGCCTCCTTCGCGTCCGAGATGCGGTAGTTGAACTCGGTGACGTTGCGGTTGCCGACCAGCGCACAAAACCGCTTGAAGCTGCCGCGCTCCTCGGGGATCGTCACCGCGAACACCGCTTCGCGCCGCTCGCCGACCTCGGCGCGCTCGGCGACGAAGCGCAGCCGGTCGAAGTTCATGTTCGCGCCGCAGGCGATCGCCACCAGCGTCTTGTTCCTGATCCGCTCGCGTTCGACGTAGGCCTTCGCGCCGGCGATCGCCAGGGCCCCCGCCGGCTCGAGGATCGAGCGGGTGTCCTGGAACACGTCCTTGATCGCCGCGCACAGCGCGTCGGTGTCGACGCGGATCATTGCGTCGACGTACTGGCGGCACAACCTGAAGGTTTCTTCGCCGACCATCCGCACGGCGGTGCCGTCCGAGAACAGCCCCACGTCGTGCAACTGCACGCGCCGCCCGGCCTCGAGCGAACGCGCCATCGCGTCCGAATCTTCGGTCTGCACGCCGATCACCTTGATCTCCGGATGCAGCGCCTTGACGTAGGCGGCCACACCCGAAATCAGTCCGCCGCCGCCGACCGCGGCGAAGATCGCGTGGATCGGACCCTGTTCGCCCGGATGATGCTGGCGCAGGATCTCCATGCCGATCGTGCCCTGCCCGGCGATCACGTCCGGATCGTCGAACGGATGCACGAAGGTCAGCCTGCGCTTGTCCTGCAGCTCGAGCGCGTGCGCGTAGGCGTCGGAGTACGAGTCGCCGAACAGCACGACGTCCGCGCCGCGATCGCGCACTGCGTCGACCTTGACCTGCGGTGTCGTCACCGGCATCACGATCACCGCGCGACAGCCGAGCTTGCTGGCGGCGAGCGCCACGCCCTGCGCGTGGTTGCCGGCGCTCGCGGCGATCACGCCGCGCTTGAGCGCATCGGGCGGCAGGTTGACCATCTTGTTGTACGCGCCGCGCAACTTGAAGCTGAACACCGGCTGCAGGTCCTCGCGCTTGAGCAGCACGCGATTGCCGAGCCGCCGCGTCAATTGCGGCGCCTCGTCCAGCGGCGACTCGATCGCCACGTCGTAAACGCGCGCCGTCAGGATGCGGCGCAGGTATTCTTGGGCTGGCATTGCCCGTCTCTCCCGTGAAATGGCGGCGTGAAGGTATCACGCGGCGCGTCGTACGATGGCACCATGGACGCAACCCCACCGTATGCCGACCTCACGCCCGATGCCGTGCTCAACGCGATCGACGGCCTCGGCCTGCGAACTTCGGGTCAACTGCTTGCGCTGAACAGCTACGAGAACCGCGTCTTTCAGGTTGGACTGGAAGACGAAACGCCGGGCATCGGCCGCTTCGTCGTCGCCAAGTTCTACCGGCCCGGGCGCTGGACCGATGCGCAGATCGTCGAGGAGCACGAATTCACCGCCGAACTGGCCGAACGCGAAATCCCCGTCGTGGCGCCGCTGCGTCTGGCGGGCGCGACGCTGCATCACGTCGCCGGACATCGCGTCGCGCTGTTTCCCCGCCGCGGCGGGCGCGCGCCGGATCTCGCGCGGCGCGACGTGCGCGAATGGCTCGGCCGCTTCATCGGCCGCATCCACGCGGTCGGCGCGATGCGACCGTACGCGCATCGGCCGGCGCTCGACATCGAAAGCTTCGGCCGCGAGCCCGGCGCGTGGCTGCTCGAGCACGGCTGGCTGCCGGATGAGCTGCGCGAGTCGTACCGCGCCGTTTTCATGCAGGCGCTCGAAGGCGTCGCGGCGTGCTACGAACGCGCCGGCGACGTGCGCGCGATCCGCCTGCACGGCGACTGCCACGAAGGCAACGTGCTGTGGACCGACGGCGGGCCGCATTTCGTCGACTTCGACGACAGCCGGATGGGGCCGGCGGTGCAGGATCTGTGGATGCTGCTGTCGGGCGCCCGCGAGGAGATGCAGGCGCAGCTTGCAGACGTGCTCGCCGGCTACGAGGATTTCCTGAACTTCGACCGCCGCGAGTTGCACCTGGTCGAGGCGCTGCGCACGCTGCGGCTCGTGCACTACGCCGCCTGGATCGCTCGGCGCTGGAGCGATCCGGCATTCCCCGCCGCGTTTCCCTGGTTCGGCACGCCGCGCTATTGGCAGGACCGGATCCTGGAACTGCGCGAACAGGTCGGTGCGATGGCCGAGCCGCCGCTGGCGGCGTGAAGCGAGTCTGAGAAAGCACCGCGCAGACCGGGAGCGATCCTCCCTTTTGTCTCACCGCAGAGGCGCGCTGGACGCCGCGGAACCCGTCGCAGACAGACCAGCCCGCTCAGCGGACTCTGCGCCGCTGCAATTCAAGACCCGCAGGCGGTCCCGAAGGCCGCGATTGTCCTCGACCCCGAAGCGGCGTCCGTTCAACGCGTGACCGCGAGCCGCAACGCGAAGCGGGTCCGCTGCCACGCGCGCGCGAGCGCGGCGAAAAACAGCGTGATCAGCGCCGCGCCCCACCACTCGAGCGCGTTGGTGAAGCGGTCGTTTGCGAGTTCGTCGCGGATCGCCAGCGGAGAGAACACGCTGACGAGCCCGACCGCGAGCAGCAGCCAGGACATTGCGAGCAGCGCGCGGCCGAAACGCCGCGACAGCGCGCGGTCGCCGCGTTGCGCGGCGCGCGCGATCAGGCCGGCGACGACCACGAGCGCGATCGCCGTCAGCCCGAAGTAGAACCAGATGCCGAAGCGCCTGAACCAGCGGTACAGCTCGCCTTCGGTGCCGAGGAAGGTGCCGTACAGCACGAGAAAGATCGCCGCAACCGCGCCGGTGGCGGCCAGCACGCGCGCGCGCATGGTCGACAGCAACGCAAGCTCGCGCAGCCAGACGGCCGCGAGCCACCAGGTCAGGCCCTGCAGCACCGCCGCAGGAAGCACGATCGCGCGGAACAGATGGTTCGGCAGATCGTGACGCGCCGCGCGGCTGATCGACACGCAGCCGTCGATGAACGGATTGCACGCGGGAATCAGCTCGAGCCGCGTCGAAAGCTGCCACGCGAGCAGCCCGGCCACGGCGGGCAACAGTCCGGCCAGAAGCGGAAGCGGCCATAACGGCATCGCAGGCGACTGACGCGCGGCGATCGGATCGTCGGGGGGCACGGCGACTGAAGCTTTGCAGTGCAACGCAGGCGCCACGATACGCGCCGGCCGCCGCGAGCCGACCGCAGATTGGGCCCGACGCACGTCGGTCGCGACGCGCGTACCCATGGTCCCGGCGCGGATGCTCTTGCGGCGCAGCATATACACTGCCGGTCCGAGCGTCGAAGACCTGCTGCACGTCGATGAACGCCCCGCTGCCGCCCGAACTGCTGAAGCCCTCGACGGAACCCGCCGCCGACCAGCCGGCCCGCCTGCGCGAGATTCCATACAACTACACGTCGTTTTCGGATCGCGAGATCGTGATCCGGCTGCTCGGGGCCGATGCCTGGCGCGTGCTCGACGAGTTGCGCACCGAACGCCGCACCGGCCGCTCGGCGCGGATGCTGTACGAGGTGCTCGGCGACGTGTGGGTCGTGCGGCGCAATCCGTACCTGCAGGAGGACCTGCTCGACAACCCGAAGCGGCGCGCCGCGCTGATCGCAGCGCTGCATCACCGGCTCGGCGAAATCGAAAAGCGCCGCGATCCGTCGGACCGGGTGCGCGACGCCAAGGTCGGCCGGCTGCTCGACGCCGCGCGCCAGTGCGTCGCGAAGTTCGAGCAGGACTTCCGCGACGACTGGGATCTGCGCAAACGCGCGCGCCGGCTGCTGACGAAGCACACGCGCGCCGACAACGTCCGCTTCGATGCGTACGCGCGCGTTTCGCATGTGACCGACGCGACCGACTGGCGCGTCGAGTATCCGTTCGTCGTGCTCACCCCGGATCGCGAGGTCGAGGTTCCCGCGCTCGTGCGCGCGTGCATCGAATTGGGGCTAACGATCATCCCGCGCGGCGGCGGCACCGGCTACACGGGGTCGGCCGTGCCGCTGACGCCGTATTCCGCGGTGATCAACACCGAGAAGCTCGAGACGATCGGCGGCGTCGAACGCATGACGCTGCCCGGCGTGGCCGAGCCGCAGCCGACGATCTTCACCGGCGCGGGGGTGGTCACGCGGCGCGTGTCGGAGGCGGCCGAACACGCAGGGCTCGCGTTCGCGGTCGATCCGACCTCGGCCGACAGCTCGTGCGTCGGCGGCAACATCGCGATGAACGCCGGCGGCAAGAAGGCCGTGCTGTGGGGCACCGCGCTCGACAACCTGGTCTGGTGGCGCATGGTCGACCCCGAGGGCAACTGGCTCGAAGTCGAGCGCCTCGAGCACAACCTCGGCAAGATCCACGACGCGCCGGTCGCGAAGTTCAGGCTGACTTGGCGCGACGGCCGCGATCGACCGGAAGATGCGCGCGTGCTACGCACCGAGTCGCTCGAGATCCCCGGTCACCGCTTCCGCAAAACGGGACTGGGCAAGGATGTCACCGACAAGTTCCTGGGCGGCCTGCCCGGCGTGCAGAAGGAAGGCTGCGACGGGATCATCACATCGGCACGCTGGCTGCTGCACCGGATGCCCGCGCACATCCGCACCGTCTGCCTCGAATTCTTCGGCAACGCGCGCGACGCGGTGCCGTCGATCGTCGAGATCAAGGCGTTCCTGGACAGCGGGGCGTCGGCCACCGGCGTGCGCCTTGCGGGACTCGAGCACCTCGACGAGCGCTACCTGCGCGCGGTCGGCTACACGACCAAGTCAAGGCGCGGCGTGCTGCCGAAAATGGTGCTACTGGGCGACATCGTCGGCGACGACGACGCGGCGGTCGCGCGCGCGACCTCGGAGGTCGTGCGCATCGCCAACGCACGAGGCGGCGAAGGATTCGTCGCCGCCAGCGCCGAGGCGCGCAAGAAATTCTGGCTCGACCGCGCCAAGACCGCGGCGATCGCCCGGCACACCAACGCGTTCAAGCTGAACGAGGACGTCGTCATTCCGCTGGAACGCCTGGGCGACTACACGAACGCGATCGAGCGCATCAACATCGAGCTGTCGATCGAAAACAAGCTCGCGCTGCTCGACGGCATCGACGCGTTCCTCGCGACCGAGTTTGCGCTGGGCAAGACCGGCGACGTCGAGTTCGACCGCCTGCCGCGCGACGAGATCCTCGGCGACCGCGTCGAGCAGGCGCGCGAGCTGATCGAGTTCACGCGCCGGCGCTGGACGTATCTGCTGCAGCACTTCGACACGCCGCTCGCGCAGGCGGCGCCGGAACTGGCCCGTCTGGGGATCACGCACGTTGCGCCGCCGGCGGCCGGCGCGCGGCCCGATCTCGCGGTGATCGACCTGCTGCAGGACCGGACGATCCGGGTGTCGTGGAAAACCGAGGTGCGCGCTCCGCTCGAGCGGATCTTTTCCGGCGCGGCGTTCGCGCCGGTGCTCGCCGAGTGCGAGGCGATCCATCAGCGCGTGCTGCACGGGCGGGTGTTCGTGGCACTGCACATGCACGCCGGCGACGGCAACGTGCACACCAACATCCCGGTCAACTCGGACGATTACGAAATGATGCGCACCGCGCACGCGGTCGTGGCGCGCATCATGCGGATCGCACGCGAGTTGAACGGCGTGATCTCCGGCGAGCACGGCATCGGCATCACCAAGCTCGAGTTCCTGACCGACGAGGAAACGCGCGAATTCCGCGCGTACAAGGCGCGCGTCGATCCCGAGGGCCGCTTCAACAAGGGCAAGCTCGCGCCGGGCGCCACACTGGATAACGCGTACACGCCGAGCTTCAACCTGCTCGGCCACGAGTCGCTGATCATGCAGCAGTCCGACATCAACTCGATCTCGGACGCGATCAAGGACTGCCTCCGATGCGGCAAGTGCAAGCCGGTGTGCTCGACGCACGTGCCGCGCGCCAACCTGTTGTACTCGCCGCGCAACAAGATCCTCGCGACCTCGCTGCTGATCGAGGCGTTCCTGTACGAGGAGCAGACGCGCCGCGGCGTGTCGATCAAACACTGGGACGAATTCTCCGACGTCGCAGACCACTGCACGATCTGCCACAAGTGCGCAACGCCCTGCCCAGTCGACATCGACTTCGGCGACGTGTCGATGGCGATGCGCGACCTGCTGCGGCGGATGGGCAGGAAGCGCTTCAATCCGGGGTCCGCGGCGACGATGTTCTTCCTGAACGCGACCAACCCGCAGACGATCAAGCTCGCGCGCAAGCTGATGATCCACTGGGGCTACAAGGCGCAGCGGCTCGCCGCCAGCGTTCTCCGCACGCTCGGCCGCGCCCAGACGAAGCGGCCGCCGGCGACGACCGGCAAGCCGAAGGTCACCGAGCAGGTGATCCATTTCGTCAACAAGAAGATGCCCGGCGGTCTGCCGAAGAAGACCGCGCGCGCGCTGCTCGACATCGAGGACGCGCGCTATGTGCCGATCATCCGCGACCCGCGCGCGACTTCGCCCGACGCCGAGGCAGTGTTCTACTTTCCCGGCTGCGGCAGCGAGCGGCTGTTCTCCCAGGTCGGGCTCGCCACGCAGGCGATGTTGTGGGCGGTCGGCGTACAGACGGTGCTTCCGCCGGGATACCTCTGCTGCGGCTATCCGCAGCGCGGCTCGGGCCAGTTCGACCGCGCCGAGAAGATCATCACCGACAACCGCGTGCTGTTTCATCGCGTCGCCAACACGCTGAACTACCTCGACATCAAGACGGTCATCGTCAGTTGCGGGACCTGCTACGACCAGCTCGCCGGTTACAAGTTCGAGGAGATCTTCCCCGGCTCGCGCATCGTCGACATCCACGAGTACCTGCTCGAAAAGGGCGTGAAGCTCGAAGGCGTCACCGGGGTGCGCTACATGTACCACGACCCCTGCCATACGCCGATGAAGCAGCAGGATCCGCTCGCGACGGTCAACGCACTGATCGCCATCGGCGACGGCACCCGGATCGAAAAAAGCGACCGCTGCTGCGGCGAGTCCGGCTCGCTCGCGATCGCGCGGCCCGACATCTCGACACAGGTGCGCTTCCGCAAGGAAGAAGAAATCCGCAAGGGCGCCGGCAGGTTGCGCGCCGACGGCTTTACGGGCGAAGTCAAGGTGCTGACCTCGTGCCCGAGCTGCCTGCAGGGCCTGAAGCGCTACAACGAAGACGCCGGCACGGATGCCGATTACATCGTCGTCGAGATCGCGCGCCGCCTGCTCGGCGAGAACTGGATGGCCGAGTACGTCGCGAAAGCGAACGCCGGCGGGATCGAGCGGGTACTCGTGTGAGCGCGGCCGGCTGCCCGCTGTGCCGCGACGACGGCGGCGAGCTCGTGTTGCGCGCCGAGCTGCTGCGCGTCGTGCTGGTCGACGAGGCCGACTACCCCGGTTTCGCGCGCGTGATCGTCAACGCGCACGTCGAGGAGATGACCGACCTCGACCCCGCCGCGCTCGCGCGCGTGATGGCGGCCGTGTATGCGGTCGAGGACGCGTTGCGCGCGGTGCTCGCGCCGGACAAGATCAATCTGGCGAGTCTGGGCAACGTCGTGCCGCACCTGCACTGGCACGTGATCCCGCGCTTCGCCGACGACGCGCACTTTCCGCAGCCGATCTGGGGCGCGCGCCAGCGCGATCCCGACCCGGCGAAGATCGCGACGCGGCGCGCGCTGCTGCCGAAGCTCGCCCAAGAGATCCGCGCGCGGATCGGGCAAAGCTGAGGGCGAGGGCGGGCGCGAGGCCTTTGGACCCGCAAGACGTCGACTCGACACCGCCTTCGGTGCGTCGGTGCAACCGTGCCTGGCTGCCTGGGGTTCGACTTGGCGGCGGACCGGCTTCGATCGCGATCGGCGATCCGGCGGAGTCACTGGCACGCCGCAAGCTTGCTCTGCGGGAATTCCTTCTGCACGGCGGCCAGTTCGCGCGCCAGCGCCGCATCGACGCCCTTGATCTGCAGGCGCACGCCCGGCGCGGTCGACGGCTTGTCGGCCACGCGCGCGCTGGTCACGCCGCGGCGCTGCAGGTCCTCGAGGTGACGGTTCGCCAGCTCCTGGTCCTTGAACGAGCCGAGCGCGATGCCGAAACGCATCGGCGAGTTGTCGGCGATCACCAGCAGTTCCTTCACGCCGAGCCTGCGCAGCTCGGCCGCGGCGCGCTCGACTTCGGCGCGCGTCTTGTACGGCGGCACGTAGACCATGTACCAACCCGGCAGCTCGACCGGACGCGACGCGAGCCGCTCGCCGAGATCGAGCGGCGCCAGTCGCGCGAGCACGCGCGCCGCGTCGGCCTGCGTGAAGTCGCCGAACTCGACGCACGCCCGCCCGCCGGTGAAGTCCGCGCCCGCGACGCCGGCCGGGGGTGCCTGGCGCGCCTTCTCGCGCAGTTGTTGCACTTCCTTCTCGGTCAGCACCCGAATGCGTTCGGGCTCGATCTGACGCGTGATGCGCGCGGGCTCGCGCCCGCTTTCGGGAAGCCGTCCGAACACGCCCTGCTGCCACGCGAACACCGCGAGGTTGGCGAGCACCAGCAGCAGGAACGCGAGCTTCATGCTGCCGGGCGCGGCGACACGGCCGCTTCGGCGTGCGCGCGCAGCGCCACGCCGCGCAGCACGAGGTTGTCCTCGATCGACACTGCGGTGACGATGCGCTCGGCGAGAAGATGGCGGCCCAGCGCGGCGGCGAGCGACCGCGCGCGGCCGCCCGACAGCAGCAGCCGCGGCGGCGGGCGCTCTTCGCCGGCGAGTTCGGCGGAAAACTCGCGCGCGATGCGCTCGATCAGACCAAGCTGCGCGTTGATCGTGCCAGTGGCGATCGCGTCGTCCGTGTTGTCGGGGTGCGGCACGATGCGGCCTTCCGCAAGCGGCAGCCGCGCGGTGCCGCGCGCGAGGCTGTCGATCATCAACTCGAACCCCGGCGCGATCACGCCGCCGAGAAACAGCGCCGCCTTGCCCGCTTCGCCGCGCACGCAGTCGACGGTCGTCGCGGTTCCGCTGGTGGCGACAACCAGCGACTCGTTCGGATACTTGGCGCAGGCGGCGATCATCGCGTGCCAGCGGTCGGCGCCGAGCTGCAGCGGATCGCGGTAGCCGTTGATCAGCGCGATCCCGTAGCCCGGCCCGCGCCCGGCGAAGTGCGGCTGCGCGCGCAGCCAGTTCACGTCGATCGCGGCGACTTCGTCGACCGCAGCTTCGATCGCCCGCATCGTCTCGTCGTCGGCCACGCTGCACGCGAAAGCCGCCGTCGGGCGCGGCAGCCGCCACGCCGCCGCGAGCCTCGCAGCGAGCGGTTGCAGGTTCAGCCGGTATTCGACGCCCGTGCCGATGAACCGATTGCCCTCGGCGTCGCTCACCGCCCACTTGACCGCGGTGTTGCCGGCGTCGATTACCAACCAGCTCATGCGCGACCTCGCATGAGCCTGAATTCTCCCCTCCCCTTCAAGGGGAGGGGCCGGGGTGGGGATGGGAGGCACACCAGCCAGCTCATGCGAGACCTCGCATGAGTTCGACCTCTGCCCTGCCCTGCGAAGGCAGGAGCCGGGCAGGCGCTGCAACCGACCGGTTCATCCACTCAGAAGCTGTGAATTTTTCTACTGCGCGGCCCGCGGCCGCAACGAAAGCTCTCCGACGCCGTAGGCGCGCTCACCCGCCGCGGTGATCAGAATCAGATGACCGTCTGCATCCACACCCTGCGCTGCGCCGTGCGCAACCATCGCGCCGTGCTCGATCAGATCGACCGGCTGCCCCATGTAAGCGAACAGCCGGTTGAAACGCGCCTGGAACGGCGCGAACCCGTCCGCGACGAAAGCCGGCACCGCGGCGAGCGTCGCACGCGCAAGCCGCGCGATCCACGCTTCGCGCGATTGCGCCAGATGCTCGCGCGGAAGGCACTCGTCGAGCGTTGCGACGGGGCGTCCGATCGCCGCGACGGTCGCGTCGTCGAACCAGAGGTTGACGCCGACGCCGACGACGAGGGTGCGTGCACCGCGTGCATCGACCGCCAGCTCGGTCAGTATGCCGGCGAGCTTGCGGCCGGCGAGCAGCACGTCGTTGGGCCACTTCAGTTGCACCGGCACGCCGGCATCGCGCAGCACTTCGGCCACCGCAACGCCGCACACGAGCGTCACCGCCGCCGGGCGCGCGCGCGACCGTTCGAGTGGCAACGCGAGCGAAAACAGCAGCGCCGAGCCGGGCGCCGTCAGCCATTTGCGCCCGAACCGTCCACGGCCTGCGGTCTGCACCAACGCGGCGCGCAGGATCGGCCGCGCGGGTGCCGCGGCGCGCGCGCGCTCGAGCAGGTCGACGTTCGTCGATCCGGTGCTGGCGACGGCCTCCACCAGCACACCCGGCAGCGCCGACTCGAGTGTCGGTGCATGCAACGGCGCCGCGAACGCCGAGGGCCCAGCCGCCGGCGGCGGGACACCGGCGAGTACGGCGGGCGGAAGCGATGCGGACATCGAAAGTTGAGGCAGGGACGAGCCCAAGCAATTTACCATCGACACGTCATCCGGCCGGCGCGGCCTTGCCACGGTCCGCGCCCGCCTCGACAATCGGCCGCAGCCGCGCGACTCGCGGCACCCGGGACGGCGGCGACCACCCGACGCGTGAACGTCGCCGGCCCGGCTTTCTCAGCCTTGGCCCCTCGTCCACACGACAGGGTCGCTTCGAGCGTCGCGTTGCGACGATTGCGCTGGTCCGCGATGCCCACCGGCAGGTTTCGGGGCCTTGGCCCCGGGTTTTCGGCCTTCGACGATGCTTTCCGGCAACGGCGCGCGTCGCCGCTGGCACGCGTCGCGTGGTTCGCGTACGCGGTGCTGATCGTCTATGCGAGCCTCGCGCCGTGGTCGGGCTGGCGCGACCTGGGCGTCAGCCCCTGGGCATTCCTGACCGCGCCGTTGCCGCGCTACATCACCGGCTTCGACGTCGCTGTCAACGTCGCCGGCTACGCGCCGCTGGGCGCGCTGGGGGTGCTCGCGCTGCACCCGAAGCTGCGCGGCGCGCGCGCCGTGTTCGTCGCCGCGTTCGCCGGCGTGCTGCTGTCGGCCGGCATCGAAGCGCTGCAGACTTATCTGCCGCGGCGCATCGCGTCGAACGTCGACTTCGCCGCCAACGCCGCCGGCGCGCTGCTGGGCGCGGCTGCCGCCGCGCCGTTTACCGAGGCGCTGATCGACCGCGGGCGGCTCGCACGGCTGCGCGCGCAGTGGTTTGCGCGCGACGCGACGACCGCGCTGCTGCTGCTCGCCTTCTGGCCGCTCGCGCAGATCCACGCCGGTCCGATGCTGTTCGGTCTCGGCGAAGTGCAACCGACGCTCGACGCCGTCGCGCGGTTCTTCGGGTTCGCCGCACCGCAGCTCGGCCGCAGCGGATTCGGACCTGCCGAGTTCGTGATGGCCGAAGCCATCGTCACGGCATCGGCCGCGCTCGCCGCCGGGCTCACGCTCGCGGCGGTCGCGGCGCCACGCGCGCCACGTGCCACGCTCGCCCTTGCGCTGGTGATCGCCGCGCTGGCGGCCCGCGCGCTGGCGTACGCGGTGCAGTTCGGCCCCGAGCGCGCGTTCGCCTGGGTCACACCTGGCGCGGTCGGCGGGCTCGCGATCGGCGTGCTCGCGCTCGTGGTCGCGTCGGCTGGGCCGCCACGGGCTCTGCTGCGGCTCGCGTCGCTGGCCGTCATGGTTCTGCTCGTGGCGGTGAACGTCGTTCCCGACAACCCGTACCACGCCCACTGGCTGCAGGGCTGGCGGCCGGGGCGGCTCGAGCATTTCAGCGCCGCCGCCCGCTGGATCGCCACGCTGTGGCCGTACGCCTTGCTCGTCTGGCTGCTCGACCGGACGTTCCGACGCGCTGGCGACAGCGCGTTCTGATGCGGCCGCGTCGGGCCGCGCGGCTGGGTAAACTGCCGTTTTCGTCCGCGAGTCGTCCATGGGGTACTACGAGCGTCACGTCTTCTTCTGTCTGAACCGGCGCGACGACGGGCGCGCGTGCTGCGCCGGCCACGACGCGGAAAGACTGCAGGCGTATGCGAAAGACCGCGTGAAGAAGCTCGGGCTCGACGGCAAGGGCAAGGTGCGCGTGAACAAGGCGGGCTGCCTCGACCGCTGCGACGAGGGCCCGTGCGTGGTCGTCTATCCCGAAGGCGTCTGGTACACCTATGTCGACGAGCACGACCTCGACGAGATCATCGACTCGCACCTCGTGCGCGGCGAACCGGTGCAGCGCCTGAAGATCTAGCCTGCGGACCGCCTCCGCAGCGCCTCGCGCGATCCGCCATCGGCCTTGCGCAACCGGAACGCATGCACGAACGCCGAACGATCCCGGGACCGATCGGACGCATCGAAGTCGCGCTCGACTGGCCCGACGGACGCGAGTCGCTCGCGGGTGTGGCGTTCATCGGCCATCCGCATCCGCTGTACGGCGGCACGCTCGACAACAAGGTGGCCGCCACGCTCGCACGCGCGTTCGTCGCGGTCGGCTGGCTGGCCGTGCGGCCGAACTTTCGCGGTGTCGGCGCCACCGAAGGCACCCACGACGAAGGCCGCGGCGAAACCGACGACTTCCTCCACGTGATCGCCACGCTTCCGCAATGGCTGTCCGATGCGCCGCACGCGGCCGCTGCCGCGTGCGCGCTGGCCGGATTCTCCTTCGGCAGCTATGTGGCGGCGTGCAGCGCGCGTGCGCTGGCCGCACGGCATCGTCCGGTAAAACATCTGGTGCTCGTCGGTGCCGCAGCGGGAAAGTGGCCGATGCCTGCCGTTCGGACCGGTACGCTGGTCATCCACGGCGAACTCGACGAGACGATTCCACTGGCCGACGTGCTCGACTGGGCGCGCCCACAGGAACTTCCGATCGTCGTCCTGCCCGGCGCGGACCACTTCTTCCACAAGCGGCTCGGCACGCTGAAACAGCTCGTGATCGATCACGTGCTCGCGGCACGCGCGGCCGAAGCGCCTTCCCAAAGCCGATAATAGGCCGGTGACTCGGCTGCAACCGACACAATCGGTGCGCGGCACGATGGGCAATACTGCCGGCCCCGGGTCTTTCGGCACGCGCGGATGGACGACAGGCTCGTTTACACCAAGACCGCAAAGGGTGTGGCGGAGGTCGCAGCCCGTGGCGGGACGCTGTCGCTCGCAGCGCGCCGCATCCTGATCATGGTCGACGGCAAGCGCAGCGTGGCCGAGCTCGCGCCGCTGGCGCGACCGGGCGAAATCGACGGTCTGGTCGCCACGCTGGAAGCGCAGGGCTTCATCCAGCGCATGCAGGATTCGACGACGGCGACGCCTCGATCGCTCGACGTGCCGACGGTGGCCGGCATCGAGGTGCATTCGCTCGGTACCGAACCGAGCGAAGAGCGCACGCTGCTGACGCTCGACGAAGCCAAGCGCCGCGCGGTGCGCGCGTTGACCGACCGGCTCGGCCCGGACGCCGAGATCATCGCGATGCGCATCGAGCAGGCGCGCACGGCCGACGAGCTGCGCGAGCGCATCAAGGAAGCCGAGCGCGTCGTCGCGGGCCTGCTCGGCCAAGCGGCGGTCGGCGAGTTCCTGCGCGCGCTGCGCGGCCGTTGACCCCGGCGCGGGTACGATTCGATTTTCCCACCCGAACGCGCCGCGACGGCGCCGCGCAGCATGGACTGGTTCGACGCGACCTGTTACCTCAACGGCGAGTGGCAGCCGCTTGCCGGCGCCAAGATCTCGGTGCTCGACCGCGGCTTCATTTTCGGCGACGGCGTCTACGAAGTGATCCCGGTCGACACGGTCGAGCCGGGGCTGCGCGCGCCGTTCCGCGCGCGCGAACACTTCGCCCGGCTGGAACGTAGCCTCGCCGCGATGCGCATCACCAATCCGCTGCCGATCGACGACTGGCTCGGCCTGCTCGCCGCGCTGATCGAGCGGCACCCGTGGCCGCGGCAGACCGTCTACCTGCAAGTCACGCGCGGCGCGGCCAAGCGCGATCACGCGTTCCCGCAGGGCGTGGCGCCCACGGTGTTCGCGACGAGCTCGCCATGGGCGCCGATTCCGGCAGAGAACCTCGAGCGAGGTGTGGCTTGCGTCACGCACGCCGACGAACGTTGGCTGCATTGCGACGTGAAGAGCATCTCGCTCGCGGCAAACGTGCTGATGAAGCAGCATGCGGTCGATCACGGCGCGTTCGAAACGGTGCTGTTTCGCGACGGCCTGCTGACCGAAGCGTCGAGCGCCAACGTGTTCGTCGTCCGCCGCGGCACCGTGCTCGCGCCGGCGAAGTCGAACCTCATTCTGCCGGGCATCACCTACGACGCCGTGCTGGACATCGCGCACGCGCGCGGCATCGAGGTCGACGTTCGGCCGGTCGACGAATCCGAGGTGCGCACGGCCGACGAGCTGTGGCTCACTTCGTCGGGCCGCGAGATCGTGCCGGTGACGCGACTCGACGGCGAGCCGGTCGGCTCCGGCGTTCCCGGCCCGCTGTTCCGCAGCATGCACGGCTGGTTCCAGCAGGCCAAACGCGAGGACGCGCTGCGCTGGAAATCGCTGCTGCCCGCCCTCAAATTGGCCGCATGATCGCGCCCATCACGCTCGGCGGCGCTTCGCCGCTGCAGTTTCCGACCGACTTTCCCATCAAAGTGATGGGGCGGCGCGTCGACGAATTCGCGCAGGCGATCGTCGCCGTCGTCATCGAGCACGCACCGGACTTCGACCCCGCCACACTCGAGATGCGCGCGTCGAAGCACGGCAACTACCTGTCCCTGACGGTGACCGTGCACGCGACGTCGCGCGAGCAGCTCGACAACCTGTACCGCGCGCTGACCAGCCATCCGCTGGTCAAGGTCGTGCTGTAAGAACGCGCTGCAATGCCCGCCGTGCTCGCGCCGCCGCTCGTCGTGCGCACGCTCGGCCGCGCCGAGTACGCGCCAACCTGGCACGCGATGCGCGAGTTCACCGCACGGCGCGGCGCCCACACGCCAGACGAGCTATGGGTCGTCGAGCATCCGCCGGTGTTCACGCTCGGTCAGGCAGGCAAACGCGAACACCTGCTCGCGCCGACCGATATCCCCGTCGTCGCGACCGATCGCGGCGGGCAGATCACCTACCACGGCCCGGGGCAGGTCGTGATCTACACGTTGATCGATCTGCGCCGGCTCGGCATCTTCGTCAAGGAACTCGTGTATCGAATCGAGCAGAGCGTGATCCAGACGCTCGATGGGTATGGCGTCGAAGGCAGGCGCGTCAAAGGCGCGCCGGGCGTCTACGTGCCCTTCGAAACGAGCCCCGCTGCGCGCACCCGCGCCGACGGCGGAAAAATGGTGTCTGACCCCGATTTTTCGGGGGTGGCGAAGATCGCGGCGCTGGGAATCAAGGTGGCGAACGGACGCAGCTATCACGGCGTGGCTTTCAACGTCGCGATGGATCTTTCGCCGTTCGCGCTGATCGACCCGTGCGGCTATCCGTCTTTGGCGACGGTCGACTTGGCTACACTGCGCGTCCAGACGACTTGGCACGAGGCCGCCCGCCGACTCGCGGCGCGGCTAGTCGACCACCTGAGCCCATGAGTTCCGAAGTCATCCGCACGCCGACCCCCGGCGCCAATCCCTACGCAAAGAAAAAAGGGGAGGCGAAGACCGCGCCGGTGTTCAAGAAATTCCCGATCAAGGTCGCGACCGAGACCGCGCCGCTGCGCAAGCCCGAGTGGCTGCGCGTGCGCGCCGGCTCGCCGACGACGCGCTTCTACGAAATCAAGAACATCCTGCGCGAGCATCGCCTGCACACAGTCTGCGAAGAGGCCACCTGCCCGAACATCGGCGAGTGCTTCGGCAAGGGCACGGCGACCTTCATGATCATGGGCGACAAGTGCACGCGCCGTTGCCCGTTCTGCGATGTCGGCCACGGCCGCCCCGACCCGCTCGACGCCGACGAGCCGCTCAATCTGGCGAAGACCATCGCCGCGCTGAAGCTCGCCTACGTCGTCATCACCTCGGTCGACCGCGACGACCTGAAGGACGGCGGCGCGCAACACTTCGTCGACTGCATCCGCGCCGTGCGCGAGTTGTCGCCGTCGACGAAGATCGAGGTGCTGGTGCCCGACTTCCGCGGGCGCCTGGACCGCGCGCTCGACATCCTCGAAGCTGCGCCGCCCGACGTGATGAACCACAACCTCGAAACCGTGCCGCGGCTGTACCGCGAAGCACGACCTGGCGGCGATTACGTGCACTCGCTCGCGCTGCTGCGCGAGTTCAAGCGCCGGATGACCGCACGCGGCCTCGCGGTGCCGACGAAGAGCGGATTGATGGTCGGGCTCGGCGAAACCGACGACGAGATCCTGCAGGTGATGCGCGACCTGCGCGCGCACGAGGTGGACATGCTGACGATCGGCCAGTATCTGGCGCCGACCAACCACCATCTGCCGGTGCGCCGCTACGTGCATCCGGACGTATTCAGGATGTTCGAGCGCGAAGCGCAGGCGATGGGCTTCTCGCACGCCGCCTGCGGAGCGCTCGTGCGCAGCTCCTACCACGCCGATGCGCAGGCGCATGCGGCGGGTTACGCGTAGGCCGTGCCCGCAAGCCCGTCCGAACGCGGCGGATGATCGAGGTCCCGAACGCATTCGCCGGCACGGTCACGATCGTCGCGCTGATCGCGCTCGGCATCTTCGTCTACCCGTGGCTGCTCGCGCGTAGAGGCGGCGCGACCGCAGTCGCGGCTGCGACGATCGTGCTCGCGCTGCTGTTCCACCAGTTCGATCGAGGCAGCGGCGCTTCGACCGCGTTGTCCGCGGGATTCGCACTCCTGTGGGCGCTCGCGCCCGCCATCACCGCCGTGATCGTGCGGCGCTTCACGCGTTAAGCGAGCCTGCTTCCCCCCTTCGAAGAAGGGGGGCGAGGGGGGATTTCCGTTCTTCCCCCCTCTGAAGAGGGGGGAGCGAGGGCGGATTGTCCAGCCCTTTCGCCTTACGACGTGCCGTCGAAATCCCTCCTGCCCCCTTTACGAAAGGAGGGTCACCCGGTCAGTTCGGCCGCGATGCGCCGCTCGAGGTTTTCGAAATCGGTGCGGCCGACGTACACGCGTACGATCCGGCCTTGCGCGTCCATCAGGTATTTGGCCGGCGTGACGCGAGGGTCGCCGAAGTCGCGAGCGATTTCGCCCTTGAAGTCGAGCACGACGTCGAACGGCAGCCCCCGCGTGCGCGCGAAGTCGAGCACCATGTCGGGCCGGTCGTCGCGCATCGCCACCGCAAAGGTCGTCAGTCCGCGTTCCGCGTGGCGGCGATGCGGCGCGACGAGCGGCGGCATCTCGGGCAGGCACGGCGCGCAGGTCGTCGACCGGAAGCTCACCAGCACCGGTCGACCGTGCAGCGCGGCGAGCGACTTCGCCTCGCCCGCGATGTTGGTCAACTGGACCTGCGGCGCGGGCTTCAGCCGGTTCGCGAGCAGCGGCAAGGTCGCCAGCGCGGCGACCAGCACGAACGCGCCGGCGCCGAGCGCGAACGCGAGACGGCGCACCGGCCGCGCGTTGGAACAATCTTGTGCCTGCGCATGTTGTCGCTGTGTGCGTTCTGCCATGATCGTCCGGTCCATTCGCCAGCCGTGTGGTGCAACCACCGCGATCGCGGTCGCGCCGCGCCGACGCATGAGGTTTTTCACCGATCCGCGCCGAACTACCGGAGATCCCCGATGAACGACACCGATACCGACCGCCGCCAGGCGCTCGCACAACTTGCCGCGTGGACCGCGCTCGCAGCGCTTCCGCTTGCCGCGCGCGACGCCCGCGCGCTTTCGCTTGCCGATCTGAGCAACCGCGACGCCGCAGCAGCCCTCAAGGCCGCGCTCGAGCAGGGCGCCAACGTCGCCGTCCAGCTTCTCGGCAAGACCGACGGTTTCTGGGGCAACGATCGCGTGCGCATTCCGCTGCCCGAGTGGCTGCAACGCGGCGAGACGGCGCTGAAACTCATGGGCCGCGGCCGCGACGTGGAAGAACTGAAGCTCGGCGTCAATCGCGCGGCCGAAGGCGCCGTACCCGAAGCGAGAAATCTGCTCGTCAACGCCGTCCGTACCATGAGCGTGCAGGACGCCAAATCGATCCTGACCGGCGGCGACGACTCGGTGACCAGGTTCTTCGCCGAAAAGACGCGCGCGCCGCTCGCCACACGCTTTTTGCCGATCGTGACGAAGGTGACCGACCGCATCGGTCTGGCGCGGCAGTACAACGCGCTCGCCGGGCAGGGCGAGATGCTCGGGCTGGTCAAGCCGGATCAGGCGCGCATCGAGCGGCACGTCACCGTCAAGGCGCTCGACGGCCTGTACTTGATGATCGGCGAAGAAGAAAAGAAGGTCCGCCAGGATCCGGCGAGCGCTGCGGCGGCGATCGCGAAGAAGGTGTTCGGCGCACTGAAGTAAGGCCAAGCGCGTAAGAACCGCCGCCCGTCACCGACCCGACGTTGCCCCGCAATGCGCCGCCGATGACCGACACGCTGCGTCCGCTCGCCAAGGCAGCCGCCGTCGCGGCGGCGCGCCGCGCCACCGCCGCCCGCCCCGCGCGGCCAGCGCGCGTGCTCGTCGTGTTCGGTAAGGAGTGGGACCACGGCGCCTTCGCGCCGCAGCTCGCGGCGGGCGAAGTCGAATTGGCGTTCGAGGGCTTCGACCTGTTCCGCTTTCCCGGCAACGCGCGGCTGCTCGCGTTCGACGCGTGGCGCTTCGTCGATCGCGTCTGTGCGAAGTACGCCGGCCGCGTCGACGCGGTGCTGTCGAACAACGAACAGTTCGGCGCGCTGCTCGCCGCAGTGATCGCGCAGCGGCTCGGTCTGCCGGGCAACGACCCGCGCGCGGTCGCGCTCGCGCACCACAAGCTCGCCTGCCGCGAAGCGCAGCGGCGCGTCGCCGCCGACGCGGTGCCGCGCTTCGCGCCGCTCGGCCTCGCACTGGACGATCCGCGCGCGCACGACGCGCGTGCGCTGCAGGCCGCGGTGGCCGCGAGCGACCTCTCGTGGCCGCTGTTCGTCAAGCCGATCAAGGCAACCTTTTCCGTGCTGGCGCGGCGCGTGGACTCGGCGCAGCAACTCGCGCGCCATCTGCGCTTCGGTCCGTTCGAGCGCCGCATCATCCGCAGGCTCGTGCGGCCGTACGCGCAGGTCGCCGCGCAGGTGGCACCCGGGCTCGCCGACCCCGCGGGCATGCTGCTCGAAACCCCGATCGCCGGACACCAGGTCAACGTCGACGGCTACGTGTTCCGCGGCGACTTGCGCGTCGTCGGCATGACCGACGCGCTGACGTATCCGAACGAAGCCAACGGCGCGCAACACTTCCTGCGCTTCGCCTACCCGTCTCGCATCGCCGCGGACGTACGCGCACGCATCGAGCGGCTCACGCGGCTGCTGCTCGCCGAGCTCGGCTTCGCGCACGGTTTCTTCAACGTCGAATTCTTCGTGCGGCGCGACGGGCGTGTGCAGTTCATCGAGGTCAATCCGCGGCTCGCGTCACAGCTCGCGGATCTGTACCGCTGGGTCGACGGCCGCGACGTCTACCGCATGCTGGTCGCGCTCGCGCGCGGCCGCGACCCCGAAACGGTCGAGCGGCTTGCGCCCGCAGCGGGTGCGGCGGCGAGCTTCGTCTGGCGCAAGTTCGACGGCACGAGCGCGGACCGGCTACCGACGCGCGCGGACCTCGACTGGCTTGCGCGCCAACACCCGGACGCGCGGCTGATGCTGTACGCCAAGCGAGGTGCGGCGCTGGCGCGCGAATACAAATGGCTCGGCAGCCACCGCTACGCGGTGATGAACCTCGGCGCTGACGACGAAGTGCGGCTGCGCGCGCGGTACGAGGCGATCTGCGCGCGGTTCGGCTGGCCGGCGCCGTATTGAACCGATCGAGCATTACGAATCTTCGCGACACCGCCGACCTTCTGGCGCTCGCATCCGTCGCCCTTCGTCATTCCGAGCCGCAACGCCGCTCTTGTCATTCCGAGCCGCAGGCGAGGAATCTCCACCGCTCGCAACGCCGAGATCCCTCGCGTTCGCTCGGGATGACGATGGGGAGTCACTCCAAGCCCAAGGCGAGGAATCTCCGCCGCGCGCGACGCCGGGATCCCTCGCGTTGCTCGGGATGACAAGCCAGCTTCATTGCACCCCGGCTTGGCTTCGTGTTTGCGCACGGCAACGCCCCCGCATCTCGTTCCGAGCCGCAACGCCGCGATTGTCGTTGCGAGCCGCATCGC
>Ga0272446_1002978_pt1 | contig 22104 bp, 16 predicted proteins | sample YNPCB0061_FD_194587 | JGI IMG/M metagenome (GOLD analysis project Ga0272446, IMG submission 194587) | Hot spring microbial mat communities from Yellowstone National Park, WY, United States - YNP-CB-006-1 | ecosystem: Environmental > Aquatic > Thermal springs > Hot (42-90C) > Sediment | place... | reverse complement strand
TATTGCCATTGAGAATCGCTTAGGGGAGTGAATTTTGCTCTCATTTCCTTGAAGTTTTTAGTTGAACAACAAGGTAAGCGATTCTTCTTTAAATACAAATACTAACCTTCGCAAAACATTATCTTATATCAAACTGTGCTTTTTCAAATACTATCTTGCCTGCTTCTACTTTGGCAAAATCCAAAATATCATTCATTAACCTCACTAAATTATTGGCGGCAAATTGTAAAGTTTGAATTTTTTTGATTTGACTTTTTTTAGGTTTTTCATCAAAAAGTAAGTGAGATATTGAAACAATAGCATTTAAGGGCGTACGTATTTCATGGCTCATGTTAGACAAGAATTGCGACTTAGTCTGTGCCATTTTATCAGCTATTTTCTTAGCTTCTTGTATTTGCTTATGCGACTCAGTAAGTTGTATCTCATTAAATTTTTGTGCTGAAATGTCTTGCACAGTACCAATAAGTTTGACCGTTTTACTATGTCGGGTAATCAGCCGTCCCGTAATCCTTACCCACTGAGCATGAGGATAAGATAAAACAGTTTTGAGTTCTATATCAAAGGGTGCTTTCAGTTGGATAGTTTCTTGGATAGTTTCCCAAAGTCGGCGACGGTTTTCAGAAGAGAAACAAGAAAAAAGTTGATTCCTACTAAAAATTAAGTCGTGTGCCGAATGATTGAGCAAACGGGCAATTCCTGTACAAAAGAGTTTGTTGGTGATTAGGTCGTATTCCCAAGAACCAATACGCGCTATATACTGGGTTTCTTGCAAGAGATAGTTTAATTTCCTGTTGTAGCTATTGTCATAAATAGTACACCAATAAAGATTCCTACCGTCTTGTTGGAAATGCTTAAAAGTGAGTTTAGCCTTAAATTTATACCCTGTAATGGTAACTAATCTGATAGTTTCTGCGTGAGTACCCAATAATCCTTTCTCTATTTCATACTTGCTATCGTCTTTTTTGACTAACCACTGTAAAAGATTAGTTCCTACTATCTCTTCCTTTCTCTCCGCTCCTAAGACCTCTAATGTACGAGGATTGCAAGATAGAATTTGTAAGCTATCAACCTCAATGATAAGAACTAAGTCACTTGTATTCTGAAAATAATGCAAGAAAAATATATCATCAATAAAGTTATCTTGAATCAAAAAATCACTGTCCTTTCCCATATTTTTGCATTTTAATCTTACCTACTCCCATTTTTACAGTAGGTAAGTTAAATACTTAACAGATTTTAGCTGATTTTTAAACAAAAAATAATTTAAAACGTAAAGGAGTATTGATACAAAGTAAAGAAGTAGAAGATTTCTTGACTTCTTACAAAGATAAGAAAGAAGCAAAAGTTTAAAAGTTGATAACGATTAATCGTCTAATTTTTCTGTTGAAATTTTTGATTGATTTGGTTTTATTTAGCCATGTATTTTTTTCTTAACTCGGCTATTTGGTCTTGCTTGAGTTTTTGAAGTTTTTTCTCTTGGTCTTCCACCCACTTCATTTCAGGATAACTACTGTCAGGGTGTTTAGTTTTATAGTAAACATATTCTATCCCAAACTCTTTAAAAATATTTTTATAATAATCTTCTATTACAGTAAAGTTTGCACGCACATTCTTTTTAAGCTCTGTGAGTTTGGCATCTTCGGCTAAAATGATGGCTTCAATACTTGCTAAATCTTTGCGCATCATTGCTTTATTGACCTTCTTGGTGGTAGCAGTAGGGCTACTTGCAGTAGTTGGTTTTTCTCCACTGATACTGCTCATAATTTCTTTGAAAGCTGCATCATCGATGTAAAAATCCTCTGCCATTTCTTTTGTATTGACTGCAAAGCCGATGAAAGATTCATTTTTTGCCAAAATACTTAACATTACTTGGAATTTCCAAGAGGTTACTTTTTCTATTTCTTCCTTAGTCATTGCTGTCCATTCCTTGCCGTAGTAGCTTACCCATGCTGCTGAATCAGTAGGGTCTTTTTCTATCTTTGCCCATAAATCGGGTTTTTTCAATGGGTCTTTTATCCACTCAGGCGTTGTTTGCCCCCATGAATAGGAAAAAAAACAGACCATCATCAATATCATCAAAAAATACCTGTTCCTAATGGATAGAAAATGATTCATCTTTGTTTTAACTAAATAATTGTATGCAAATGCTTTGAATGAGTACATTTTATAAAAAAGAAACTTGATGCACTGGTTTTTGTTTCAATTTAGCTTCATTCAATCAAATATTTAACCAAAAATATGCAAAGTAAGTAGCTAAAAAATAAATTTGACTTTTTAACAATAGAAACTTTTTAAAGTGCTATAATATACTAATTTTTGTACAAAAAAATTTATGGATAAACTGCTACTGCTTCTATTTCTACGAGTAATTCAGGACGAGCAAGAGCGGCGGTACCGAGTGTGGTACGCGCTACTTTCACAGGATTTTGTGCATTATTAAAAAATACTTGATAGGCTCTAAACCATGCTGCAAAATCAAACTCTTTATTTTTATTTGGGTCTGGCGCTATATAAATCCGCAAAAAAACGACATCTTTTAATCCCAATCCTGCCTTATTGAGTATCTCCTCGATACGCTTCATGGTATTGACACTTTGCGTATATGTATCTCCATAACGCTTGTAAGGGTCTGAACTTGTGCTATCTAATACAGGTGCAACAATACCACTGGTAAAGAAAAGTTTTTTACCCGCAGGGATTGCTACTCCTTGTAAAATCTGGGCAGTCGGATTGTCATATTTTCTGACCTGCTCTTGCGACTTGCAAGACCAAATTAAAACAGAAATGAGTACGGGAAATAAATAAAACTTTACAAGTCTGCCTAAGAGCATATTATTTGAGCATTTGAATTGGGCAAAGATAAAAGATTCCTAAAACGAAAACAAAGGATAAGACAGGAAAATGAAGATAAGAAAGAAAAACTTACTGACTATCCTTGTGATTAGATTAGGATTTTTTACTTTTGTAGCCTGATTTTAGATACTTAGGAATTTTATTAATCCTACAAGGTTTTAAAAACCTTACAGGGGAGTGTATAGTTATCTTTTTAATTTCAACATAACAAAAATATATGCCAGGCTCAGAATTATTTGGTGCGGAAGAGCGCAAAGAAGTCATGGACGTATTGGAAACAGGAATCATGTTCCGTTATAATCATGACCAACAACGCAAAGGAATTTGGAAAGCAAAGGAGTTTGAACAGGAATTAGCTGATTTTGTAGGAGCAAAATACGCACATGTAGTATCAAGTGGCTCTACTGCTGTGGCTACTATGATGGCGGCTTGTGGAATAGGCGCAGGCGATGAGGTGATTGTTCCTGCTTTTACCTATATTGCTACGATAGAGGGCGCGCTTTTGAACGGTGCTTTGCCTGTTTTTGCAGAAATAGATGATACGCTTTGCCTGAGTCCAGAAGGCATCAAGTCCGCCATTACGCCTAAGACCAAAGCAGTAGTATTGGTACAAATGTGTGGAGCTATGGCTCGCATGGACGAAATTATTGCACTATGCAAAGAACACAATATCATGCTTATAGAAGATTCTGCACAGGCGTTGGGAGCTTCCTACAAAGGCAAGATGTTGGGAACTCTGGGCATCATGGGTGCTTATTCGTTTGACTTTTTTAAAATCATTACTGCGGGCGAAGGAGGGGCAGTAGTTACCAATGATGAGCAGTTGTATAAAAATGCAGACATGTATTCCGACCATGGGCATGACCACATAGGCGATAACAGAGGTATGGAAAAGCACCCTATTTTAGGGTTCAATTACAGAATCAGTGAACTACACGCTGCCGTAGGGCTGGCACAGCTTCGTAAAATCAATTATATTTTAGAAAGGAAAAGAGCAAATAAAAGAGTATTGAAAGAGGCGCTGAGGAAATATCCTGAGATTACTTTTCGCTTTCTCCCTGACCCAGAAGGCGACTCGGCAACTTTTCTTTCGTTCTTTATGCCTACCGAAGACTTGGCACGCACCACAGCAAGAGAATTTACTAAAGCAGGTATAGGAGTAAACTATTGGTTTGACAACAACTATCACTATATCAGAAACTGGGAGCACCTCAGGGAAATGAAAACAGTAGCTAAACTTCCCATAGAAATCTTAGGAAGCCGCCAAGATTATCGTAATTTGCAACTTCCGCATTCTGACCTGATTATGAGCAGATTGATTTCCATAGGAATTCGCATTACTTGGACGGAGGAAGACTTGCAAAATATTATTCAAAAAATGGATACCATTCTTAAGGAGGTTTTACAAAAAAATTAATCTGCCTTTTTTTATTTAAACCTCAAAAAGTTTTTAAAATCTTTTATAGTTAACCTGTTCTATTATGACCAAAGAGCAACTCAAAGAGTTAAGAGCGCGAGTAGATGCGCTGAGGAGGTATCTTTGACTACGATGCCAAAATAGAAGAAATCAAAACCTTAGAAACTCAATCCTTAGCCCCTAACTTTTGGGACAGTCCTGCAAAAGCTGAGGAAATTTTAAAGAGCATTAAGAGTAAAAAAATATGGACAGATAGCGTTGATGAACTCCAAAAACTCATGGAGGACTTCGAGGTCTTGCATGAATTTTATGAATCAGAAGCTGTAGAAGAAAAAGAATTTCAACAGGAAACACAAAAACTTGTTAAAGCCATAGAGGAGTTGGAATTCAAGCGCATGTTAGGAGCAGAGGAAGACCAACTGGGGGCTATCTTGGAAATTAACTCTGGCGCAGGGGGAACTGAAAGCCAAGACTGGGCGGAAATGCTCCTGCGCATGTATATCATGTGGGCAGAGAAGCACCACTTCAAAGTAAGTGAAATAGACTACCAAGCAGGGGAGGGAGCAGGTATCAAGTCCGCTACCATAGAGATAGAAGGTCAGTTTGCTTATGGTTTTTTAAAGTCAGAAATTGGAGTGCATCGTTTGGTGCGTATTTCGCCTTTTGATGCCAATGCACGCCGCCATACCTCTTTTGCTTCTGTTTTTGCTTATCCTATCATTGACGATACTATTCAAATAGAAATTAACCCTTCGGATATTACTTGGGAAACCTATCGCGCCGGCGGAAAAGGTGGACAAAACGTAAATAAGGTAGAAACCGCAGTTCGTCTAAGGCACGCTCCTACGGGTATCATCATTGCCTGCCAAGAAGAGCGCTCACAAGGCATGAATAAAGAAAAAGCCCTCAAAATGCTTAAATCTCGCCTTTACCAGATAGAAATAGAAAAACGCAATGAGGAAAAGGCAAAGGTAGAAAGTACCAAAAGAAAAATAGAGTGGGGTTCTCAGATTCGTAGCTACGTCATGCACCCGTATAAGTTAGTGAAAGACTTGCGTACTGGCGTAGAGCGTACTGATGTGCAAAATGTTATGGACGGGCAAATAGACGACTTCATTAAGGCGTATCTCATGGAAAACTAAAATAATTATCGCAAAAAAATGCTCTCATTTGGCTGATATTTTTTTAGATTATTTATATTTACAACATATTTATTAAGTTACTAACTCTAAAAACTGCTTATCTCAATGAAAAGGTTACTTACATATTCTCTCTTCATATTATTTGCCTTTTTTACAGTATCCTGCTCAAACCAACAAGTAGCTGTAACCATAGCTTCTATTCTTAGCCAAGGTTCGGGGACGTGGAAAGTTACTTATGCCAAGTTTGGAGATGAAGAAGCCCCCGCAGGCATGTACGACGGCTTCTTGATTGTATTTAAAAGTAATGGAAGCTACTCAGTAACTAACCCCAAAGGTTCTGCTGTTACCCCTACTACTGCACCAACAGGCACGTGGAAGGAAGGAGCAAGGAATACTGTTATTTTTGATGGAACAGTTACTGTCCGAGAAGTAAGCGGTACGCTTAGAAGTAATAAAGTAGTTTTTGAGTGGGAGGTTTCTATCCCAGGTAAAGTAACTACTACTTATAGAATTGAATTAATGAAAGTATAAAAAAGTTTTTCTTTGGATACAAATGAGCATACTACCCACAATTCTTTTTCATTGTGGGCTTTTTTATTTTATCAGTTCTACTTTTGTAATTATTGTTTCATTTTTACACTTTAAACCCAAACTTATTATGCAATCTACTTTCATTTTTCTTCTAAAAATTTTGCTCTTTTGCTTAGTATCTCTTCAGGCTTTGGCACAAGGAGAGTTTGTGCAAGTACCTACTACCTATGAAATCTACCAAAATGGAGAAAAAGTAAAATATGATATTTCTAAGAAACATATTTTTGTTCAGTTTACTTCTCTTGCTTCTAATAATGATAAAAATTTGATTATCAACTCTATTCGTAAGTTTTTAGATGTACGAAACCTCATTCGAGAAGAAGATAAAAACAGAAATTTTGTAATATTAAACCTTTCTGCCCAGATACAAATTCATGAGTTGCAGGTAATATTGCGAAGACTAAATCAACACCCATTAGTGCAAATTGCCAATCCGTTTATTCTTAGGCAAGGCTTAAAAAAACAAGAAGCAGCATTAGGTATCTCAAATCAGATTTACGCAAAGATAAAGACTGGGACTACCTTAGCAGACTTACAGACCTTAGCCCAAAGTAAAAGAATAAATCTTGCCACACCTTATCAATACGATGACAAAGTATATGTACTCAATGTAAGTAAACTCTCTGCGGGGAATCCTGTACAAATAGCTAATGAACTTTTTGAAACAGGGCTTTTTGAATACGTTACTCCTAACTTTTACGTGAAACCTCTACTGGCAGAGGCAAAAATTTCCACACTTGAAAGCAAAGAAAGTCATTGGAAAAAAGAATACGATTTTAAAAAGTTTGACAAAGAAGAAACTACTGTGAACGACCCTTTATTCCCTTTTCAGTGGGCATTGAAAAATACAGGTGCTTTTGCTCCTCCGCCTGCGGCACCCTACTATGACTTTTTCCGCACACCTTACAACAATTTTTCCGCAGGGGCTGATATGAAGGCAACTTTTGCATGGGACATCAGTACAGGAACGGGTATCAAAGTAGGTTTATTTGACGACGGCACACAACGCACTCACCCTGACTTAGCCGCTAATATTTCTCCTTTGGGCTTTGACCCTGCGAATACAACAAATTTAGGAGATTTAGACATAGGAAAAAGTACAGGACACGGGACAGCAACCGCAGGGGTAATTGCTGCGATTGCTAATAACAACATAGGCGTTGCAGGAATTGCCTATCATTCACAACTTATTCCCGTACAGATAGCCACAGCAACCTTGGTGAGCGATTATGCAATTTCGTATGATTGGGGATGGCAAACAGCGCAAATGGACGTGATTTGCAGCGCATGGAATTGGGCAGACCCTCTATTCGTCGCTCCTCTATTAAATGATGCTATTCAGAGAGCTTTTACACAAGGGAGAGCAGGCAAAGGCTGTATTTTGCTTTTTCCCTCGGGAAACAATGGGCTAAACTTTGCCGAAGCACCTGCGAATCTAAGCCAAGTTATTTCGGTAAGTGCTACTACCTCCGATGATTTTAAGGCAAGTTTTAGCAGTTTCGGTAAATTGGCTGATATAGCGGCACCAGGGGCAAATATCATCACTACTGATGTGTCAGGAGAGCCTTTTGTAGGCTTTAAAGGATACACTGCCGTAGATTATGTAAGCATAGACGGTAGTTCGGTAGCAGTGGCACAAGCAGCAGGAGTTGCCGCCTTGATTTTAGCAGTCAATCCAAACCTAACTACTACCCAAGTCAGAGAAATTTTACAAGGGAGTACGGATAAAGTAGGAGGTTATGCTTACGGTATTGCTAACCCTGATGCAAAATCTCCACAAACCAATACATGGTCGACGGAATTGGGTTATGGTAGAATCAATGCCTTCAAAGCTGTAAAAATTGCTAATAAGCAAAATGCTTGCTCAGGTACAACTTTGCTGTCCTCTGCCTCAGGCTATTTTGATGACGGCAATGTATTGCAAGGATATACTAATAATGCAGATTGCCGCTGGCTCATTCAACCCATAGGAGCAAGCACCATAACATTAAATTTTTTAGATTTTATCTTAGCAGAGGGAAACGACCAGATTATCGTTTACAATGGAAGCGATACGAACTCACCAATTGTTGGGACTTTTACCAAAAACAGCCCGCCTCCTGCTAATATAATTTCCAATACAGGAACGATGTTAGTGCGATTTCTTACTGATGATGATATTACAGATAAAGGCTGGCGAGCATTTTATACTTCTAATACTCCCTCTGCCGACATTACGGCGAACACTACTACTCCCTGCTTAAACGCTCCTGTGAGTTTTTCTATTATTAATCAAAACGGAAATATTTCGGGGTACTTATGGAACTTTGGAGCAGGAGCAGTGCCAGCTACTGCAAATACAGCAGTGCCTCCGACGGTTACTTACCAAAGTGCAGGCTTGAAAACTGTTACCTTGACTTTGATAGGGGTAAGTGGAAATGTAGTTATTCAAAAACCAAACTTTATCTTTGTAGCCTCTACTCCCATCGGTACTATTGATGAAGGTTTTGAAGCTCAACTCCCTGCAAATTGGCACATTACTAATAAAAATAATCAAGGAAGGACTTGGCAACGCTTGCAAGCTACGACTTTGGTAGGCGGTTTTGCAGAAAGCCAATCCACGCTATTTTTCAATAATTTTGAGGAAAGCCAAGTAGGAGCAGAGGACTACCTACAACTTCCCTCGTTGAATTTCACAGGAGTAGCCAACCCTACTCTTACCTTTGATGTGGCTTATGCTCCTTTTGTTTCTGTTACTAATTTGAGAGGGAACGACAAGCTACGCATAGAATACTCTACCAACTGTGGAGCATCATGGACAAGCATTTACGATAAAAGTGCCTTAGGCACGGGGACGTCGCTCATAGGCGGAAATTTAGCTACCACCGTAAGTCAGGGAAATCCTTTTGTTCCCTCTTCCTGTACGCAGTGGCGTAGGGAAAACATTACTTTACCCGCATTGGCAAATGTTGGTAATGCACTTATTCGTTTTGTTAATGTCAATGGTTTTGGAAATAATTTGTATATAGACAATATAAAAATAGCTAATGGCGTAGGTTCACCTACTAACCTATCGGCAAGTCCTGTTTCACCTTCTCAAATCAACTTATCTTGGATAGACAACTCGAGTAATGAATTAGGCTATATCATTGAGCGTTCCGCGATTACGCCTGTTTTCCCTACGCCAACTACTTTTGTACAAGTAGGGCAGGTTGGTGCCAATGTTACTACTTTCCATGACATCGGTCTTGCAGCTAATACTACTTATTGGTACAGAGTCAGTGCTATTCAGCAAAATGGCATTGCCTCGCACTACAACGGACAGTGCATCGTTAATGCTACTACCTCGGTAGGTACAACCACCAATTTGCTTTTTGAGAATTTTAATACAAGTTGCGGAACACTTCCCGCAGGTTGGACAAGTAACTTAATTGCGGGAAACATTGCTTTTGACTTTTGGCGAGTGGATGATAACCCTATTACTTCTTTAAGTTACGGCAAATTAGGCAGTCCTGCGAGTGGTTGCTTTGCCGTTTTTGATTCTGATAAATACAGTGCAGGTGGAGGGTTAGAAAATGTAGCTTTAGAGTCCCCCGCTATTAATGCCATAGGTATTTCTACGGTCATCTTACAGTTTAATCACTTATTTATTTCTGACTTTTCTGCACAAGGTTTGGTAGAAGTTTTTGACGGCACAAGCTGGAATACCTTACTTACATATCAGTTTGGAACGCAAGGTTCTATTGGTTTAAGCGGAGACAATTCTACGCCTCTTTCTGTTTCAGTAGATATTTCAGCTTTTGTGGCTAATAAAAATACAGGAAGAGTGCGTTTTCGTTGGTTAGGGAATTATGGCTTTGCTTGGGCAATAGATGACGTAGCAGTAGTGGGTACATTGGGCGCCCCGATTAACCTTACAGCTACCTTAGCTACAGAAAACCAAGTAAATTTGGCTTGGATAGATACTACCGAAGGCGAAGATGGCTTTTATGTAGAGCGTTCACAAACCTCTCTCACCACAGGTTTTGCCCTCATCAGTACTGTACCCTTGTCAGCTGGAGCAGGAGGCACGGTTACTTACGCTGACAACACAGCGGTAGCAGGCACAAGGTATTGGTATAGAGTACAGGCTTACAAAGGTATGTCTTTGTCTTCTTTTTCTAATGTAGTCGGCATTACTACCCTATTAAGTCCTACTTCCCTGACCGCTACTGCATTAAGCACTTCTTCTATCCAATTAAATTGGATAGAAAACAGTGCCAACGAGAGCAATGTTATAGTAGAAAGGTCATTGAACCCTAATAGTGGATTCGCAGAGATTGCTATCCTACCTGCTAATACCAATACTTTGATAGATAATAACTTAATAGAAAATACCACTTATTTCTACAGGGTAAGAGTAAGCAAAAATACGGTGAGTTCAGCCAATAGTAATGTCGCCAATGCTACCACCCTGCTCAATGCCGCAAGCAACTTGGTAGCCACTGCCGTAGGGCAAAGAGAAATTAGCCTACAATGGAATGATAACGCTACCAATGAGTTAGGCTATGTTATAGAGCGTTCCCTTTCTGCTATGACGGGTTTTAGCACATTAATAAGCCTACCTCCTAATAGCATAAGCTACACAGATATTGGTCTAAATACAGATACCCAGTATTTTTATAGAGTATATGCTGTTAGTAGCAATGTAAGTCCTGCGGTTTACTCTAATATAGCCAATGCACTTACCTTTCCCGCTACTCCTACTCACTTGATAGCCAATGCTTTAAGTTTTTCTTCTATTGCTCTTACTTGGCAGGACAACGCCACTACAGAAACAGAGTACAAAATAGAAAGGGCAAACGCACTTGAAGGGAATTTCAGTGAAATAGTTACGCTTGGCGCAAATCAAACTACTTATACCGATGTAAACTTAACAAATAATACAAGATATTTTTATAGAGTAATCGCTACCAGAGGACAAGCAAGTTCTACCTATTCCAACGTTACTAATGCAGTTACCCTCAACGACCCTGCTCCTCTCGCTCCAATTTTGAGAGGTCAGGCAGGAAGTCAATCTGTTTTGCTAACTTGGGAAACCGTAGGCGATGCAAGTAAGATAGCTTATTATGAAATTTACATGCTTGATGCCAATAACCCGCAAAGGTTGGTAGCTACCACCGGGGAAAACCGCTTTTTGGTAACAGGTCTAACTAATGCTGTTACTTATATTTTCAGAGTAGTAGCCGTCAGTCGTTCAGGCTTGTCAAGTCCTTTTTCTAATAGCGTTAGCTTACGTCCTTCTATTATCTTAGGAACGGAGGACACAGAAAAAGAAATCGTTTTTAATGTATATCCCAATCCTAATACAGGAGAGTTCAAAGTCCAATTTCAAGGGAATAACCAAAGCCGAGTGCTTTTAGTGCAAATGATAAATATGACAGGGCAAATTGTCTATCAAAAAAGTATTGATGCCTTAGGCTCTTACCAAGAGGATATTTACCTACCTCATCTGGCTTCGGGTATTTACCTTATTCACGTACAGACCAATCAAGGTGCGTGGAAAAAGCAGGTAAGTGTAGTCAAGTAAGACATTAATGACCAACAACAATAAAATTAAGCTACAATCCTTTGAAAATCCTCCAAAGGATTGTATCATTGCATATCTTGGGCATATCAACTTTATATAATCAAAATAATTTTTATGAGAAAGTTTGCAACAATTGTATTTATCATTTACTTATTTCATGTGGTATCGGTAAAAGCGCAGGATACAGAGGTCAAAAAAGATACTTCATACTGGAAAAAAGCAGGAAGTATAGGTTTTAACTTTGCTAATGTAGGACTGTCCAATTGGGCGGCAGGTGGAGTGAGTTCTATTTCTTTGGGAACGGTAGTAAATCTGAGTGCTGACTATGCCAAAGAGGCTCATTCTTGGAAAAATTCCTTACTTTTTGCCTATGGAGTGATGCGCCAAGGAGGTAGCGAAGCAATTTTTAAAAAGACAGATGATAACTTACTGCTCAATTCGCAGTATGGTTATCATTTGGGCAGCAGTCGTTGGAGTTGGGTAATTGGCGGCGGTTTGCGTACTCAAATAGCAGATGGATTTCTATTTGCCCCAGACCCACTCAATCCGGGCAAAGAGATTTCTACGCGTATTTCTACTTTTATGGCACCAGGGTATTTTTTGCTCAATACAGGCATAGAGTATAATATCAAAGATATTTTTTCTGCTAAATTAGCCCCACTGACTTGGCGCGTAACCATAGTCAATGATGATGCTCTTTCGCAAGCCGGGGCTTTTGGAGTAGAAGCAGGAAAGAAAACGCGTGGGCAATTAGGTTGGACGCTGGCTTCTACTTTTAAAAAAGAAGTCTTGAAAAATATAACTTTTCAAAATGTCATTAATTTATTTGGTGATTATGCTCGCTTAGGGGTAATAGTGGTAAATTGGGAAACTCTTTTGGTAATGAAAGTGAACAAATATATTAATACCACTTTTGGTACACAACTTATTTACGACCACGATGTAAATGTAAAGCGTAAAGACGGTACTGTAGGACAAGCAGTTCAGTTCAAATATATACTTAATGTAGGTGTGGCAATTACACTTTAAGCAGATATATTGGTCTTGCTTGTACAATTTTGCAAAAATTTGTTTTTTCAAATGATTTTTTTATACTTTTGAATAGAATTCAATAAATAAAAATCAAAAGATTGTATAAGACTGTCGTACTAAAACGCAACAGTCTTATCTCTTGTAAACAACAATGAAACTGCCTAACCTATTAATACCTGTCGACTATCTAAAAAACTGATTTTATCATTTTAAATTCAAACCATAATTAACTAATTGAAAATGAATCGTCGTGATGCAATTATGCGGGTATCTACTATGATGGGTGGAACGCTCGCCGCACCTTGGCTAACTTCTGTGCTAAGTGGTTGCTCTAACTCGCCAGAGGAAAAACAAGCGATTTTAGAGAGTTTTACTCCCGAAGTCAAAAATCTCTTAGCTGAGATAGCTGAAACTATTATCCCTGCCACCGACACGCCCGGTGCAAAGGACGCCAAAGTACAAGACTACATTGCTGACATTGTAGCCGACTGCTTTAACGAAAAAGAGCGCACTGCTTTCTTTAACGGCTTAAATGATTTTCAGAAAAAAGCCAACGAAACGTATCAGAAGGGCTTTGAACAGTTAGAAGAAAAGCAACGGATAGAATTTCTGACCAAAATGGAGCAGGAAGCCAAAGACTATGCAGAGGCAAACAAAGGCAATAAAGAAGCGCCCGCTCACATCTTCCGCACATTGAAAGGCTTGACATTAACGGGATATTTCACCTCTGAACCCGGTGCTACTAAGGCACTTACCTATGTGCATATTCCCGGTAAATATATAGGCTGTATGCCTTTGGAAAAGGGGCAGAAAGCATGGGCTACTTAGTCCTTATCAATGATGAATTAGCAATTATAAAATTTATAACTCATCATTCATTACTCGTCATCTATAATTTTTCAACTCAACACTCATCATCTATAACTCATAACTCAAAATGGCTGGTTTAGAAGTAAATTTGAATTTGAAAGCTAAGCAACAAAATACTTATGATGCCATCGTGGTTGGTTCTGGCATCAGCGGTGGCTGGGCGGCAAAAGAGCTTTGCGAAAAAGGTTTGAAAGTACTCATGCTTGACAAGGGCTGGGAACTCAAACATGGAGAATATGAAACCGCTTTCAAACACCCTTGGGAGTTCAAATATCGCGGTCGTATTACTGACAAACAGCGTCAGTCCCATCCTTTTCTTAGCCGCGATTATCCTTACAGCGAACACAACGAGAAATATTGGTTCAACGATGAGGACTCTCCTTACACCGAAATCAAACGTTTTGACTGGTATCGCCCTAATATTGTAGGAGGGAAGTCTATCATGTGGGGCAGGCAGTCTTATCGCCTAAGCGAAATGGACTTTGAGGCTAACGCCAAAGAAGGCATTGCTATTGATTGGCCTGTACGCTACAAAGACATCGCTCCTTGGTATGATTATGTAGAAAAGTTTGCGGGTATTAGCGGACAAAAAGAGGGACTTCCACAACTACCTGATGGGCAGTTCTTGCCTCCTATGGAAATGAACTGCTTAGAAAAGCACATAGCAGCAAAAATTAAAGAAAATTTCAAAGACCGCATCATGACCATAGGCAGAGTCGCCAATCTTACGCAAGGAATCAACGGACGTGCCGCCTGCCAATACCGTAATTTGTGTAGCAGAGGCTGTAGCTATGGGGCATATTTCAGTACTCAATCTGCTACCTTACCCGCCGCAATGAAAACAGGAAATTTGACAGTAAGACCGCTATCCATTGTAAGCGAAGTCATATACGACGAGAAAACAGGAAAAGCAAGCGGGGTAAGAGTGATAGATGCAGACAATAAAGATAATATTACCGAGTTTTATGCAAAAATTATTTTTATGAATGCTTCTACACTGGGAACTACCTTGATTTTGCTCAACTCTATTTCTAACCGTTTCCCTAATGGCTTAGGCAACGACAGCGACCAATTAGGACGTAACTTGATGGATCATCACTTCCGCTGCGGTGCCTCAGGAACTTATGAGGGCTTCGAAGACCAGTATTACTTTGGACGAAGAGCAAACGGCATTTATATACCAAGATTCCGCAATATAGGTAAAAATGATAGAGATTACATTCGCGGCTTTGGTTATCAAGGAGGAGCAAGTAGAGCAGGCTGGCAAAGAGGCGTAGCAGAGCTTGGAGTGGGCAAAGACTTTAAAGAATCTCTACTCACCCCAGGAAATTGGACATTCGGTATGACTGCTTTCGGAGAGTGCTTGCCTTACCAAGAAAATAGGGCTTACTTGAACAAAGAAAAGTTAGACAAGTGGGGCATGCCTACGCTTACTATCGACTGCGAGTTCAAAGAAAATGAAATGAAAATGCGTAAAGACATGATGAACGATGCCGCCGAGATGCTTGAAGCCGCAGGACTTAAAAATGTAACTACTTATGATAACGGTTCTTTCCCAGGTATGGGTATTCACGAAATGGGTACGGCACGCATGGGCAAAGACCCCAAGACTTCTGTACTCAACGGTTTCAATCAAATGCATGCAGTAAAAAATGTATTTGTTACTGACGGTTCGTTTATGACCTCCGCAGGTTGCCAAAATCCTTCTTTAAGCTACATGGCTTTTACGGCTCGCGCTTGCGATTATGCTGTCAAAGAAATGAAAAAAGGCAATATATAATCTTTTCTGAGGTACATAAATAAAAAAGCCCTTTCCATTCTTGCAATGGGGGGCTTTTTTTACTGTTGGATTATATCAGGTTTGTATTACCCCTACATTGTATCTTTTCCTAATAGGAGCGTGATTTGCGGCTTCTATGCCCATAGAAATTACTTTGCGAGTTTCCAAAGGGTCTATCACTCCGTCAGTCCATAGGCGAGCCGCTGCATAGTACGGGGAAAGTTGTTCGTTATATTTCTCTGTAATTTCGTTAAGTAAAGCATGCTGCTCTTCTTCAGTGAGTTTTTGCCCTTTGGCTTCCATAGAAGAAACTTTAATCTGCAAAAGTGTTTTAGCTGCTGAAGCTCCACTCATGACTGCCATCTGTCCGGTTACCCAAGAGTAAATTAAGCGAGGGTCATACGCCTTCCCACACATGGCATAATTACCCGCCCCGTAAGAGTTACCAATGATAATTGTAAACTTAGGCACAACAGAATTTGCCATTGCATTGACCATTTTTGCTCCGTCTTTGATAATGCCACCATGCTCGGCTCTACTGCCCACCATAAAGCCAGAAACATCTTGTAAAAAGACCAAAGGAATGCGTTTTTGATTGCAATTCATGATGAAACGAGTCGCTTTATCTGCCGAATCAGAGTAAATTACCCCCCCCATTTGTATTTCACCTTTTTTTGATTTGACCACTTTCCTTTGGTTCGCTACTATCCCTACTGCCCAACCGTCAATACGTCCCAACCCGCACATTAAGGTTTGTCCATACTTTTCCTTATATTGTTGAAAATCGGAATTATCTACCAATCGTAAAATAATTTCCAACATATCATAAGGCTTTACTCTATCCGCAGGCAAAATTCCATAGATTTCTTTCTCATTCAATTTAGGGGGAGTGGGAGTCGCTCTATGGAAACCTGCTTTTCTTGCCTCTCCCATTTTATCAAAAATATTTCTTATAGTTTGTAAGCAAACCTCATCATTGGGCATCTTGTAATCAGTAACTCCGGAGATTTCACAGTGTGTAGTAGCCCCTCCAAGTGTTTCGTTGTCAATATTTTCCCCGATAGCAGACTTGACCAAATACGAGCCTGCCAAAAATACGCTTCCTGTACCTTCTACAATAAGAGCCTCATCAGACATAATCGGCAAATAAGCTCCTCCTGCTACACAACTCCCCATAATTGCAGCAATCTGCACAATTCCTTGAGCAGACATAATCGCATTATTTCTAAAAATACGACCAAAATGCTCTTTATCTGGGAAAACCTCATCTTGCATGGGTAAAAATACACCTGCACTATCTACCAGATAAACAATAGGTAGGCGATTTTCTATGCTAATCTCCTGCGCTCTCAGGTTCTTTTTAGCCGTCATCGGAAACCATGCGCCTGCTTTGACAGTAGCATCATTCGCTACGATAACTGCCTGACGACCACAGATGTAACCTATACCTACTACTACCCCTGCCGAAGGGCAACCTCCTACCTCCTCGTACATACCATCAGCAGCAAAAGCTCCCACCTCCAAAAATGGTCTATCTTTATCTATTAGCAAATCAATACGTTCTCTGGCGGTAAGTTTACCTTGTTTATGCTGTGCCTGTATGCGTTTTTCTCCGCCTCCAAGTTTTACCTTCTCATATTTAGTTTTTAGCTGATAAATTAGTTGTTTGATTTGGTCTTCATTCTTGTTAAATTCTAAATCTATGCTCATTGTTGATTACTAAAAAATTTGGGATTGATTTTTCATTTCAAAATTACAGTAACTTTTCATACAAAAGCCTTATTAGAGAAAAAATTAGCCCCTATACTTCTGCGTTGATTTTTTAAGAGGAAAAGTCGCTATTATTTTTTATTTTAAAGAAAAAAATATAGCTTTATTATTTCATAGATAACTGCTTACAATTAATATCTGCATATCAATTCTGAGCAATTACTTATTCATCAAATCTAAGTAATTTTAAAAGGGAATGCCATGGATAGAAATTCGCGTCGGAGTTTCGTTAAAATACTTGGAGGAGTAGCTGGTGTGTTTTCGCTTAGTCCTTCGTTAGAAGCCATAGCTAAGGAATTAGATAAACAACTGGGTAGCATCCCTCTTATTCCTCTTGACGAAGATGTTACAAAAAATGAGGACTATTGGGTATGGGTACAACAATCTTATACGGTTTCTCCTAATGTGATTAACTTCAACAACGGAGGCGTAAGTCCGCAACCCGTCATTGTACAAGATGCCTTAGACCGATACAACCGCCTTAGCAATGAAGCCCCCACCTATTACATGTGGCGTACCTTAGACGAGGGCAGGGAAGGTTTGAGGCTGAAATTAGCGGACTTGGCGGGAACTTCTCCAGAGGAGATTGCCATTAACCGCAATGCCACAGAAGCCTTAGAAACGGTAATTTTTGGCTTAAATCTCAAAAAAGGCGACGAAGTAGTGCTTACTAAACAAGATTACCCTAATATGATTCACGCTTGGCGACAAAGAGAACAAAGGGACGGAATTGTGCTGAAATGGATTAACTTAGAACTACCCTCCGAAGATACTGGGTATTTAGTAAGAAAATTTGAGGAGCAGATTACTAATCAAACCAAAGTAGTAATGATTACGCACTTGATTAACTGGTGCGGACAACTTCTCCCTGCAAAACAAATCAGCCAAATGATACGTAAGAAAAATAAGGATATTTACATACTCATAGATGGAGCGCATTCTTTTGCACATTTTGACTTTAAAATTCCCGATTTAGAGGGAGATTTTTTCGGGACAAGTCTGCACAAGTGGCTTTCTGCTCCCTTTGGTACAGGAATGATGTATATTAAAAAAGAGCGAATCAGTGAAATCTGGACAATGTTTGCCTCCGATAACCCACAAAGTAACGATATTCGCAAGTTTGAATACTTAGGTACGCGCTCTTTCCCTACCGAAATGGCAACAGGCTATGCAGTGAATTTTCATAATGCCATTGGCTCGCTTAGAAAACAAAAAAGGCTACACTATTTAAAAAACTATTGGGTAGAAAAAGCTATGAATATCAAAGGGTTTAGTACGCAGACCTCCCTACACCCTGACTTTTCTGGAGCGATTGCTACCTTCTCGCTCAAAGGAATGACGGTGGCTGACCTGTCCAATGCTTTGTTCAAAAAAGCCCGAATCCATACTACGGGAATCAACTGGGAAAATATCAACGGAGTAAGGGTAACTCCTCATGTCTATACCCAATTGAAAGACTTGGATAGGTTAGTGGATACAATTTACCGTATTTCTAAGGAAATTTAATGCTTTCAAGTTGTATTTTCCAACTTTTAGCTAACTTTGTTTTGCTTTGTAATTATTTTGTAATTTTACTAATTATGGTAAATAAAAGAATACTTGTTGTAGAGGACAACCCAATTAATGTTATTGTACTCAAAAAATTTATTGAGAACTACTATGAATTGGATGCCGCTACAAATGGGCAAAAGGCAATAGAAATGATAGAAAAAAATAATTATGCCTTAGTGCTTATGGATATAAACTTAGGAGGGGAACAGATGAATGGGGCAGAAGTATTGCGAAAAGTTCGCGAAAATGCACACTTTAACCATCTTCCATTCATTGCTGTTACTGCTTACGTTACGGAAGAGGCTATTCAAAAATTCAAAGAAGACGGATTTGCAGATGTAGTAAGCAAGCCTATTGATAGAGAACGAATACTCAACACAATCAATAAATATATTGCAGTGTAAGCAAGCAAAATTTTTTTAATTATATCATCGGTATAAGTATAGAAGTCCAAGAGAAACTTAGTTGCAAGATGTAATCTATGTAATAATATGAATTTTAAACAAGTCCTTTTTAGATTTAGTCCTTATTTCGGTTTACTTTTTGTCTTTATCTTGTTTGTAATTCTTTGCCCTCCTGCCTTTTATTCATTGTTTAATATCAAAACTATTTTTACTCAGACCGTTATTGTAGGCATTGCGGCAATGGGAGCGACTATGGTAATTATCTCAGGAGGTATTGACCTAAGCGTAGGCTCGCAGATTGCTCTTGGGACTGTAGTCATTGCCAAAGTATTAAATACGAGTGGATTAGATGGGCAAGCAAGTGGGCAAACTTCCTTATTGGCGGCAATATTTAGTATTTTGGCTTGCATGGCTTGTGGAGCAGTTACAGGTTTGGTCATTTCCAAATTTCGAATAGTGCCTTTTATCGTTACCTTAGGTATGATGCAAATAGCAAGAGGGGTAGCTAAATGGTTAGCCAACGAGCAGACCGTAGCCGCACCTGCTAATTCCATGAACTCGCTGATGCTGGTTGAGCCTGAAAGTGAATGGCTTATCTTAGGTGTTTCAGTGTGGATAATGCTAATTTTAGTAGTGATTCTTTCAGTGATTTTAAAATATACCATCTTAGGACGCTATATTTTCGCAATTGGCTCAAATGAGCAGACTGCTCGTCTTTGCGGAATTAATATTAGCAAATACAAAATCCTTATCTATATGCTCAGCGGAGTTTTTACTGGTATTGCGGCTATCATGCAGTTCAGTAACCTAACCGTAGGCGACCCTACCGCCGCTAATGGCATGGAATTAGATATTATTGCTGCAGTCGTCATAGGGGGAGGTTCTCTAAGCGGAGGCGAAGGAAGTGCAGTGGGTTCTTTGATTGGGGCATTGATGATGGCAGTATTGAGAAATGGGTGCAACATGTTAGGCGTTCCCAACTACGTGCAGGAAATTATTATTGGGTTGATTATCGTTGGGGCAGTCTTAATAGACAAATTAAAACACAGATTGCGATAAGATAAAAATACTAAAGAAACTATTTAACAATGATAAAAAGACTGCGTAATCTCCTTGTATTCATTGTATTGGCATATATTGCACTATATTTTGTCAATGCAGAAATCGTTACGGCTATCAATGAACAGATTTTGGACTTGTTAAGAGGCAAGCCAGAAAAAACAGGTACAGAGAATCAGGCTAACCTACTGACAGAAACAGGGCTAAACGAACATGAAACCTATACCTCCCTTGCTGAGGTAAGTAAAAGTCCTCAAAAAGTAGTAAAGGTCAATCTGAGCAATCAAGGATTGACAGAAATTCCCAAAGAGATTTTTCAGTGCAAAAACTTACAAGTCTTAGACCTGAGCAATAACCAGATTAAACAAGTTCCTGAGCAAATCCAATCCTTAGCACAACTTCAAGAGTTAAATCTTTCTAACAATCAACTGCTTACTATTCCCTCTTCCTTAGATAATCTTAGTTTTTTAAATAAGTTAGACTTGTCTAATAATCAACTTAGCGAACTACCTGAAATACTTAGCAATTTAGGAAACTTAGAAGAAATAAATCTTTCGGGAAATAACCAACTCAATTTTAAAAAGGTAATGAATGATTTAGGATATAGCCGTCATCTGAAAAAGCTAATCTTGAAAACGCAGTCCCCGGCAGTACAAAAAGAAATTCAAAACCTCAAAAAGCTACTCCCTGAAATAGTGATAGAATAAAAGTAAAATACTCACAAACTTATAATTTTTTGATTAAGCTTATAAGTCTGTAAGTAAAATAGTTAGACAAATTATCTATTTTGCAGTATCTATGGTAATGTTAGGTGTTGAAGTCGAGGTAGTGTCAGTAGGGGCAGGAGGTAAAGTAGATTTTTCTTTCGCCGCTTCTACGTTAGGGCTTGAAAAACCTTCGCTTGCTTCGGGCTTTTCTATAACGATATTAGCAGTCAAAGCAAGTACCATGATAGTAATAGCAAAACCCCAAGTCATTTTTTCAAAAAAATCTGCACTGCGTTTTGCACCCATTAACTGATTTGCTCCAGAAAAAGCTAAACCGCCTGCACTTCCACTACTTTTAGGATTCTGCGCCAAAACCACTAAAATCAATAACACCGCTACTACGATGATTACTCCAATAATTAATCCTGTCATGGTAATTTATATTTTAAAGTATATCAAATTAAAAAGAGTTATGAGTTCTTCAGATTTTCAATTTGGAGTGCAAAGTAACTACTTTTTTCTGGATTTTTCAAACATAATCGCTGATAAATCTCGATAGCCTTTTGTTTATTTCCTTGTTTGATATAAATTTTTGCTAAAAACTCAGAAGCAATGCGTTCGTTTTCCTTCGTACTCTCCTCGGCAAGGTCTATCGCTGGCTCGTTGAGGCGTTCTCTATCTATCTGAATAGCAGGATTCTCCTTAATGAATTTGTCAATAATACTGCGTTGATATTCTTGCGAATATTTTTTATATGTCGGTCTAATCACTGTAGGGGTGTTTTCTTGTGGTTGATGCTCTTCAAAAAAATTAGTAGTATCAAATTCTGTGGCAATTTCTTTTTGACTTAGCGACTCCAATACATCTTCATCTGAAAAATGAATAGAGGTATCCGTCAATAAACTATCTCTTTCCTTGTCGGACAACTCCTCGTCAAATTGGGGAGAAAAATCAAAATAACCGTTCATTTCTTCGTATTCTTGTTCTTCTTCTTTTCTTAGCGTATAATTATCTAATAAAGAACTGCTTGTTTGTATGTCTTCTTCGCTACTACTTGCTAAAAAGTTTTCTTCTATTATACTATCTGCCACAGGTACAATTACTTGCTTCACATGCTCATAATCTATTGCCTCCTCTTCTTTGCGCAAGTAATATGCGTCTAAAAAGTCTATGGAAGGACTGACTATTTGGGCAAGTTCCTCGCTTACTTCTTTGGTTTGCAGTAGGTTAGCAAATTCTATTGCCTCCTCTTCTTTGCGCAAGTAATATGCGTCTAAAAAGTCTATGGAAGGGCTGACTATTTGGGCAAGTTCCTCGCTTACTTCTTTGCTTTGCAGTAGGTTAGCAAATTCTATTGCCTCCTCTTCCTTGCGCAAGTAA
>Ga0272446_1002977_pt1 | contig 22114 bp, 20 predicted proteins | sample YNPCB0061_FD_194587 | JGI IMG/M metagenome (GOLD analysis project Ga0272446, IMG submission 194587) | Hot spring microbial mat communities from Yellowstone National Park, WY, United States - YNP-CB-006-1 | ecosystem: Environmental > Aquatic > Thermal springs > Hot (42-90C) > Sediment | place... | reverse complement strand
CAAAGGTTTCCGATTACACCGGATCGCCAGAAATTCTGGGCGGGCGAGTTAAAACGCTCCATCCCCGCATTCACGGTGGGATTCTGGCCCGGCGGGACTTGCCGCAGGATGTGACTGACCTGGAGGCTCAGCAGATACGACCCATTGACTTGGTGGTGGTCAATCTTTATCCCTTTGAGCAAACCATTGCTCAACCGACCGTTACCCTGCCGGAAGCGATTGAGCAAATCGACATTGGCGGGCCCGCTATGCTGCGGGCCTCTGCCAAGAACTTTGCCCATCTGACGGTGTTGTGTAATCCGGCTCAGTATGATGCCTATTTACAGGAATTCCGCAACACCGATGGGAACATTTCACTGGCCTTCCGGCAAGCCTGTGCTCTGGCGGCCTTTCGTCATACAGGCGCCTACGATCGCGCGATCGCGGCTTATTTAGAAAGCCAGTCTTCCTCTGCTGCAAGCCAGACGGACGAATCCACCCTGCCGCTGACTTTTGACCTCTCTGGTCAACAAATTCAGGCATTACGCTATGGCGAAAACCCCCACCAACCGGCAGGCTGGTATCAGACGGGGGCTGTTGCTACTGGCTGGGCCGCGGCGACAAAGTTGCAAGGCAAGGAACTAAGCTATAACAACCTGGTGGATTTGGAAGCGGCCCGCCGTATCATTGCTGAATTTGCGGGCGATCAGGACGCCCCCGCTGCGGCCATACTGAAACATACCAATCCCTGTGGGGCGGCGTTGGGAATCACCCTCTTCGACGCCTATGAAAAGGCTTTCAATGCCGATCCGGTTTCTGCCTTTGGCGGTATTGTGGCCCTCAATCGGTCAATTGATGCAGCAACAGCCACCGAATTGACCAAGACCTTTTTGGAGTGTGTGGTGGCCCCTGGATGCGAACCCGCCGCCCAGGAAATTCTGGCTGCCAAGTCCAAGGTGCGAGTGTTGCTATTGCCCGATTTGAAAACGGGTCCGGCCCATACCGTTAAAGTAATTGCTGGTGGCTTTTTGGTCCAAACTTCAGATGATGTCCTCACACCTCCAATGGCCTGGAATGTGGTGACGGAAAAACAGCCGACCACAGCTCAACTGGAGGAACTGCTGTTTGCCTGGAAGATCTGCAAGCATGTCAAGTCCAATGCGATTGTGGTTAGTCGCGATCGCACCACCATTGGAGTGGGAGCCGGTCAGATGAACCGGGTTGGGTCGGTCAAAATTGCCCTGGAACAAGCGGGGGAAAAGGCCCAGGGATCTGTATTAGCCAGCGATGGCTTCTTTCCCTTTGATGATTCTGTGCGGACGGCCGCCGCCGCTGGCATTACGGCAATCGTCCAGCCGGGAGGCAGCCTACGGGATCAGGATTCCATCCGGGCTGCCAATGAACTGGGTCTAGTGATGGTGCTGACAGGCATCCGGCATTTTCTGCACTAGGCTTGCGCGATCGCGGGCGAGATCAAGCTTTTCTGCTGACCGCTTCCACGATCGCGATTCACCCATTTACATGGCTGCGTTATGCTAATTTTTATGAAGTTTCTCCTCGATTCCCTAGCTAATTATGAGTTCTGCGATCCCTGAGTCTGTGAAAGTCTGGAGCCAGTTCTTCCATCCTTTATTAATGTGGGTCTTGTTCGGCCTCACCTGCTATGCCTTTTATCTGGGTATGAAGGCTCGCAAAACTCGCTCGGCCGAAGGTGAGGAAAAGAAAGCGCTGATCAAAGGCAAATACAACCTGCGGCATTATCAGTTGGGTTCCCTGATTCTGGCTTTAATGGTTCTGGGCACGATTGGCGGCATGGCGGTTACTTATATCAATAACGGCAAGCTATTTGTCAGTCCCCATCTTGTGGTTGGGTTGGGAATGACTGGAATGGTTGCCACTTCTGCGGCCCTCTCACCCTTCATGCAAAAGGGAGCCGACTGGGCCCGTTACACCCATATTCTGCTGAACCTGGTCATTGTGGGACTCTTTGGTTGGCAGGCTGTGACGGGGATGCAAATCGTCCAGCGGATTATCGAAAAGTTGGCATAGGTCATTTCCTCCATCTAGCTCCAGAGTTTGCATATCTCAACTCTGGAGTTGCAGATCAGCACTCATCACCAAGCCTACCGTCTTCCAACAAAGCTGTCTGCAATGCCTGGGTCAGGGCTTTGGCAGTTTCTTTATCCGTTTCTCGGCGATGCTCCTCTAACTGCAGGGGCGGATGGATATAAATGCGAATGCTAGCCCCAAAAACTGGTGCTGGCTTGTAGTCCAGCCATATGGGGATAACGGGAACAGATAGGGGATCTGTAGCAGATTTCTCAGCCTGAAGCACCAGCCGGGCCACTCCCGGTTTGAGTTGTCGCAAAGTTTGATTGCGGACAATCCCCCCTTCTGGGAACAGAACTAGTTTTCTGCCAGCCTGCAAAAGGGCGATCGCACAGCGCAAGCTGGAAATGCTTGGGTGACTTAGATCGATGGGGAATGATCCCAATCGCCTGATAAACCATCCCTGTATGCCGCCAAATTGATTGGCATTGGTCATGAACCAGAGTGGCTCACGGCTTAATAGAGCCAATACAATTGGATCCCAACGGCTAGTGTGCTTGGGGGCCAAAACAACTGGGCCATGGAGGGGAAGATTTTCCTTGCCCTCAATTTCGATCTTCCGGAAATACAGATGCAGAAACAGTCGGTGAATTGGCAACAACAACCTGTATAACCAGGGATTGACAGATACCTGAGAAAGTCGATCAGAAGCAGGTGCTACAGTCATCCCTTTTCAGGCGAAAGCTGCCAAAGGAGTTGGTTCAGTCTGTGGATGCAGTGTAGGGCTTTAGCCTATTGATTGCCCAAACTGCGCACCGTCAGCACTTGCGGTGGGGTTGAGTCAGGTGGATAAAGCAGATCAACCTCAACCAAGCGGCGATCGCCCGGTGGCATTTTCAAAGTTAATAACGGTTCTCCCTGTTGTCCACGCTGCTGAATGACATGAACAAAGCGGGTTTGGGGTTTCCCTGAATCATCTATGTAACGCAGACGAACCGGCCCTCGGAAAAACACCCGGTCCTCAGGTGGTTTGTAGAACAAAAGCCCTCCCTTGGTTTTGTCTTCCTTGAGGGGAGTTTGGAGCGCGATCGTGACTGTTTGGGGCTCGCCTGTGTTGTTGTAAAGTGGCATCGTCAGGTTGTACTGAATGCCATAGTTGCCATGGGCCTGATACGCCGTATCTGGATAGCGCTTCAGTAGTTTTGCACTCTGGATCTGGCCGGTTCCCAACGTTCCTCGATAAAGGGTGCTGAGGCCGTAGGAAAAAGCAGTTCCCCGTTTAGGAACACTGAGGTAAGGGGTTTTAGGGTTATCGGTCAGATTAGCTTGCCACTGTGAACCAACTGCAACCCCTGCGACCCGGCCATAGGTGACTCGGGCATAGCTAGGATCCATTGGAGTGGGCGGAATGTCACGCGGCCCGGCAAGTTTGCCATTAACCAACAGGTTTTCCCATTCCTCAAGGGTTGGCACTCGCTCATTGCCCTCCGGTGTCCGAGGGGCAAACATAGCCATATTTGCAACGTAAACCGGCCCACTACTCCATAGCCGCAGCAGCGTAGAACGTCCATTGGAGGTTGGGGTCACAGTCCCAGCTGGAATTGGCAGATTAAGCAGCATGAAGCTACGGCCAGGGGGAATTTCAACGGTTGGCGGCAGGGCTCCCTGACGCCGTCCTCTTAGTAAGTCATTGACAACCCGACTGCCAGGGCCAGCATAAACCCTGCCTGTCGGATCTTCAACATAGGACGGCAGGTCAACGAACAGCGCATCGGGGCGAGTGAGATAGGTGGCTCCCTGCAAAACCTGAAGTGTAATCGGGTTAAACGTGGGATTGTAAATTAGAAGCCCTTCGAACAGGCTGCGGGCTTCACTGGGGGTGCGGGCCCGGGAAATGTGATGGCTAAACACATCAAACCGGCCCTGAAACGGCATATTCAAATGGGCTTCTGGGGTAGCCTTGCCCTGTGGCGGAAAGGTCGATAGCAAGATCCCTTCAGTCAGGACCATTTCCGGGCTGTTACTGTTGAAAACCGGAACAGTGTCCAACTGACCTGGCAGGGGACGGATATCCTGAGGTTGGAAAACCTCTAACGACTGCAATTGATCTTGAGGCTGGAGTTGTTCCTGGGGGGGAACCACATCTGGCAGGGGTCGGATTTTAGCAGGCGGCGGTGATGGGAGGGAGGGCGGAACGACGGGTGCTGATGTAACAGCAGTTTGAGCCAGGGTAAGAATGGGTAATAACGACAGCATGAGTACCTTCGAACCGATCTAACAGCAACAACAGGAAGATGAGGTTTATGGCTGCATCCAACCCAATGGCCCAGAGAAGGCCTTGGAGTTGGGGCAGAAACCACTGGAACACTTGAGGCCACAAATCGTCATAACCTGTTTGCGAGACTTAGAACAGTTAAGCGGACAGGAGAACCGATCTTGTACATTCGAATCCTGACAGATGAAGGGGGGAACGAGTAAAAAGCGGAGGACGGCTTAGGGGCACAACTTGATTGACACTGAAGCACTATTCACAAAAAATGCGGGCAAATCTGGAAAATGCTAAAACTTACTGCTGGGGTTCGCCAAAATAATTATTGGCCAGAGTCTTAATAGACCTTAATAGAACATAATATATGTCAAACACGCTATTGTAGCTGATCTAGCTCCTGCTTCTCTATCCCATGCGTCAATACTTGTTCTGTTCTTCAAAAAGACTGATGGCTGTTCCTCGGTCTAGTTGGCCCCCTGCCGCGATCGCCTTGGCCGTCTTCGCCCTTTATTGCGGTCAAGCCACCATCCTGGCAGAGCCCGTAACTGCTCGTAGCCAGCCGATGTTGCTAGCTAGCAATTACTGTGAAGGACCGGTCCGCAATGGTTCAATCAACGGTCAAGGCGTTTGTTCCTTTCCTAGCGGCAACCGCTACGAAGGCGACTTACGGAATGGACAGCGCTATGGCTCCGGTCAATTTACCTTTGCGGATGGAACTCGCTGTCGGGGTGAATTTAGAGATGACTTGTTGAATGGCAAAGGCGTCTGTGTCTTTCCCAACGGCAATCGCTATGAGGGATCTTTCCGGGACAATATCCGGGAGGGCCGGGGAATTTTTATCTACGCTGATGGCACTCGCTGTGAAGGAGAGTTCCGCAATAATGCCTTGAATGGCACAGGAGTTTGTGTGTTTCCCAGTGGCAATCGCTATGAGGGTGGATTTCAGGATAATCGCCGGCAGGGACGAGGGGTCTTTACCTTTGCCAATGGAACCCGCTGTGAAGGGGAATTCAAAAATGATTGGCTCAATGGCTTTGGGGTCTGCACGTTTCCAAATGGCAACCGATATGAAGGCGATTTTCGCGACAGTAAGCAAAATGGGCGTGGGGTTTACATTTTTTTGGATGGCACCCAGATTGAAGGGACTTGGAAGGGCGGACGGTTTGTGGAGAACGGTAATGGTAAGCGGCCAGAGACTAGCAATGGCAACAGCAGTAAGCGGACTAATTGAGCCTTAGGGGATCGAGTGCAGCCAAGCAATTCGAGAGCCAGGAATCCGCGGTAAACACTGGAGCAGCAGGAATAGATAGCAGTCTCGCAAGGTCGCCTTGCAGGTACTGCCTCCCAGTTCTATAGCGATCCGATCAGGATTGTGAAAGGTTTCCGCAGGAAATCCTTCTCACAAAGCCCTTTCACTATCCAGTCGTTCACAAGTCATTTAGGATTGCTATATGGCGGTTTTTAAGTTAGTTAACGAAATTATTGCTCTTTGTAAGAATTGCTAGGTTTTCAGATTGACCATCCTTTAGACTGAGGGGCACTTCAAACGTCTTAGTCAAAAGGGTTTTAAGACTCAATGTTTCACCTTTCCTGGCACGGTTATTTAATGGTGGTTTCATTTTTCGCCGCGATCGCCGGTCTATTGCTTTTACCCCCCAATAAAGATATCAAGACCGAACAAGAATCAACCGATCGCGCATTAATCATGATGATCTTCGCCTATTGGTTGGTTTATTGTGTTGTAGCTGCCGTGAAACCTTTTCTACCAACGGATTGGGAAATGCTGCTGATGAGTGTGCGGGCAACTGGAATTATCGCTTACCTTCTGACCCTGACCTGTATTTTGAGTTTACCCCTCCTCCATATCGCTGTCCGGCAGACTGAATAAGTGTCAACCCTGAAAACAGGTTTAGTCTTCACGCTCCTCCAAGAAAATTTGCTTGAGGGTTAGGATCAGGGTTGGAAAAGTAGGAGAAACCAGAGGCTAAGTTCCCTGCAAAATTACTTCGTTGTAGAACCTCTACTGGGGTAAGGATTGATAGGTGTAGGTGGTCTGGCCATTGATGGTGATCGGGGCCACGGTCATGAGATAAACGCCAGTTTGGCGATCGCGCAAACGCTGGTTGGTGAGTTCGCCCGATGCTCCAAAGCTAATGTCGCCGGTTGAGCCGGTGGTCGAAAATCCTGGTTGGGATAGGGCCCGTTGCAGTCCCGATCTCGTGGGATCCCGTTGAATGGCTGCAACTAAGGCGCGGGTTGCATCGTAGGCCAGGGCTGTGCGCCAACTAATATCTGCCTGGTTACCCCACAACTGGCTGGCCTTGGCCAGGAAGGGCGATCGATCCAAATCGGCAGGAACTGCAACCACAATTCCCACTGCATCCTTGCCAGCAACCTTCAATAACTTGGGGGTGGCCACACTGTCTCCAGCCAGGACCGGCAACTGGCCGCCATTGAGTTTGATCACCAGCAAGGCTCGATCAGCGGTCTCACTGCCTGGAGCCAGCATGATGGCTTCGGCACCCTTGCTGAGTGCCTGTTCCAGGCTGGCGGCGGCATCAAAATCTGGCCGGGAGAAATCAAACTCCTCCAGGACTTCTACGCCGTTGTAAAACAGGGCATCCTTAAACTCATTTTTGAGCGAAGTGCTGTAGGCGCTAGCGGAACTGAAAAAGACGGCCACTTTCTGCTTTTTTAACTGGGTCAGCAGGTGATTGGCCAGGGCTTTGGCCGTCAGGCGATCGCTGGGCATGGTGCGAAAAATGTAATTGCCCACATTCGCCAATTGCACGGCTGAACTGAGGGGCGAAACCAGAACCAGGCCGTTTTTTTGATAGACCTGGGCCGCCGCCAGGGTGGTATCGCTGATGCCGTGGCCAATCACCCCCAACAGGTTTGGGTCACCAACCAATGCCGTGGCAATTTGTTGAGCCCTATCCGGTTGATTGTCATCATTGGCGATCGCCACCCGCAACGGCACCCCATTCACCCCACCCGCTTGGTTAATTTCATCCTGAACCTGGGCCACTCCCCGCAAAATTTCCATGGCTGAGCCAAAGGTGTCGCCCAACGGAACCGCCACCGCAATTTTGTAAGCCTGACGGTTGCCAATACGGGCGTTATTGAGATAAATCAGCAATTCCGGGTCAGCCTGATTCTGTAAACGCGCTGCTTCCAGGGCTGCGATCGCCTGGGGATAGTTGCCCGCCGCAAACTGGGCGATCCCTTCTTGCTTTTGGGGAGAAGGTTGCCACCGATTCAGCAGTTTTTCCCCCTGGCTGATGCGACCTAGCAGGTCAACACTGGAACCATTGCTGGGGCTAGTGGTCGTCGCTGGAGGGATAGTTGGGGATACCACACTGGGCGTTAGTAGGCCCAATGGCAGGTGATCTCGGGCCAGTAACACCCCAGCAGCGGTTGCCAGACCCAGACCCAGACCCGCTAACCAGGGACCTTTGCGCCAACTGTGCCATCCCCTTTTAGGGTGTCGGCGATCAGTCACCCGCGATCGCAGATTCTCTGCCGTGGCCTTAGTCTGAACCGGTTCCAGTTGGGTTGATCGCCCAGTCCCCGTCAGCTCAGTGGGTGAACCAGCGATCAACTGATGCAAGGCGTCTAAGGCAGCTTCGGCAGATTGAAACCGCTGTAGAGCGTGAAACCGGGTCATCTGGTCCAGGAAGGAGGCCAAACCCTGGCTAACGGGCGTCTGATCCCGCCAAATAACTTCAGAGGTGTGCAGATCATGGGGCAGTTGGACCGGACGGCATCCCGTCAGCATCTGAATGCCAACCATGCCCAGGGCATAGAGGTCGCTGTTGAACTGCGGTCGGCCCATACATTGTTCGCTGGCAGCATAGCCAGAGGTGTAGACCGGCAGGCTCATCTGTGTCTCGCCAATGAAGGTGGCAACGGTGTTGTTGATGGTCTTCACTGCCCCAAAGTCAATCAATACCAACTTGCCATCCGAGTAGCGCCGAATCAGATTCTCGGGTTTGATATCCCGGTGGATCACCCCCTGGGCATGGACAAACTCCAGAATCCGCAGCACATCTTCGATGACGGCTATTACCGCAGTTTCTGGAAACCGCCTGCCTTCTGTTAGTTCCTGACTCAGCGGTTGTCCCTGAATAAATTCCTGTACCAGATAAAACTCCTGATCCTGCTCGAAATAGGCCAGCAGACGTGGGATCTGGTCATGCTGTCCCAGTCGCTCTAGGGTTTCGGCTTCCACCTGAAATAATCGTCGGACCTGTTGCAGAACGGCGGGATCCTGACTGGCAAAGGTGAGATGCTTCAAAACACAGCGGGGATTGCCAGGTCGCTGGGTATCTTCTGCAATGTAGGTATGCCCGAAGCCCCCCGACCCCAAAACCTGAATGATTTGATACCGCCCACCCAGAAGTTGGCCTAGCATGGCAATTACAGGGAGATAGGTTTTCCCCTGACTCAGGTAGATTTTACTTGCTATTGAGGCTGTCGTAACTGGGAAACCCCACCTGATGAAAATTAGCCAACGCCATCCCTGGGTGCTGACTGCGGAGGCAGCGGTGCCGATTCAGCAGACTTTGGCCCAGGAAATCATTACCCAAGATCAACTGAATTCGGTGCAGTATGTGGCTGGAGTGGATGTGGGGTTTAAAGCCGGTGTATATTTCTGCCGGTCATCGCATCAGCCTGGAAACCGCGATCGCCTACGTCATGCGCTGTACCACCGCCTGCCGGAGACCACGCGCTGGGCCCACAAACTAGCCTCCAGTCCGGCGATCGATGGAGAGATCTGATGAAAACTTGGTTGGGGCAGACAAACCGGCTTATTTCTTCTTCCTTTTGCCGCGGTTCAGTTCCCCACTGGCAATCCGACCTATTTTTTTGTCCAACAAATCCTTGTGTTCCAGATGGGATTTCCACCACTGAACATTGGGATGGTTGGGGTCAAGGCTGGCCCACAGATTGAGCCAGCCTTTTGCCGCTTCTACATTTTCTTGTGTCACCAGCAACAACAGATAGACCTCACAGAAGTGGGCGAAGTCCTGGAAATGGAAGCGTTTACGGGTCAGCAGGGGTTTGAGCAGGGCTTCTGCTGCCTCCAACTCTCCCGCCTCAATCTGCCAGCGGGCCACGGAAGCGCGAGCCGGCACATAGTCGGGATACTGTTCCACCAGTTGTTGGAACAGAGTTTGAGCTTCTTCGGTCCGTCCCTGGATCTGGTAGGCAACCGCCAGGTTATTTTGCAGATCTGGGAAGTTGGGTTCAGCCTGAATCGCCTGTCTGAGCAACTTTTCCGCTTCAACGGCCTCCTGGACAGCACCGCTTTTTAACAGGGGCAATGCCTGAGCCAACCATTGATTCACTTTCCGAGAATGCTCGAAAGCTATTTCGTCATGGAGTTCATAGTTAATTATCATCAGTTCCCGCCATTCGCCCTGAATATACAGACGAACCTTTTCCCGGGACAGCAAATCGGCATCAGCAGCAATGGCAGCGGCCTCGTTCCGCATTCTATCCGGGCCCCATTGACTGAGGGCAAAGTCCTTCAGAGCCTGCAACATTTCGGGGGTCTTGACAGATGAGGCCAGCCGAAAGGCAAACTCGCGTCCGGGCGGATCCCCCCGTTCCAACAAGATGGGGACGAGATGCACCAAACTGGGATGCTCAACCAGGAAACGCTGCATGGCATGTTCCAGGGCTTTCTCGTCCTTGGATTGTGTTCCCGCCAGAGCCTCGCTCAGATCGTCAATCAACCGTCGATTGAGCCAGCAGGACAGACTAAAGTACCAGGGGGCATGGCGCTGGCCGATGGGCTGTTTCATGTCCTCCAGGTTCGACTGTGACAGGTCAAAACCAGGAGACTTCTTCAGAGCCTGTTTCCACTGTTGGTGGGCCTGGTTTATTTGGCCAGTTCGGGCCATGGCCACGGCGACCAGGTGGTGGAACAAGGCACTGGTGATATCCAGATCTTGGGCAGCTTTGGCCTGCTCATACATCTGCAAAATGCCCTCATCATCGCCCAGATAAGCCAGTCCTTCAACTTTTTTGGTCCAGACATCCCAGGCCTCGACTTGACTGACTTTGAGTCGTTCGCCACAGGCCCGAGCCGCATCCAGTTGGCCATTCAAAACGTAAAAACGCGTCAAATTGGACAGGGCATGGACATTGTCTGGGTTGCCCTCCAGAACTTCCTGAGCTGTAGTAATTGCCTGTTCCAGATGGCCTTCTGCAAAGCTGATCAAGCACAGGTTATTCTGGGCTGAGACAAAATCTGGTTTGAGGTGCAGAACCTCTTCCTCTGCCTGCCTGGCTTGCTGGTATTCTCCCTGTTCCAGATAGGCCTGACCCCGTTCGTGTAAAACCGCAACTTCCCAATCGGCTTCTTGCGAAAGGTTGAGATCACTCAGAAGTTTCTCTGCTATTGATTCCAGGCTACTCACTGTCTTGCGAGTTTCTTCAGCTCGGAAATCATCCGGAAACCGTTCCAAAGCCTGACGAAAGGTGTGCAGCGCCAACAGAGGATGTTGGTTCAGTAAGTAAGCCCCACCGAGGGCGAATAGTGCCTGAGCACTGTTCGGAGCAGCCTGTACCAGGCGATCGCAGGCTTTTTCATAACTATAAAAATCGTGGAGTTCATAGTAAACTTCCGCCAGATGAGTCAGTACAGAAACATCCTGGGGAAAGTCTTTCTGTAACGCTTCTAGTGCCTGACGGGCGGCTGGCCATTTCTCCCGATCCATTAGCGCCTCAGCATGTCTGAGTTCCGAAGCCAGGTTTTTGGAACCGAAGCCAACTTTCCAGCTACCAGCCGATTTCTTTTTCTTTGCAGCCATTATTCAAGTCTCATCTGTTGCATGGGTAGATTGCATGGGTAAACTCCGGATTTTAGATGCTTTGACGCTTGACTATCGAAATAGATCAATTAATTTAGGTTTGCTTTGGGTGATAGAACAGTCCGCCGACTGTCAGCATTCTCGCCCCACCATTTTTCCTGGTTGGGCCAAACGGCTGTGAACATTGCAGTAATGCTGATAGTTCCTGTGACCTGATTGACATCCGATGGTTCTACGCGCTAAATCATGAGTCAACCGTTGCAAATATTTTCAAAATGCCAAGTTTTTTTGACGATCGAGTTTATCCAAGTCAGGGGGGATGGCCATGGATGGTAGCCTGATCCTTTCCAACATCCTGAACCCGCCGATCCTGTTTTTCTTTTTGGGAATATCTGCTGTTCTGGTGAAATCAGATCTGGAAATTCCGGCCCCGTTCCCCAAACTACTTTCCCTTTATCTACTATTTGCGATCGGGTTTAAGGGGGGTGTGGAACTGATCAAAAGCGGAATTAGCCAGGCAGTTATTCTCACGCTTTTGGCTGCCATCCTGATGGCCTGCTTTGTCCCCATCTATACCTTCTTCATTCTGCGGCTAAAGTTGGATAACTATGACGCAGCCGCGATCGCGGCAACCTATGGCTCGATTAGCGCCGTGACCTTTATTACCGCCAGCGCCTTTCTAACCGAATTGGGAATTGATTTTGACGGCTATATGGTGGCTGCCCTGGCTTTGATGGAGTCCCCAGCAATTATCGTTGGCCTGATCCTGGTCAATCTATTCACAGAAGACAAAGACCGGGATGTACCCTGGTCCGAAGTATTGAAAGAAGCATTTCTTAATAGCTCGGTTTTCCTGTTGGTCGGCAGTTTGGTAATAGGGGTCTTGACCGGAGAGCACGGCTGGCAGGTGATGGAACCCTTTGCCCAAGGAATGTTCTATGGCGTGCTGACCTTCTTTTTGTTGGACATGGGCTTGGTCGCAGCCCGAAGAATTAAAGACTTGCAAAAAACGGGTTTTTTTCTGATCTCATTTGCCATACTGATACCCATACTCAACGCAACCATTGGCCTATTGATTGCCAAATTAATTGACATGTCTCAGGGCAATGCCCTCTTGTTTGCTGTTCTGTGCGCCAGTGCTTCCTACATTGCAGTTCCAGCCGCCATTCGACTAACAGTTCCAGAGGCCAACCCTAGCCTGTATGTTTCAACCGCCTTAGCCGTGACGTTCCCGTTCAACATCATTGTGGGAATTCCCCTCTACTTGTACGGAATTAATCTGTTGTGGAGATGACTTTATGCATGCTGTTAAACGAATTGAAATCATTGCCAATTCCTTCGAACTGGGCAAGATTTTAGAGGGATTAGATAAGTCCGGTGTTCATGGTCATGCGGTGATTCGCAATGTGGCTGGAAAGAGCTTGCGAGAAGGTAATGAAGACCTGGACATGACCATGCTAGACAACGTTTACATCATTGCCTTTTGCATGCCGGAATTAGTCAAGCCAGTAATCGAGAACATTCGGCCGCTGCTCAATAAGTTTGGCGGCACCTGTTACATCACGGATGCCATGGAAATTCGCTCGGTCAAGTGTGTCGCCTCACTCTAGCCAACTCATCGTAAGAGTATCATGGATTCAAATGAACTTTGCATGGAACAACGCATGGAACGGCGTGACTTCTTGAAGTTAGGACTGATGGCATCTGTTGGGCTACTCACCTCGGCGAGTGATCTTTTCTGGCAAACTCAAAAGGCCCAAGCGGCTGAGTTAGCAGCCCAGCCTTCCCCTACTCTGGATGCGGATGCCGCCCTAGAGAAATTGATGGCGGGAAATCAGCGATTTGTCCAACACACCCCCCAGTATCCCCATCAGTCTCCGTCGCGCTTGAAGGAAGTGGCCCAGGCCCAATATCCCTTTGCCACGGTTCTGAGTTGTGCTGACTCGCGAGTCCCGGTTGAGATTCTCTTCGATCAGGGGGTGGGCGATATTTTTGATATCCGCATTGCTGGGAATATTGCGACGCCTGAAACCATTGGCAGTATTGAATACGCAGTGGCTTTGTTAGGCACACCCGTGTTGATGGTATTGGGGCATGAGCGCTGTGGGGCCGTTACTGCTGCGGTCAAAAATGAAGCCCTGCCGGGCGACATTAATCGCTTTGTCGAGGCAATTCTACCAGCCGTGAATCAGGTAAAAGGGCAGCCAGGGGATGCGGTTGATAATGCGGTGATTGCTAATGTGCATTATCAGATTCAACAGTTGCAGCGATCGCCTCTGATCGCCCAGCGATTGCAATCTGGCCAGTTGAAAATTCTGGGAGCCCGGTATGACCTGGATACGGGGAGGGTGAAAATTCTCACCTGATTAGGAGCGAGACTCCAGCCGTTTCGCCAGCCAACTGTTGACCCCACTGAGGATAGCACCTGCCATCAGGATGCCGATCGCTGGCATGAAGACTGGTTCCCACAGTCGATGCCACAGATCAAAGCCCAACGACACACCTGCAGCCCGTCCGAGCAGAGCAGCGGCGAACCAGAAAAAACTGGCCAGCACCAAGAATAGGTCTACCATGAGGGCAAAATTGAGCCATTCCAGAAATTTCTCTTTCATCAACCGATCTAATCAGTTCTTGGGTCGTCACAGAATACAGGATACAGGAAAGAGTACTGAGGATCACAACGGGCGACGGTCCTAACCTCCCCTCATTCCATCACTTCATTGCTGACATACTGGTCCGGTTGGGCCTGAGCACTGGTTTGTTCCAGGGCTGCTTTGAGTGTGTGCCAGGTCAGGGTGGCGCATTTAATCCGCACCGGAAATTGGGATACGCCCTGCATGACGTTCAGTTTACGAAACTCGGTGGGAAATTCGTCCTTGCCAAACATCATGTTCTGGAACCGTTGCACCATATCCAAGGCTTCCTCTATGGTGCGGCCCCGCATGGCTTCGGCCATCAGGTCGGCAGAGGCCATGGCGATCGCGCAGCCTTCGCCTTCAAACTTGACCTCTTCAATGCGATCGCCCTCTGTGGTCAGCCGCACCGTTAGCTCAATGGTGTCGCCACAGGAAGGATTATGGCCTTTTTGATACCGGTCCACTGGGTCTGTCTTACCCCGATGTCGGGGTTTTTTATACCGTTCCAGAATGACTTGCTGATAGAGATCGCGCAGGTTTTCTAAAGACATGGATCAGGTTGATTCACAAACAGCACTTGCCCTCTTCATCCTATCAGCAGACTCTATGCAAAAAGACTATAGCGATCCGATCAGGATTGTGAAAGGTTTCCGCAGGAAATCCTGCTCACAAAGCCCTTTCACCATCCAGGCATTCACAAATCAAATAGGATTGCTATAGTCCGAGGGGATTGGGCTGAATTCAGAAGCGACTGGGTTCCTGAATCGAGGGCACGAACTCCGAGGGCAGCGATCGCCAGAGTTGATTCAAACATTTAGCTGGAATGGTCAGATATAAAGTATCCCCTGGACAAAGAAAAACGTCCAGCAGGTCCCAGCCGTGTACCGTCTGGGCTGTGGTTTCCAGATAGAGGGGCACAAAGTCCAGAGCCATTGCCGCTTCCCGTACTTGCTGGCCACAAAAGGGATGGTCGGCAGTAATTAGGGTGGCTAAGGCGACCCAGAGACTATTGGCGGTCATGCCATTGCCCAGGATGCGACCGCCCAGGGCGGCGGCGGCAAAGGCTGGCGCAACTAATTTAGCTGGACTGAGCACCGCCTCAAATTTGAACACCTGCTGGGCATTACGGGCAAACTCCGGATCTTGATAGCGCACGATGACTGGAATGCGGGGATTCAGCCCCCTGGCATTGAGGGCAATTTCCAGATTGGCGGCGTCATCACTGGTGACCGCCAACAGCGCCTGACAGTTTTCAAAATGAGCCGCCTTGAGGCTGGCTGGCAGTCGGGCATCGCCCTGGATGACGGGTAGCTTGAGCGCCCGGACGGTGTGCAAAAACCGCCCGTTGGGGTCTTGCTCCAAAACCACTACTTCATGGCCGTAGCGGTGTAAATGGCTGACAATCTGTACGCCCACTCCTCCCAGACCACAGACAATAAAGTGGTTGCGCTGGGGAATGCGAGCAATATCCCAAAAGTGGTCAAAGCGGGTGCCCAGAATGAAGTCATTCAGCAAGGCATAGGACAGCCCGATGATGGCGGCGCCTATCAGCATAACGAAGATGGTGAATAATTTCAGGCCATCCGGAGCCTGTTTCACCGGGATCAAACTGTCCCCTGCACCCGTAATCATACTCACGGCAAAATACAAAGCATCGACGGGAGAGGTGCGCAGGATGGAGGAAACGTAGACCAGGGTGGCAATAGTGATGGTGATCAGAACCAGCAGGGTGCTGCCAATTAAGGTCCGACTGTTTTGCTTCAGGTAGTTCAGCCCCAAGCCAATTTTGGCCAGATGGTGAGGCAGGGATCGCCGGGTGGTCTGAAAACTGGGCCGAGTGCCGACAATCAGGCGATCGCCTGGTTGCAGGGTGCGCTGGTGGATGACGGCGGAGACCAGATCTTCCTGTCCCTCTGCGGGCAAATAGTAGATCAACATGCGATCGCGGTCGTCCCATAACTCGCTCAATGGTCGTCCGCACCAGGGATGATTGGCCTCAATCTGCACTTCATGGATGGGCCAGGTCTGGTTAAACAGCCGCAGTTGACCAATGGCTGCATTCCCCAGGGCCGCAAAGGCAAAAATCGGGGCTGATAGGGCCGCCACGCTCATGGAAATATGATCCGGCAGGGTATGGTCCAGACGATCGCCCAAACTGGTGTTGAATAAACGATTGACAATGCGAATGTGGGGATTCAGCACCCGTGCCTGCATGAGGACAGCCAGATTGATGCCATCCTCGCCGTCCGCCAGCACCAGGGTTTGGGCTTCTCGAACTCCAGCCGCCAGCAGGGTTGAGGCCGACTGTGGATCACCAACAATCACATCCTTCGGTTCGCCGGGCAACGGATGGTTGTGAATACCCACAACCTCTGCGCCTTGTTGCCGCAATAAAGAGAAAATTTTGTATCCCGTATGCCCTAACCCACAGACAATGATGCGAGGTTTCATGCCACCAACCAGAGAGAGACAGATGGCCTACTGGCTAATCCCCTATTGTCATCCGGCCCCTACCTTGGATCTGTAGCTGGAAACACCCCTCCTCTGCGATCGCGGCATAAAATCAGAAACCATAGGGATGTTTTTGGTCGTTTGCCAGAGCCTGGGGGTACCTTGCCATCGCCGGGGAGCACAGAGGCGGCCCTGTGCAGGCGCTGCAGGATAATAGCTGGCTGGCATTATCTGGCCTGGGTGCAACGGCGGCTTCCAGATAAATGCGATAGGCTGGAAATCAGGTGTACAGAAAGGATCCCTGTCCTGCGAATGAATCGAAGACTTTACGTCATCTACGACGGTAACTGCAATTTGTGTGTCACCCTGGTGCAATTACTGGAACGTCTGGACCGGGGCAGCCAGTTTCAATATCTACCCATGCAGGACGAAGAAAGTTTGGCCCGCCTAGGTATTAGCGCATCTGACTGTGAACAGGGCATGATTTTGCTCAATTCCGAGGAGCCAGGTCAGCGTTGGCAGGGAAGCAATGCGGCTGAGGAAATAGGCCGTTTGTTACCGGCTGGTCGGCTATTTGTGGAGACCTATCGAGCTCTGCCAGGGTTGAAGTGGACCGGCGATCGTCTGTACGCCCAAGTTCGGGATCACCGCTACCTTCTCTTTGGCAAGCGCAATGGCACCTACCAATCTACCTATCCCGTTTGTCAGTCTGACCGATGTCACCTCTAAGGCCCGGCCATGAAAACCGCCTCAGCAGGTTTCCCCCCTGAGGCGATTGCAAATGCTTCAATCTCTTGCTGTCTGCTATCTGTTAGCCAGAATGACTCCAGCCAGAATAAGTTGGAGCATCCGGCTGTCTGAATATCCGCAGGTGCTTACCCAACAGATCACCAGCTAGACAAGCAATTAGGGATCGTAGGTCTTCCGACTGCTGAACTTCACCTTAGCGGGTTCAGGGTTGCTGCCAATGTTCCGGGGAACACTGTTGACTGGTCCCCGACCAGCATTCACCTTCTCAGGGAAGACACCATCTGCAGGGTGCAGATATTGCACATCCCCATTGGGGAAAACCCGGTAGATTTTGTAGTCGGTGATCTTAAATTTGCGCAACTGGGCACCCAGTGCAAGGCACTGTTCCTTGCGGGCCAGATACAGCAGGTTTTCACCTGAGTTCATGGTTGCCGCGCCGCCAGTCGGCATTTCAAACACTTGCTGTTTAGGGCTGGTCCAGGTAATAGCGTATTTTTCTTCAACGAGTGCCTTGGTGAGTAGCCCGCCCGTACTACCACCAAACAAAGGAGGTTGTCCAGTAAGCGTTTCTGCCATTGGATTGCTCTCTAGGTATTTTGAGGGAAATCGTATCACCCAGACTATAGCTCTCTCCTCACTTCGTAGAGATCTGTAACAGATGTTAGCAATTCGGCGCTGAGACAGGATTTTAGAACTGGAAAAAGAGCGAATTCATGGATTGGTGTCAAGACCTGCAACAAAACGATACGAGTTGGGCGGCCCCTTTCTCTCAGGTGATTCAAGGGGTTTTGCTGGGCTTCCGTCTTGCCTTCTTGGGTTCTGGTGTCAGGGCAACGGTGCTTTGAGCCGGGTGGTTGATCATTTGGGTGGAACTGCTGCCTGCAGCCAACGGAACGGTAAAGTGAAAGGTGCTGCCCTGGTCTTTGCCCTTTGACTCCGCCCAGATCTGTCCGCCCAGGCCAGTGATGATCTGACGGCAGATGGCTAGTCCAAGACCCGTGCCGCCAGCACTGCGGCGTAAGGCTCCTTCTTCCTGATAGAAGCGATCAAAGATCGCCTCCAGACGGTTGGGTTCAATTCCTCGACCCGTATCGGTTACGGTGATTTCCAAGATCTTGTCGTCATTCGGATGGGCCGCGATCGTCACACGACCGTCTGCCCCTGTAAATTTGCAGGCATTGTCTAGCAGTTTAGATAACACCTCTACCAACCATTCCCCATCCGTTTCCAGGAGGGGCAACTTGGTCGGCAGATTGACGATCATTTCTGGCAACTCGTCTTGCGGATAACGAGTCCGAACACTGCTAAGCGCCAGTTCAACGCATTCCTCCAGTGGCAGTGTTTCGCGATTCCAGGTGACTCGCCCACTTTCCAACTGGGACAGGGTCAGGAAGTCCTGGATCAGTTTGCGCATCCGTTCAGCATCGGTCAGGGCGGATTGCAGCATAACCTGCTGCATTTCGGCGGGCATATCGGGTTCACTGGCCAGGCTTTCCAGACAGATTTGAATGGTGGACAGGGGCGTGCGGAGCTCGTGTCCGGTGATGGCAATCAGGTTACTGCGAGTCCGATCCAGTGCTTCCAGTTGGACGTTCAAATCTTCCAGGTTGGCATAGGCTTCGGCCTGGATCAAGGCCACCCCGATCTGGGTGGCGATCGCCTCAATCAGTTGCAGTTCTTCGTCGGTCCAGCGGTGGGGCGTAGCGTTGCAGTCATGCAGTTCCACAATTCCCAACAGACGATTCTGATGCACCACAGGCACCATCAACCAGGCACCGATACGCCAGTGCTCTACCAGTTTTTGGGGCAAGGGCGTATCCAGAGGAGGATCGAAGTCCCAGGTTGCGGATCGGGCATCCGGCACAAAAACAGTCTCCTGTCGCTGAGCTGCAGCCTGAAATAGGGGATTGCCTTGCAGGGGCCAGGACTGCCCCAGCAATGAAGGAACCGTGGAGCCGAGATATTCATGTTGAATAGTGACTTCAGAATCAGTTGCCTTGCAGCGATAGATCAGACAGCGACACACACCCAGCACCTGACCCAATTCCCGAACGGCGACATCAAAGATCTCCGCTGGGTTAAGAGATTGCCGCACAGCCGCTGTGATTGAATTTACCAGTCGTTCCTTTTGTTCCTGCGCAGCGATGGAACGATAGGCCTTCAGGAGCTTGTACTGACCAGCTTGCAAATAAGTCACCAGACGCTCGGCAAAGGGACCTGGATCAACCTCGTTAAAAGTCAGCTTTTCCCTGGTCTGCAGCATTTTTAGAGCCTGATCAACTTTTTGGGCCAGTTCTGGACGGTAGGCCAGGATCCGGGCCAGGAGAAATTCGGCAGCATGGCAGGCAACCTGACGATTAAAGGTCCAAATGCCCTCAAACCGACGGGCTTGGTCCGGCGCCAGGACGGTTGCCGTTTCGGTTGCCGTAGTGGGTGTGATCCGTTCTCTGCAAACCAGGCAGGACGCATAGTGGGGGCCAATCACAATCAGATGCCATTCCTGGGCCAGACTATCATCCGGTGCGAAAGCAACGGTTTCATACTCGCCGGATCGGTTGGCGAAATCGGTTTCTGGAACTGCCAGGACATAGACCTGATCAGTTTTTTCAGCAATTCTGAGATAGCGGTGCGCCTCTTGACGATAAAATCGCTCCCGTTGAAAGCTGGCAATCACCAGGGGGCGATCAATTCCCGCTAAGATCTGATCTTCCATGGCATGGGACAGGGCTGTCAGGGAAGACTTGAAGTACAGTTGAGGTCTGAGGTCCGGCAGGACGTGCAGCAGATCTTCCAGGACGGAAGTAAATTTGCTCATCGAGGTTTACTCTACTCGTTGATGCAAGTCGGGTGAACCCGAACAACGCCAGATCGGGGTGAAGGTTCGCAATAGGGTGGCATCCCGGACTTTTCCACTTCTCTTAGTTTATGGTGAATCCGGTGCGGTCGGTTGGTGGAGTCCGGGTTTGTTGGGGTTCTGTGTAGGGATCCGGAAAGGTGTTCTCATTCTGGGTGGTAATTTGCTACAACCGATTTGGAGTGGGGGAACCCGCCCGTTAAGAGGCTTATGACCTGGATGCAATCAGTCTGGCAGTTTATTTATAGCAATAGTTTCTGGATGGGCTGGAACCTGTTTCTAGCGCTGGTGCCCCTGGTTCTCAGTTTCTGGTTGTTTCGTCGTTCTGCCTGGCCTGCGGTGGGCTGGTGGCTGATGCTGGTGGTGATGCTGGTTTTTTTGCCTAACGCTCCTTATGTTTTGACTGACCTGATTCATCTAATTCGGGATATTCAAAGCCACGATTCCCTGATCTTTAATCTGCTGGTGATCTTGCCCACCTATTTTGTCTTTGTGCTGATTGGCTTTGAGGCGTATGTGCTAACGCTGATTAACCTGGGCCAATATCTGCAACGGTTGGGTTGGAGTAACTGGGTGATGTCGGTAGAAGTGCTGCTGCATGGGTTGTCGGCCATCGGGATTTATCTGGGTCGGGTGGAGCGGTTTAATAGTTGGGATCTGCTGACGAATGGACCTGAGATTGTGCGGCGGACGATCGCCGGTTTGCAGCGACCTTCGACCCAGACGTTTATGCTGGTTTGCTTTTTGGTCATTGCTGCGTTGTACTGGGGGTGCAAACAAATCACCCTGGCCCTTGTGTTGCAACGACAGTATGGGCAGATGGTAACCCAGCAGCAACTGTCTCATCGGTCTGATATGGTCTGAGGCAGGGAGGCTCGGAGAATTTGTTCCGTCTGGCGAATTGCTTGAGCGGTTGCTTCCACTGCATCCGGCTCGACTGAAATGGCGGTAATCCCCCAACGGATCAGGGGAGCCACCAGTTCTGGGAAGCGGACTGGAGCTTGGCCGCAGATGGCACAGGGAATGCCTAATTGTTTTGCCTGTTGAACCAAATGGGCGATCGCCGCCAGGAGAGAGGGGTGGCGTTCATCCAGATAACTAGCCAATGCGCCACTTTCTCGGTCGATGCCCAACAGCAGTTGCATCAGGTCGTTTGTGCCAATGGAAATGCCTTGAACGCCAGCTTGAACATATTCGGGCAGAAGAAACAGCACAGAGGGCACTTCTGCCATGATCCAGAGTTGAAAGGAGGGAGAATCCATCAAGCCAGCCTGCTGAACCCGCTGTTGGCAAAACTGAAACTCTTCCACCGTGCGGACAAAGGGCAGGAGCAGACGCAAATTGTCTCCGCCTGTTTGTTGAACCTTGGCCAGAGCCGTCAGTTCCAGATCAAATAAGGTTGGGTCTACTTGGTAACTGTAGGTTCCTCTCCTTCCCAGGTCTGGGTGGATTCTGGTAGGGTTGGTCCGCCATGAGTCACTGCCTGGGTCCAGCGATCGATAAAAAACTGGCCTGGGCTGCATGACTTGGGTAAAGGGCCTGAGCGCATCTGCCAGAAGATCTACCAGTTCGTCACGACGGCCCTGCTCGATCCATTGCTGTGGATGTTGCCCCTGCAGGACGCTAATCGCTAACAGATCAGAGCGCAGCAGACCGATGCCATCAATGGGCTGGTGGATTAGGAGATCGAGGGACTCGGGTTGGCTGATGTTCACCATCAATTGGGTTCTGCCAGGTAACTCCAGCGGTGCTGCTGCCAACTGTTTGGTTAACGGCTCCTGACTGACGCGGAGCGCCAGGGGGGACGATGCAGGGGCTGGCGAATGGCTGAGGCGACGGATGGTGCCTAAATTGCCATCCACCAACAGGAGTTCGCTGGGTCGGATCTGGTGAGTTGCTGACTGGGCTGCCACAACGGCCGGAATACCGATTTCGCGAGCCAGAATGGCTGCATGGCTGGTGAGACTGCCCTGTTCGGTGACAATTCCAGCGGCGTGCTTTAAGAATGGGGCCCATTGCAGGGACAAGCTGGGCATAACCAGAATGTGGCCTGGTTCTGGAGATGGGGCAGGCTCATCGAGGTGATTCAGGATGAAGGCTGGCGCAATCGCTCGACCGGGTGAAGCCGCCAATCCGGTCAGGAGCGGGGGAGGAGTCAGAGTGGGCAGGGGATTGGCAAGAGAGACGTGGGGGGACAGAGTCTTGTCGCCTGGATTGGACTCCAAAGGAATGTAAGCTTGGCGGATGATTTGGGTCAAATAATAGGGAAAATCCGACGTGGCAGCCGACCCCAGAATCCATTCCA
>Ga0272446_1002975_pt1 | contig 22129 bp, 19 predicted proteins | sample YNPCB0061_FD_194587 | JGI IMG/M metagenome (GOLD analysis project Ga0272446, IMG submission 194587) | Hot spring microbial mat communities from Yellowstone National Park, WY, United States - YNP-CB-006-1 | ecosystem: Environmental > Aquatic > Thermal springs > Hot (42-90C) > Sediment | place... | reverse complement strand
GTCATCACCGCGCCCTCGATCTCCCCCGCCGACACGCGCCGGACGATGCCGTCATCCGCCTCGCCCTTCAGCGCCCGCTGCGCCACGTAGTAGCGGTAGAGCCGCCCGTTCTTCCGGCTGTGCGTGGGCGAGAGCGCACGGCCATCTGTGCCGAAGATCAGCCCCTTGAGCAGCGCCGGGCTCTGCGGCCGGTTTGCCTGCGCCCGCGCGCGCGGACTGACCTGCAGGAGCGCATGCACGCGCTCCCAGAGCGCGCGCGAGACGATCGCCGCGTGCTCGCCGGGGTAGATGTTGCCGCGATGTGCGACCTCGCCGACGTAGGTGCGCAGATGCAGGATCTTGTACACGTCGCCCTTGTCGATCGGCCGGCCGCTCTTCGTCGTGATCACCTCCGCGCGACACCGGCGCACGGTCTCGATGCCGGATCCGGTCTCGGCGAACAGCTCAAAGATGCGCCGCACGCGGGCCGCCTCGGTTGTGTTCACCACCAGCTTGCGATCCCGCACGTCGTAGCCGAGCGGCACCTTGCCGCCCATCCACATCCCCCGCGCCTTCGAGGCAGCGACCTTGTCGCGGATACGCTCGCCGATCACCTCGCGCTCGAACTGCGCGAAGGAGAGCAGGATGTTCAGCGTCAGCCGGCCCATGCTGGTGGTCGTGTTGAACGACTGTGTCACCGAGACGAACGTGACCTCGTGGGCGTCGAACACCTCGACCAGCTTGGCGAAGTCCATCAGGGAGCGGGACAGGCGGTCGATCTTGTAGACCACGATCACATCGATCAGGCCCTGGGCTGGGGCGCTGGAACTCGGGCCTGAGCCTGCGGCGATCGAGTAGCTCGAGGTTCGCCTTGCTGCGATAGGCGGTGTGGCCTTCGGCCGACCTGCGGTCTCCCGGCCAAACGCCGCTGCCGGTGTTCTTCGGGTCCAGCACCGCGCCGAGCTGGCTGCCATCATGCAGCGCCGCGTTCGTCACCTCCGTGCGTCACCACCAAACGGCGAATGAAGCCGTGCCCGCGATCGATGCCGAGATGGTACTTGCAGCCGAACGCCGGCACCGCGATCTCGGTGATCCCGCCCCCTCGGACCTGGCGCTGGGCATTGCCGCCCGGCGCCGGCTTGCGGCCGCGCTTGAGCGTCCAGCGCCCGTCGCGGTCGATCTGCCGCGTACGCGGCGTCGACCAGCCCGCGGGCGTGCCGCCATCGCGCAAGCGGGCCTTATCCTCCCTGGTCAGCCGCGGCCGCCGCGCCTCGACCACGGCGGCGTCGACGATCAGCCCGCCCATCGCCAGGAAGCCGCGCTCTGCCAGCATCCCATCGAACCGCGCGAACAGCCGTGCCAGCGCGCCAGCGCGCGTCAGCTGCTCGCGGCAGGGCCAGATCGTCCTGGCGTCGGGGACGGCGTCCTGCAGCGCCAGACCCGCGAAGCGCATGAACGGAACCGTAGGTGACCGGAGGTCACAGCCGATCGCGCAGCTGATACTCCGTCTGCTCGTCAGACAGCGTGCACAGCGCCTGCGGCACCAGCACGCGGAGGACCGAAGGTGTCCAGGGGACACATCAGCACCGCGTCGTCGGGCGGACGCCCGCCGCGGCTGCGGTCCGCACGCCGAAGTGCTGCCTTCAACTCCCCCCGAAACGCCTCGAACTCCACCACGGCACCCAGCCGCTCCAGCGGGTCGCCCGACGCCGACAGCCAGCGCAGACGTTCCGCCGCCTCGAAGAAACCACCTGCCCCGCCATAACGCCATCGAGAAGGTCTCGCAGCACCTCCGCGATCGCTCCCTGTCGGCACGGCTGTTCGACGGCACGCGGGCCATCGCCCATGCCCGCCGCACCACCCGCAACAACCTCATCGCCGAGACCGGCCGCGTCCGCCGCCTCGCCGGTTTCGACTGGGCACGACCGGTCAATCCATCGTCCGGTCGGCGTGAGGCAGTGCGGTCCCTGCCCGGGTGGGTAATGCCGCGAGGCGCGGCGCATGCCGACGGCGCGAGAGGGCGCACGCCGCCTGCCCGCCACGGCCCGCGCGCGGGCAGCCGCGATCGCAGGCCCTACTCCACCACCTCCGGCGCCTTCTCCTCGTCGCCCTCGCCGCCATCGCCCTCGGGCTTGGGCAGCGCGGCAACCGGGGCCTCGACGAAGGTGAAGGTGAGCGTCTTGCCCGCCTCGTCCACGCCGACGCGCACCGCGCCGCCTTTCGAGAGCCGCCCGAACAGCAGCTCCTCGGCAAGCGGCTTCTTCACGTGCTCCTGGATCACGCGGGCGAGCGGGCGGGCGCCATAGAGCTTGTCGTAGCCCCTCTCGCCGAGCCAGAGGCGGGCCCCATCGGTCAGCTCGATCGTGACGTTGCGGTCCGCGAGCTGCGCCTCGAGCTGCATCACGAACTTGTCCACCACGCGGCCGACGATGTCGGGCGTGAGGTTCGCGAACGGGATGATCGCGTCGAGCCGGTTGCGGAACTCGGGCGTGAACAGGCGCTTGATCGCGTCCTCGTCCTCGCCCTCTCGGCCCTCGCGCGCGAAGCCGATGGCGTTCTTGGCGAGATCGGAGGCGCCCGCGTTGGTGGTCATGATCAGGATCACGTTGCGGAAGTCGACCTGCTTGCCGTTGTGGTCGGTGAGCTTGCCGTGGTCCATCACCTGCAACAGGATGTTGAACAGGTCAGGATGCGCCTTCTCGATCTCGTCGAGCAGCAGCACGCAGTGCGGGTGCTGGTCGATCGCATCCGTGAGCAAGCCCCCCTGGTCGAAGCCGACATAGCCTGGCGGGGCGCCGATCAGGCGGCTGACCGAATGCCGCTCCATGTACTCGGACATGTCGAAGCGGGTGAGCTCGATGCCGAGGATCTTCGAGAGCTGCTTCGCGACCTCGGTCTTGCCCACGCCGGTAGGGCCCGAGAACAGGTAGTTGCCGATCGGCTTCTCGCCGTCGCGCAGGCCGGCGCGGGCGAGCTTGATGGCGGCGGCGAGCGCCTCGATCGCCTTGTCCTGGCCGAACACCATCGCCTTGAGGTCGCGCTCGAGGTTGCGCAGCGTCTCCTTGTCGTCGGTCGAGACCGCCTTGGGCGGGATGCGCGCGATCTTGGCGACGATGTCCTCGACGTCCTTCACCGTCACGGTCTTCCGCCGCTTGTTCTCAGGCAGCAGCATGCGCGAGGCGCCGACCTCGTCGATCACGTCGATCGCCTTGTCGGGGAGCTTGCGGTCATGGATGTAGCGGGCGGAGAGCTCCACCGCCGCCTTGATCGCATCGTCGGTGTAGCGGACCTTGTGGTGCTTCTCGTAGTTGGTCTTGAGCCCCTTCAGGATCTTGATCGCGTCGTCGAGCGAGGGCTCGGCCACGTCGATCTTCTGGAAGCGGCGGACGAGCGCGCGGTCCTTCTCGAAGTAGTTCCGGTACTCCTTGTAGGTGGTCGAGCCGATGCAGCGCAGCGTGCCGGAGGCGAGCGCCGGCTTGAGCAGGTTCGAGGCGTCCATCGCCCCGCCGGAGGTGGCGCCGGCGCCGATCACGGTGTGGATCTCGTCGATGAACAGGATCGCTGAGCCGCCCTGCGCCTCGAGCTCCGACACCACCGCCTTCAGCCGCTCCTCGAAGTCGCCGCGGTAGCGGGTGCCGGCGAGCAGGGCGCCCATGTCGAGCGCGTAGATGGTGCACTTGGTCAGCACCTCCGGCACGTCGCCCTCGATGATGCGCTTGGCGAGCCCCTCGGCGATCGCGGTCTTGCCCACGCCCGGGTCGCCCACGTAGAGCGGGTTGTTCTTGGTGCGGCGGCAGAGGATCTGGATGGTGCGCTCGACCTCCTGCTCGCGGCCGATCAGCGGGTCGATCTTGCCGGCAGCGGCCTTCTTGTTGAGGTTGATGCAGTAGGTGGTGAGCGCTTCCTGGCTGCGGCGCGAGGGCTTGTCCTCGCGGCCCTCGTTGCCCTCGCTCTCGTTCGCGCCCTGCACCGAGCGCTTCTCGTTCCGCCCCGGCACCTTGGCGATGCCGTGGCTGATGAAGTTCACCGCGTCGAGCCGCGTCATGTCCTGCTGCTGCAGGAAGTAGACGGCATGGCTCTCGCGCTCGCTGAACAGCGCGACGAGCACGTTGGCGCCCGTCACCTCGTCGCGGCCGGAGGACTGGACGTGGATGGCGGCGCGCTGGACCACGCGCTGGAAGCCGGCGGTGGGCTTGGGGTCACCGGTCCGGTCGGTCACCAGGCCGGCGAGGTCCTTGTCGAGGAACTCGGTCACCTCGCGCCTGAGCCGCTCGCTGTCCACCGCGCAGGCACGGAACACGTTCGCCGCGTCGCTGTCATCGACGAGCGAGAGCAGCAGGTGCTCGAGCGTGGCGTATTCGTGCTTGCGTTCGGAGGCGAGGCCCAGCGCGCGGTGGAGCGTCTGTTCGAGGTTGCGGGACAACATGCGCGCGCTCTCCTTGCCCTGGCCGCCCTAGCTCACGGCCGCTGCCCTGGAGGCCCCTGCGGCGACTCCGCCGCCTGCCCTCCCGGGGACTGATGCAGATATCGTGCCCGCGCGCCCACCCGGAAGGGTCACTCCTTCTCGATGGTGCACTGCAGGGGGTGCTGGTGCTGGCGTGCGAGGTCCATCACCTGCGTCACCTTGGTCTCGGCCACCTCGTAGGTGAACACGCCGCAGACGCCGACGCCGCGCCTGTGCACGTGCAGCATGATGCGGGTCGCCTCCTCGCGGTTCTTGTTGAAGAACCGTTCGAGCACGTGGACGACGAACTCCATCGGCGTGTAGTCGTCGTTCAGCATCAGCACCTTGTACATCGAGGGCTTGCGGGTCTTGGGCCGCGCCTTGATGACGACGCCCGTGCCCGGCGTCTCGCCACCCTGGTTGCCCCGCTTGTCCGTGTCGCTCATGGCCGCGTGCCGTACCAAGACCCCGCTGTCGCGATGTGTCGTCACCCTCTCGGCCGCCCCGGCGCCCGCCGCGTCGGCCACCGTCGATGATATCGGATGGGGGCCTGCCGTTGAAAGGGTGTGCCGCGGCGTGCATGCCAGCAATCGTCGCGCCGCGCGGTGGAAAGACCGTAAAGCCCGCGACGTGGACGGGCACCGGACGCGACGCGGGCCCGAGAGGTCTCCCCCTCGGGCCCGTGGCCAAATCCTGCTGGCCATGTCCTGCCGGGAAATCCGGCAGCGCTGCTTCCGGGCGATGCAGCACCGCCCGGGGAGCGTGACGTCCTCAGGCAGCGATCGGCTTGCCGAAGGTCTTCACCGCGAGGTTCACGCGCTCGATCACCGGCGCCATCGCCTTCTCGGCGAGCTTGGCGGAGGTCTCGGAGAGCTTCGTCGTCTCGGCGACCATCTTCTCCGTCGAGGCCTTCGCGAAGGAGGCCTGGAGGTCGAGCGCCTCACGCACCGACTTCACGGAGGCGAACGCCTTGGCGTTCTCGATGCCCTCGGCGAAGGCGGCCTGGCCGAACGCGAGCGTCGCGCGGGCGAGGTCCTGCATGCCCTCGGTGAGGATCGTCGAGGACTTCACGAACGCCTCGAGGTTGCCGCGGCCGAAGGCGATCGCCTCCTCCAGCGTCTTCTGGGCGGCGGCGGCATGCTTCTGCGCCTCCTCCATCTGCTGCTTCATCGCGGCCTGGGCCTGCTCGAAGCCTTTCTGCGCCGCGTCGGTGCCCTGCTTCACGAGGCTGTCCATCGCCTCGACGCCGGCCTCCATCGCGGGGGCCGCCTTTGCCTTGGTGCTCATTGCCTTCTACTCCTTGCCTGGCGCGGGGTCGCCCGCGGCCCGTGGTCCGATTCGCGTGGCAGCCGCTTTTGCTGCGCTGCAACACAATCGGAAGATGGCCTGTCGCAACGCCTCCGTCAAGCCCTATGCTGCATTGCACAACGGTCTGTGCGATCGTCCCGCGGGGGGCGTGGCCCATCTGCAACAACCTCGAACAACCCATTCTGTTTGCGATTTCTCCATATGGACAGGCTACGGAGCGGCCGCCTAGCCTCCCGAAGCGGTCCGGCGTTGCGCCGGCAGAAGAGGCAATGCGAGGTGAGATGCGACCGTCTGCCGTGCTGCGCGCCATCGTATCCCTGAGGCCCGGCCTCGCCGCGCTCGCGCTCGCCGTGGTCGCGGCCTCGTCGGCCATGCCCGCCGCCGCGCAGATCGGCAGCAGCCGCTATGCCTCCATCGTGATCGATGCCGCCTCCGGCCGGGTGATCTCCGCCGTCGACCCGGACGAGCCGCGCCGCCCCGCCTCGCTCACCAAGGTGATGACGGCCTTCCTCGTGTTCGATGCCGTCGCCCAGGGCCGAGCCCGCTGGACCGACCCGGTGACCATCTCAGCCACTGCCGCCGCGGCGCCGCCATCGAAGATCGGCCTGCCCGCCGGCGCGCGGATGACGCTCGAGGAGGCGCTGCTCGCGATCATCACCAAGTCCGCCAACGACGTGTCGGTCGCGATCGCCGAGCACCTCGCCGGCTCCGAGCCGGCCTTCGCGCGGCTGATGACGCTCAAGGCGCGCTCGATCGGCATGCGCGACACCGTGTTCCGGAACGCCTCGGGCCTGCCCGACCGCGAGCAGGTGACCACCGCGCGCGACATGGCCACCCTCGGCCGACGGATCATCCTCGACCATCCATCCTTCTACCCCTACTTCGCCACCGAGCAGTTCCGCTTCCGCGGCAAGGTGCACCACAACCACAACCTGCGGATGCTCACGGGCTACGAGGGAACCGACGGGATCAAGACCGGCTACATCCGCGAGAGCGGCTTCAACGTGCTGATCTCCGCCCAGCGCGACGGCCGCCGCGTGGTCGCGGCCGTGTTCGGCGGCGCGAGCGGGCCGGAGCGCGACCGGCACATGGCCATGCTTCTCGACGACGCCTTCGGAGGGCGCACCCAGTTCGCCTCCCACCCCTCCTTCGCCCTGATCTCGCGCGCCAACGCCGCCACGCCCGCGCCCGAGCGCGCGGCGATGCAGGGGGCCGAGCGCCAGGCAACGCGCGGCCGCACCGGCCCCGCGACCGACTGGGCGATCCAGGTCGGTGCCTTCTCGACGCGCAACCAGGCGCTCTCGGCCGCCCGCGGCGCCGAGCGCGCGATCGGCATCGCCCGCGCCGAGAGCTCCGTCACGCCGGTGCGGGCGCGCAACGGCGGGACGCTGTTCCGCGCCCAGGTGACGAACCTCACCGCAGCGGAGGCGCGCGGCGCCTGCGCCGACCGCGCCAGGCGGAAGCAGCCCTGCACGGCCCTGCCGCCCGCGACCGTGGCGTCGAGCCCCCGCCCGCGGGGCTGAGCCGCCCCTCCCCCGCCCGGCCGGCCGGGCGCCGCGCGAGGCACCCTGCCTCTCGCTCGCGTCCGCTCGGGGCAAGGTCAGCCAGGAGGCGGAGGGCGCGCAGGGCCCGGGCGCTCCGGGCGGCGGGGCAGGCAAGGGCGGCCTCAGCGCGCCGATGAGGCCTGCCGCCTCCATCCCCGCCGGGTCGCCCCAGAACATGATCACGACCATGCCGCCGGGCTTCGCCGCCCGGCCCGCCTCGCGCAACGCCTGCGCCGCATCGCCGGCGTACCGGAAGGCGGTGTGGCCGGTGACGACGTCACGGCTCTCGTCCTCGAAAGGCGGCGCCTCGATGTCGCCCTGGCGGACGTCGCCCGCCGGCGTTCGCTCGCGCGCGATCGCGAGCAGCAGCCCCCCGACCGTGGCGGCGTGGACCTCTCCCGCCGGTTCCACACCGCAGAGCCCAAGCAGCTTCAGGCCCACCTCCACGCCGGGGCGAAGGGAATGGCGATCAGCACGGCCTGGAGCAGCAGCGCCGCGTGGATCAGCGGCGGGCCGGGCGTCTCCTGTTGCGCGCGCCGCCGCAGCTTGAACAGGGTGTCGATCGCCTCGGCGATGGAATGCGCCCCGAGAAGCGAGAGCGCCGCCAGCGCGAGCATGGCGACCAGGAGCCACAGGATCGGGGGCGGCCGCGGACCAGCGCCAGGATCGCTCAAGGATGTCGTCCGAGGCGATCGAAGGCGGCGGCGATCGCACCGGCCCGGCCGCGCGCCAGGGCGTCAGCGTCCGACACGGCCACTCCCTCCTCGGGAACGCTGGACACTGCCCCAGTGCCGGGGCCTCCCGCCGCCCCCGGCAGATCGCGGCGGGAAGGAGATTGCGCTACCGCATCGCCCCAGGCCTCACAAGGCGGGGCGCCGCTAGCGCATCGCGCCGGGGCTTCAGGAAACGGCGCGCCGCTAGCGCATCGCGCCTCTGGCATCCACCGGAAACACGCTCTCCACCCGGCCGCCGCGGACGCCGACATACCAGTCGTAGCGGTCGACCGTCGGGTCGCAGTGCCCGGGCACCAGGCGCAGCTTCTGGCCGATCGCGAGGCGGCGGTCGCCGCCCTCCCAGGTGAGCTTGCCGTGCTCGTCGGAGGCGCCGACGCAGCGCACCTCCGGCATCCCCCACACCAGCGGCATGCCGCAATCGACCGCCACGCCCTTGTGGCCGACATCGAGCACAGCGAGCCCCGGCCGCGGCGCGCTGATCACGGTCGCGAGCACGAACAGCGCGTGGCGGAAGGTCGAGACGGGCATGCCGTCCGCCTCCAGGTTGCGGGCGTAGTCGGCGTCCATGAAGCAGAAGGAGCCCGCCTGGATCTCGTTCCAGACGCCGGAGGCGGCCTCGAGCGCGAAGGTTCCCGTGCCCGCACCGCCGACCACCCGGCACGCGAGCCCGCGCTGGCGGAGCTGCTCCACCGTCCGTCGCGTGCCCTCGGCCGCGGCGGCGATCGCCGCCTGGCGCTCCTCGGGCTTCCTGAGGTGCTGCGCGCGGCCCTGATAGGCCTGGATACCGCCGAAGATCAGGTGTCTCGACCCGGCGATTCGCTCGGCGAGGCCGACCGCCGGTGGGCCGGGAGGAACCCCGCAGCGGTCCATCCCGACATCGATCTCGACCAGCGTCTCGATCCGCCCGCCGGTCGCCTCCGCCGCCTCCTCGAGGAGCGCGATCTGCGCCGCGTCATCGACGCAGACCGAGACGCGCGCGAGGGTCGCGAGCCCGAACAGCCGCGCGAGCTTCGCCCGCCCGACCACCTCGTTGGTGACGATGATGTCGCCGATGCCGCCCCAGGCGAGGCATTCCGCCTCGCCGACCTTCTGCACGCATTGCCCGACCGCGCCGGCGCGTTCCGCCTGGAGCCGCGCGATGGTGGCGGACTTGTGCGTCTTGGCGTGGGCCCGAAGCCGCGCCCCGGTCGGCGCGAGCAGCGCGGCCATGGTGTCGAGGTTGTGCTCGAAGGCGTCGAGGTCGAGCACGAGGGCGGGCGTGTCGATCTCGTCCTCGGGCATGCCGGGCAGCGCGGGCGGTGTCTGGAGCATCGGGTGCCTTTCGCATGGCGGGGAGGGGAGGATCGCGCGGGCGCGCCGCTTCGGCTAGCCTCCGCCCCGGACGCAAGGGAGGGGTTGATGGACACGCATGCCGCCGCCGAGACCGATGCCGTCGCGCAGGCGCGCATCGAGCTCGCCGCAGCCTGCCGCTGGGCGGCGCGGCTGGGGTTCCAGTCGGGCGTCTGCAACCATTTCTCGATGTCGGTGCCCGGCCGGCCGGACCTGATGCTGATCAACCCGGAGGGCTATTTCTGGTCGGAGGTGACGGCCTCGTCCCTGGTGCTGGCCGACCACCAGGGCAACATCCTCTCGACCAACGGCAACACGGTCGAGCTCACCGCCTTCTGCATCCACGCCCCGATCCACGCCGCGCTGCCGCAGGCGGTGGCGGTGCTGCACACCCACATGCACCACGCGACCGCCATCTGCATGCGCGAGGGCGGGGAGATCGCGAAGTCCTATCTCTCGGCGATGAGCTTCTACGGCGCGATCGCCTATGACCGCGCCTTCGACGGCGCGGCGCTCACCCCGGCGGAGGGAGCGAGGCTCGCCCGCGTGATCGGCGACGCGACGGTGCTGATGATGCAGAACCACGGGCCGATCGTGGTCGGCGCGACGATGGGCGAGGCGCTTCTGCGGCTCGTCTATCTCGAGGACACCTGCAGGATGCAGCTGCTCGCCGAAGCGGGCGGAGCGAGGCTCGCGACGATCCCCGAGGCGCTGATCAGGGGCTCAGAGCCCGCCCGCTTCGCCGCCTATGGACGCACCTTCATGACCGCGGTGGTGCGCACGCTCTCGCGCGAGGAGCCGGAGTTCCGCGCGTGATCACCCGCGCCGTCGCGCCACCTGCACCGAGATCGCCCCGCGCACGCGGCTGATCAGCGGCCAGAACAGCAGCACGAGCCCGACGGCCATGATCGAGCCGACCAGCCAGTTCGAGAAGAACACGCCGAGATCGCCCTGGGAGGAGAGCATCGACTGGCGGAAGGCCTGCTCGGTGCGGTTGCCGAGCACGAGGGCGAGCACGAGCGGGGCGAGCGGATAGTCGAGCTTCTTCATCGCGTAGCCGAGCACGCCGAAGCAGAGCATCACCACGACGTCGAACCAGGCGTTGTTCACCGTGTAGGCGCCGATCGAGCAGATCACGAGGATGAGCGCCGCGATCACCGCGAAGGGAACGCGCAGGATTGCGGCGAACCAGGGCACCGCGAACAGCACAAGCGCGAGCCCGACCAGGTTGCCGAGATACATCGAGGCGATCAGCCCCCACACGAAATCGGCCTGCTCGACGAACAGCATCGGCCCCGGCTGCAGCCCCCACATCATCAGCCCCCCCAGCAGCACCGCAGCGGTGGGAGAGCCGGGCACGCCGAGCGCGAGCATGGGCAGGAGCGCCGAGGTGCCGGCCGCATGCGCCGCCGTCTCCGGCGCGATCACGCCCTCGATCCGCCCCTTGCCGAACGGCGCCTCGCCGGGCTTGGCCAACCTGCGCGCCACGCCGTAGCTCATGAAGGAGGCAGGCGTCGCGCCCGCCGGCGTCACCCCCATCCAGCAGCCGATCAGCGCGGAGCGGAGGGAGAGCGCCCAGTAGCGCGGCAGTTCCGCCCAGGTGCGGCGCACCGCCGAGAGGTCGATCCGCGCCTGCGCGCCGCGGAAGGCAAGCCCCTCCTCGATCGAGGTCAGGATCTCGCCGATGCCGAACAGCCCGATCACCGCGACGAGGAAGTCGAAGCCGCGGATCAGCTCGGTCGAGCCGAAGGTCAGGCGCAGCGAGCCGGTGACGCTGTCGAGCCCGACGCAGGCGAGCAGGAAGCCGGCCATCGTCACCATCAGCGTCTTCAGCGGCGAGCCCGAGCCCATGCCGATGAAGGAGGCGAAGGCGAGGAACATCACCGCGAAGAACTCGGGCGGCCCGAATCGGAGCGCGAAGCCGGCCACAAGGGGCGCGACGAAGGTGATCATCACGATCGCGAAGAAGGCGCCGACGAAGGAGGAGGTGAAGGCGGCCGTCAGCGCCTCCGCCGCCCGGCCCTGCTGCGCCATCGGGTAGCCGTCGAAGGTGGTCGCGACCGACCAGGGCTCGCCTGGGATGTTGAACAGGATCGAGGTGATTGCGCCCCCGAACAGCGCCCCCCAGTAGATGCAGGAGAGCAGGATGATGGCGCTGACCGGCGGCAGGCTGAAGGTGAGCGGCAAGAGGATCGCCACCCCGTTGGCGCCGCCCAAGCCCGGCAGCACGCCGATGACCACGCCGAGCACGATGCCGATCAGCATCAGCGCGACGTTCCACGGGTCGAGCGCGACGGCGAAGCCGTTCAGCAACAGGCCGAGCTGGTCCATTCTCCCTCCGGTGCCCCGTGCGCGATCAGAAGCCGAGCAGATCTTCGATGGGCCCCTTCGGCAGCGCGACGAGGAACCAGATCTCGAACACCACGAAGGCGACGATAGCGGTGACGATGCCGGAGGCAACCGCAACCAGCCAGGAGAAGCCGCCGATCCGCGCCATGAACCAGGCGACCAGCATGGCCGATGTGAGGTAGAGGCCAAGGAACGGCATCAGCGCCACCTGCACGGCAGCCGGGACGAGCACGGAGGCGACGCGGACGAGCTCCTCGCGCGTGGCGAAGCTCTCCCTTGGCCGAACCCCGAGCGCGGAGACGAGCTGCCACAGCGCGGCGACGAGCAGGACGGCGCCGACCCAGAACGGGAAGTAGCCGGAGCGCGGGCCGTCCTCCCCCCAGCCCGAGCCGATGCGCAGCGAGTCGCCGATCGCGAGCGCGGCCACCGCGGCGAACAGCGCCGCGAGCGTGAGTTCCGCCGTGCGCTGGCTGATCCCCTGGAACCGCCTCACGCGGGCGCCCCGCTCAGCGCCCTGCCACGAAGCCGGCCTCGGTCATCAGCGTGCGGTGGCGCTGCTCCTCGCGGGTGAGCCACTCGACGAAGGGCTGGCCGGTGAGCGTCGTCAGGTTGAACGCGCCCTGCTTCATCAGCTCCTTCCACTCGTCGGTCTGCCGCACCTTCTCGAGCAGCTCGATGTAGAAGGTGACCTGCGCCTGGGTGACGCCCGGGGGCATGAAGATGCCGCGCAGCATCAGGTACTCGACGTCGAGGCCGCTCTCGCGGCAGGTCGGGATATCGCTCCAGGCCTGGGTCTCGGTCATCTTGTCGGTCACGGGCAGGCGCCTGGCGTCGAACACGCAGAGCGGGCGCAGCGCGCCGGCGCGCCAGTGCGTCACCGCCTCGATCGGGTTGTTCACCGTCGCCTCGACATGCTTGCCGACCAGCGCGACCGCCACGGCGCCGCCGCCCTGGTAGGGAATGTAGGTGAAGGGGATGCCGGTCGCCTTGGTGATGGCGGCGACGATGATCTGGTCCTCCTGGCGCGAGCCGGTGCCGGCGAAGCGGAGGCGGTTGGCGCGCGCGGCATCGAGGAAGGCGGGAACGGTCTGGTAGGGCGCCTCGGCGTGCACCCAGAGCACGAACTCGTCGAGCGCGAGCATCGCCACCGGGGTGAGGTCGCGCCAGGAGAAGGGGATGCCGGTGGCGAGCGGCGTGGTGAACAGGTTCGACAGCGTGATCACCAGCATGTTGGCGTTGCCGCGCGCGCCCTTCACCTCGAGGAACGCCTCGGCGCCGGCACCGCCGGCCTTGTTCACCACCACGATCGGCTGCCGCATCAGGGTGTTCTTGGAAACGATGCCCTGGATCACCCTGGCCATCTGGTCGGCTCCGCCGCCGGTGCCGGCGGGAACGACGAACTGGACGGGGCGGTTCGGCTCCCACCGCGCCTGGGAGGCCGCCTCTCCCGGCGTGAAGGCGACGGCGGCGGCAAGCGCAGCCACGGCAGCGATGCGCATTGGAACCTCCCCACGTTCTTGGCGTCTTGGACGGAGTGCATGATGAAGCCCACGCATACCGGCCACGCAATAATCACTCACGAAGTCGTGATCGGCTGAGGTGACTCAGGCTCCCGGCCAGGACCGGCTGGGATCCGCCCGGTCCGGCCGGGCAACCCATGCGCGGGCAGCACGGATCGCGCCGTCGCTCAGAACCCGCACCGGAAGGAAACGGTAGAGCGCGCCCTCATAGGCGTGCAGGGCGGGAAGCAGGGCAGGCGGGATCGCTGCCAGCAACCCGTCGACCGCGCCGGAGGGGTCGCGCACGAGCGTAGGGAACGGCGTGCCGCGCAGGAACACGCGTCGCCAGCCCGCGAGCAGGGCCGGCTGCGCGGCCGCGAGCGGCGCGGCGGTGCCGGCGACGCGGGCGAACACCGCGGGGTCCATCAGCGAACCATAGAGGAACACCCGCATCGCGGGCGCCGCCCTCAGTGCCCCGAGGCGGCCTTCTCGAAGTCGAGCGCGATGCCCGAGGCGGCGAGCTGGTCGCCGAGCGCCGCCTTCAGCCGCTCGAGCCCCGCCTCGCCCGTGGTCGCCTCGGCGCGGGCCACCAGCACCGCCTGGGTGTTCGAGGCGCGGAGCAGCCACCACCCGTCATCGGTCGTCACCCGCACGCCATCGACGTCGGAGACGCGTGCCTCGGCCGCCTTCAGCCGCGCCGCGACCTCGCGAACCACGTCGAACTTGCGCCTGTCGTCGCAGGGGAAGCGGAGCTCGGGCGTGTTGACCACGGCGGGCAGGGCCGCGCGCACGGCAGAGAGCCGCTCCGGCATGCGCGCCACCACGCCGAGCAGGCGCACCGCGGCATAGAGCGCGTCGTCGAAGCCATACCAGCGCTCGGCGAAGAACACGTGGCCGCTCATCTCGCCTGCGAGCGGCGAGCCGGTCTCGGCCATCTTCGCCTTCACGAGCGAGTGCCCGGTCTTCCACATCAGCGGCGTGCCGCCGGCGCGGGCGATCTCGTCGAACAGGACCTGGCTCGCCTTGACGTCGCTGATGATCGTGGCGCCCGGATTGCGCGCGAGCACGTCGCGGGCGAGCACGATCAGCAGCTGGTCGCCGAACAGCACGTGCCCCTCGTCGTCGACCACGCCGATGCGGTCGGCGTCGCCGTCGAAGGCGATGCCGAGATCGGCGCCGGTCTCGGTCACCCGCGCGATCAGCGCCTCGAGGTTCTTGGGCACCGTCGGGTCGGGGTGATGGTTGGGGAATCTGCCGTCGATCTCGGGGAACAGGATCTCGTGCCGGCCGGGCAGGCGGGAGACGAGGGCGGCGAGCACCTCGCCGGCCGCGCCGTTGCCGTTGTCCCACACCACCTTCAGCGCGCGCTCGCCGCCGTCCCAGTCGCGCGCGACGCGCTCGACATACTCGGGGGCGATGTCGACCGCCTCGTCGCTGCCGGAGGCCTCGGCAACGACGTCGCCCGCCGCCGCCATCCGGCCGATCTCCTGGATCTGCGCGCCGAAGAAGGGCTTGGCCCCGAGCACCATCTTGAAGCCGTTGTAGTCGGGGGGGTTGTGGCTGCCCGTCACCTGGATGGCGCCGTCGCAGCCCCTTGCGACGTTGAGGAAGTAGAGCATCGGCGTCGGCCCCACCCCCATGCGCAGCACACGGAGCCCCGAGGCCTTCAGCCCGTCGACCAGAGCCTGCTCGAGCGCGGGGCCGGAGACGCGGCCGTCACGGCCGACAGCGACGACCGATCCGCCCTTCTGCGCGACGATCGAGCCGAAGCACCGGCCGATCGCGAAGGCGTCCTTCTCCGAGAGCGTGCGGCCGACGATGCCGCGGATGTCGTACTCGCGTAAGCTCGTTGGGTCGAAGCGGTGGCTGAACGCCATGGACGCGCTCCCTTCAGGGCCTGCCGATGGAGGAGTAGCGGAACCCGACCTGGCGCATCGCCACCGGGTCCCACACGTTGCGGAGATCGACCACCACGTCGCCGGCCATCGCGGCCTTCAGGCGCGCGGGCGAGATCGCGCGGAACTCGTTCCATTCGGTGATGAGCACGAGCGCATCCGCCCCCGCTGCCGCCGAGAGCGCGTCGCGCGCGAAGCTCACCGTGGGCGGCAAGAGCGGCCGCGCCTGCTCCATCCCCTCGGGGTCGTAGGCGGTGACGATCGCGCCGTCCTCGACCAGCCGCGGCACGATCGTGAGCGACGGCGCCTCGCGCATGTCGTCGGTCTCGGGCTTGAAGGTGAGGCCGAGCACGGCGATGCGCCTGCCGCGCACCGACCCGCCGCAGGCGGCGACCACGCGCGAGGCCATCAGCGCCTTGCGTGCGTCGTTCACCGCGACGACGGTCTCGATCAGCCGCGTCGGCGCGTGGTGATCCTGCGCGATCCGCACGAGGGCGAGCGTGTCCTTCGGGAAGCACGATCCGCCGTAGCCGGGGCCTGGGTGGAGGAACTTCCGGCCGATCCGCCCATCGAGGCCGATGCCGCGGGCGACGTCGTGCACGTCCGCGCCGACCGCCTCGGCGAGATCGGCCATCTCGTTGATGAAGGTGACCTTCATCGCGAGGAAGGCGTTGGCGGCGTACTTGATGAGCTCGGCCGTCTCGAGCCCGGTGAAGACGATCGGCGTCTCGATCAGGTAGAGCGGGCGATAGAGGCGCTTGAGCACCTCGCGGGCGCGGTCGCTGTCGGTGCCGATCACCACCCGGTCGGGCCGCATGAAGTCGCCGATCGCGTTGCCCTCGCGCAGGAACTCGGGGTTGGAGGCGACGTCGAAGTCGAGGTCGGGCCGCGTCGCGCGCACGATCTCGGCCACCTTCCGCCCTGTGCCGACCGGGACGGTCGATTTCGTGACGATCACGGCATAGTCGCCGAGCGCCCGCGCCACCTGCTCGGCGGCGGCGTAGACATAGGTGAGGTCGGCATGGCCGTCGCCGCGCCGCGCGGGCGTGCCGACCGCGATGAACACCGCCTCGGCGCCGGCCACCGCGGCGGCGATGTCGTCGCCGAAGGAGAGCCGGCCTGCGGCGACGTTCTCCGCCACGAGCTTGTCGAGCCCGGGCTCGTAGATCGGCATCCTCCCCGCCCTCAGCGCCGCAAGCTTCGCCGCGTCCGCCTCCACCACCGCGACGTCGATGCCGAACTCGGCGAAGCAGGCGCCGGAGACGAGGCCGACATAGCCGCCGCCGATCATCGCGATGCGCATCGCCTCGCCTCAGGCGTAGCGGGGCAGGAAGGCGCGCACCTTTCCGGCCATGTCCGGCCGCGCGAGCGCGAAGGCGATCTGCGCCTCGAGATAGCCCGCCTTGTCGCCGCAGTCGAACCGCCTTCCCTGGCAGCGCAGGCCGTGGAAGGGCTGGCGGCCGATCAGCCGCGCCATCGCGTCGGTGAGCTGGATCTCGCCGCCGGCGCCCTTCTCGAAGCGTGCGATCTCGCCGATCACCTCGGGCATCAGCACGTAGCGGCCGACGATCGAGAGCGTGGAGGGAGCCTCCTCCGGCTTCGGCTTCTCGACGAGGCCGAGCACCTCTGCCATCCGCCCGTCGTCGCGGCCGACCTTGAGGATGCCGTAGCGGTTGGTCTGCTCGCGCGGCACCTCCTCCACCGCCACCACGTTGCCGCCCGTCTCCCGATAGGCGTCGGCGAGCTGCTTCATCCAGGAGACATCGGCGAGCACGAGGTCGTCGGGCAGCAGGATCGCGAAGGGATCCTCTGCCACGAAGGCGCGCGCGCACCAGATGGCGTGGCCGAGGCCGAGCGGCACCTGCTGCCGCACCGAGACGATGTTGCCCGGCGTCGCGGAGGCGCCCTCGAGCTGGGCGAGCGCCTCGGTCTTGCCGCGCTCGCGGAGCGTCGCCTCGAGCTCGTAGGCGACGTCGAAATGCTCGACCAGCGCGGTCTTGCCCCGGCCGGTGACGAAGCAGAACTGCTCGATGCCGGCCGCCCGCGCCTCCTCCACCGCGTACTGGATCAGCGGCTTGTCGACGACCGTGAGCATCTCCTTGGCCATCGCCTTGGTGGCGGGAAGGAACCGCGTGCCGAGGCCGGCAACCGGAAGCACGGCCTTGCGCAAGCTCTTCATCGGAGGGCGATCCTTCTCGAAGCGGCGGGGGAGGGGCGCCGGCCGGCGGGCTCGGCCCGATCAGGGCAGAGCGTGATTGCCACAGCCCCCAGGACGCCGCAACCAACGACGCGTTAACGCCCCGTCCCCCTCGGCGCCGATCCGGCTCAGCCGAGGAGCACGTCGCGGGCCTCGTTGATGCGCGCGGCCAGCCAGTCCGACCCGCCCCGGTCAGGGTGGGCGGCACGCATCAGCCGCCGGTGCGCCTCGCGGATCTCCTCGCGCGAGGCGCCCTCGCGGAGACCGAGGATGGCGAGCGCATCGGCCCGCGAGAGCGGGCCCCCGGCCGCGCGCGGCGCCTCGCCCTCCCCTGCCGCCTCGGCGGCGGCGTCGCGCCAGGCCTCGCCGAAGCGCCGGTCCATCCACGCCTCGAGCAGCGGCACGCTCTCGGGGTCCTCGGCGCGAAGCGAGAGCCAGAGGCCGACGAGGTCCGGCAGCGCGAGCTCTGCAAGCTCCCGCCCCTTGAACTCGCCCGCGAGCACCGTGCCGCTCATCGTGCCGGTGTCATGGTCGAGCCGCATGCGCAGCCAGGCGGTCGAGACCTCGCTCGTGCTGCCCTCGCCCGGGGCGCCGCCGCGGGAGAAGGTGCGCGCCGCCTTCGCCTGGTTCCAGAACCGCATCGCGAGCGGGCCGAGCACGATGGCGAGCATCAGCGCCTGGCCGCCCTTGCCGGTGACGAGCAGGTAGAGGGCGAGCCCGCCGCCGACGAGGATGCCAGCCCACTTGAGCACCGACTTCAGCGTCTCGACCCGAGCATTGGCGAAGGCCGAGGCGGCGAAGAGCACGAGCGCCATGACCGCGAGGCCGGCGAGAAGCCACGTCATCGTCCTACCCGCCGCCGGTCACGCCCGGCCGGTCATCGGCGGCCGGGAAGCTGGTGCGTGAGCAGGGCGGCCGCGGCGGCGCGCGCGGGCGGCAGCTTCGCGAGCGCCTCGCGCCCGCCCGCCGCATAGACCGCCACGGCGGTCAGGAGGTCGCGCAGCATGTCGGCCGAGGAGAGGTCGAACGGCGCATAGGCGCCGCCCGAGAGGCGGGCGAGTTCGCGGAAGGTTCGCGCCGCCATCGGCTCTCCCCCCTCGTGGAAGAAGAACCCGGGGCAGCCGAGCATGCCGAGCTCGCCCGCGATGTGGGCGAGCGCGTCGATGTCCTCCTCCACCGCGTCGCCCACGAAGACGAGCGCGTTCACCCGCTCCTTGCGCGTCTCGGCCGCCGCGTGGCGCAGCACGCGCGCGATCTGCGTCTGCCCGCCGAGGCAGGAGACGCCGGACATCCGCCGCGTCAGCTCGTCGGTGTCGGAGAGCCAGGGGGTCGCGGCGAACTCGCCGTAGCCGCGATAGTAGCAGAGGCTCATCGAGAGGCCGCCGAGCGAGCGGGTGGCATCGAACATGTGGCCTGTGAGGAAGCAGGCGCGGTCCCAGGTCGGCTGCCGCGAGGCGGTGGCGTCGATCGCGAACAGGAGCCGTCCGCGACGCCCGGTGCCGGCGCGCACCGCGGGCAGCGCCTCGACCTTGCGCAGGAAGGCGGTGACGTCCGCCCGCTTCGCCTTGTCAGGAACCGATCTGTCGTTCATCGCCTCTCATGTGGGGCCTTTCCCCGCCCCTTCAAAGCGCGGCGAGAAGGCGCGCGACGAGCGCGAAGAACCCGTCTTCGTCCACCGCGACGGCGACCAGGGCGCCCTCCCGATCCCAGTCGAACCCCGTGCGGCCCGCGCCGTCAACCGTGACGGTCGCCCGCCGCCAGGCGTAGAGCCCGGGCTCGAGCAACGCCGCCACCGCATGCGCATCGGGCCACATGCCGCCGGCGAGGCCGTTCTCGCGGGCATCCGCCGCCGCGTAGGCGGCGAGCATCGGCGCGATCCGCGCCCCGACCGGCCCGGCGGCGGCGACCGCGCCGATGCGCCAGCGCGTCGCCAGCGCCGCGCGGGCGACATCGAGCGGCACGAGCGTGACCGGGCGGGCGAGCACGCTTCGCGCCGCCTCCGGGTCCACCGCCAGGTTGAACTCGGCCCCGGAGGGCATGTTGCCCGGCCCGATGGCGCCTCCCATGACCACCAGCCGCCCGGGCGCGAGCCCGGCATCGGCAGCCGCGGCGAGATTCGTGAGCGGCCCGAGCGCCAGCACCGTCGCCGGCATTGCATCGGCCATGGCGGCGGAAGCGTCGGCGCCATCCGGCGGGCGGGAGGGCGGCGGCAGGTCGAGCCCGGCAAGCCCGTCCGCCCCATGCACAACCGCATCCGGCAGGGCGCCGCCGCGGCGCGGGCCGGCTGCGCCGGCGATCACCGGAATGTCATGCCGGCCGGCAAGGTCGAGCACCCGCCGCGCATTGGCCGCGCAGACGGAGACCGGCGCGTTGCCAGCGACCACCGTGACCACGCGCACCGAGAGCGACGGCGCGGCGAGCGCCATGAGCAGGGCGAGCGCATCGTCCGCCCCCGGGTCGCAGTCGATCACGAGCGGGGTGGGATGAGGGGGAAGCGGAGCCTCAGCCACCGGTCGCTTGCGCCGCCTCGAGCACCGCGAGAGCGGTGAGGTTCAGGATGCCGCGCGCGGTGATCGAGGGCGAGACGACGTGCACCGGCCGTTCGAGGCCGAGCAGGATCGGGCCCACCGCGAGCCCGTCCGCCGCCGCCTTCAGGAGCTCGAACGAGATGTTGGCGGCATCGAGGCTCGGCATGATCAGCAGGTTGGCGCTGCCCTTGAGCGCCGAGCGGGGGAAGATGCGCGCCCGCGTCGCCTCCACGAGCGCGGCGTCGGCGTGCATCTCGCCCTCCACCTCGAGGCCGGGGAAGCGGGCGCGGATCAGCCGCAGCGCCTCGCGCATCCGCCGGGCCGAGGGCGTTCCGGAGGAGCCGAAGTTGGAGTGGCTGACGAGCGCGATCTTCGGCTCCACCCCGAAGCGCCGCACCGCCTCGGCGGCGAGCCCCGTCATCTCGCACACCTGCTCGGCCGTTGGCTCGGGCGTGACGTGCGTGTCGGTGACGAACAGCGTTCCGGTCGGGATGATGAGCGCCGAGAGCGCGTAGGCGCGCGTCACACCCTCCCGGCGCGGGATGATGTCGCGCACCAGTTCCCAGTGCCGCATCCACTGCCCCGTCGCGCCGACGATCGCGGCCTCGACCTCCCGTTGCGCAAGCAGCATCGCGGCAGCGACGGTCGAGCGCGTGCGCACCCGGCTCGCCGCCGTCTCGGGCGGGACGCCCTTGCGCTCGACCAGGCGGTGATAGGCCTCAGCCATCGGGGCGAACACCGCGTCGTCCTCGGCGGGATCGAGGATCTCGATCTGCTCGCCGGGCCGCAGGCGCAGTCCGAGCGCCGCGATGCGCGCCTCGATCACGGCACGGCGGCCGATCACCACCGGCTCGGCGATGCCCTCGTCCACCGCGATCTGCGCCGCCCGCAGCACGCGCTCGTCCTCTCCCTCGGCATAGGCGACGCGGACGGGGTGGGCGCGGGCGGCCTCGAACACCGGGCGCATGAGCTGGCCGGAACGGTAGGAGAAGCCGGCGAGGCGGGTGCGGTAGGCCTCGAAATCGGCGATCGGGCGGGTGGCGACGCCGCTCTCCATCGCCGCCTTCGCAACCGCCGGGGCGATGCGCAGGATCAGCCGCGGGTCGAAGGGCTTGGGGATGATCGTGTCGGGGCCGAAGCTCGGCGCCTGGCCGCCATAGGCCGCCTGCACCACCTCGGAGGCCTCCTCGCGCGCGAGCGCGGCGATCGCATCGGCCGCTGCGATCTTCATCGCGTCGTTGATCGTCGTCGCGCCGACGTCGAGCGCGCCCCTGAAGATGAAGGGGAAGCAGAGCACGTTGTTGACCTGGTTGGGGTAGTCGCTCCGCCCCGTCGCGACGATCGCGTCCGGCCGTGCCGCCTTCGCAAGCTCGGGCCTGATCTCGGGCTCGGGGTTGGCGAGCGCCATGATCAGCGGGTTCGGCGCCATCGCTTGCAGCCACTCGGGGTTGAGAACGCGCGGGGCGGAGAGGCCGAGGAAGATGTCGGCCCCGGGCAGCACCTCGGGCAGCGTGCGGGCTTCGGTGTCGCGCGCCCATTTCGCTTTCCACGGGTCCATGAGCTCGGTGCGGCCCGCGTACACCACGCCCTTGATGTCGGTGACGGTGATGTTCTCCGCCCGCATGCCCATCGCGACCAGGAGGTCGAGGCAGGCGAGCGCTGCCGCGCCGGCGCCGGAGGTGACGAGCCGCGCCTCCTCGATGCGCTTTCCCTGCACCACCAGAGCGTTGCGGATGGCGGCGGCGACGATGATGGCGGTGCCGTGCTGGTCGTCATGGAAGACGGGGATCTTCATCCGCTCCCGGAGCGCGGCCTCGATCACGAAGCACTCGGGGGCCTTGATGTCCTCGAGGTTGATGCCGCCGAAGGTCGGCTCCAGGGCGGCCACCACCTCGATGAACCGTTCGGGATCGGCGGCGTCGACCTCGATGTCGAACACGTCGATGCCTGCGAACTTCTTGAAGAGGACCGCCTTGCCCTCCATCACCGGCTTGCCGGCGAGCGGCCCGATGGCGCCGAGGCCCAGCACGGCGGTGCCGTTGGAGACCACCGCGACGAGGTTCCCCCGCGCGGTGTAGTCGAAGGCGGCGGCCGGGTCGGCCACGATCGCCTCGCAGGCGACGGCGACGCCTGGGGAATAGGCGAGCGCGAGGTCATGGTTGGAGGCGAGCCGCTTGGTTGGCTCGACCGAGAGCTTCCCGGGCCGCGGCAGGCGGTGGTAGTCGAGCGCCGCCTTGCGGAAATCCTCGCGGTCCATGCCGATCGTCCTCGCCAGAGGGGGTGTGGGGAACGAGGTATGCACGCCGGATCGCGACGGGCAACC